>Ga0268266_10001682_pt1 | contig 25447 bp, 30 predicted proteins | sample KBSS13metaG_FD_190356 | JGI IMG/M metagenome (GOLD analysis project Ga0268266, IMG submission 190356) | Switchgrass rhizosphere microbial communities from Kellogg Biological Station, Michigan, USA - KBS S1-3 metaG (SPAdes) (version 2) | ecosystem: Host-associated > Plants > Roots > Rhizosphere... | reverse complement strand
CTTCCTGAATCTCGGCGATGCCTTTCTCGAACTGGCCTTGATCCGCACTTGCCCACCCGCGCAAAACCAGCGCCATGGCCAGATAGTGCACAAACTCGTGCTCTTCGCAGAAGGTGATGGCGGCGCTAGCTTCGTCTGCAACAACTGCGGCATCTCCGCGAAGCTGATGAACGCGAAGGCCTATCGTTCTTGCAATTGCCTCACTGAACGGGTGCTGAGTGGCATCTGCATATCGACGAGCCTCGGTACAAAGGCGCAACGCCTGATCTGGATAACCGAGTATCCAAAGTGCCATGCAGTCGTATGACCTTACATGAACTCGCGGATCTTGTGCTGATAACTCAAGATATGCTGCCACATTGCAGTCCTCGCAGAGATTGATACCTGATCTCAGCGCTTCGTGGGCTGCCGCGAAGTTTCCTTTCGCAAATAAGGTGAATCCCAAAGCTTCGTGCGCAAGTACATTGTAGACCGAGTTGCCCACGTTCTCGGCGCTCTTCAGCAAATAATCGGCAAGGACTTGAGCTTCACCAAGCGAAGCTCGTACGAAGTTCCAGGTCCATAGACCAAACACCGCAGGCAAGATATGCTCGTCAAGGCCACTCTCTGTGCACAGTTGAAGCGCGCGCGTGTACGCCTGCTTCACACCGTCTGCGCTCCAGCCCTTGATCGCGCGGAGGGAGTTACCAAGCGAGATTTGGAGGAGCAGTTCCGATTTGTTGCGCTGTCGCGGATCATCGATGTTGGCAATCTGATCCAGCCCGCACTTCAGATGACCGATCGCTTCGTTGTGCGCTGAACGAGCTGCAGACTGTTTGCCGGCTTCATACCAATAGTGTAGGGCCCTTTCGTGGTTTCGCGCTTGAGTGTAGTGGTATGCAATGATCTCGGGGTGAAGTTGCGCCACTTCAGGAAAGTGTTGTTCGAGTCCCTGCGCGACAGCGGCGTGTAGATGCGCGCGGCGGCTCTTTAGCAGCCCGGCATACGCGGCATCCCGCACAAGTGCGTGTTTGAAGGTGTATATTGCGTTTGGAATTTCTCCGCGACAAAACAGCAGTTCCGAGCGAACCAACTGGTCGAGCGCCTCATCCAATTTTTGCTTGGGCAGTCCGGCGACCGCATTGACAAGTTCGTAGTGAAACTCGCGACCCGCGACGGCGCTGATCTGGGCCACATCCCGCACGGGTGAAAGCCGATCGAGGCGGGCCATCAGCGATGCCTGTAAGGTGGTGGGGATAGCGAATGATGGTAAGGGGCCATCAAGAACATATTCGCGGTCGCGCTCTCGCAGCAAACCGCCTTCGATCACCATCTTCGTCAATTCTTCGATGAATAGCGGCACCCCGTCGGCGTGTGCAAGAATATGCTTCGTTACTTCCTTGGGGAGTGTCTTTCCGCCGGTCACCCGCATCACCAACGCTGCGCCTTCGCGTCGGTCGAGACGGGTAAGAGGAATGGTCGTCGTGTGAGGATAATTCGGCCAAGGGGTAGTAAATTCTGGCCTGGCCGTGATCGTCATCATTACCCGATGATGCGGCACCCGCTCCACAGCCGCTGCAAGCAGTTCAAGCGAAGTTGGGTCGATCCAGTGCACATCTTCGAAAATAAGGAAGACTGGCTGCTGCACCGCTAATCCATCGAGCTGGCCCAGGAAAGCCGCGAAGGTTTTCTCCTTTCGCTTTTGCGGAGTTACGTCCCGCAGTCTGTAATGATCATCGTTCGGCAGCGCCAATAAGTTGGCGAGAATAGCGAGTTGTTCGGGATTATGAGTGGATTGCGCCAGTAACGCCTCGAGCTTGGATAATCTCTCCTGAGGCGGGTCAGCGCGCTCGAACCCAGAAGCACGTTCGAGCTGGTTGATGAATGGGAACAGCGCGCTATGGGTATGATGCTCAGAGCAATAATAGCGCAAGGTAATGTGTGGGTCGGCCAGCCGCTCGTTAAGAGCTAACGCGATGTGTGACTTGCCAATACCCGGCTCTCCTGTAAGGATCACTACCCGACCGCCTTCAAGTGTTGCTTGCCGCCAGCGGCGTAACAATAGCTCTATCTCCTCGTCACGCCCGAACAGAGGCGGCAGCTTGGCGGCATGCATCGCCTCGAAGCGACTCTCTGCGCCGCTCGTTCCTAGTACCCGATAAACTTGCAATGGCGTCGCCCAGCCTTTCAACGCGACTGGGCCGAGGGCCTGGTGGTGAAACTTTCCCTCGGTGAGCCGACGCGTGCTCGCGCAGATTAACACGGTCCCTGGCTCCGCTATCCCTTGCAAACGCGCGGCGAGGTTCGGCGTTTCGCCAACCACCTCTTGCTCTGCGAGTATTTTCTCGATCAGAAGGTCGGCGACAACTACAGTACCCGTCGCAATCCCGATGCGAATTTGCAGGGTCTCTGTAACGTTTCGGATGCTCGGTACGGCATCAACGAGTGCAAGGGCGGCGCGCACAGCCTGTTCGGCATCATCCTCATGTGCTTGCGGAAAGCCGAAATAGACCAGCGCACCGTCACTCGTATAGCGGGCAGCCGTTCCGTTATGATGACCAATGACATCCGTGATGCAGCCGTGGTACGCGCCAATCAGCGCTCGCATGTCCTCCGGGTCCAGCCGCGCGGCAGGGGCTGTGGAGCGAACCAAATCGCAAAACATCACTGTGAGGTCGACGCTCGCCTACGCTCGGTCGCCGCAGTCCGGTCGCCGTTTCTGACGGCTTGGGTCCTGGCGCGTCTTCGAGGTCCGCAATGGCCCGCAGCAGCTTACGGCGGTGACCCAAGAGGACGCCCAACTCCCTGAGGTCTTGCTCTGTCAGATCGTGAAGAACCGAGAGGTCAACGCCGTTTTCGTTGAAGCGCTGCGCGTACTCCGACAAACCGATTGACTTGAGCCACTCGGCCACGCCTTTCATGGCGTTCCTCGCTCAGTTCTCGGTCCCCGGAAAGTTTGGTCTACATAAAGCTATCACACACGGAGAAGAAGTGAATGCGGCAAGGCGGGTTTGTTTGAGTGGCGGGCGGGATCGGAAGGCGAGGCTTGATTTTCGATTGTTTTGAAGCGTTTTTCCACTTCGCAAAACAAAATGCTTGGACAGCCTGGCCAATCTCTCTTCGCTACTTGGGTACCCTTCAATTCCAGCGCGACCGCCGCGAGTGATCTCCTCGCGGCGAGTGCGGCGCCGCAGACCAAGCAGATCGCGTCTCCCGTGTGCGGTAACAAGAACTTCTCTTCAGAGCGTCTGTACTTCGCACCACAGTTGCATTGTACGACTGTCACCATGCTTGCGTATGCGCTCGAGGACTTGAATTTGCTATCGGCAACAACACAATCGGGCCCGAAAATGCGTAGCCTACTTGGGGACGGTGGCGAGTGTCATCAAGCCACGAAATGTTGCGTCATGAAGGGTCAGTGCTCCTTCCGTAGTTCTTCGGTCATCAGTGAAAATCGAATGGTATTAGAGTGGCGTCCGGTTTTGTTTTGCGTCGGCTGGGAGGCGAGACAATGCCAATCAATCGGCTGTTGAAAGACAAATGCACGCCGGAAGAAAGCGAGCTCTTAAACGCGGCCTTCAACCAAGCACTGGCTTTGTTAGGCGTTGCGGATCGTAATGATCCGCTTTGCGACATGGTTGCGCGCAAGGTCCTCGAGGTCGGCGCAGCAGGCAAGAGCGAGCCGAGAGAGATCGCGGAAATGGCCGTGGCGCGGATTGGTCTTCGGTAAGGCGACGGTCCTTACTTCAGAACGTGCGTTAAATTATCCCGGAAACTTTTCTATCCAAACCATCCGATGGCCAGGCACGGCAATCACCGGGAAGGGCGCGCCGTGGGAGGTTCGCGAACGCGCACCCGCAAGCTTTAGCGAGTCCAATCGGACTTATGCGCAGGTACAGCAATCGACGGCAGACCAAAGTCTCTTTAGCTTGCAGCGTTCAGCCGCTTGATGGATCAGTCCTGGCCGGGTTTAAGAGCTCTGTCATACGTGGCATACCAAATTCCACTCTTGCTTTAGGTCTCGCTGGAGAGGCGCGTGGCACAATCTGCATATTGCCAGTTTTTCCTCATGGCAGCTGTCCAGTTGCATCAATTGACCTGTACCCGCGATTGGATTTCTAATGACGGCACTAGTGGCAATTTGTGGCGGTTGGTCGTGTCGAAGTGGGAATGGCTGAAGCTAATTGGCTTGAGCACTTTGTGGTCGCTGGTGACGACCGCGCCATTGATAGTTGCGCTTTTCTACCTATGAGGGCCGCAATAGGCATGTCGGCCACTTGGTATGTAACAGTCGAGTTGCTTAAAAGCGGCGTCCTACCAAAACCGCGAAACCCGCGCCTTACGTTCACCTTTGAAACCGAAACGGAAGCGAAAAAGTTCGCTCGCGTCAAGCTCCGCGAGGGACGGCTGGTCTTTGCCGGCACGCTCAATCCTGCCGTCCCGCGGCGGACAGTGCTCTCGCACTATGTTGCAGCGTGGGTCGCGGACGAATAGGGCCGCAATCGGTGACCGTTTCCGCCGACGATCGGCTATAGCTTTATCGCGCTTGGTCGATTGTGATGCACTCGCGAACATCGAATCATCGTTCAAAGACCACAGTGAACGCGTCGTGACATCTCCACATCATCAGCGATTTTGCGAAACCCGTCGAACGAGATGTAGAAGTTGATCGGAACAAAGCCCAACCTATCTACATGCACTCGCGCACCGGTCTCCGCACTTCATGTCATTTACTGATTGTTGGAATCACTGATTGCCGTTCGTTACGTGAGTGAACTCGGTGCCCACGAATCAGACCGGCGGACGATCATCATTGATCGTGAACGAGGCGAATTAACCATCGGCCAATGCCTGAACGGCGGATACGGTTGGCTGGAAATCGAATGCTGCCGCTGCAAGACACGAGCGAGCATGCCGCTGGATGCGATCCGCAGGGCGCGTGACACGCCGATCTGGAAGCTGGAACCGTCGTTTCGATGCCGGTCATGCGGCACGCGCCGCTACAAGCCACCCGTTCGCATGATTAAGTTGACCGAGCGACGGGGGATTACGCCGTGCAAATGGGGCTCGGATGAGGAGCGGTGAGTCCCATCGCAATGAAAGGCGGACCTTGGCGTCGCATTTCCCATGACGCGAACCAACCTGTACTCGCTGCTGGTGCCCTTATGGTCCAAGCCTATTGGCCATTGGGACAGGATTGCTGGGTTTTCCCGAGCGCGCTAGTCTCAACGTAGGCGTGAGGAGCTGTAGTTGAGTTCGACTCTACAATTGTTTGGGGAGACTGGTGTGGCAATAGGTACTGTGAAGTGGTTCAACCCGACTAAGGGTTATGGATTTATTCAGCCCGATAGCGGTGGGAAGGACGTGTTTGTCCATATCTCGGCCGTTGAGAAAGCGGGCTTAAGAACCCTGAATGAAGGCGCCAAGGTCAGCTACGAGGTGATTGCGAACCGCGGTAAAGAATCTGCCGAAAACCTCCGGGTGAGCTGAGGTGAAGGCCTGATGGGCCAAGCAACGTGCCCGCGTTAACTCGTTCTACGTTCGAAAATGAAACAGCCCCAGCTTGGTCTGGGGCCGCCATTTCATCCTTCCAAGGGAAGGTACGTGGGTGCGAGCCTTGAAAGGTGGCCTAGCGTGCCGCAGATTTTGATGCCGTAAATATCAATCGTCCAATACTTCCATCAGCCTGCCGAACTTCGATTTGATCGCGCTGAGGGTCGCTGCATCCAGCGGGTCTTTCCTGACGGCGGGAGCAGACGCGACAGTGCCGTGGAAAGAGCCGTCGCGGTGAGGGCGGCAAGAGGTCTCTTGTACATGCGGGAATTCCCTTCCAACGTCCGGCTCGCGTCGACGACAACGCCCGTCGCGTTCGGCGATTGGTACGAGTTAGCAATTCGATCGGCCGAAGGCTTCATCAGAAGGCTTCAGCTTGCACATTCGCGAAGCAAGTTTGTGATTTTCGCATCGAGATTGCGGGCGACGGCAAGGGCTTCCGAGCTGCCATAATGCAGCAGGTAACTCTCCATCTTGTCGTAAGAGACGTGCACGCCGTCGGGACGCTCATCAACGAGCACTGTGACCGGAGCGTACGATCCAGCATCGGGCACGTGCTTGACCATTTCTTTCATGATGAGTGGATTGCCGACCACAAACCGTCTGATCCTGGGCGTGTCGGATCCAGCTTCTCGACGCAGAATGTCGCCCAGGTCGAATTCCGCGAAGAGCATGAGATCCGTTCGGCCGAGGCCGCTTCGGACAACACGCTCTAAATCTGGAAAGGAATTCGTCGCCCGCGTCTCCCTAAAAAAGTTGGCCATGTTGGGTTCCCCGATCGCCGACTTGAACGCGGCCACGACAGCGTCGAATGGTTTTGAACTGGTGAGACTGAAACGTTCCACCTCGACTTTAGCGATTGTCATTTGTCCTCCGTGACAACTCTCGTGAATAAAGTGCTTCCGCGCCGGAACGCGCCGGCAGTCATGCAGCCGCGGGCGGTGCATCCAGAAAGGTCCGGACGTGGCTGACGAACATCTCGTGGTGCTGAAATAGGGCGCCGTGCCCAGAATCGGGATAGAGGACCAATTGAGCGTTGCTTAGTTCCCTGGACATTGCGTAGGCGTTGTTCGCGGGCAGCATGGTGTCGTGACTGCCGCTGACCACGAGAGCGGGCTGGCGGATGGCATGCAGCATGGCGTGCCCGGGATCGGGTGTGGCGCACCAGGTGATCAGCGCCTTGGCCTGCGGATCGGTTACCGCGCTGCCGTTATCAGTGTCCCGATCGTCCTTACGCACCTTCGTCCGCTTCAGGAAAGCCAGGCCGGACGATCGACTGGCGGACGAATTCGTAAAGAACAGCGGCAGGCGGGGGTCCGGCGCATCAGTTTGAGAAAACGCCTGCTGCAGAACCGCCAACAGGTGCTCCTCTCCGCCTTTCGGCGCAGTGCCGACGAGGATCAGCTTGCGAACCAGCCGTCCGTGGTCGGCGGCGATCTGCTGGGCGACGCAGCCGCCGAGGGAAAAGCCTAGCAGGTCGACCTCAGGAAGGCCGAGCAGATTGATGAAGGCGACTGCATCTTTCGCCATCGCTGCGATATTGTCAGGCGTTTGTCCGGTCGAGCGACCGACTCCGGCATTGTCGAATGCGATGACAGGGCGATCGGTGGCGAGAGCGTTGACCACAGCAGGGTCCCAGGCATCGATGTTGCCCGAGAAGTGCTGCAGGAGAACCAGCGGCATTCCCCTGGCAGGGCCGAGGCGGCGATAGGCGAAGCGGATCCCGTGGCCTTCGATGTAACGGGTCGGCGCGGTTTCGAGCGTGGCGACGTGCTGGCTCGCGATGTCTAGTTGAGTCATGTCATCCTCCGGATGCTTGGCATTGAATGATCGAGTGGGGGACCTGCGCGGTGCAGCGATGTTGCTGGCGCTTCCGCGGCTTCGACTGGTTTGCGCCATCGCGGTCCGATGCGTTCTGGAATCTCCGAGCGAGCATACGCGTTCCCGGCGCGAATGCGCCGGGAGCTGTACCGTCACTTGGCGAGTGCGGCCTTTTCGATGACTTCGGCGACTTGCTTCGCATGGACGACGAGCGAAGCATGGCTGCCGGCGACTTCCGTCGTCTGGGCCTTGATCCTGGCTGCGAACGACTTCTGGGCCTCGGGCGCGAGGACTTTGTCCTTCGTGCTGATGACATAGAACGTCGGCTTGTCATGCCAGGCGGCGATGTCGACGGGGGCTTCGAAGGCAACGTGATTCAGCGGAAGCTGTGAGTTGGCCAGGTGCGTAGCGATTTCCGGAGGAAGGTCGGCCGCGACGGCCGACGGAAACACCTTGGGATCGATGTACAGGTTGCCCTTCGCGTCGGGATGGATCGCGTTGCCGCCTTCGGTCGGCGGGCCGGCCTTTGCCAGCGACGCCAGGGATTCACCGACCTCCGGCGCGAAGGCGGAAACATAGACCAGCGCCGAGACCTTGGGATCGTTGCCGGCTTGCGTGATCACCACGCCGCCCCATGAGTGGCCGACCAGAACGGTCCTGCCGTCTTGCTTTGCGAGCGCCTGTTTGGTGGCGTCGACGTCAGCGGCGAGGGAGGTGAGCGGATTTTCGACGAGCGTGACGTTGTAGCCTTTCTTCGTGAGAATATCGGCAACCGGCTGCCAGCTCGTCTGGTCCACGAAAGCGCCGTGCACGAGCACGATGTTGTGGGCTGCCCCCTTGGGCAGTTCGGCGGAATGCGCGGAGCCGACCAATGTCGTTCCGGCCAGGAGTGCGGCGGCGGCTGAGAGGAGAATATTTCGCATTGTTTGTTCCTGTTGGTATGTCGGACGAACACAGTCCGGGGGAATGAACAGGCGTTTCCAGCAAGGTCGCGGTTCTCTTCCATCCGCCGACGGCGAAATGGTTGCCGTACGTCACGTCGGCCCGCCGCGACATGACCTATGCCGCGGCCCATCCGGACGATAGAGATCAATCGTCCGGATGTTGTGTCCGATCGTCCACCGGTCTAGTCTCGACGGCATGGACATCCTCGCCCAGGTGCTCGATCGCGTTCGTCTCGGCGGGACGCTGCTTTTTCACTTCGAGCTCGGCCATCCCTGGCACCTTGAGTTGCCAGCGCGCCCCTACGCGCTGTTTCACTATCTCAGCCAGGGCTCAGCGACCTTGGCCCTCGAAGACGGACAGCAAATCCAGATGACCGAGGGCGATTTCGTTGTCATCACGCGCGGAGAGCCCCATGTGTTTTATTCGGACCGCCGGGCCACGCCTTTGCGGATTGTGGATATCGATCGAGCGTCGTCGCGGTTCGGCGTCATTCGTCACGGCAGCCGTGCAAAGCCGCTCTCGACCATGATCTGCGGCAATTTCACGGTGTCACGACCGCTGTTTGGCAGCGTGATGGAGCTGCTTCCGCCCATGCTCCTGCTGAAGCCGACGGCGGACGGTAATTGGCTTGAAGCAATCCTGCGCCGCATGGTCGACGAGGCCGCGCTTGAGCGTCCCGGCCAAAGCGTCGCGCTTTCACGACTGACGGAAGTGCTCTTTGTCGAGGTGCTCCGAAGCTGGATCGCGTCTCTCAGTCCCGGGCAAGGCGGCTGGCTCGGGGCCATATCTGACCCGCACATCGGACCGGCACTCAAGCTGATTCACGAAAACCCGGAGCGGTCCTGGACCCTGAGCGACCTTGGTCAGCGCGTGGGGCTCGGCCGCTCGGTATTTTCCGCGCGCTTTACCAAGCTCGTCGGCCAGTCCATGCACCGGTATGTGATCGAGCGCCGGATGGCGGAAGCGGCGTTCCTGCTGGAAACCAGCGACGAGTCGATCGCACGGATCGCCAGCCGGGTCGGTTACGAGACACCGGCGGCGTTTTCAAAACTGTTCCATCGATATCACGGCCTGTCGCCTGGCCGGTACCGAGCAGCTCGACGTGCTGACGGCGGCGAAAGGCAAGGGGACGTTCAGGAAGCGGAAGTCGCCGATTGATCTGGACCAGGCTGATGTCCACCGACGGCATGACCGCCGACTTCTGCGCCTTCGAATAGCAAGAGCCGTCCGGGCGGTCACCGGACGGCACTGGCGAGCGTCATCGCTGCTATCTGAACACGCTCTGCGAAGGGGGGTATCTCGGACGGCCGACTACCGCGAGTCGGCTGCGCTCAAGTTTGTTGGCGATCGAGATCTGATCCAGACGGAAAACCGGCTGGCCGGCCAGGTCGAGAACATTCAAAAATTCGCGGCGTCGCTGAGCGGCTCGATCTCGTGCTGCTGACGGGCGGCGAGCATGGGTGAGGCGGGTGACCTGGCATGGCGTCCTCGGCCGCGCCGGCGTGCTGGCGCTGTCGCCGCTGTTCACGCTCTATGGGCTGTGGGTTGCCTGCGGGCCGCTTCGCAGATCAGCGCGGCCAACGTCGCAGCTGGGCGCGCCGGCGCGAGTGAGTCTTTGGGCGGGTGTGTCCGTCTAGCTACGTGTCCTCCCTAACGGCGAAAGTCGTATGCCGATCGGCATAGCAAGAAATTAGGAACTGACAGCTCCCCTCGAAGTATTCCTTGGCGCTTTTCAGGGGAGCTACCATGATATTCCGAACCGACCGGGACCTGGCACCTGATCCAGTGTTTCCCACGCGAACGCCCCCTCGCGCGGTAGGCCGCAGTAGCTCTCGGCTAGCGGCCTTCAGGAAGTCAGCGGTCGAGCGCGGCTTTGTTATAGTCTTCCTCATTGTCGGAGCGGCCTTGTCACTGGCTTGGACCACTTTTCTGGGTTTAGTTGTTTTCAGAGCGGGGCAGTGGGCACTAGGCTAGCGCGAGCCCAGCGCTAGCTCACTACGCGAGGTAAGTGTTCAACCCGCTCATAGATCCTCCCGTAGGCCCTTGAAGAAAGGGTGGCGCACCTTCCCCTCGGCAGACTTGGCCCGATACTCGATCTCGGCGAGCAGCTCCGGCTCCACCCAGACGCCCCTGTGCGCGATCCGCTTGGTGTAGGGCTGAGTCTTGCGGATCAGCGGCGTCAGGCGTTGGCGCAACTCGGCCGATGATCGTTTGTCGAAGCCATGATCGACCTTGCCGGCATAGACTAAGTCATTGCCTTTGCGGCGGCCGAGATAGATGCCATCCCAATCGTTGCCGTCGAGTGCGAAGCCGGCAATGGTGAGCGTTTCCCGCTGGGCACAGGTTTTCTTGAGCCAGTCGCGACCTCGTCCTGAGGGATAGTGGCTGTCGCGAACTTTGGAGACCTCGCCCTCGAGCCCGATCTTGCAGGCGTGGGCGAATATCTCCTTGCCGTCGACTTCAAAGCTTTCGCTGAACTGAAGCTCGGTCCCGTCGATGATCTTTTTCAGATGCTTCTTGCGCTCGATCAGCAGCAGCTTTCGGAGATCATAACCGTTGAGATAGAGTAGGTCGAAAGCGACCAGGACGATCTTGGTCGACCTTCCCTTGAGCTCGTTCTGAAGGACGGAAAAATCGGTCGTGCCGTCGGCGGCGGGCACAACGATCTCGCCGTCGATGATGGCCGAACCGGCGCCGACGTGCTAGGCGTCGTCCGCGACCTTTCTCTAAACGCGCGGTCCAATCATGGCCGCGGCGGGTGAAAACCTTGATCGCCTAGCGGCCTCTTAGCGATCCACTCATTTTGAGTAGGCTTAGCTTTTATCTTTTAGTTTCATATGGATATAAAAAGATAATAGTGGCGAGGTTCCTGATCCAGGAAGATGATGAGCTATTCCTAGCGACGGAGTTAGCCCAAATGCCAGAACGACGCCGGGTCGTACACACAAGCGAACTTGAAGATCGCCTAGTGCAAGACGCCAAGAAGTTGCGTGATAAAGCGAGGAGGCTCAGGTCTGGTTCTGAGCGTGAACAGCTACTTCGCAGAGCGAGGCAAGCTGAGACGGGCGCTCAAATGAGCGAGTGGCTCCGCTCGCCCGGTCTTCGACCACAGCAATAGAGTCAACGATGCAGGACTATTTGGCGCAAGTCGAAAAGCTTCGGCAAGATGCGGCCGAATGCGCCCGAGTGCGCGATCTGGCAGCGGACCAAAAAAAGCGGGATCTGTTTGGTAGGCTGGCCAGCCATCTCACGCTGCTAGCCGATCAAGTGGAGATGGCGATGCTTGGCCATAAGGCCAGAACGTAGCGAGCAGCTACCGCCTGACAGCGCGCAAATTTCCGCCAAGAATCGCCACCAGCTTAATCTGGCCGTTTGGGAGACGCCCCGAGTGGTAAAGTCGGGGTGTGTCGGTTGGTCCCGCCGCGCCGGGCCGATTGCCTTTTGCAGTTGCACGTAGATCTGTTGATTTGGATCAACAGGTCGGCGGCTGCTTAGGAACCACCATCGCGCCATGGCTGGGATCGATTGGGCATATGTACTGTCCATGGCCGGCGTGTGGGCCTTAACGGCCACCACGATTTACGTCCTGCTGTGGATGTAGGCCGCGTCAGCCGCCGGGCCTTTTGATTACTCGATGAAGAGTGCTGCCGCCACAGCTAGCACCGACGGGGCACTCAGGCCGACATATACAATGAGGGCAACAGGGTCACTCATCCGTCTTTTATAGCCAAGAGAAACGAGTGAGAGGCGCGCGCAATTCTCTAGGCGCCATTCCCCTGCTGGCACCGTATTTTTTTGCGGTGCTAACTTAACTCACGCGGCTCGGACTCTTTCATTCCAGGACTTCGTACTCGAAGGCGACGCCTTCGGGATCGTTTTCCTCGAACCAGGTCTCCGCGGCATCTTGGCTGGCGAACACCTTGATGTGCTCGGCATCGCCAACCTGCTTGCTGGTGTTGACGTAGACAAAAACTGTCATCGCCGGGGTCCGTTAAGTTGAGGTCACGATTAAATTACGGACAGCTCACATTGAAAGTTGAGAGTGGGGCCGCCAGCTACTTGCAATGACCAGCGGCCCCTATGCCGACCACTTCCAATTGCCCTGCCTCAAACAGAAGCGATGGTCAGCACAGGGGTCAACTGCTGGGAACCGAGCGCGGTTCCTGAGTTTTGTGAATGCAGCTCGCACGCCGCTTTTGTCCCTCGGCCATCCCCGTCATTGGTCTTTCTTCGGCTCATGCTTGCCCCAGAGCGAAGTTAGTCCGCTGGTCTAACGCTGCGGCGCGTCGTTTGTTCGTGCTCAGTTCACCGAATGTCCAATTACTACTCAAATACTGCCACTAACGGACCCGTACTTTTACTGAAGCGAACGTGTTCGGGGTCCAGCGGTCGCACGCTTGAAACATAGCGCGTCCCTTGGCACTTTCCTTCCATGGATCACGCAGCCGCTGCCAAGCGATACCGCCACCAAGCTGAAGAGTTTCGGGCCAAGTCCGAGTTATTGACCGATCCGACTTCCAGCGACCAATGGGCCAAACTGGCGGATGCTTACGAAGCTCTGGCGGTGAACGAAGACAGGCAGGTTCAGATCGTGACAGGCATTGACTCGACAGCCATCCCTGTCGAATCTTCTGGGGGGAACCGGCAAGGGACGGCCGACAATGAAAGACTACCAGGCGCACATCGAGAAGCTCCGGAAGGAAGCCGCCGAGTGCAAGCTGATCCGCGATCTGGCGACCGACAAGACGAAGCGTGAGACCTTTGACCGGCTCGCCAGTCACCTCACTGTCCTAGCCGATCAGGTTGAAATCGCGATGCTGCAGCGCAAGACGTGATGGCTATTTGCAGCTAAGTAGCCGACTTCATATGGCTCGCAGTTAGAGGTCTATCGGCGGTCAGGCTTTCCGCGCTTTCGGGATAGCGGTGGCGAAAACCCGACTTCCTGTTCAGTGCCAAACGTTTCTTACGCTTGCGCCAGCCTCCCGCAGCAATGGCAGGAATCGGACATCCGCTCTTCACAACGAGCAGATCGCGTCTGGTGTTCAAATACACATCCATATACCGCCTCCTTAAAAAAACGGGGCCGACCTTATCGCTTAGTGAGCAGAGCAAGGCTTACCTAAAGGCAACACTAAGCCGTTGTTGTGTGCCTTCCTAATTTACCGTTCGCAGGGAGCGCACCTGCGCACTTGACCAAGCTAAAGCGGTACAAGTCCGATGAGCAGCTAGGTGTCGCGGATTGCGCAGGGGTACAGGCAACTCCGGCGCGGGATTCGTGCTTGAGAGTAGCTTCTGAGGCTCGGACGTAGGTTGCGTTATCTGCATCCGTGTGTAAAACCCGCGTATACGGGTGTTCGCAGCGTTTTGCCGCGACAGGTCAAGCGATGGTCGGGCCGCCACGCGGAGCGCGTGCGCCCGTGAACGTTCAGTTGCCCGGCCAAGATTTGCCAAGCAAAGCCCTCGCGGCACTTCAACAGTTCCTGCACGTCGAGGCTGTCAGCGGTGTCATTTTGTTGGTGGCCGCTGCCGCCGCATTGCTCTGGGCCAATTCGCCCTTCGCCCAGTCGTATCATGACCTCTGGAACATCTTAATTCCGCTTCGTCTTGGCGAGTTCGCTTTCGTCAGACCGTTACATTTCTGGATCAACGACGCGTTGATGATTGTCTTCTTCCTTGTCATCGGCATGGAGATCAGGCGCGAGATCCACGAGGGCGCACTCAGCCGGCTCGACCAAGCCATTCTGCCGGTGGTGGCGGCTGTCGGCGGTGTTGCTGTTCCCGCGCTGATCTATCTAGGCTTCAACCTCGCCCCGGAGCGCGGCCATGGCTGGGCGATACCCACTGCAACCGACATCGCATTTGCAGTCGGCGTACTGGCACTTCTCGGAAAATCGATTCCGGGAAATGTCCGGGTCTTCCTCCTGGCGCTCGCCATCATCGACGACGTTATTGCGGTTCTGATCATCGCGCTGTTCTACACCGGCGGACTCGATCCCAGCGGTTTTGCCGTCGCAATGCTCGGCGTTCTGCTGGTGTTCGGCTTGCAGCGGCTCGGGATTGGCTCCGCGTTTGCTTATGCCGTCCCGGGGCTTATCGTCTGGACCGGGTTTCTCACGGCTGGAGTTCACCCGACGCTCGCAGGCGTCGTCCTTGGCCTGATCACGCCGGTGCGGTCGCCCCGTCCCGAGATAGTGCCGCCCGTCATCCGCGTCGAAGCAGCGCTGCATCCCTGGGTCGCCTACGGCATCATGCCGATCTTCGCGTTAGCGAATGCAGGTGTCACATTCACAGGTATGGAGCTCACGAGTGGCGCTCAGTTCGTGATGCTGGGTATTGCGCTTGCCCTGTGCGCAGGAAAGCCGATTGGCGTGATCGGCGCGGCGTGGCTTGCGGTGCGTTGCGGCTGGTGCCGATTGGCGCCGGGCGTCTCATGGGGCGGCATCTGTCTCATCGGGCTGTTGGCCGGCATCGGCTTCACGATGTCAATCTTCATCGCTATGCTCGCATTCACCGACAGCAAGTTGCTCGACGCGGCAAAGTTCGGCGTGCTTCTCGGCTCTCTTATCTCGGTTACTCTAGGGCTCGGATGGGGCGCCGAATACGCTCAGCGTCAGCGAAAACTTGGGTGATGACGTCCGCTCCTGGCCCTTAGCGGACATGACGACGGAAATTGACGACGTCCGCTTTCAGGGGAAGAGCGGACGTAGAGCAGGGGGGGTGGAAAGTCTGCTTTTGACGCAAAGCGGACGTCGTTGATCTGAATCAACGGCTTTCGTCAGCGCCGTTGTCCCATGAAATTTGCTGCAATGTTTCAGCGGAGCCGATTACCGGCGCCGACCTAGTATCGAGCAAGAAGAAAAGAGGAATTCATGAATGCGATTAATCGACGTTCTCTTCTCGCGCTTACCCTTGCCGTATCGACGTGCTTCATAGCGATTGCGCCGGCAGACGCACAATCCGTATCGCCGGCGGAAGCCCAGCAGATTGGCGTCGATGCTTATGTCTACGGTTACTCGTTGATTACGACTGAAGTAACCCGCGTGCAGATGAGCAACGTGCCGAAGGTCGAGGGGTTCACAAGTCCCACCGGCCAGTTCGTCAACGTTCCCCGCTATCCGCCTGCAGACTATCGCGGCGTTTCCGCGCCCAATGCCGATACTCTGTATTCTGTCGCTTGGCTCGACCTTTCCGAGCCGCAGGTATTCAGTCATCCGGATATGGGGGATCGCTTTTATCTCTTTGAGATTACCGATCTGTGGATGTCGGATTCCGAGCACTCGCCGAGCAAAAGGACGGCCAGCGGCAAGGCCGCCAACTACCTCTTCACCGGCCCGGGCTGGAAGGGCGAGGTGCCAGCAGACATGAAGCATTTGCCGATGGCGACGCGCAACATGGTCATTCTCGGTCGCACCTATGCAGACGGCTCGGAGGCTGATTACAAGGCCGTCAACGCCCTACAGGCGCAATACAAGATCACGCCGCTTTCGGCGTGGGGCAAGCCATACACGCCAGTCGCGCCCGCGGTGAACCCCAATCCGGGCTTCAGCATGACCGACAAGCCGCAGACGGTCATTCTCGATATGGGAACGGAGGGCTACTTCAATCTGATGGCGAAGCTCATGGCTTCTACGGCACCTGCAGCGGCCGCAGATGCACCGATACTCGCAAGCATGGCGAAGATCGGCATCGTGCCCGGCAAGCGGTTCGAGATGAGCAAGCTCGATCCGGCGATACAGGCAGCACTAAAAGACATCCCCGATATCGCTCTGAAGAAAATCGAGGCTAACAAGGAGAACCTCGGTGGGATCGTCGACGGCTGGTCGATCACGAAGGGCCTCGGCACCTACGGCCCCTCCGATTACATGAAACGCGCAGTGGTGGCGGCTTTCGGTTGGCCCGCAAATCAGGAGCGCGATGCGGTCTATCCGAATACGGAGAAGGACTCGACAGGACAGAAGCTGAGCGGTGCAAACAAATACACATTGACGTTTGCAAAGGATGCGACACCGCCCGTCAATGGTTTCTGGTCGTTCACTATGTACATGATCGACCAAGGTTGGTGGTTCGTTCCCAATCCGCTGAACAGGTTCACCGTCAGCATGCGTGACAAACCGAAGTTCAATCCGGACGGCTCACTGACCCTCTATTTCCAAAACGAGTCGCCAGGTGCTGACAAGGAGTCAAACTGGCTCCCGGCGCCCAAGGGCGATTTTGTCTTGATGCTGCGAATGTACTGGCCCAAGGACACGACCCCATCGATCATCGACGGAAGCTGGAAGGTGCCGAAGGTGGTCAAGGCCGGCTCTTAGCAACGCATGGCGATTTACCTGGCTCGCGAAGATGATTCGGTCGGCGGGAACGAGTATGGACCTGCCGACGAACGCGGGCGTCGGCTTCTGGCCCAAAGCTGATGGGGTATTAGCGAAACGTCAGGCTTCTTCGGGCCGGATGATTCCGATGATGCGGAGGCTATATTTGCCTCTGACCCATCCGTCCTAGCCCTTGAGATCGACATCGACACTGCGGAACGCGGCCACCTCTTCGGCCACGATGGTCGCCCCCGCAGATTCTTGCTCGCAGGGCGCGTGACACGCCGATCTGGAAGCTGGAGGCGTCGTTCCGGTGCCGGTCCTGCGGCACGCGGCGCTACAAGCCGCCAGTTCGCATGATTAAGTTGACCGAGCGACGGGAGATTACGCCGTATACCTGGCTGCACCCCGACGAGGAGCGTTTTAGGTCCGCATTGGAGGGGGAAGCGGACCTCAGTGTCGGCGCTTCCGCTAATGACCTCAGCGGACATATTCACAACCGCGCCAGGTCTAATTTGAGCGAAGCTGTCGCAAGACCACGAACCCTATCAACGTTACGATTGCAAGGTGTCCAAATCCTATTCCCCAGCCGAGCAATGCGTTGTCTCGGCAAAGATCTAGGGCAAGTCCGACGCCGAGCGGGCCGATAAAGCCTCCTGCATAGCCGCACATGCTGTGCAGTCCCATTGTGGCGCCACGCAACGTTGGATCGGCGGCCTGCACGGTGCCCGCCGTCAGCGCCGCGCTATCGATGAAGATCGTCGCCATCCAGACAATGATGAGCGCGGCCGAGAGCAGCATCGATGTGCCAAGCGTCCATCCGGTTACCAGCGCAAACAGTGCTGCCGCGCTAAACGCCAGCGAAACCACGCGAATGCGGCCATAGCGTTGGGCCAGTTCGTTGCCGGAGACAGAGATCCCGATGCCGGCAAAATTCGCGATCGAGAGCAGTACGGTCGGCGCGGGTAACCACGACGGAGGCGTGGCTTGGGCCGCGGCGGCGGTCAGGAATGCGACACCCCAGGCACGCAGCGCCGCCATCTCCCAGGTATGGACAGTATAGCCGGCGATCCAGGCCATGGCTGGGCGGTTGCGAAACACAGGGCGGAAATCCAGCAACGCACGTGGATCGACCGCCGCCGCGTTCTTCGGCCTTTTGCCCGGCATAACGACCCATGAGATCGCAAGCGCGATCAATGCGGCGATGCCGCCAAACAGAAATGCGGCTGACGGACTGACCCAGGCGGCGAACAGCCCCGCGATACCGAATGAGCTGGCTCCGGCGATGCCAACACCGGCCGCATGCATCGAGACCGCGCGCGACTGCTCGTCGCCCTCGAGCGTTTCGGCAATGGCCTTCAAGCCCGGCATGTAGGCGCCGGCCCAACCCATGCCAGCCAGCGCACGCAAGATCAGCGCGGACCAGAAACCGTCGGCAAGGAAGGCAAAGCCGAGATGCGACACGGCGGTAAGGCCGGCGCCGACCGCGTAGACGTAACGCGTGAGGACGCGATCGGTGAGCGACACCAGGACCGGCACCGCAACCACATAAGCCGCGAAGAAAATGCCGACCAGCCATCCGGCTTCGGTCTTCGACAGGTTCCAGGCGGCGATGTAGGTCGGGAGCAGGGCTGGCAGGCTGAACGCGCCGATCTGCACCAGCATTTGTGCGGCCACGATCGCCCAGATGAAACGACGGCTTTCGCGCGATATGGTCGGCGTTTCGCTCATGTCTTGCCCGTGCGCAACAGCAACAATGCGCCAAACGCGGACAGCGAAAACAACGCGCTGACCCACAGCGCGCCGGTCCCCATGACTTCCGCCAAAAAGCCGACGGCCAGTGGCGCGAGCGCGCCGGTGGCACGCGCAGGCAGGGAGATCACGCCGACGCGCCGTCCAAATCCCTGGGGGCCGAACAGTGCCAGCGGCAACGTGCCCCGCGCAATGGTGAGAATGCCGTTGCCGGCGCCATAGAACACGGCGAAGAGGGGAGCCAGCAGCGGTCCGCCGATCGCAAGGACCACCACGCCAATCGGGTTGGTAAGTGTCGCGAGCCGCGCCGACAGCAGGGGATGATAGCGCGCCAGCCAGCCGGCTTCGATAATCCGCGCTGTGACCTGCGCGGGTCCGATCAACATGCCGGCGAACAACGCGGCCGCCGGCGTTGCGCCGAACTGCACCAGCATCGTCGGCAACAGGGCCGACAGCCCCGAACTGACGAACCCGGTGGCAGCGAAGACGTAGGCGACGATGAGCATGGCGAAGGTTTCATTCTGCACCATACTTGCATTGCTGGATGTCGAAGCTGCCGGCTCGGATGCCGACGTGATACGGGGCAGAGACAGATTGAGCGGCGCAGCTATCAGCAAATGCACCGCCGCCCACACCTCGCAGGCCACGCGCCAGCCGTAGTGCGCCTCGAGCCAGGACGTGATCGGCCAGCCGACTGTGCTGGCAAAGCCTGCGATCAACGTGATGCCGGTGATCGATGATCGCGCCGCACTACCGTAGATGCGTGTCAGCGTGGCGAAGGCGGATTCGTAGAGCCCCATGCCCATGGCGATGCCGAGAAGGAGCCACGCAGACCCAAGAAGCCACGGCCCGTGCGCGAACGACAACAGCAGCAAACCGGCGGCGAATACTAGGTTGGAGACGGCCAGCAGGCCGCGCCCGCCGAACGTATCGATGAAGTGTCCGACGCGCGGACCAAGCAGCCCCGAGATGACGAGCGCGCCGGATAAGGCCCCGAAAATGACGGTGGGCGTCATCCCAAGATCGCGGCTGATCGGGGCCGCCAGGATCGCCGGCAGATAATAGCTGGATGCCCAGGCAATGGTCTGGGTCGTGCCCAGCGCCAGGATGACGCCAATCGACCGGGAACGTCCGGGGGCGCCGCCCTGCGCTACGTCATTCATGAACAGCCGCAGCCGCTCGCGCCTGCCTTTTTCGAGCTCTCATCGGCGACGCAGCAGGCCGAGGCATCGACCTTTGCGGGTCCGCCGCAGCAGCCGGTTTCCTGCGAGGCCGCGGGGCCGCTGCAAACACCTGTCTCGGGCAACGTCAGTTCGACGCGTCGTGCTGCTTCCGCATCGCCCGCAAGCTCGGCGGCGATCGAGCGAACCTGTTCGTAACCGGTCAGCATCAGGAATGTCGGTGCGCGGCCGTATGATTTCATGCCAGCAAAATAGAATCCCGGCTCAGGTTGCGCCAGCTCGCGCGCACCATGTGGGCGCACGGTGCCGCAGCTATGCAGATTGGGATCGATCAGCGGCGCCAGCGGCACCGGGCTTTCCACGGTCGGATCGACCTCGATGCGCAGCTCGCGCAGGAAATCGAACTGCGGCCGAAAGCCGGTCGCGACGATCAGTTCATCGACGATCACCTGACGTGTCGCGTCGTCCGCGCCGATGACGAGGTTCGCGCCATCGAGCGCGATGTGGGAGACGCGGAACTGGCGTTCGATCCCGATCTTGCCTTCGGCAACGAGGCGAGCGAACGCGGCGCCCAAAGCCCCGCGCGCGATCAGCTTGTCGTTGGCGCCGCCGCCGAACGCCTTGGCGGGATCGTTGCCGCGCAGCAGCCACAGCGGCCGCGTGTTCGGTTCCTGTTGGGCGAGCTGAGCGAGGTCGATCAGGGTGCCAATGGCCGAATGTCCTGCGCCGAGCACGGCGACCGTCTTGCCGGCATATCGCGCCCGATCTCTGCCGAGCACGTCAGGCATGCTGTAGGCAATGCGGCTCGCCGCTGGCTTCTCGCCGATGGCGGGCAGGCCGTTGGCTCCGGCAGGATTGGGCGAGTGCCACGTGCCGGAAACGTCGATCACCGCATCGGCGCGTAGGACCTCCGGACCCCTGCCATTCTGGTAGCAGATTTCGAACGGCGCGCTTTCGCGTCCCTGACTCTTCAGTTTATCGAAGCCGGCGCGGCTGATGTCGGTCACGCGGCTCGATGTGCGGATATGCGCGGCGAGGGCGGTTCGCGTGGCGAGCGGTTCGAGATAGCGCTCCACCAATTCGGCGCCGGTCGGGTATTGCTGCGGGTCCGGTGAATTCCAACCCGTCGGCTGGAGCAACCGCTCCGCCGCGCGATCGGTACTGTATTCCCAGGGCGAAAACAGCTGGACGTGTCCCCATTTCCGAACCGAATGGCCGATCTTGTCGCCGGCTTCCAACACAATCGGTTTCATCCCGCGTTCGAGGACGTGCGCCGCCGCAGCAAGGCCGACCGGGCCGGCTCCGACGATGGCGATGGTTTTTGGCTCGCTCATTTGTTTCTCCCATAATACCGGAAATATCGAAATTAAGGGCTCGGCAAAGTCACGCCGCGCTCTTGGCATCTCCGCTTTCAGAAGACTCGGCGCAGCACTCGGCGACCAGGTAGGCGACGAGTTCACGCATCACATCGTAGTTGGCATGACAGACCAGAGTCGTTGCTTCGCGCACTTGCGTCACCAGCCCTGCCACCACGAGCGCCTTGATGTGATGGGAGAGGGTTGACGGCGCGATCTTCAGCCTGTCCTGCAAGCGTCCAACCGGCATGCCGGCTCCGCCCGCGCGGATCAGCGTTCGGTAGATTTTCAGCCGGGTCGGATTGCCGAGGGCTTCGAGGTGGGCGGCAGCATCATCTAGCTTCATGACTGCCAAGGTAGTTCGAGTCAGTCGGCCCCGTCAACTGTATTTCTAGAATGATCGAAATAATCGCATGTTTCCGATTGACGTGATGACAATATATCCATAATTCTGGATATATGGAAACTGAACCCACTATCCTTGCATTGGCGGCGTTGGCGCAGTCCACCCGGCTCGACGTCTTTCGGCTGCTGGTCAAGCACGAGCCCGAAGGGCTTGCGGCTGGCGAGATCGCAAAGGCGCTGGCCGTCCCGCAAAACACGATGTCAGCGCACTTGTCGGTGCTGTCGCGCGCGCGGCTCGTCACCGCACGCCGCATCAGCCGCTCGATCATCTATCGCGCCGATCTGACCAGCTTTCAGGCCGTGATGTCGTTTCTCGTCAACGACTGCTGCGACGGGCGGCCGGAAATATGTGCGCCACTGATCGAAAGCATCACGCCTTGCTGTCCACCAAAGCGGAAGGGGAAAGCCAATGTCCGATCGGACGTTTAACGTTCTGTTTCTCTGCACGGGTAATACCGCGCGCTCGATTCTTGCCGAGTCGACCCTTCGCAAGGAAGGGCGTGGTCGCTTCAACTCATTCTCGGCCGGAAGTCAGCCCAAGGGAACGGTCAACCCGTTTGCCGTCAAGGTTCTCCGCGACATGGACTATCCGGTGGACGATCTTCGTTCGAAGAGTTGGGAAGAATTCGCGCGGGTTGACGCGCCAGTGATGGATTTCGTCTTCACGGTTTGCGACAACGCCGCCGGCGAGGCTTGCCCGATCTGGCCGGGACAGCCCATGACGGCGCATTGGGGAATCGAGGACCCCGCCGCCGTCAAAGGCACGGACCTTGAGAAGGAGGCGGCTTTCGTTGAGGCGTTCCGCTATCTGAAAAACCGGATAGCGGCTTTTGCCAGCCTGCCGTTCGCCAGCATTGACTCGCTGTCGCTCGGCACGAAGCTGCGCGACATCGGCCGCATGGGCGGCGCCACGATCGAGCGAGGAAAGGCCGGCTGATGCCTGTATTCGATTTGCCGCGGCGGCTGATGGCTGAACTGCTCGGCACCGCCCTGCTGGTCGCCACTGTCGTCGGTTCCGGCATTATGGCCGAGACCCTGACAAAAGACGTGGCGCTGCAGTTGCTCTGCAACACGCTGCCGACCGGCGCCATTCTCGTGGTGCTCATTTCCATCCTCGGCCCGGTCTCGGGTGCGCATTTCAATCCGGCGGTCTCGCTGGTGATAGCGCTTAAGGGCGATTTTCTCGCGAGCGAGGCGGCCCGCTATGTGGCCGTGCAGATCCTGGGCGGCATCGCCGGCACAGTGATCGCGCATGTGATGTTCGGCATGCCGTTGTTCGATTTCTCGATGAAGGTACGGACCGGAAGTGCGCAGTGGCTGGCCGAAGCCGTCGCCGCCTTCGGCCTGGTCGCCACGATCCTTGCCGGCGTCCGCTTCAACCGGCCGGCGGTACCCTGGCTGGTCGGCCTTTACATCACGGCCGCGTACTGGTTCACCGCTTCGACGTCGTTCGCCAATCCGGCAGTCGCGATCGCGCGTTCTCTGACCAACACGTTCTCAGGTATTCGCCCGGTCGATCTTCCCGGCTTCATAGCAAGTGAACTTGTTGGCGCGTTGATCGGATTGATGCTGATGGGCTGGCTGCTCCGCGGTGCAGTTGAGACCGCGGTACTAAGAAATGACATATCTTCCGGAGTTACGTAGATAGGCAGGCGGAGTGATGGCCCGACGCACTACGGAGCCGATTCAGCTTGCGGATCTTAGTGCAAGTAGCGCCCAATCAAGGCCCCGTTCCTGACTAAGAGGCGCCCGCCGGCTCGGGGCTGAACTAATTTTGCCTTAACCTCTTGGGCAGCATACTCGCCAGCCTTCAACCGTGCGGGCCTACACAATGTCCTTTGGTTACAGAGCGACATCTGGCAACTCCCTCTATGCTTGGGGATTAATCGCTGTCTGCGTTTTCATTGGCTACGCTGCCGTTCAGGTCGCGACCAAGATTACGAGCGAACAGGCGGCGGCTACGGCTCCAGCGAGCACTGCCGCTCCCACGGCTGCGCCCATTTCCGTTTATGTCATCGACGGCGATACCATCCGCCTGAATGACGGCCGACCGAATGTTCGCTTGGTCGGTTTTAACGCGCCAGAAACAGGAAGTCGGGCGCGATGCGAGGCCGAGGGGCAAAAGGGTGAAGCGGCGAAGCGGCGGCTCCGCGAACTTGTTGGCAGTGGCCGCCCGGACTTCCAACAGATCGCCTGCTCGTGTCCGCCGGGGACAGAAGGCAGCAATGCGTGCAACTTCGGTCGTCGCTGCGGCACGCTGCGCGTGAACGGTGTGGATGTGGGGTCGACCTTGGTTGGCGAAGGTTTGGCGGTTCGCTTCACATGCGGCGCTACAAGCTGTCCAACACTGCCGCGTCCGTGGTGCTGAAGCAGTAGCGCGTTTTGGTCGTTACCGATTGCTGTCGATGCAAGGCGAGGGCGAGCATGCCATCCACAAGGCGCGTGATCGCCGATCTGCAAGCTGGAGCCGTCTTCTTGCTTTATTGATTTAGGTCAAGAGCGGCCCTGTCAAAGGCCCACTAGAGTTGACCGATCCTGCCGAAGTTTCAAATCACTCCGACTAACGCGTCACAGGAGGCGGAAATGAGCCGTGGCATGCCATCGATGACTGCGCTCCTTGGAATGCTTGCCCTTGCGGGATACCAGAACCGGGACAAGCTAATGGAAATGCTCAACAACGCGACGGGCGCCGCGCCCAAGACCGGCGGCGGACAGCTAGAGGCACAAGGCGATTTGTCAAAGGTCTTCGGCGGTATGCTGGGCAGTGGAGGCGTCGGGGGGCTTCTTGGTGGCGGGCTCAGCGAATTGCTCGATCAATTCACGAAAAACGGACAGGGGGAAGCTGCCGACTCATGGGTGGGCTCGGGCCCCAACAAGGAAATAGCGCCTCCCCAGCTCAAGCAAGCGATTGGTCAAGACGTATTGGCGACGCTGGTGAAGCAGACCGGACTGTCACAGGAAGAGCTTCTTGCCCGACTTTCGCGGGAGCTGCCAACAGCCGTCGATAACTATACGCCGGACGGTCGTTTGCCCCCTCGGGACGCATGATCACCGCGCATAGGAAATGGCAAAAAATGAGCATCATCTGGACCATCATTGTTGGATTTCTAGCGGGCGTTGTTGCTAAGTTCATTATGCCCGGAAGCAATGAACCGTCAGGGTTCGTCTTGACCACCATTCTGGGCATCGTGGGCGCGATACTGGCGTCTTATCTCGGACAAGCGCTCGGCTGGTATAAGGCGGGCGAAGGCGCGGGCTTCATTGGCGCCGTTGTCGGAGCGATCATCCTGTTGGTGGTATACGGGTTTTTTGCCGGCAAGCGTCGAGCCGTTTGATCTGATCGGCCATGGTGCTTCCTCACCACCCAGAAGCGCGCGTAAGCCGGTAATCTGCTTTCGAGGCTAGTCTAACCGACCTAGTGGCCTCGGCGCTATATCTCGCGCCGGGGCGATTTTTTCTGCATTCAAAGGACAACAAAAATCGTCGGAGCGCGCCCTAGAGCTAAAGCGTAACCTGGTCGCCACACCAACGAGATTTTGCATCTTGTGCTGGTCAATGTGCAGACTCGCCTGCAACAAAGTTTAGCCTCGGAAAGCGGCGCGGGGAATGCGGCTCCGTCGGGAGACCTCCAACTCTCGGCGGAGCCGCCTCTGCGACCCTCAATATTACGCCGCGGCGGGCCTTTGCTACACCTTCGACGCGCGCATCCGCGTGCGCTCAATCCCATTGTTGATTTCATTGATGCAGGCTTCGACAGCAAGCTCACGGGTGCGGTGCTGAGCTTCGCCAAAGACGTAAGTCGCAGCATGGATCGTCCAGCCCCACCGTCCCGGTTCAACTTCAGTCACAGCGTAGTCGATTGTGCGATGCTTCATTACTGCTGCTCCCTGCCAAAGGAGCATTCACTTTAGCACAGATTTGGAGTGGCCTGCTTAAGTTTAAAACGGTGGCCTATTTTCGGTTAGTACCGGAACTTGCTTCTGGCCTGAAGCCGACATCGCTAATCGGTTCACCGATGTCCGCTTCGAGGGTTAGAGCAGATCTAGCCTCATCGGCGGGAGACGTCTGCAACTGACCCTAAGCAGACGAGCGAGACGGTGATCGGGGCGGACGCTGTCCCCGAAAAGCAGTAGTCGGCGGGCTTTAG
>Ga0268266_10001679_pt1 | contig 25483 bp, 31 predicted proteins | sample KBSS13metaG_FD_190356 | JGI IMG/M metagenome (GOLD analysis project Ga0268266, IMG submission 190356) | Switchgrass rhizosphere microbial communities from Kellogg Biological Station, Michigan, USA - KBS S1-3 metaG (SPAdes) (version 2) | ecosystem: Host-associated > Plants > Roots > Rhizosphere... | reverse complement strand
CATCCCGGCCGAGACGTGGCCGTAGGTCTTGCGCGCGGAGATCTCGAACCCCCCGGGCAGCACCCCGCCGGGCAGCACCACGACGACGAGATCACCGGCCGCGAAGTTGTGGGCTCCGCAGACGATCCCCTGGGGCTCACCCGTGCCGTTGGCGCCTCCGACGTCGACGGTGCACCAGTTGACGGTCTTGCCGTTCTTCTGCGGCTCCGGCTCCATCGTCAGCACCCGGCCGACGACCAAGGGCCCGCTGATCTCGGCCCCGGGCCGCTCGAGGGACTCCAGCTTGAGCCCCAGGGCGGTCAGCTTCCGGGCCAGCTCCTCGCTGGACAGGTCGGCCGGGAGGTCGGCGTACTCGCGGATCCAGGAGACGGGCGCGCGCATGTGGGTGGTCCTTCGCGGTCAGGTGCGGGTCAGGAGGTCGGAGGCCGGGCGCCCGGTCACCAGTCGGTGCCGAACGCCGAGGCGAATCGCACGTCTCCCTCGAAGAGGGCGCGCAGGTCCTCCGCGCCGCTGCGGAACATGAACGACCGGTCGATGCCCATGCCGAACGCGAAGCCCCGGTAGCGCTCGGAGTCGATGCCGCAGGCGGCGAGCACGCGCGGGTTGACCACGCCACAGCCGCCCCACTCGATCCAGCCCTCACCGCGACAGGTGCGGCAGCTCTCGACCGCGCCGGCGAGACCTCGGCACACGAAGCAGACCATGTCGACCTCGGCCGACGGCTCGGTGAACGGGAAGTACGACGGGCGGAAGCGCGTCGTGATCCCGTCGCCGAACATCTGCTCGGCGAAGTGGTCGAGGGTGCCCTTGAGATGAGCCATCGTGATGCCCTCGTCGACGACGAGCCCCTCGACCTGGTGGAACATCGGCGAGTGCGTCGCGTCGTAGGGGTCGGTCCGGAAGACGCGACCCGGGCAGATCACGTAGATGGGCGGCGTGCGGCTCAGCATCGTGCGCGCCTGCACCGGTGAGGTGTGGGTGCGCAGCACCAGGTGGTCGTCGGCCGGCTGGGTCCAGAAGGTGTCCTGCATGGTGCGGGCGGGGTGGTCGGGACCGAGGTTGAGGGCGTCGAAGTTCAGCCACTCGGCCTCGAGCACGGGGCCCTCGGCGACCTCCCAGCCCATGGCCACGAAGAGGTCGGCGATGTAGTCGCTCATCAGGGTGAGCGGGTGGCGCGACCCCTGGGGACGACGCCCAGTCGGGAGCGTGACGTCGACCGTCTCGTCGACCAGCATCCGCTCCTCGGCCTCGGCCTCGAGCGTGGCGGCACGCTCGGCGAGGGCCTGGGTGACGGCCCCCCGGGCCTGGCCGACGCGCTGACCGGCCTCCTTGCGGGCCTGCGGCGGCAGTGCCCCGATCTCCCGGTTGGCGAGCGCGAGGGGCGAGCGGTCACCCGCGTGGTCGAGCCGGGCCTGCTTCAGCTGATCGAGATCGCCCGCCGCGGCGAACGCGGCCAGGGCCTCGTCGCGCATCGCGGCCACCTGCTCGGCCTGGAGCGGGGCGACCTCGACCGGGTCGTAATCGGTGTTCGGGCCCGACATGGGTGCCTTTCGCTCTGGTCTGAGGAGTCAAGTCTAGGAACGGCCGTCCGGTGACGGCGACGGGGTTTCGTCCCGGGCGCTCGGAGTGCAGTCGCGCCGCATCACGACGCCGGTCAGGGCTCCGCGTCGAACGCCGGCCAGGTGGTGATGATCCGGGCGCCACCCTGGGGTGCGTCGTCGATCGTGACCGTGCCGCCGTGCGCCTTGACCAGCCCGTTCACGAGATACATCCCGAGCCCCGAGCCACCCCGCTGCCCGGTCGTCCAGAACTTGGTGAACGCGCGCTGCCGGATCTCCGGGGCGATCCCGTCGCCGGAGTCGTCGACCAGCACCACGACGCGCTCCCCCTCCTTGGACGCGGTCACCGTCACCGGGTCGGAGCCGTGTCGGAGCGCGTTCTCGATCAGGTTGGTGAGCACCTGGGTGAACTTGTCGGGGTCGGCCCACACCTGGGGCAGGTCCTCGGGCGCGCGGAGCTCGATGTCGTGCGGCGCCCCGGCCCGGACGCTGTCGATGACCCGGCCGATCAGCACCGGCACCTCGCAGGGGCGTTGGTGCATCGAGAGCCGACCGGTGTCGAGCCGGGCGACGTCGAGGAGCTCGGTGATCAGTCTGCTCAGCCGGTCGGAGTCGGCGTGCACCGTGGTGAGCATCAGCTTCTTCTGCTCGTCGTTGAGGCGGTCCCAGCGGTTGAGCAGCGCCTGCACGAAACCCTTCACGCCTGTCAGCGGCGACCGCAGCTCGTGGGCGACGGTGGCGACGAGGTCGGACCGGTCGCGGTCCAGCCTGGCACGAGCGCGGCCCGAGCGGAGGGACACGGCCACGTCGGTGACCGCTCCCGGCCCCGGCTCGCGGTGGATGCGGGCGGTGACCAGGACCTCCTCGCCCGAGGTGGTGATCCAGGACTGCTCCGGTACGCCGGTCCGGATGACCAACCCGTCGTAGGGGTGGGTACAGGCGACCCAGGCGACGCCGTCCTGGTTCGTGACGGTCAGCACCTCGGCGAGCGGCCGGCCCTCGGCGGCCTCGCGGTCGGCGCCGAGCAGGGCTGCCGCCCGGTCGTTGACGAGTCGGACCACACCCCCGGCGTCGGCGATCACGACCCCGTCGGGCAGGGCGTCGACCGCCTGCCGCGCATCGGTGACCATGTGAGCCGAGACGTCGTCTGGCACGTCACGGGAGGGCTCCACGCGCGTGAGCCTAGTGTCTATCCGCGACGCGCGAGAGAGGCCGCACCCGAGAAGGAGATGCTGTGGGCGGCCCCTCCCCCCGTGGGGCCGCACCAACAACTTTGGGTGGACAGCCCCTCCCCCGCGGGGCCCGTCCGGTGGTTCGCGCCTCGGGAGTCGCGAACTAGGACTAAGATAGTGTCGGTATCCACCTAGCACAACTGATTTCGCAGATCTCCGTAGATTTTGCACTGAAAAGAGTAGGTCCATGCTGCTCTCGGAGCTCGCCGACCGCGCCGAGGTGCCGGTCGCCACCGTCAAGTACTACGTGCGCTCCGGCCTGCTCGCGCCCGGGCACGCCACCGGACCGCGCCGCGCGGACTACGACGAGACCCACCTCAGACGCCTGCGCATCCTGCGGATGCTGCGCGAGATCGGCGGGATCCCGGTGTCCACCCTCCAGCAGATCGTCGACGCGATCGACGACCCGGACCGACCCAGCCACGAGGTGCTGTGCCTGGTGTCGGACGCGCTGACCGAGACCGAGACCTCCGAGGACCTGCCGTCCGACGCCGCGTCCCGCGACCTGGTCGACCAGGCCCTGAACCGGGTCGGCTGGTCCGGCGTACGCGGGGACGCCGTGGACCGTGCCCAGCTCGCCGCGCTGGTGCGCCTGCTCAGCACCGAGGGCCCGCTCGGCATCGACGCCGACATCCTGTCGTTCTACGTCGAGGTCGCCGACCAGCTCTGTCGTGCCGAGTCACGGTTCGTCGACCCGGACCAGGACCGAGCCGGCACGCTCGAGGAGCTGGTCGCCGGTGAAGCGGTGTTCGGGCAGGTGCTGACCCTGCTCCGTCGGATGGGTCACGAGCACTACCACGCGGTCGGCACCCCCGCACCGCCCGCGGTCGTCGCCGACCACGGAGGCCAGGCGGAGCCCCTCTCCACCATGGCCGAGACGGTCAGCGTGCCCTAGCGCTCGCGTGCAGGCAGACCGCTGCGGCGGTCGTCAGGTTGAGGCTCTCGGCCCGGCCGGGGATCCGGATCCGGACCCGGTGGTCGGCGAGGTCCGCGAGCTCGCGCGGGAGGCCCCAGGCCTCGTTGCCGAACAGCCAGGCGATCGGGCCGGCGAGCACCTCGTTCGCCTCGTCGAGCTCGAGCTCGCCGTCGCCGTCGGCGGCCAGCACCACCAGGCCCGCCTGGCGAGCCGCGGCGACCACGACGGCAGGGTCGGGCTCGAGGGCCAGCGGCAGGTGGAACAGGCTGCCCACGCTGGCGCGGACCGTCTTGGGGTTGTAGGCGTCCACCGAGCTCCCGGCCAGCACCACCGCAGCGGCGCCGAACGCGTCGGCGGTACGGATCAGGTTGCCGGCGTTGCCGGGGTCGCGGACGTCGGCAGCGATCGTCACCAGCCCGGCCGGACCGGCTCCGGCGGCGAGCGCCTGATCGAGGGGTATGTCGAGGAACGAGCAGACCGCCACGATCCCGGCCGGGTTCACGCTGTCACTGAGCGAGGCGAGGGCTCGCTCGTCGACCAGGGAGACTCGCGCTGCCCTGGCGACCAGCCCGGCGTACTGCACTGCAGCGGCCGGCGTCGCGAACACGTCGAGGACGACGCCGCGGTCGAGGGCTCCCTCGACGGCCTTCGGGCCGTCGGCAAGAAACAGCCGCCGCTCGGTGCGGACCGAACGGCGGCTGAGCTTGCGCGTCTCCTTGACGCGAGCGTTGCTCGTCGTCAGTGGCGTCTGCGGTGGGCTCGACACAACCGGTTCCTGAGGAGCTGAGGGACGACGCGATCGAAGGTCGACCGACCGCGCTCAGGAAGCCTTGGGGGCGTTGACGTCCTCGGGCAGCGCGGCCTTGGCGGTCTGGACGAGCGCGGCGAAGGCAGGCGCGTCGTTGACGGCCAGGTCGGCGAGGATCTTGCGGTCGACCTCCACCCCGGCGAGGTTCAGGCCCTGGATGAACCGGTTGTAGGTCATCCCGTTGGCGCGGGCGGCGGCGTTGATCCGCTGGATCCAGAGCCTGCGGAAGTCACCCTTGCGCGCCTTGCGGTCGCGGTAGCTGTAGACCAGCGAGTGGGTGACCTGCTCCTTGGCCTTGCGGTACAGGCGCGAGCGCTGGCCGCGGTAGCCGCTGGCGCGCTCGAGGGTGGTCCGGCGCTTCTTGTGGGCATTCACTGCCCGCTTGACGCGTGCCATGTCGTGTTACTCCTTGCAGTTCGGTCTGGTGGCGCGGTGCATCGTGCTGTCGGCTAGCGACCGAGCAGCTTCTTGGCGGCCTTGACGTCGGCGGCGGAGACGTCCACCATTCCGCTCTTCTGACGGTGCTTCTTGCGGCTTCCGGTCGTCGGAGCGGAGGCGAACGCGGCGCCGGACTTCCGGCCCGTCTGCAGTCGGCGGAGCTTGCCCGACCCGGTCACCTTGAACCGCTTCTTCGCGCCGGAGTGCGTCTTGTTCTTCGGCATCGTTCCTCTTCCTTCTTCGTACGTCGTGTGGTCGCGGTGGGCGCGTCCCTACGTCGTTTCCGCGAGGCCCGACGTCATGGCGCTCAGCGGTGGCTGAGCGCGTTGTCCGAGTCCTCGAAAACCTGGTGTGACTTCGTTCTTCTCCCCTGCTGAGCCGTCGACCTCGTCGTCCGGCTCACGAGATCGAGTCGTGAGCTCTGCTCACGCCTCGATCTCGGTGCTACTCCTCCGGGTCACCGGAATGTGTCCTCGTTCATCTCGATCGAGTCCTTCGCTTCGCTCAGGCCTCGATCTCGGGGTCGAGGTTCTCGCTTCGTCCGCGTTCCTTCTTCTGCGCGACCGCGTGGCCCGCGTTGTGGGCGATACGTTCCTCGCGCTCCTCGGCCTCGTCGGCGGCCCGGGCGGCGGCCCGCTCGGCCTTCGCGGCCTGCATCTCGACCTTGGCCTCGGCCTTCTTCTTGTGCGGCCCGAGCACCATGATCATGTTCCGGCCGTCCTGCTTCGGGGCGGACTCCACGAAGCCCAGCTCCGTGACGTCCTCGGCGAGACGCTGCAGCAGCCGGAACCCGAGCTCGGGACGGTGCTGCTCGCGACCGCGGAACATGATGGTGATCTTGACCTTGTCGCCGGCCTTCAGGAACCGCACCACGTGACCCTTCTTGGTCTCGTAGTCGTGCGCGTCGATCTTGGGACGAAGCTTCATCTCCTTGATGATCACGTTCGTCTGGTTCCGGCGGGCCTCACGGGCCTTCTGGGCGTTCTCGTACTTGAACTTCCCGTAGTCCATGAGCTTGCAGACCGGCGGACGTGCCATCGGGGCGACCTCGACCAGGTCGAGGTCGGCTTCCTGGGCGAGCTTGAGGGCCTCGCCCGTGGGGACGATGCCGACGGTCTCGCCGTTGGGCCCGACGAGCCGGACCTCGGGGACCCGGATCCGGTCGTTGATGCGTAGCTCGGTGCTGATGTGTCCTCCATGTGGTCGTACGGCTGGGTGACACCGCCGGGGCCGCCCTCATACGACGAAAGCCTCCGCGCGACGCACGGAGGCTCCTGGATCACATCGTGGGTGGGCGAACACCTGTGACCAGGTGTCACGCACTCATGGTGCGGACCGGACCCGACGACCTCGTGGTGCTGCGGTCGGTGCGGGTGGGAGGGAGCCTCCACTTGTCGGACCGGGCCCACCTTCACTGGACGTGAGGACGAGCCCGATCGGTCGGTGACAAGACTAACAACCCGTCGCCACAGGTGGCTATTCCTGAGGCCCGGTGGCCGAGCCTGCGAGGACACCGACGGGGCCGAAGGATTGAGGAGCGTCGGCTCGGGCTCGAGCTCGAGCTCGCGAGAGGGTGAGCGACGCGTCACGAAATTCAGGGCCCGGCGCCGAGGTCCTCGACCAACGCAATGCCGTCGTCCGTCCGGGTGATCGACCAGCCTCGGGCCAGGCCCTCGAGCAGTGCGCCCTCGACGGCGTACGTCGTCGGTCCCGCGACGTCCACGACGAGCGCCGACGCACCCTCCTGGAGCGCGGACTGCGCGGCCAGGGCGGCGGCGACCGGGACCGGGCGGGCATCCGCCCGCCAGGCGGCGAGCGAGTCGAGCCCCGTGAACGCGAGGAGTGCCTGCCGCCCGTCGCGACCAGTGAGCAGTGCGGTGGCCATCTCGACTTCGCTCGATACAGGCATCTCGACTTCGCTCGATACAGGCATGTCGCTGGTCTTGTCATGCGTCAGCCCGGCCTCGTCGACCTCGGCCTCGCCGAGGACGGCGACGACCGGAACGAGCAGCCGGGCGCCCCGCAGTGCGGCGAAGACCTCGAGATGCCGTGCCGGATCGGCGGCGTACGCCGTCAGTGCGGCACTCAGCGTCGGGTCGCTCCCGCCGACGTCGCCGGCGAACCCGGGGTCCGGGATCCGTCGGGGCTCGGGCATGCGGTCGATCGTGCCATGCTGGAGATGTGAACGACGTGTCGTGGGGCGCCCTGGCGCTCGCGCTGACGGCCCTCGGAGGGATCTACACCTGGTGGGCCCTGCGACATCGCGGCTTCACGGCCGCCGTGCGCGCGGCCGGCTTCACGCTGCTGCCGCTCGCGGCGTGGATGACCGGCCTGCTGCAGGTGTTCGGAACCATCACCAACGCCTTCGTGCACTTCTTCACCCGGCTGGTCTTCAGCCCGTTCGTGTGGCTCGGAGTCGTCGTCTTCATGGTCGCGTTCGTGCTGATCGGTGGGTCGGGCTTCATCAGCCGCCGCACCAGCGACGAGCCCAAGGCCAAGGGCGGGACCCGACGTACGGAGAGGCCGAAGGCCGTCGGACCGGCCACGAAGCAGGACCCGCTGATCGACGACGAGATGGCCGAGATCCAGGCGATCCTCAAGAAGCGCGGCATCTCCTGATGGGCGAGACCTCCGCGGGCGACTCACACGTCGCCCGCAACCGGCTGTGGGCGCGGCTCTCCGCTGCGGTGGCGGCGCTCGAGGACCCTCCGGCCACCCCGCTGATGGTGGTCGACCTCGACGCCTTCGACGCCAATGTCGCCGACCTGGTCCGGCGAGCGGCCGGCAAGCCGATCCGGCTCGCGACGAAGTCGGTCCGCGTGCCGGCGCTGATCGAGCGGGCCCTGGCCGACCCCGGATTCCACGGGGTCCTCAGCTACACGCTGCGTGAGGCGCTCTGGCTCGAGCGACAGGGCCTCACCGACGATCTCGTGATCGCCTACCCGACCGTCGACCGGACGGCGCTGGCCGAGCTGGTGGCCTCTCCCTCGACGGCGGCGCGCATCACCCTGATGATCGACGACGTCGCCCAGCTGGACGTGGTCGACTCGATCCGCTCGTCGTACGCCGTACCGGTGCGGGTCGCGCTCGACATCGACGCCGGGCTGCGGCTCGGCGGGCAGCACGTCGGCCCCAAGCGTTCCCCCGTCCACGACGTCGACGACGTCGTACGGCTGGCAGGTCATGTCATCGACCGTCCCGGGTTCACGCTGGTGGGCGTGATGACCTACGAAGGACAGGTCGCCGGCGTCCCCGACGTCGTTCCCTCGCAGCGCGCCCGGTCCCTGGTCGTACGCCGCCTCAAGGCCGCCTCGATGAGCCAGCTCGCCGAGCGCCGGCGGGTGATCGCCGACAGGCTGGCCGAGATCGTGGACCTGGAGTTCTGGAACGGTGGCGGGTCGGGGTCGGTGCAGGCGACCGCCGCCGACGACGCCGTCACCGAGATCGCCGCGGGGTCGGGACTGCTGGTGCCCGGCCTGTTCGACCACTACCGGTCGTTCACCCCGAGACCGGCCGCGTTCTACGGGCTCCCGGTCACGCGACGGCCGTCCGACACGATGGCGACCGTGCACGGTGGCGGCTTCATCGCCTCCGGAGCTGTGGGCGACGACCGGGCGCCGATCCCCTGGGCACCACCGGGACTCCACCTGACGTCGCTCGAAGGGGCCGGGGAGGTGCAGACGCCGCTCACCGGTCACCCCGCCGCGCTGCTGCGGATCGGTGACCTGGTGTGGTTCCGGCACGCGAAGTCGGGCGAGGTGTTCGAGCACACCAACTCGGTCCGGCTGCTGGTCGGTGACGAGTTCGTCGACGAGGTGCCGACGTACCGAGGGTGCGGGAACTCCTGGTGAGCAACGCCGAGCAGGTCCTCGAGCTGGCTCTCGCGCGCGAGCCCACGCTCGCGAACGGCCGGCTCATCTGCATCGACGGACCGGCCGGGTCGGGCAAGACCACGCTGGCCGCCGAGCTGGCCGAGCTCGCCGGAGCACCGGTCCTGCACATGGACGACATGTTCGAGGGCTGGCGCGGACTCCCTCGGATCACCAGCCAGCTCGAGACGCTGCTGCTGCCGCTCGCGAAGGGACGGTCCGGCACCTACCAACGTTGGGACTGGCCGGGCAACGCCTGGGCCGAGACGATCCTGGTCCCACCGGCGCCGCTGCTCGTGCTGGAGGGCGTCGGCTCCGGCGCCGCTCGCGTCGCGGAACTGATCACGGTGCTGGCCTGGGTGGAGGTCCCCTACGACCTGCGCATGGCGCGGGGCCTGGAGCGGGGCGGCATCGGCGTCGCCGAGAACTGGCGGCAGTGGGCCGTCGACGAGCAGGACCTCTTCGCCCGCGAGGGCACCCGCGACCGGGCGGACCTCGCTCTCGACGGACGCGTCGGCTCCCTGCACGGCTGACTGCGTCCCCGGCCCGTGGCAGGGTCGGGGGATGGACCCGCGCATCTCGTTCGTGACCCTGGCCGTCAGCGACCTCGACGTCTCTCGGCGCTTCTACGTCGACGGGCTCGGGTGGTCACCCGAGCTCGACGTGCCGGGTGAGGTGGTGATGATCCGGACCGGTGAGCACCTGATCCTGTCGCTGTGGGACGAGGCGCACTTCGAGGCCGAGGTCGGCCACATCGGCCGCAGCGACGGCGTCCCTCCCTTCACTCTGGCCCACAACGTCGCGACGCGGGACGAGGTCGACGCGGTCCTCGACGTCGCCCGGTTGGCAGGGGCCGTCGTCGACGACGCGGCCGAGCGCGACTGGGGCGGCTACACCGGCTACTTCGCCGACCCGGACGGCGTCCGCTGGGAGATCGCGTGGAACCCGGACCCGATCGGGCGCCTGGTCCTTCCGTGAGGGCTGGCGCGAGGGCCCCGGGTCGTTAGTCTCGCGGCCATGACCGCACCGTCGGGAGACCAGTTCGAGATCGGGGCCGGGGGCTACCGCGCGGCCGTCACCGAGTGCGGGGCCACCCTCCGGGTGCTCGAGTACGCCGGGCGGCCGCTCGTGCACGGGTTCGGGGTGGACGAGATGTCCGCCGCCGCACGTGGCCAGCTGCTGGTCCCGTGGCCCAACCGGATCCGGGACGGCCGCTACTCCTTCGCCGGCCGAGACCTCCAGCTCGGCCTGACCGAGCCGGCCCGGCAGAACGCGTCGCACGGCCTCGCCCGCTGGGCCGCCTGGTCGCTCGAGGAGCACGGCACGAGCTCGGTCTCGCTCGGGTACCGGCTGATGGCGCAGTCCGGCTACCCGTGGACCGTCGACCTGCACGTGCTCTACGACCTCTCCGCGGACGGGCTCACGGTCACCCAGACCGCGACCAACCTCAGCGACGAGGCCGCGCCGTACGCGTCAGGGGCGCATCCCTACCTGACCGCCGGCGACGGTCCGGTGGACGGCTGGGAGCTCACCCTTCCGGCCGGCACCCGGCTGCTTCCCGACGACCGGCTGCTGCCCGTGGGCGAGGAGGACGTGGCGGGCACGCCGTACGACTTCCGGGTGACCCGGCCGGTGCGCGACACGCGGCTCGACCACGCCTTCGGCGACCTCGCGCGCGACGAGGACGGGGTCGCGACGGCGCTCGTGCGCGACCCGTCGACCGGCCGTGGCGCCGCGCTCTGGGTCGACCGGCAGCATCCCTGGCTGATGGTGTTCAGCGCCGACGACGGGTGGGACCCGCCGCGGCAGGCGCTGGCCGTCGAGCCGATGACCGCGCCGCCCGACGCGTTCCGGAGCGGCCGCGACCTGCTCACCCTGGCCCCGGCCGGTCAGGACGGGGACGAGGTGTCAGTCAGCTGGGGGATCCGGGCGCTGGAGTGACTCCGCGGCGGTCCGGGCCAGCAGCAGCCGCAGCTGGTGGACCGCCAGCTTCGCCCGGTCGCCGTCGCTGGCCTGGATCCCGAACGTCGGACGGCTGGTGCCGTCCGCGAGATCGAGCGTCGGGAACGGCGCGCCCTGCGGCATGTGGACGCTCAGCACCTCGGCCCACTCGTAGTGGTGCGTGCGGTAGCCGTTGACGACCTCGAGTCCCGCCCCGGTGGCCGTGACCCGGCAGCGGACCAGCCCCCACGCGACCGCGGCTGCGAGCGCCGCGATCAGCACCATCGTCGCGTTCTGGAAGAAGGAGACCTTCGCCCGCACCTCGGCGCCGACCGCGATCCAGCCGGCGACGCACACGACGGCGAGCAGGCCACCGAAGAAGAACACCGCGAGCCGCACCCCGAGCGGACGCCAGGTGTGCGGGAGCGGGGGCTCAGAGACGACAGGCATGGATGTCGGTCACCAGGATCCCCCTGGCTCCGATGGTCCACAGCTCGTCCATCACCCGGTGGGCGCCCGCGCGCGGGACCATCGCCCGCACCGCGACCCACCCCGCCCGATGGAGGGGCGAGACCGTGGGACTCTCGATGCCAGGAGTGAGGTCGACGGCCTCGGCCACCCGTTCCTCGGGGATGTCGTAGTCCATCATCACGTAGCTGCGCGCGACCATCACGCCCTCGAGCCGGCGCCGGAAGACGTCCAGCGATGCAGGCGCCTCGCCGCCGCGCGTGATCAGCACCGCCTCGGACTCGAGGATCGGGTCGCCGAAGATCTCCAGCCCGGCCTTCACCAGCGTGCTGCCGGTCTCGACGACGTCCGCGATGACGTCGGCCACCCCGAGCTGGACGCTGCTCTCGACGGCCCCGTCGAGACGGTTCACGGTTGCCTCGATCCCCCGCTCGGCGAGGTACTGCCGCACGATCCCGACGTACGACGTGGCGATCCGCGTGCCCTGCAGGTCGTCGACGGCGGCGAACCGCCCGGCCGGCCCGGCGAACCGGAACGTGCTGCGGCCGAACCCGAGCCCGAGCACCTCCTCCGCCTTCGCGCCGGAGTCGAGCAGGAGGTCGCGGCCGGTGATCCCCACGTCGAGCGTGCCCTCGCCGACGTAGAGCGCGATGTCGCGTGGGCGCAGGTAGAAGAACTCGACGGCGTTCTCCACGTCGACGAGCGTCAGCTCCTTGGAGTCCTGGCGGACCCGGTATCCCGACTCGCGGAGCATGTCGGTGGCTGCCTGGGAGAGCGCGCCCTTGTTGGGGACGGCGATCCGAAGGAGGTCGGTCGGGCTGGTCACGTGGTCCTCACAGGTGGGCGTAGACGTCGTCGAGGGTGAGTCCGGTCGCGAGCATGAGCACCTGCGCGTGGTACAGCAGCTGGCTGATCTCCTCGGCGGCGCGCTCAGGCGTCTCGTGCTCGGCGGCCATCCAGGACTCGGCAGCCTCCTCGACCAGCTTCTTGCCGATGGCGTGCACGCCCGCCTCGAGCTGGGCCACCGTGCCGGAGCCGGGCGGCCGGTGCTGGGCCTTGTCGGCCAGCTCGGCCCACAGGCCCTCGAACGTCTTCACGGCAGCAGCGTAGTTCGCGCTTGCCGTCGCGGACCCACCCCGTCCAGGGTGGCGGCATGAGCGAGAGCCCCGCGAGCACGCCGCCCTTCGAGCGCGTCGCCTGGCCGGTCCGCACCGAACGGCTCCTCCTGCGGCCGATGACGCCGGAGGACTTCGGGCGGCTCTACGAGATCCGCGCGATCCCCGAGGTCACGCACTGGCTGACCGGCCGCCCGGCGTCGTACGACGACTACGTCGCGCGCTACGGCACGCCGGAGCGCCTCGCGTCGACCCTGGTGATGGAGGCCGGGGACACGATCATCGGTGACCTGTTCCTGAGCCTCGCCACGCCCTACTCACAGGTCGAGGTGCGCGACCGAGCGATGGACACCGAGGCGGTGCTCGGCTGGCTGCTCGACCCGGCGTACGCCGGACGGGGCTACGCGACCGAGGCCGCGAGGGAGCTGCTGCGGATCTGCTTCGAGGACATCGGGGTACGGCGGGTGGTCGCCGGCGCGTTCGCCGACAACACGGCGTCCCAGCGGATCATGGAGAAGATCGGGATGCGGATCGAGGGTCGCGCGGTCGGCGCGTCGCTGCACCGCGACCTCGGGTGGCGCGACCACGTCGACGCCGCGATCCTGGCCGACGAGTGGCGGGCGAAACCGCGTTGACCGGCTTCGACCCGGCCGAGAGGCTGGGTGAGTGAGCTTCGACCACCTCTCCTGGCCCCGACACACCGACCGTTTGACGATCCGACCCGCCACCACCGCCGACCTGGCGGCCGTGTTCGCCGTCCGCTCCCACCCGGACGTCGCGGAGTGGATGCCCGGCCGGCCCACGTCGTACGACGAGTGGCTGCTGGCCCTGGGCCGCTCCGGCGCCGTCGACCGGATGCTGGTGATGGAGCGGGACGGGTCGGTGATCGGCGATCTGTACCTCCACGTCGAGGACGCGTGGACCCAGGCGGAGGTGAGCGAGCAGGGGAAGCGGGCCCAGGCCGAGATCGGCTGGTGCCTCTCCCCCGACCACCAGGGCCACGGCTACGTCACCGAGGCGATGCGGACCTTGATCGGGATCTGCTTCGAGGACCTCGGCGTGCGCCGCCTGACCGCGAACGCGTTCGCGGGCAACACGGCGTCGCTGCGGGTGATGGAGCGGCTCGGCATGGTCTGCGAGGCCCACAACCGCGCCGACTCCCTCCACCGCGACCACGGCTGGGTCGACGGGGTCACCTACGCACTGCTGCGCGACGACTGGCGAGCAGCGGCGAAGGCGTAGTCAGCGCAGCCCGCGGAGCGCGAGAGCGGTGTGCAGGGCGGCGGCCGTGGCCTCGTAGCCCTTGTCCTCCGTCGAGCCGTCGAGGCCGGCGCGGGCGAGGGCCTGCTCGTCGTCGTCGCAGGTGAGGACACCGAAACCCACCGGTGTACCCGTGTCGAGGGCGACCCGGGTGAGGCCGTCGGTGGCGGCGGAGCAGACGTACTCGAAGTGCGGGGTGCCGCCGCGCACCACCACGCCCAGCGCGACGACCGCGTCGTGGGTGCGGGCCAGCTCGGCGGCCACGACCGGGAGCTCGAAGGTGCCGGGCACCCGCACCTCGGTCACCTGGTGCACGGAGTACGCCGTCAGCGCGCGGCGGGCACCGTCGAGCAGGCCGCCCATGACCTCCGTGTGCCAACGGGCCGCGACCACGCCGACGGACAGGGTGCTGCAGTCGACCGGCTCGTCGGTCGGCGCTCCGGCTCCGCTCACCGCGCCACTCCACGGCCCGTGCCGGTCGGCGCGGTCTCGGTCATCGCCCCGTCGCCGGGCAGGTCCGGGATCTGGTGGCCCATCCGGTCGCGCTTGGTGCGCAGGTAGCGCAGGTTGTGGGGGTTGGGGTGAGGCGTGAGCGGCACCTGGTCGTCGACCTCGACCCCGAAGTCGGCCAGGGCGGCGGACTTCTCGGGGTTGTTGGTCAGCAGCCGCACGTGGGAGACCCCGAGGTCACGGAGCACCTGCGAGGCGGCGCCGTAGTGGCGGGCGTCGGCCGGCAGTCCGAGGTCGAGGTTGGCGTCGACGGTGTCGCGGCCGGCGTCCTGGAGGGCGTAGGCCTCGAGCTTCGACACCAGTCCGATCCCGCGTCCCTCGTGCCCGCGCAGGTAGACCACGACTCCGCGGCCGAGGTCCGCGACGCGTTCGAGGGCCTCGTCGAGCTGCGGACCGCAGTCGCACCGCTGCGAGCCGAACACGTCGCCGGTGAGGCACTCCGAGTGCACCCGGGTCAGGACCGGCTCGTCGCCCGAGATGTCGCCGTACACGAGCGCCAGGTGCTCGGAGCCGTCGATCGTCGAGCGATAGCCGTACGCCGTGAAGTCGCCGTGCCGGGTGGGCAGCCGGGTCATCGCGACCCGCTCGACCAGCTCCTCGGTACGGTGCCGGTGACGCACCAGGTCGTCGATCGAGATCATCGCGAGCCCGTGCTCGTCGGCGAACGCCCGCAGCTCGGGGGCCCGCTTCATCGACCCGTCGTCGTTGACGATCTCGACCAGCACGCCGACCGGTGTCAGCCCGGCCAGCCGGGCCAGGTCGACCGCAGCCTCGGTGTGACCACGCCGGCTGAGCACGCCGCCCTCGGCGTACCGCAGCGGGAAGACGTGTCCCGGGCGGGTGATCTCCCACGGCTCGGTCGCCGAGTCGGCCAGGACCCGGGCGGTGTGGGCGCGGTCGGCGGCGCTGATGCCCGTCGCGACGCCGTCGCGGGCGTCGACCGAGATCGTGAACTGGGTGCGCATCCGGTCGCGGTTGTGCGGCGTCATCAAGGGGATCTCGAGGCGGTCGAGCATCTCGGCCGGCATCGGCACGCAGATCACCCCCGAGCTGTGCCGGATCGTGAACGCCATCAGCTCGGGGGTGGCCTTGGCGGCGGCGAAGATGATGTCGCCCTCGTTCTCGCGATCCACGTCGTCGACCACGACGACCGGCTTGCCGGCCCCGATGTCGGCGATCGCCCGCTCGATGGTGTCCAACCTGGTGCTCATACGAGTGCCTCCTCGAGCTCGGGCTGCTCGCGCCGGGTGGCGCGCAGCCAGACGATGAATCCCCAGACCACGAGCCCGCCGTAGACGACGTACAGGATCGCGGTCGGGTAGTAGTGGCTGTGCCAGAGCAGCGGTACGCCGACCAGGTCGACGGCGATCCAGGCCAGCCAGAAGTCGTTCCAGCCCCGGGCCATCGCGTACGTCGCGACCATGGAGCCCACGAAGATCCAGGCGTCGCACCAGTAGTACCAGCGCGGAGCCGGCCACCCGGCACCGATCACGGCGAACACCCACTGACAGATCAGGACGCCCGCGACCCAGACCAGGAGGTAGCCCAACCGCTCGCTCACGGTGGCCCACCGCGGCGTGATCGCCGGAGCGTCCGCCCTGCGGAGCGAACGAAGCTGCCGCCAGCGGTACCAGCCGTAGACGCTGGTGATCACGAAGAACACCTGCCGGCCCGCCTGCCCGAACAACGGCTGTTGCGCGTCCTGCTCGAAGGTCGCGGCGATGAACACGCTGAACAGCAGGACGTTGCCGACGATCCCGACCGGCCAGGCCCACACGCGTCGGCGCAGACCGCCGACCGCCGAGGCGAAGCCGAACGCGTTGCCGAGGATCTCGCGCCAGGTGATCGGGTGACCGGCGATGGTGACCTGGGCGTCGTAGAGCCACTGGAGGAGGTTCATGCCGACACCCCGCGGAGCTCGAGCTGACGGGCGACGTACTTGCCGATCACGTCGACCTCGAGGTTGACCGCGTCTCCCGGCTTCCGGAAGCCCAGCGTCGTCCGCCGGAGCGTCTCGGGGATCAGGCTCACCGTGAACCCGTCGTCACGCGCCTCGACCACGGTCAGGCTCACGCCGTCGACGGTGATCGAGCCCTTGTCGACGAGGTACGGCGCGAGCTCGCGCGGCATCGACAGGGTGACGACGTCCCAGTGCTCCCCCGGCTCCCGGCGTACGACGTGGCCGACGGCGTCGACGTGGCCCTGGACGAGGTGCCCGCCGAGGCGGGTGCCCGCAGTGACCGCACGCTCGAGGTTGACCCGGTCGCCCACGTCGAGCGACCCCAACCCCGTCTTCGCGAGCGTCTCGGCCATCACGTCGGCCGTCCAGGTGTCCTCGGTGCGCTCGGACACGGTCAGGCAGCAGCCGTTGACCGCGATCGAGTCGCCCAGCGCGGCGTCGTCGAGCACGGTGGTGGCGCGCACGGTCAGCCTGACCGCGTCCGACTGGCGCTCGACCGCCCCGACGGTCCCGAGCTCCTCGACGATTCCGGTGAACATCTAGGTCGTGTCTCCTGACTCGAGGCCGTCGCGAGCGGCGGCCAGGGCGTGTGATGGCAAGGCGGAGGAGCGAGGCGATGCGGGCATCGTCGACTCGACGACAACGCAGCAGCAGGTCTGCGAGTTAGGAGTCACGGCATGAGATCCCTTCCGACCGCGACGCGGCCCGGCTCATGGTGATGCGTACGTTGAGGTCGTCGCCTGCGTTCAGCGACTCCAGCACGGTCACGTCGGTGACCGGCAGGTGCAGCGCATCTGCGATCGTGGTGATTCCCAGGTCGCCCGCGGCCGAGCGACCGGCCCCGAGCAGCATCGGCGCGACGTAGGCGACCACCTCGTCGACGAGACCGGCGGCGAGGAACGCAGCAGCCAGGGTCGGGCCGCCCTCGAGCATCACGTGCTGGCGGTCGCGGGCGAACAGCTGCTTGAGTGCCGTCTCGGGGTCGCGCGTGCGCAGGTGGAGGGTCTCGGCCGCGTCGTCGAAGATCCGACTACGCGGGTCCAGGTAGCGCTCCCCCATCACCGCGCGCAGCGGCTGCCGCGGCAGCGGCGTGCCGTCGGGCTCGCGGACGGTCAGGTGCGGGTCGTCGACCTCGACGGTGTTGGTGCCGACCAGCATGGTGTCGCACAGGGCTCGCAGTCGGTGGGTGTCGACGCGGGCGGCGGGGCTGGAGACCCAGCGACTGGTGCCGTCTGCGGCGGCGCTGCGCCCGTCCAGCGTGGTGGCGAGCTTCCAGGTGACGAACGGTCGCCCGTGCTCGACCGCGAACGTCCAGACCCGGTTGAGCTCACGTGCCTCATCGGCGAGCAGACCCGTCTCGACCTCGACCCCGGCGGCACGCAGCGTCTCGGAGCCACCGGTCGCGACCGGGTTGATGTCGGGCTGGGCGACGACCACCCGACGTACGCCTGCCGCGATCAGGGCCTGGGCGCACGGGCCGGTGCGGCCGGTGTGGTTGCACGGCTCGAGGGTGACCACGGCCGTGGCACCGCGCGCGGCGTCGCCGGCCCGCTCGAGGGCGTCGACCTCGGCGTGCGGGCTGCCCGCCCCCCGGTGGAAGCCCTCGGCCACGACGGCACCGTCGGCCGCGAGGAGCACGCACCCGACCCGCGGGTTGGGGCCCAGCGGTACGTCGGGGCTCGCGGCCAGGGCGAGGGCGCGGCGCATGGCCGCGTGCTCGGTCTCGCTGATGGTCATCGTGCCTCTCGGGTCCTGGTCGCGGACTCCGGGGCAACGGCGCGTGCTCGGGGCTCGACTCGGGGTCGGGCACCGACCACGGCTGCGTGCGCTTCCCTTCCGGACTTTGACCGTCGGTCCAGGACTTCCGATTGAAGCGAGGAAGCTTCGATCGGTCACCTGGTCAACCGGTCACTGGCTGCGACCGGGTCGCGGACTTCTGGGCGAACATCCACCCAGTCACCGCCGGTGCGGAGTTTCACCGCCCCCAGAGCACGCGAGCACTTGGCTCTTGCTGCCTCCAGCCTACGCCCGGCCGGTCAGCCCTAGGACATGGCGTCCGTCACGCGCGATCGGCGACAGCGCGCGCCCGGTCGCGCAGCGCGACCACCATGGCGTCCGGGTCGTCCGCGTCGAACACGGCCGACCCCGCCACGAAGACGTCGGCGCCCGCCTCGGCACAGCGCTGGATGGTCTCCAGCGAGACCCCACCATCGACCTGGAGCCAGGTCTCGACCCCGTGCTTGTCCATCAGCTCCCGGGCCCGGCGGATCTTGGGCAGGCAGAGGTCGAGGAACGACTGGCCCCCGAAGCCCGGCTCGACGGTCATCAGGAGCACCATGTCGAGCTCCGGCAACAGGTCCTCGTAGGGCTCGATCGCGGTCGCGGGCTTCAGCGCCATGCTCGCCCGCGCGCCCTGCTTGCGGATCTCGCGCGCGAGCCGCACCGGGGCGGCGGCCGCCTCCACGTGGAAGGTCACGCTGCCGGCACCCGCCTCGACGTAGGCCGCGGCATGTCGGTCGGGCTCGGTGATCATCAGGTGGGCGTCGACCGGGACGGGGCTCGCGCGGACGAGCGCCTCGATCATCCGCGGGCCGAAGGTCAGGTTGGGGACGAAGTGGTTGTCCATCACGTCCACGTGCATCCAGTCGGCACTCGGGAGCCGCCGGACCTCGGCACCCAGGTCGGCGAAGTCGGCGGTCAGGATGCTCGGGGTGATCTGGATGCCCACGCCGTGATCCTAGGTGCCTGAGCAGTCGGGCGTGAGGAACGAACGCGCGGCGTGGGCGAGGGCAGGTAGCGCGAGCCCACCGAGCGCACGTCAGGGAGCCAGCTTCTCCAGCCGGGTCTGCAGGGCCGCGGCCCGGTGGGCGTTGCCGTGGAGCCCGACGTAGCGCTGGCCGTAGGTCGCGAGCAGGGCGTCGTCGAGCCGGCGTACGGCGCCGGGTGGGTAGCGGTAGTCCATCCGGTCGCGGATCGTCTCCTCGTCGGCGGCACGCAGGACGTCGCCGAGCTCGTCGAGGGAGGTGATCCCGAGCTCGAGCAGGAGCCCGGAGACCCACGCGTAGTGGTCGCTGCGGGACCATCCGGCGTCGTCGTACTGTCCGGCGAGGAAGGCCGCCAGCTCGCGGGCGTCGAGGCGCGGGTCGTCGTCGTCCGTCGTCGCGGACACGTGGTCGCCCGACGACGACACCGGGCCGCGCAGCCGGTCGCGGATGGTCGCGAACTCCTGGTCGGCGAGCTCCAGGAGCCCGGCCGCCAGGGTGAAGCGCCGGTCGAAGTCGTGGGTGTGCTCGGCCGGGACGGTGCCCTTGTAGCGGATGTCGTGCTCGAACTCGGCCCAGGCATGCTGCAGCACGGTCCGGATCTGCACCTGCACGTTGCGGCCGGGCAGGTGGGCGTACGCCGGCAGCCCCTCACGAGCGGCGTCGAGGACGATCTGGAGGTGGCGGCTCGCGTACCCGAACCGGCCCTCGCTGGCCGTCTCCCGGCCGAGGTCGCGGTCGTCGGCCACCACGACCTGGTCGTCCAGCAGGTCGGCGACCGCGGCCACGTCGTCGCGCACGTAGGTGATCACCCGGACCCCCAGCTGGTCGCCGATCTCGCGCAGCGGATCGGTGTACAGCCGGACGCCGTCGCGCGACCGGGTGGCCTTCTCGGCGAACGAGGCGACGCTCTTGGTGCGCCCGGAGACGGTGAGGTAGTTGATCCCGGCCTCGTCCAGGAGGCTGGTCACCAGCTGCACCGCCTCCTCGCCGGCCAGGACCAGGGCGTCGTGGTCGGCGGCGTACGCCGCGATCGCGGCCTGCGCCGGGTCGCCGGGCTCGACCTGGACGGCTGCGGCTCCGGGATCAGTCATCGTCGTCCTCCACGGTGCCGGTGGTCGAGGTGAGGCCGGCCGCCTCGTCGCGGTCGGCCCACTCGCGGAGCGGCTGGATGTCGAACACGTGGTCGTCGATGTCCTCGTGCAGGTCGCCGAGCTCGGCGAAGCGTGGAGGCACCGTGAAGATCGTGAAGTCGTGGGGGTCGACGTCGTCGACCTCGTCCCAGCGCACCGGTGTCGAGACGCGGGCGTCGGGGAAGCCGCGCACGGAGTACGCCGCGGCGATCGTGTGGTCGCGGGCGTTCTGGTTGTAGTCCACGAAGAGGTGGTGGGGGTCACGGTCCTTGCGCCACCACAGGGTCGTCACGTCGTCGGGCATCCGTCGCTCGACCTCGCGGGCGAAGGCGAGCGCCGCACGGCGTACCTCCTTGTGGCCGTGGTCGGCAGCGATGCGGACGTAGACGTGCAGCCCCTTGCCGCCGCTCGTCTTCGGGTAGCCCACTGCTCCCAGCTCGTCGAGGATCTCGTGGGTCACGCCGGCCACCCGCTGCACCTGCGCGAAGTCGCTCAGCGGTCCCGGGTCGAGGTCGATCCGCCACTCGTCGGGCTTCTCCGGGTCCTCGCGGCGGCTGTTCCAGGGGTGGAACTCGACGGTCGACATCTGCACCGCCCACACGACCGCACCGAGCTCGGTCACGCACAGCTCGTCGGCGGTGCGGTTCCACCGTGGGAACGTGAGCCGGACGGTCTCGATCCAGTCGGGAGCACCCGACGGGATGCGCTTCTGGTGGACCTTGTCGCCGGAGAGCCCGGTGGGGAACCGGTGCAACATGGTCGGACGCTCGAACAGCGCGTTGACGATGCCGGGACCGACCGCCAGGTAGTACTCGACCAGGTCGAGCTTGGTCGCGCCGCTCTCGGGGAAGTAGACCCGGTCCGGGTTGGTCACCTTGACCACCCGGTTGTCCACCTCGAGCTCCACGAACGGCGACGCCATGGTCGTCACCGTAGCCATGAGTCGCGGTTCAGGCCTTGCCGAGCAGCGCCAGGAACATCGCGTCGGTGCCGTGCCGGTGCGGCCAGAGCTGGGCGGTGCCGGTGAGGGGGCCGGCGCAGTCGGGCACGTCGGCGCGCAGGCCGGCGGCCGCGGTGAGCAGCGAGCGCGCATCGCCGAGGGTGGTGTCGTCACGTCCGACCAGGACCGAACCGAGCACGTCGCGGGTCTCGGCCAGGACCGGCGAGCAGGTCGCGTAGAGCACCACTCCTCCCGGCCGCACCAGGTCGAGGGCGCGATCGACGAGCGTGCGCTGGAGCGGCACCAGGTCGCGGAGGTCCTCGGGACGCCGGCGCCAGCGCGCCTCGGGCCGGCGCCGGAGAGCACCCAGGCCCGTGCACGGCGCGTCGACGAGCACGCGATCGAAGGAGCCGGCCTCCCACGGCGGTGCCGTGCCGTCCTCGACGCTCACGGCCTCGACGCCCTCCGCGCCGTTGAGCGCGCGGCGAACCAGGTCGGCGCGGTGGGGTTGCAGCTCGTTGGCGACCACTCGTGCACCCCGAGCAGCGGCCAGTGCGGCCAGCAGTGCGGCCTTGCCGCCCGGCCCTGCACACAGGTCCAGCCAGCGCTGGTCGCGCCCGTCGACGGGAGCCGCACCCAGCACGTGGGCGACCAGCTGGGAGCCCTCGTCCTGCACCCCTGCGCGGCCCTCGGCGACCGCCGCGATCTCGCCCGGACTCCCGCCGGACGACACCACGCCGTACGGCGAGAAGGGGGTCCGCTCTCCCGGCAGCTCGTCGACCGTCGACCGACCCGGACGCGCGACCAGGGTGACCGCCGGGGGGTCGTTGTCCGCGGCGAGGAGGGCTTCGATCTCGTCGTCACCGACCGCCGCCGTCATCGCGTCGACGATCCACGTGGGATGGGAGAACCGGGTCGACCGGTCGGCGTCGATGCGAGTGAGCCACGTCTCGAGGTCGTGGGCCGACACCCGGCGCAGCACCGCGTTGGCGAAGCCGGAGGGACCCGGCCCGACCTCGGATCGGACCAGGTCGACGCTGGTGCTGATCGCGGCGTGTGCGGCGACGCGCATGCTCAACAGCTGGTGACAGCCGAGCCGGAGGACGTCGAGGACCTTCGCCTGCGTGCTCGCGAGCGGCCGGTCCGTGCAGGCGGCGAGGATCGCGTCGTACGTGCCCTGTCGGCGGATCGTGCCCGACGCCAGCTCCGTCGCGAAGGCCGCGTCCCGCCCGGTCAGTCGGTACTTCCCGAGCATGTGCGGCAGCACGAGGTTGGTGTAGGCGTCCTTGACCCGGACCGCCTTCAGCACCTCGAACGCCGCCCGTCGTGCCGGGTCGGGCTGGGCGTTCACAGCTCGCCCGCGAGGAACTTCTTCGCCAGCGACCTGGGGGCGACCGCGACCCAGGCGTCGGTCAGCACCTCACGGAGCTCGTCGACGTCGACCTCGCCGATCCGGCTCTGCTGGAGGAGCACGGCGTTGTAGCTGCGGAAGTGGTCGATAGTGAAGAACGGGCCGTCGGCCTCGACCAGGGCGGCCTTGTCGACGGCGTTCGCGGTGCGGATCACCAGCAGGTCCGGGTACTCCTCCCCCGTCTCGGGGTCGACCGCGTCGTGGCGAGGAGCGCGCGCCAGCACGAAGCCGCGCGGCTTGGGGGTCTGCCGGACGAGGTACGTCGGTCGGTCGCCCCACGACGTGCCCAGCTCGACCTCGGGCAACCCGCTGCAGATCGCGTGGACATCGGCGATCCTGGCCCGCCGGCTCACGTGAGCGCCTCCCCGCCGGTCAGCCGCAGGCCGCGGGCCCAGTCGGCGGCCGGCATCGGCCGCTTCCCGACCGGCTGGATCTCGCCGAGTCGGAGTGCGGCCGTCCCCGTGCCCACCACGACGACGCTCTTGCCGGCGACCACCTCCCCGGGCGGGAGCTGGCCGTCGGCGTGGTCGAGCGGTCCGAGCTTGACCCGCTCCCCGGCGTAGGTCGTCCAGGCGCCCGGTGCGGGGGTGCAGGCTCGGACCTGCCGGTCGATGGCGGCAGCGGGCTGGGTCCAGTCGACCCGGGCGTCGTCGACGGTGATCTTCGGAGCCAGCGAGACGTCGTCGGGCGCCTGCGGACGGGCCTCGAGCGACCCGTCGGCGATGCCGTCGAGGGTGGCGACCAGCAGGCCGGCACCACCCTCGGCCAGCCGGGCGAGCAGCGCCCCTGCCGTGTCGCGCGGCCGGATCGTCTCGGTCATCACCCCGAACGTCGGTCCGGCGTCGAGCTCGCGGACGATCCGGAACGTGGTCGCCCCGGTGACGTCGTCGCCGGCCCAGATCGAGCGCTGCACCGGCGCTGCACCGCGCCAGGCCGGCAGGAGCGAGAAGTGCAGGTTGATCCAGCCGTGGGTCGGGATGTCGAGCGCCGACTGCGGCAGGAGCGCGCCGTACGCGACGACCGGGCACGCGTCGGGCGCCAGGGCTCGAAGCGACTCCTGGAACTGCGGGTCGCGCGGGTGGTCGGGCTTGAGCACGGGCACGCCCAGCTCGTCCGCTGCGTCGGCGACCGGCGACGCGCTGATCCGGCGGCCCCGCCCGGACGGCGCGTCGGGGCGGGTCACCACCCCCACGAGCTCGTGGGGCGACGCGGCGATCGCACGCAGGGACGGCAGGGCGACCTCGGGAGTGCCGGCGAAGACCACCCGCATCAAGCCCGCCTCACAGACCGAGGCCGTGGGTCGGGTGTGGCGAGACCTTGATCGTGGGCGACCCGGCGACCCCGAACCACTCCGACTCGCGGATCTCCTTCATCGCCTGCTTCCGCAGCTCCGGCGTCAGCCGGTCGAGGAACAGAATGCCGTCGAGATGGTCGGTCTCGTGCTGGATGGCGCGGGCCAGCAGCTCGCTGCCCTGGATCACGACCGGCTCCCCGTGCAGGTCGAAGCCCCTGGCCAGCACGGACAGCGCGCGTCGGCAGTCGATCCTGAGGTCGGGGATCGACAGGCACCCCTCGTCGCCGTCCTGGGTCTCGTCGGAGAGGTCGAGCACCGGGTTGACCAGGTGACCGACCTCACCGTCGACGTTCCAGGTGAACACCCGCAGCCCGACCCCGATCTGGGGCGCGGCGAGCCCGGCGCCCGGGGCCTCGAGCATGGTGTCGGTGAGGTCCTGGACCAGCCGGCGCAGCTCCACGTCGAAGTCGACGACCTCGAGCGCCGTGGTGCGCAGGATCGGGTCGCCGAACAGGCGGATCGGCTGGATGGCCACGCGCCGAGTCTAGGAGCCGGCACCGTCAGCAGGGGTCGCCGGGCAGGGCCACCGCGGCGGCGACCTCGTACGTCGTGCGTCCCTGGCGGTAGTGCCGGTCCGGTCGCGTGGTTAGCACGTTGACGACCCCGGGGTCGCGCACCAGAGCGCAGTCGCCGAGAGTGGCCAGGTCGACCCTCACATCGGACGGCCAGGGGGCGACCGGCTCGGTGATCGCGGACCCTTCCGCCGGTTCGGCCAGCATCCGCAGCACGCGCGGTCGGTACGGCGTACCCGGCCCGTCGGCGACTCGGAGCGCGGCTCCGACGAAGTCGGCAAGCCTTCCGCGCGCCGTCGGACTCCAGCCACCGGGCTCGAGGGCATAGGCACGGTGGGTCCAGCGGACCTCGGTGGCGATCTCGACGCTGGTGGTCCCACCGTCCATCACGTCACTGGGCGCCGGGTAGGTCGCTCGATCGGTCAGCAGGTCGTCGTGGTGGGCCCGCTTGAGCAGACCCTGCACCTGGCCCTCTGAGAGATGGAAGGTGAGGACGGGCTCCACGATCCCGGAGGGGGGGCCCTCGTGGGCCGCTGCGTAGGCCGTTCCGTCGCCGGTCACGACAAGGTCCGGAGGCTGGGTGAAGAAGCTCTCGCGGGTGCCCATGCCCGGCGACCGCTCCACCCGGACCACCAGGTCGTCGTGGCCGTGCGCGTGCGGCTGGTCGTGCTCGAACATCCCGACGTACGGCCCCGAACGGCCGACCAGCGCACCCACGGCCACCGTCGCCAGCACGCTGACCGCCACGCCCCAGGTCCTCGACACGGTCGTCGGACGCGGCCCGGGGCCTCGCGGTTCCTCAGAGGCTGACCGGGTCGACCTGGATCCGGACCGGATCCAGCTTGCGGGCGGACCGCAGACGCTGGACCTCGCCGAGCGCCCGGGACAGCGCCAGGCCCTGGCCGCGCGGGGCGCGCACCACCAGTCGCGACTCGCCGTCGTCCAGCTCGACCGGACCGAGCACCTCGGTGCCCGGCGGGCGGTCGAGCAGGGTCAACGCGTCGTCGACGGCCCCCGGGTCACCGACGATCGTCGCGAGCCGGCTCGCCGGCGGCAGATGGGCCTCGGAGCGGGTCGCGCTCTCGCGCCGGGCGAAGCCGGCCGGGTCCCAGCGCACGAGCGCCTGGAGCGCCGGATGGGCCGGGTCGCCCACCACGACCACGCTCCCGCCGGGCGCGGCCAGCCCGGCCGCGCCGAGCCACCGCCGCAGGGCTTCCTCCTCGGTACGGAGATCGGGGCGCGCCATCGCCAGCCAGGTGTCCAGGAGTACGACGGTGGCGTAGCCACCCGACGCC
>Ga0268266_10001673_pt1 | contig 25537 bp, 16 predicted proteins | sample KBSS13metaG_FD_190356 | JGI IMG/M metagenome (GOLD analysis project Ga0268266, IMG submission 190356) | Switchgrass rhizosphere microbial communities from Kellogg Biological Station, Michigan, USA - KBS S1-3 metaG (SPAdes) (version 2) | ecosystem: Host-associated > Plants > Roots > Rhizosphere... | reverse complement strand
GAAATGATCTGCTTCTACTTCAGCGGCTGGGCCAGCCTCGAAGAACTCGAACGCGCCATCAACCAACATCGAAACACAGCCAAGCCACCCTAGCAAAACCGGCGCCGAACAGTATTGGGAGAGGGTTAGGGTGAGGGCTATGCAGCGAACTCGGGTTTGCCACACGTATCGTCAAACGTCGCACAAGCCCTCATCCGGCGACCTGACGGTCGCCACCTTCTCCCTAGGGAGAAGGGTTCGCATGGACCGCTGCTTCGCGCGTCTGCCGCGCTGTGCGCGCAAAAAAACCCCCGGAAAGAATGGGTCCCAGGGGGGCAAAGGACGCCACTCTTTTCCGGGAGCGATTGGACGATCTGCACGACGGGCAAGCCGCCGTCCTTAGTTTGTATTGAGCGCCGGGCGCTTCGGGCCACGGGCGTTTAGAATCAACTTCCTTGTCGTTTACGCTGGCCGCTCGTTCGCTGGCCGCATTCATCGCAGAGTAAGCGAAGCGACCGCCGGCGTCCGTGCCAGCGGAACTCGCTTCGTCGGTTCGCAGAGAACTTTCGTTCCCCAGATGCGAACCTGTCCACGTGGTTCCTAGTTCGCAGGCGACCCTTGGCGATTCTTGCTGTGGGCCGCGTGCGTTGTTGTTGGTTCGCGTCTCTTGTTCCGCGTCGTTCGCAGTCGCTGTTGGCAACCGCTCTGACGTTCATGAGGCGGGAAGAATAGGCCAATCATCCGACAGGGTCAAGGGCGGTTTCGGCGATGTTTCTGAGAGATTTTCTGTCGCTGAGAAAGCCTGAGTGCAATCATGCGCAAGTTCAATGAGAGTCACTGTTTTTGCGAGCTGCCTAAGCCGAGAGATCGCCGTGATTCGCTGAGCTAGCGGGCAATCGTGGCTGTACTGAGACCGGCACTGGCAGAGCCAGTGGCACACGAGATTCGATAGTCGAGCGTCAATACGCTCTATACTTCACGCGCGAGCGCCGGGAAGCGATCCTGTAGTGCTTGCACGCCCATCTCTTCTTCGCGCAGCGCTTCCATGGCGCGAATTGCCGCCTCGGCCGCGGGGATCGTCGTGATGCAGGGCACGCCATGCGCCACGGCCGCCGCGCGGATGCGACCTTCGTCGGTGCGGGCGCCTTTTCCGCTGGGGGTATTGATGATCAGTTGGATCTGACCATCGATCAAGTAATCGAGCAGGTTGGGATGCCCTTCCTGCAATTTCTTGACCGTGCGGCATTCGATGCCGGCTTCTTCGAGAGTTTTCGCCGTGCCGCTGGTGGCGACGATCTGGAAACCGAGGGCCGCAAGCTTCTGCCCGATCGAAGCTACGTAGCGCTTGGTGCGAACCGTCAGGCTGAGGAAGATCGTCCCAGTTTTCGGCAACACCACGCCGGCGGCGAGCTGGCTTTTGGCAAAGGCGATCGAGAATCGCTCGCTGACGCCCATCACTTCGCCGGTCGAACGCATCTCCGGCCCCAGCACAATGTCGACGCCGGCAAATTTGATAAACGGGAACACACTTTCTTTGACTGAGACGTGGCTAGGGATGGGATCCGAATCGATCCCTTGCTCGGCCAGCGAGACGCCCGCCATGATCTTGGCGGCCACCTTGGCCAGCGCCATGCCGGTGGCCTTCGACACGAATGGCACCGTCCGGCTGGCGCGAGGATTGACCTCGAGCACGTAGACGTTTTGCCGGTCCCCTTCTTTCTTCAGCGCGAACTGAATGTTCATCAGCCCACGCACTTGCATCTGCTTGGCCAGCTTGACGGTCGCGGCGCGGATCTCGGCCAGCACCGGCCCGGTAAGGCTGTACGGCGGTAGCGCACAGGCCGAATCGCCCGAGTGGACGCCGGCCTCTTCGATATGCTCCATGATGCCGGCGACAATCGTGTGCTCGCCGTCCGAGATCGCGTCGACGTCGACTTCGATTGCGTCTTCCAGAAAACGATCGATCAGCACCGGCTGACCTTGCGCGACCAGAAACGCCTCGGCCACGTAGCGATCGAACTGGGACTGGTCGTAGCAGATTTCCATCGCGCGCCCGCCGAGCACAAAACTGGGACGCACGAGCATCGGGAAGCCGACCTTGGTCGCTTCGACGCGGGCCTGGTTCATCGTGCGGGCGATGGCATTGGCCGGCTGCCGCAGACCGAGCCGATCGAGCAGGCGCTGGAATTTCTCGCGGTCTTCCGCGTCTTCGATCGTATCGACGCTGGTGCCGATGATCGGCACGCCGCAAGTGTGCAGCGCGCGAGCCAGATTCAGCGGCGTCTGTCCGCCGAATTGCACAATCACGCCGTCCGGCTGCACACGGTCGCAAATGTTCAACACGTCTTCGGTCGTCAGCGGCTCGAAGAACAGCAGATCGCTGGTGTCGTAGTCGGTGCTGACCGTCTCCGGGTTCGAGTTGACCATGATCGACTCGATCCCCAGCTCGCGTAACGCGAAGCTGGCGTGGCAGCAGCAATAATCGAACTCGATCCCCTGGCCAATCCGGTTCGGCCCGCCACCAAGAACCATGATCCGCTTCACGCCGCGCTTCTTGGGGGGCGTTTCGTCTTCGTCTTCGTACGTCGAGTAGTAATAAGGCGTGTAGGCCTCGAACTCGGCGGCGCAAGTATCGACCGACTTGAACGTGGCGATAATGCCGCGCTCTTTGCGGTCCGCCCGCACGACTCCTTCGCTACAGTCAAAAATCGTGGCCAACTGCCGGTCAGCAAAACCGGCCTGCTTCGCGCGGCGCAACAGCGGCGTTTCGGTCGCTTCGAGCGAGCCCCGCCCGCGCAGTTCTTCTTCGATCTCGACGATTTCCAGCAGGTTGTCGAGGAACCACGGATCGATGCCGGTCAGATCATGGATCTCGGCGACCGACATGCCGCTCTTGATGGCGTAGCGCAGATACCAAACGCGGTCGGCGTTTGGTGTGGCCAACTTGGCGCGAATGTCCTCGATCGACGGCTGCTGCGGCGTGCCCCACAGATCTTTGCCGTCGCAACCAAAGCCAAAGCTGCCGACTTCGAGCCCTCGCAGCGCCTTCTGAAATGACTCTTTGAACGTCCGCCCGATGGCCATCGTCTCGCCGACGCTCTTCATCTGCGTATTGAGCGTCGGATCGGCCTCGGGGAATTTCTCGAAGGCAAACCGCGGGATTTTGGTGACCACGTAATCGATGGTCGGCTCGAAGCAAGCAGTCGTCTCGCGCGTGATGTCGTTCGGCAGCTCGTGCAATCGATAGCCCACGGCCAGCTTGGCGGCGATCTTGGCGATCGGGAACCCGGTCGCCTTGCTGGCCAGTGCGCTGGAGCGGCTGACGCGCGGGTTCATCTCGATGACGATCATCCGGCCCGTGTTGGGCTCGATGGCGAACTGGATGTTCGAACCGCCGGTTTCGACGCCGATCTCGCGGATCACGGCGAGCGACGCGTCGCGCATCCGCTGGTATTCTTTGTCGCTGAGGGTCTGCGCCGGTGCGACTGTGATTGAGTCGCCGGTGTGGACCCCCATCGGGTCGAAGTTTTCGATCGAGCAGATAATCACGACGTTGTCGTCAACGTCGCGCATCACTTCCATCTCGTATTCTTTCCAGCCAATGATCGATTCTTCGACCAGTACTTCGTGGATCGGCGAAAGTTCGAGGCCGTGCAGGATCAGATTGTCGAACTCTTCGCGGTTGTAGGCGATGGCCGAACCCGATCCGCCCATCGTGAAGCTGGGGCGCACAATGCACGGCAAGCCGACGTCTTGCATCACGCGGCGGGCGTCTTCGAGCGTGCCGATCGTCTCGCCCCGGCAGACGCCGAGACCGATCTTCTTCATCGCTTCGGCAAAGCGGCGACGGTTTTCGGCCTTGTCGATCACGTCGGGATTCGCGCCGATCATCTCCACGCCGAATCGCTCCAGCACGCCGTGCTTGGCGAGCGCCATCGCCAGGTTGAGCGCGGTCTGGCCGCCGAGCGTGGGCAGAATGGCGTCTGGCCGTTCGGCCTCGATGATCTTGGCGACGATCTCCCAGGTCAGCGGCTCAATGTAGGTGCGGTCGGCCGTGCCCGGATCGGTCATGATCGTGGCCGGGTTGGAATTGACCAGCACGACCTCGTACCCCTCCTCGCGGAGGGCTTTGCAGGCCTGGGTGCCTGAATAGTCGAACTCGCAGGCTTGTCCGATGACGATCGGGCCTGAGCCAATCAGCAGAATCTTCTGAATGTCGTTACGGCGCGGCACTCTGGAGGTTCCCCATATTCGCCCGGGTTATCAAAAAATCGGCCAGGAAGGCGCGCGGGCCGGCCACGGAGACGGGCTTGCGCAATCCGAACCGCCGTCAGCGCGCGGCCTGACGGCCTGGCGCGACGTGTAAAATCCCACGAGTTTAACACGATAAGGGGAGGCTGGCCAGCAGGGGGCGAGGGCACACCTAACTGCCGAATCCTATATTTGCCTGAATGGGATTACCGCCGAGTCGGTAATTCCCGTCTCGCGGACGAACTCACTGAGTACTAGTTGCACCGGTGATTGGGTGTCAATACGCAACTCAAAATGCGGGGCGCCAGGCGCGAATGAGTATTTTATCGCTTCGACCATCTCGCCCGATGTCAGGATGCCTGCTGTGCCGACCCATGGCCCCAACCCCTGTTCGTTACCGGACGTCAACGGCTGGCCGAATGTTCTCGATACCCACTCATCGTCGACCAGGAGCGTTGCAATGACTTGATACATCCCGCCGGGCCAGTGTAGTCCTACCTCTCCTGGAATGATGCCCATGCAATTGTCCTTCAATAATCCGGCGCGAGAAGTCACTTAATTCGAAGCTTGGTTATTTCGCTCGAAGCCCTTGATGGTGTTCATTTTGACCGGCCTTTCTCTTCGGAAGACAAGCTGCTCTTACAGGCGAGGAGGGCCAATCATATGAGCACAACGAATTATGCCTATAGCCGCTTTTGCCATGAGCGCTTTCCCCTGCCGAGCGAGCAGCAGGTGGTTGAACTTGAACGGCAAATTTGTATCGAGTTTCCGGAGGACTATCGCAATTTCCTGTTGGAATTTAACGGAGGGTATTTCACCGAGCCGGATATCACGCCTGTTGTAGAAGGCTGCCCGTTGGACGCCCTAACGTTTCTTAGTGGACTTAATGCGTCGCACGACGAAGCTGCATTGGGCCGCCCAGCCGACCTTTCGCTTTTCGAAGGCAACGATCCACCCAAGATCATTCCCGTCGGCGCTACGACGATGGGTGGCTTGATCATCTTGGTCACAGAAGACGAGGATCGTGGGACGATCTATTTTAAGCAGGCGTATGCCGGCTTCTTTTTTCTCGCGAACAACATCGAAGAATTCTTCGAACTGCTACGCGAGCCCGAACCTTCTTAGTCTGTTGCAACCGATGGCACTGGCGTACTCTGGGCTGAGGCAAGCTGGCAACAGGATAATGCAAACAGAGCCGCTAACCGCCAATCGTGCGGTTTGACGCCGTGATGGATTCCAGCCCTTCGCGGTAGCTGGGATACGCCATGCGCACGTCCAACTCGGCTTTCATGCGCGCCGTGTTGACGCGCTTGTTGTTGCTCGCGCGGACGGGGCCGGGCCAGGTTTGGTCTGCGGTCAGAAAACGCGGCGCGGGGGCGCCGTGCAGGCGGGCGAGCTCGGTGTAATACTCGCCGCGCGCCACCGGCGAGCCATCTGAGACGACATACGTTCGCGGCGCCTGCGTGGCTTTCTCCGCAGCCAGCACGACACTGGCCGCGTCGTCGACGTGGATCAAATTCAACCAGTTCGTCGGGATCACAGCCATCGGCCGGCCTGAGTTGAACGCCTCGCGACGGGGAATCCGACCGGGGCCGTAGATGCCTGCCATCCGCAAAATGATCGAGTTGGCGCCATGTGGATGCGAGAGGAGCGCGTCTTCGGCTGACAGGCAAGCGCGGCCGCCCGCCCGGTCCGGATGGCAAGGACTGCTTTCGTCGATCCACTCACCGTCGGCGTCGCCATAGACGCCGGTCGAGCTGATGTAGATCACGCGCCCCGTCTCTTTCGGCAGCGCGTTGAGCGAATTCATCAGGCCCAGCAGGTAGACTTCCTCGATGCTGTGCCCTTGATTGCTGTCGTAGCCGACGGAATAGAGAACCGTCTCGGCCGCGGGCAAGCCAACGAGCGTGCCGAGCTTCATCACGTCGGCAATGATGGGCGTGAGGCCTGCGCCGGCGAATTTCACCGCGTGCTGCTGCGAACGCGTCACAGCGAAGACTTCATGTCCTTGCCGCCGCCAGCGCTCGGCAACACGCTGCCCCAGATATCCGCAGCCGATGACCAGTTTCGCCATGCTTATTGAGTCCTAGTCAAAAATGCACGAGGGGGCGACCACCGAAAGCCCCGGCAACGCGGTCGCAAAGCATCTGCGCTCCGGCCCATTCGCGGGTATCAATCGTCGTCCAGCCCCGCCGGCGGCGTGGCGCCTCCGGAAGATTCGAGATACGCGGTCAGTAAAATCTGCGCGGCCAGTTTATCGAGCCGGTCTTTGCGCTTTTGTTTGCTTAAATTGGCGCTACCCAGCATTTGCTGTGCCTCGCGGCTGGTATAGCGCTCATCAAAATACTCTACCGGCACGCCAGTTGTTTCTTTCAGCCAATCGCCAAAGCGGCGGACTTCGAGCGACTTCTTGCTCTCTTGCCCATCCAGTCGAACCGGCAGGCCAACGACGAAGAGTGAGACCTGTTCTTCCTTCGTCAACCGCGCGAGATATTCTCCATCGGCCTTCAGGCTGCGACGGTTGTAGTTCTCGAGCGGGCTGGCCAACGTCCGACGAGAGTCGGAGATGGCGATGCCGATCCGCACCGTGCCATAATCAATTCCGGCAACGCGGCCAGAGGCAGGCTGGGCAGACGGGTCAGTCATCTTGGGGCGAACGCAGGTGGTTGCAAACGACGGAGAAGTCACACCTCTATTATAGGTGCTGCCGCCGCCCCTGTTCATGCAACATTTTGACGACTTCCCGCAGCTTTTCCTCGTCCTTTTTGTGAGCTACGAGCGTCGCGTCGTGCGTGCGGACGACAATCAGGTCTTCGAGCCCAACGGTCACGATCAAATGGCTGTGGTCCCCCGAGTCGTAGATGATCGTCCCACTGGTGTTCAATCCCAGGTGACTTCCGACGACGGTATTGCCCGATTCGTCTTCGCCGCGTTGACGGGCTAACGCTTGCCAACTGCCGAGATCGTCCCAGTCGAACGGCGCCTCGATCATCACGACATCTTTGGCGTGCTCCATCACGGCGTAATCAATCGAAATGCCTTTGATCGCCGCGAACTCTTTGGCGAACACCGCTTCGAAGTCCGGTCCGTCGGCGGCCGCCGTGATCCGCGTTAGCGCCGCGTATGCCTCGGGCACGCGCTCCTGAAGCGCGTCGAGAATCGTCTTGGCTTTCCAGACGAAGATGCCCGAGTTCCAATAAAACGTGCCCGCCGCCAGGTATTCTTCCGCCACATCGGCCTTCGGCTTTTCGCGAAATTTCTTCACGCGGTAAGCGTGCGCGACAATGTTCTGATCTTCTTCTGATTGTGTTGGGCGCTCAACCACGTCGTCACGTTCGAGATAGCCGAAGCTCTCGGCCGCATAGGTCGGCTTGATTCCGAAGGTCACCAGCCGCCCTGGACTATCTTCGACGAGCGCCACGGCCTGTTGTACCGCAGCCTGAAACGATGGGATGTCCGTGATCACGTGATCCGACGGCAACACCAGCATCGTCCCTTCGGGCGATTGTCTGGCGATCAGCATCGCCACCAGGCCAATGCAGGGCGCGGTATCGCGCTTGCAGGGCTCGCCCAGGATGGCCTGCGGTGGCAATTCGGGCAGTTGCTCACGGACGGTCTCAGCGAGCGCCGCGCTCGTGGCGACGATAATGCGCGAGGGCGTCGCCAGCCCGGCGAGCCGATCGACCGTGTCTTGCAGCAGCGAGCGCTCGCCCACCAGATTCAACAACTGTTTAGGCTGGGCGTCGCGACTGACGGGCCAGAACCGAGTGCCGGAACCTCCGGCCATAATCAAGGCGTACAACATCGTTACGTTGGTCTTTCGCTGAAAAACGAAGCGGATATTTCAAAACACAAATGCAGGGGGACAGTCCCCAGTGTTTTAAAACGGCTTCTAAGTCTGCGGCCCAATTATTCGAAGTACTTATCTGTGCTGACACGCAGTCCAGGCTTCACTTTATCGGCCACGCCGGCGGCGTCGAGCGCAAAGAGTGGGCTGATTTCGACGCGAACGCCGTCCTCGACGATGGCCCCGGCCGCTGTCAGCCATTTTTTGTACAGCGCTACCATTTGAGCCTGCACCGTCTCAGGCGAATCGCTCTTGGCGCCCGAGGCATTCTTGACTGGCGCAAAGGTGTCTCGCTGGTCGACTTCGTAAACTAGCGAATGCCGTGCCGCGGGCATCAGATCGAAGATGAATCGCTCGAACTTGATAGCCGTCGGCCGCTCTGGCGTAACCACGTTGCCCGATGGCGCCACATGGGGCGCCGCCTTGCGGGCAATGTGGAATCGTAGGCTGTCCCGGTCGCCACTTGCCCGTTCAAGAAACGCGACGTCGAACACGTGAACCGCAATGTTGCCGGCCCACAGCTTCAGACTGCCATCAGGCAATGTTTGACGAGCGGTCTCCTCTGGCAGGTCGCTGTATTCGATGATCTGCACGCGGCCGTCGATCGCGACGACATTGCCAACTCGCTCCAGCGGGTCACTCTTGGCGACGACTTGCGTGCTGACCTCGCTGCCGCTCCCCAAGTGATAGCCGATGAACGATGGATCACAGACCACGGCCAATGGGTTATCGACCTGCATATAAAACAACTGCGTCAGGCCGCGCCGGCGCATATCCAATAGCGCTCCCGAGCGGACCAGCGCCTGCAACATGCCACCGTGACCATCCGGGCTGAGGAAGAGCTTGCCCTTGGCTTCGAGCAGCAGCCGGCCCGTCTCGGCGTCGACCGCCGGCATCGTCCCTTGGCAGAAGACGCAAACGTTTTTGGCCGACAGGCCGTAGCGATCGACTTCGTCAAGCGCCGCCAATGTTTCTTCGTGGGTCGCCGGACTGGTCATCAAATACAGCGGCACGTCGGCGCCGTACTTGCGCTGCGTCGCCACGATCTTTTGAAACAGAATCTGAAACAGCGTGGCGCCCGAGACGGGTCCGATCGGGAATAACCCCTTGGGGTGTTCGAAACCGAGTCGACTTCCCTGGCCGCCGGCAACCAGTACTACGCCAACCTTGCCCGCGGCGAGCGCCTGCTCGCCAACCTTTCTTGCGCGCTCGGCCTGCGCGGCGTTGGTTTTTTGATCCGCCAATCGCACGGCCGGCGGCGGTTCTGCCTGCGCGGCCAGCTCGGCAATCGAGTCGCCAGTAGGCGCCTTGGCTTGCGCGGTGGCTTCCGACTTGGCCGTGGCCTCTTCGTGTAGCTTGCCAACATGCGCCAGGTCGACCGATTGGATTTGCGCGGCCAGCTCTTTGCGCTCGGCCGGCTGCAACTCATCCCAAAACTGCAGCAGGTGCTCCTGGCCGTGCGGACGAAGGAGATCCAACAACTGCGAATGATCCGGTTCCACAAGTTAACCCTAATTGAAAAAGTCGACCACGCTTCAACTTAGCGGGATCTTCAGTCCGTCGTACGCCAGGCGAATATCGGTCGGCAGTTCCGCGTCGGTGGCCGCCTGCTCCAGATCGTGCGAAATGTGCGTGAAGTACGTCTGGCGGGGCTTCACGCGGCGAACGACTTCGATCGCCTGCTCAATGCCAAAGTGCGTGGGGTGGGGCTTACGCCGCAAGGCGTCGAGGATCAGCACGTCCAACCCTTCGAGCAGCGGCCAGCTTTCGTCCGGAATGGCGTTGGTGTCTGTGCAATACGCGATGTTGCCAAACCGAAAGCCTAGCACGTGCGATCGGCCATGCGTGAGCCGAATGGGCGTGACGCGGGCGCCGAGCAATTCGAACGGCTCGGTCGTGATCCGGCAAAACTCCAACTGCGGAACGCCGCCAGGATGGTACGTCTTCGGGTCGTTGTTGAAGGCGTAGTCAAAGCTCTTGGCCAGCCGCTCTTCGACCTCGAGCTCGCAATACAGCGGCACCTTCCGCCCCAAGTAGTGTGGGAAAAGTCGCAGGTCGTCCAGGCCGAAGATATGGTCGGCGTGACCATGCGTGAACAGCACGGCGTGCACCAGGCCGATCTGCTCGCGGACCAGCTGCAACCGTAGCTCTGGCGGCGTATCAATCAGCAGGGTCCCGCCGGGCAGGCCGAGGACCAGCCCACAGCGGGTCCGCTTATTGCGAGGGTCAGTGCTATGGCAGGTATCGCAGCCGCAGCCGATCATCGGCACGCCGACCGATGTGCCGGTGCCCAGGAAGATCAACTGGCCGGCAACGTCTGCCGAATGGATAGATTGCGGAATCGACATGCGGGGATTCTAGTTGAGCGTGGGGAGTTTCCGCAAACGGGGGCACGTCGACGGATTTCGTCGAGGCCTGGCTGTTCCAGCGGTAGCCGGCCTCTGCGAGGAAGTGTGCCACTGCTGGCTTGTCCAGCAGTGCCCTCGTGAGTTGCGACAAGGTTATTGCCCCGGCTACAGACGCCTCGTACAGATTCTACGTGAGCCCCGTTTCAGCAGCGCAAGAAAATGTGGTACGCTGGACGCGCGGCGGCGAGTTTGCTGACTCGCGACGCATCCAATCGTACTACGAATACCCGACGCCAGAGGTGACGCGATGAGTGTAAAAATTAAGCCAGACACCGCCGGAAAAGCCCTCGTCGTGCATGCATCCGGCAAGCTCAGCAAGCAGGACTACGAGTGGTTTGTGCCCGAAGTCGAGCAAGCGATCAAGAATCAGGGCAAGGTTCGCATCCTGCTCGAACTGGCTGATTTCCACGGTTGGGAAATCGGCGCCCTGTGGGAGGATATCAAGTTCGATATGAAGCACTTCCGCGACATCGAAAAGCTGGCCGTCGTCGGCGAATCGAAATGGCAGCAAGGCATGGCCACGTTCTGCAAACCCTTCACCAGCGCTACGATTCGCTACTTCGATCATGGGCAGTTGAAGGAAGCGGAGACGTGGATCGACGAGGCATGAAGTCTGGCGGGTAGCAGCGTGATCGCGCGGACTTGTCGTACGGCGCGGTAACGCGTTGGCCGGGAGGGCAAAGCTCCCGCTGAGCCGCGAAGCGCGATCGGCCACGCGAAGTGGCACATCGGTTGAATGAAGCATAGCGCACGCGGAGGCACGGAGTGCGCGGAGACAGTAGAGGAGTATGTCTTGCTCCGCGTTCTCCGCGCCTCCGCGTGAAATATTTCTGCGATGGGCGATCGAACTCGCTTCTTTGCTCGGCAGGAGCCTCGCACTCCCGTCCAACGCGCTGCAAGCTCCCCACTTAGTAACCGGCTGCCTTGCCCTTCGTGCGGCGCGCGTCGGCTGCCCCTTCCAGCGTGTCGCCGACAACTCGAATCGTGTGGGCGTCGCCTTGAACGCTGGCCTTCTCTGGGATGTGATGCCCCATCGCGCGCAGCTTTTTTACGAGCGGCGCGAATTGCTGGTCGGTGGCGCCTTCGAACGGCGTACGATCTGGTAACCACTGCTGGTGGATTCGCGGGGCGTCGACCGCGGCTCGCGCGTCGAGATCGAACTCGAGCGCGCCGAGTAGCACGCAGAGCGTGGTGTTGGGGATCGTCCGCCCGCCCGGGCTGCCAGTGACCAGGAACAGCTTGCCATCACGGGCGACAATCGTCGGTGTTTGCGAGCTGAGCATCCGCTTGCCGGGGGCCACCAGATTGGCGTCGGTGCCAATCTTTCCTTTCCGATCCGTATGGCCCGGTCGCCAATTGAAGTCGGTCATCTCGTTATTGAGCAAAAACCCGCCACGGCGCACGACGATTCGCGCGCCCCAGCTATCCTGCAGAGTGTATGTGTTGGCCACCGCCATGCGATTACGATCCACAATCGAAAAATGGGTCGTGCTCTCTCCTTCCTCAGAGAGCTGAATCTCTGGCGCGAGCTTATCGCTGGGTGTGGCGTGATCCAGGTCAATCGTCTTCGCCAGTTTCGCGGCGTACTCCTTAGTCGTCAGATGGCCAGGAACCTCGACGTGATCCGGATCACCGATATGCCGGGCTCGGTCGCAAAAGCCGCGACGCATGGCTTCGATCACCAGATGCGAGTTGCGCGGCGACCAGCGTGGCTCGGCCTTCAAGTCAAAATTCTCGAGGATGTTGAGCATCTCAACGATCAGCGTTCCACCCGAGCTCGGCGGCGGCGGACCGTAAATATCGTAGCCGCGGTACGTGCCGTGGACGGAATCGCGGACAATCGCCTGATATCCGGCCAGATCTGCGGCCGAGATCAAGCCGTCTCCCGCTTTCATCTCGGCCACGATCTGCGCGGCGATCGCGCCTTGGTAGAACGAGTCTGGGCCCTCGTCGGCAATGATACGCAACGTGCGGGCGAGATCCGGTAGCATCAGCCGTTCGCCGGCGGCCCAACGACTGCCGCCCGGCTTTCCATACGCGCGCCGGAACTCGGCGCCGGTGGTTTCCTTCGCAGCGATGCCGTTGATTCCGCGAGCGACGACGCCATCGAGCACGAACCCTTTTTCGGCTAGCTCGATGGCCGGCGCTACTAACTCTTTCCACGGCAGCTTCCCGAACTTCTGATGCGCGAGCGCCAGTCCCCGCACCGTGCCGGGCACGCCGACGGTTTTGTGGCTGTAGAGATCAGTCTCGCGGACGAACGTATCTCGCCCCGCGGTGGCCGGCGCAGTCTCGCGATAGTCGATGCAGACGGGGGCCTTGCCGTCGCCGGGCCAGACCATCATGAACCCACCACCGCCAATGTTGCCCGCCTCGGGAAACGTCACTGCGAGCGCAAACGCCGTGGCGACGGCGCTATCGACGGCGTTGCCGCCACGCTCGAGGATCGCCAGGCCGACGTCGCTGGACGCTGGTGAGACGGTGACGACCATGCCTTGTTTCGACTTAACGAGCGGCGCCGAGGTTCGAGCGGGAGGTTTTGCCGATGGCGGCCCAGCGGCCGGAGCCTTTTCCGTCGCGGGCGCGTTCCCTGGGGGCGCGGCGGCAGGAGCCGCGGCCGCCGATGCCTTGGCCGCAGATTGCAACCGCGCGCCGGCAGTCACCAGCGCGTTGAATCGATCGACCGGTTCCCGCGCGGTCCAGGCAATTCCTCGCAACAGCAAAACGCGGAACAGCGGGTCGTCGAATGACCAGGCGAAATGGCCGGGGATGGATACAAACACCCGCCCCTTACTCGGTTCGAGTGTCCAGAATAGCGGCTGCTCGGCCCCGTCTTCAGGCCCGGTCCCCAACAGCCGCACACGTGTTGGATCGCCGATCAGATTCCAATAGCTTTCGTCGTGCAGCTGGACCCTGGTCAGGTTGCGCGCGATCGGATGATCTGCCGGCGGCTGCATGTGAACATCTAGGTCGCCGTGGCGAAACTTCGATGCGCCGCCGCGCCAGGCCAGCCCAATGCGCTGCGCAAAGCCCGGCGCGTCGGCGCCACCATCGACGGCAAAATGGATATAAACCAGCCCACCGCCGCGCGCGAGGAATGCGTCAATGTCTCGCGCCCGTTCCGGCGTCCAGGCGCCTTGTTGATAAAAGACGAGCGTGTCGGCGGTGCGCAGATCGTCTGCCGACGGCCAGACGTTGGCGGTCGTGACGCGCGTCTCGTCGGCCAATGAGAGCAGTCGCTGCCAGACGGTCAGCCACGCCGGATAGTCGTGTTCGCCCGGCCCATGATCTTTTGGCCCTGCAACCAGCACAACATGCAGCGGACGGGGCCTGGTCGCCTCGGGCGCGCCGGCCAGCACCGCGGCCACTTCTTCGCGCGAGCGGGCCGGCGGCGGCGTTCCCTTTCCATAGTCAGGCATCCGCGGCGGGTCGGTCAATAAATAGGTCAGCAGATCGCGCAGCTTCGCTTCGCCCAACTGCTGCGGAATGCCTTGCGGCATGATCGACACGCTCGATGGGCGGGTTTCTTCGACACTCGCGCGCAGAACAACTGTCTCGCGCCCATCCGTGTCGCCCACAATGAGCGAGTCGCCGCGCGAGCGAACCGAGCCGGTCAGCACGCGGCCATCATCCAGGACGAGCGACTGGGCGATAAAATCCGGATTGATCGCAAAGCTGGGCTGTGTGAGGTCGCGCAAAACGGACGCGTAATCTCGTTGCGTCAGGTTCGAGAGATCTGGCCCGATCGTTCCTCCTTGGCCAGCCATGCTGTGGCATTTACCACACCCGGCGGTCTGCCCGAAGAAGATCTCTCGCCCGCGCAGCCAATTGCCGCCGGCCAACTCCGGCAGATTGCGATTGTCGACCACGGTCGGAGCTTCGAGCGTGCGCGACGCCCAAGGGAGAACGAATCGACGGAGCGCCAACGCTCTTGGGCGCGCATCTTCGGCCGTGAAGTAATGCAATCGCAGCGCCGGATCGACCGCGCCGGTTTCGACCGTAATATCGAGAGGCTGCAGAGTGCCTTCGGCAGTTTGCGGCGCGCCCTCGGCTGTCTGCGGCGCCGCAATACTAGCGGTGAACCGGCCATCGGAAGTCTTTTCGACCGCGATCGGCTTACCAGCGAAGCGGACCGTGAGCGGAGTCGCCGCCGAAACGACCAGGCTCACCGCCTCGGCGGGCCATTGGTAGTCGATCTTCGCCCCGGGCTGCACATCGGGCCGGAGCATGTTGTGCAGATCGAGCGACGTTTGCAGCGACAATACGCCAGGCTGCTGGCAACGCTTCCAAAGCTGGTCGTGATCGACGCTTCGTTTGGTGAAGTCGCGCGAGACTTGAAAATCCACATGCGGAATCCAGCTTTGCCACGCTTCGCCCCCGCCCGATGCGCGCCACTCGACGGTGGCGCCGGTTAGATCGTATTGCAGATCCGTCTCGGGAGACTGCGCGATCTCGCCGGCCGTGGACGCTTCGCGACCTAACCCGGCCAGCGTGACCGCATATTGCGCAGCGGGGCCATGCGGCGCTGTGGTGAGGATCAGCGTGCGCTGATCGGCCGAGACCTTGAGCGAATGGATCTTCAGATCGAAACGACCGCTGCGCTGTTGATTGGCGACCACGGCGTAGCCGGGCCGGAGCGTTTCGAACCGGTCACCGGCGGCGACGTAGGGACCGTACTCAATCGTCGCCCGTTCGGCGACGTCTTTTAACGTGGCCGGATCGATTGGTTTGTCGAACGCAATCCGCAACTCGCGCGGTGTCTGTGCCCAGGCCAGGACGGGCCTCGGCGTGGCGCGCTTCTCGCTGGAAATCTTGAACAAGCGTCCTTTTCCGCCCGGGCCGCTGCCCCAGTCGGGGCCACCGCTATGCGCCGCGACGACCAGCTCGCCCATTGGTGAAACGCACGCGTCAGCCGGCAACATGGCAACGACCCCGATCAATTGATTCTGCGCCACATAGCCGGCCGCGCTTTTCACCAACTTGGTTCGATAGAGCTTCCCGCGCGAATAGCCAGTGACGAGCGCGTCGCCGCGCCACCAGTCGGGGCCGAACGTCTGGCCGTCTTTCCCCACCGGCTCGTTAAAATTCAGCCCGCAAGTTGATTGATGTTGCGGCGCATAGTCAAACACACTCGGTTCATCGATCACCTGAGGCAAGTGCTTCGGATGCCTCGGCGGAAAGCCATAGTGCCGGCCGCGTTCGATAAACAGCAATTCATCGAGCGGATTGCCATTCGGCAACCAAGTGGCGCCTTCCTGGTCAGTGCAAAACAAATCGCCCGCAGCGTTGAATCGAATCGCCACCGGAAAACGAATGCCCGTCGCCACGACTGCGCGAGATTTGAAGTCCGCGGCTGCGCGAAGGATCGTCCCGCGCTCGCTGTCCTTGCTGTAGCGAGCCGGGGCGTCGCCAGTTAATCCATAGGCGTTTGTGAAATCTTCGCAGCCGAGTCCGAAGTAGACGCTACCGTCGCGCGGATCGATTGCCACGCCGAGCGAATCAACGTTGTGTGGCAATTCGCGCCAACCGCTGGCTACGATAACTTCTTTATCTCCAATGTCGTCGTTATCAGTGTCGAGCAGCAGCGATATCTTGCCCTTTGACGCAACAAAGACACCGCGCCCCCCTTGGTAGCCAAGAGGGGTGAGCGCCATGCCGATTGGGCTGCGGATGCCGCCATTCCCCTCCCAGTACAGCTTCGCTTGATCTTCCAGCCCATCGCCGTCAGTGTCTGCTAGGAGATAGACATCTCCGCTGTAGGTGAGCGCGACAAGCTTGCCATCCTCGCGATAAAGCACGTTATTGACGTTCGTCAACTCGACAGGGAGCTCGCGGGCAGTAAACCCCGGCACGAGCATCTGGACCGCTGGTGGATTGGCGACCGATTGCAATCGCTTCGATCCGCCCCGTAGTGGCGGCGCCGGGACGTTTTTGACTGCCGCGTACTTTTTGGCGAGGTAATTATCCACGGCCGTGCGCTCTTCGGCAGCGAGTGCGCGATCGTAGACGATCACTTCGGCAATCTCGCCGTCGAAAAACCCTTGCGTGTGGGCCGGCTCGCCATTGCCGTAGTAACGAGCGCCGACTATCAGCCGGTCGAGTTGAAGCTTCGACCGCGCTCGATCTCGCTTGCCGGCCAGACGACCGTCGACAAATAGCTGTGTTCCTTCCTGGCCGACGCTGCTGCTGACACACAGACGCGTGACGCGCAATAGTGGCGTTCTGTCGGTCTTCAGGTTTGCTGCGCCGCCAAAACCTGCGCCTTCGACATTCACAGCGCTGAAGTCTGGCGTGGCCGCCCACGATTGATCGATCGTCACTCCGGTCGTGTAGTCGTTGGCATCCGGTGCGCTAGCGGCGATGAACCCACGGAACTCGCCATCGTTACTATAAGGAGCGACGACCAGAAAGATCGTGGCGTTCTCCGTCGTTAGCCCTTTTTCCTCTCGCGCCAAGTGCGTGCGCTGGCCATCGAATGAGACGAAGCCGAGTCCCTCTTGCGTGCGGCGCAGCGGCCGATCGGCGCCCGTCGGCTGGACAAAATCGCGGTGATGGCCCGAAGCATCGGACCAGACCGAAAGCGAATCCGTCGTGTCGGGCTCGGACGGCTGAGGCGCACGTGGATGTGCCGTGGCGTCAAGCCAGAGGGCCAACCCGTCGATCACTTTTAGATTCGGATCGGCCCACTTCTCTGGCGTGGCCGCGCCACAGACAATCGGCAGTGCGATCATTACGACGAGGACCAAGACAGCGATGCGAATCGCGGTACGACCGGGTCGCAATTTCTGAACCGTCGGGTGCGTTTGCATAAGGGAACGTCAGCAGGAAGGGACGACAACCGCGGGACCTCGCTCTCGGCCCGATTGTAAGCGGGCGCTAGGGCCGACTTCAAACTTCGGGCGAGCGACGCGAGTAGGCCTTCCGTCGTTCCGCGTGATGCGCCGCCACTGATTCGCCTCGTGTTTCCACGCGTGTTATAGTGTCGCGCGGGAACGGGGAGTTGGGCCTTTTATGGACGGGAGAAGATCCGCATGTCTCGGTTGCCTGGTTTGGTTCTGACTGTGTCACTTTGCCTGACGGCGCTCGCAGCGACAATCGCGAATGCCGCTGATGCGCCGTTTGACGTGATTGTTCGTGGCGGCGTGGTTTACGACGGAACGGGCGCTCCGGGGGCGATCCAGGACGTCGCCATCCGCGGCGACAAGATCGCGGCGATCGGCGATCTCTCGAAGGCCAAGGCAGCGCGCGAGATCAACGCCAAGGGGCTCGCCGTGGCGCCCGGCTTTATCAATATGCTTTCCTGGGCCACGACCTCGCTATTGGCCGACGGCCGGTCGCAGGGCGATATCCGTCAAGGCGTGACGCTCGAAGTCTTTGGCGAAGGCTGGTCGATGGGACCGCTCAACCCTGTGATGAAGAAGAACGAGCTCGAAAGCCAGGGAGACATCAAGTACGAAGTCCCCTGGACGACGCTGGGCGGCTTTCTCTCGCATCTCGAAGAGCGCGGCGTCTCGACCAACGTGGCGTCGTTCGTCGGCGCCACCACGGTGCGGATTTACGTGCTAGGGCATGAGAATCGCCGTCCCACGCCGGCAGAGCTGGAGCAAATGCGCGGCCTGGTTCGTCAATCGATGGAAGAAGGGGCGCTTGGCGTCGGATCTTCGCTGATTTACGCGCCAGCGTTCTACGCTGACACCAACGAGTTGATCGAGCTCTGCAAAGTCGCCGCGCAATACAAAGGCATGTACATCTCGCATATGCGGAGCGAAGGGAATCACATCGTCGAAGCAGTCGAAGAACTGATCAAGATCGCGCGCGAGGCCAAGATCCCGGCCGAGATCTATCACCTCAAGCTCGCCGGCAAAGAGAACTGGGGCAAGCGCGACCAGGTGATCAAACTGATCGAGGCCGCGCGGGCCGAAGGACTGCGGATCACGGCCGACATGTATCTCTACACCGCCGGCTCGACCGGCCTGAACGCCGCCATGCCACCGTGGGTGCAAGAAGGTGGGCTCGGCGATTGGATCGGCCGGCTTCGCGATCCAAAGATCCGCGCTAAGGTGGCCGACGAGATGCGGACCAAGACCGACAAGTGGGAAAACTTGATGCTCGCGGCCGGCTCGCCCGACCGGGTGCTGTTGGTCGGATTCAAGAATCCAGACCTGAAACATCTGACCGGCAAAACGTTGGCCCAAGTGGCCGCGCAGCGGAAGACGACGCCGGAAGAAGCGGCCATGGACCTGGTGATTGAGGACAACAGCCGCGTCGACACGGTCTACTTTATGATGGACGAGGCCGACGTGAAGCGAAATATCACGTTGCCCTGGCTGAGCTTTGGCTCGGACGCCGGCAGCGAGGCGCCCGAAGGGGCGTTTCTGCTCTCGCAGCCGCACCCGCGCACGTATGGCAACGTCGCCCGCCTGCTCGGCAAGTACGTCCGTGATGAAAAGATTATTCCGCTCCCCGAGGCGATTCGCAAATTATCCGGTATGCCGGCAGAACACCTGGGCCTGAAGGGGCGCGGGCTGCTCAAGCCGGACTACTTCGCTGACGTTGTCGTTTTCGACCCCGGGAAAGTGCAAGACCACGCCACGTTCGAGCAGCCCCATCAGTATTCGACCGGCGTCGCGCACGTGCTGGTGAACGGCGTGCAGGTGTTGAAAGACGGCGAGCATACCGGCGCCAAGCCTGGCCGAGCGGTTTGGGGGCAGGGTCGCAAAGCCGGGAATGGCGCGAAGGCAGGAAAACCTTAGCCAGCTCTACTTTGAGCATTCGTTCCGCGGGTCGCTGGGAATTCGGTGTCAAATGGCCTGCGTATAGCTGCTGCACAGAACGGCTCGTGCTTGGTCGCCGAAATATTTTGGTGGCAATCTGATCACTGGCGTGATGTCAGAAAGCGCATTCCGAGCGACCACCTCGCACAATAGCGAGTGAGTTTTGCACGACGCTAATCGTCAATGGCTCCGCTGAGGTGGTCGCTCGATAACCACTTGTCGTTGCTTGCCCCGTGAAGTGACTTCGGCGCATTGTTGCCACACGAATTTTTTCTGCGCAACTTGCTTGCAATAATTTCAGAATTCATGCATGGTACAGGCGCCAGTCACGTCAGGGGACCACATTCCGCAGGGTTAGCGGATCTTATTGCCACCTATCTTGTGTGGCGCCGAAAGGCAATTGCATTTCGATCTCGGATCATTTCGCAGGGATCTCTGCGAAGGTCACGAAGTTTTACCGGCCTGTAGAGCAGCCCAATTCGCGCTGAACTGCGCGAATACGCCTGGTTCACGGGCGACTCGACGCGAGCGTCTATCCGAGCGATGTCGTAGAGCGGCGACATCAACGTTGGCGTCGGCCGGAAACGGCGTGAAGATTCACGAAATGTTGTTGCCCCGTTTGCGGCGGTGGTGCGCGCAGCAGCGCGCATCGACTGGATCGCAGGATCCGCTCCGCAAATCGACCGCTTAGGGATTCAAATGACGCAACGACAACAGGAGTGGCCATGAATCGGGATTGAACCTGTCGCACGGCTTGGTACTGTTACGCCTTCGCAGCATGTGGCAACGACGCGTTCGGACGTTTCGAGCGCAGGAATGTTGCTGAGTTGGCGCGCAGTGCGAATCGTCGACACGGTTGACCTTTCGTTCAAATAGTTCGTCGCCGGGGCGGATCAAGGAATGGCCAACCCGCCGCAAATGCGCGGCGCCACGCGACGGACTTTTGACATTACTCGCACGAGTGCTCAGGGCCCTCTTGCTTGTGTCAAAAACGCTGTTCACCACCAACTGCGCTCAGGGTGCGCGCTTACGTTCGAAAAAACCAAGGTATCGCTGCGCGCGTCGGTCCAGCCGGCAGCGCGGTGATTTGCAATCTACCGTACGTGCTTCCACACAAGTCGACGACCGATCAGGGGAATCAATGGAGACCCACCATGCGATACTCGTTTTTTGTTTCTACGCTGTGTGTCGTGTTGCTGTGCAGCGTAACGATGGGCGCTAGACGCCGGCAGCCGCGACAGCCACCAAGACCTCCAACGACGCCGACCACGCCGACCACACCAACGACTCCGCCGACGAGCACGGCCAAGCTGGTCTTTGCGCAGGAATTCAACGACATCTCGGCGATCGCCAAAACGTCGAACATGAAGACTTCCTGGCCACTCGGTCAGGGCTGGCAATCGCCGGCGAACGAAGGCAACGTGGGGGTCTACTGCGATACGCAGGGCACATTCAACCCCGGCCCCAATCCCTTTAGCGTGACGGCCGGCGTGCTCTCGATTACGGCCACGCCAACGCCGGGTCTCCCTGCGCCCTTCACCTACACCAGCGGGATGCTGTGCACGGCCGGCAAGTTCAGCTTTACGTATGGCTATGTCGAGGCGCGCTGCAAGATCCCCGGAGGGACGGGTTTTTGGCCGCTGATTTGGATGATGAAAGATCCCGGGACGAACTCTTTGACGTGGCCACCGGAGATCGACATCTTGCAATGCTCCTCACGGATTCCTACAGAAACCTATAACGCAGTGCTGTGGGGTAACAGTGCGGCGCCGCAACAATTCGGCGATTTCTGTTCGATCGGCGTCAACCTGGCCGCGGATTTTCACACCTATGGTCTGGAATGGACCGCGACCAAGGTGAATTGGTTCATCGATAACAAACTCGTGCTGACCCGCGCCACGCCGAGTGGCGTTAACGTGCCGATGTTCCTGATGGTGAACCTGGCGGTCGGCGACGATGGAGACTGGGTCCGCAAACCCGACGGCAGCCGGCAGTCGTTCTTTATCGACTACTTGCGCGTCTACGACAAAAAGCCATAATGCGGCTGCAGAAGAGTTGTGCCACAGAGGACACCAAGGACACGGAGAGGACCTCGGAGTTCTGAGTTGATTCGCAACTCTTGATTCTCTCTGAGATCTCTGTGGTTTCTGTGGCAAAAATCCCTTTGTATTTTCTTCGAATAACGGCTCAGTCTGGCGTCCATAGTTGCCCGCCGCGTGGGGACGAATCATCTCTCGTCGCCACGCGGCGGGCTTTAATGCGCACGTACGGCGGTATAAAGCAGCTACGGTGCGCGAAGCTGCCGATGGCCGCCGTCGGGTCACCGTGCTTTGGCTCGAGCAGATCTTCGATCACAAAGCCTGCGCGACACAGGCCACCGACGAGATCCTGCCAGCAGTGCAAGAATTCGAGCGTTCCTGCTTCGCGATGAGGACTGCCAACGACTGGTGGAAGGGGCCCGCGATGATCGTACGGCGTTGTCACCTCATAGCCACGCGTTGTGGGGTGGATCTCGGCCTGCATGCTCGTGGGCTGCTTATGCTGACTGATATAGATTCCGCCCGGCGCCAAAACGCGGCTCACCTCGCGATAGATTCGCGTCACGTCGGGCAGATAGCACGAGCTGACCGGCTGGATCACCGCGTCGAACTCCGACGGCACAAACGCCGAGAGGTCATCCATCGACGCGCAAACCGCGCGGATATTCAGCCCGCGCTCGGCCGCGACCTGTCGATCGAGCGCGATCATCGCGGGACTGACGTCGACCACGGTCACCAGGGCGCCGGCCGCGGCATAGAACGCGCTCTGCCGTCCGCCTCCCGCGGCCAGACACAAGAGCCGCCGCCCCACCAGCCCGCCATCCAGCCAGCGATCGCCGGCCACGGTTTCGCTAGCAGCGGAAACGTCTTCATCTTTGGCGGGCGTCGTGAATCGCTGCCCACGCGCGACGAGCGAGTCCCACGCGCGACGGTTATGCTCTCGGATTACGTCGACGTTTTCAGGTTCTGCAGGGCTCATGACTGCAGTTTAAACGCCTGTGGACAAATGGCGAAGGAGTTGACGTGTTCGGGCCAGGCCTCGTACGAACGGCAGCAGCGTCAGGCCAAACAACGCCAGCACGCCGGCGGCCGGTTCGGGAACCGCCGTTGGCACACTCGCGCCGCCGCCGGATCCGGCGAGCCAATGATTCGCGGCCAAGACCAGATCCTGAACATCGACGACGCCGTCGCCGTTGGCGTCTCCGACGGGGCCGGGTTGCAACCAGCTATTTGCCATCCTGGTGATGTCCTGGATATCGACGACTCCGTCTCCGGTGACGTCGCCGGTCTGGCTCGTCAAACTGAGATCGTCGAGCGCGAAATACGTGGGCGTGTTCGGATACGAAACCCCGTCAAAAATGCTGACGTCGCTCGACGTGACGCTGAAGGCCAGCTCGCGCGCGCCGGCCAGACTTGTAAGGTTGACGTTCTTCCAAGCGTCGACGATGTAATCCTGTGAGTTGTCGCCGAAGCGGTAGTCGGCCAAGTAGAACGGAACGGTCGGCATGCCGGGGATCGGCTGGCCGCTAGCATCGCGACCGGTGATGGTGACCAGGAACCAGTCTGGCGTATTCCCTCTCGTACCGCCGAACGCGTTCGCGACGCCGTAGCCATTTTTAATCGCCAGCGCAGCGTAGGTTGTGTTGGTCAATTGAACTGAGACTGGATTCACCCCTTCAGGCAGCACCAGCACCGCCGAACTACCGCCATCAAAACCAACGGCGTAGTTCGAAGATTCGCGCGAGCCGATTCCAGTGAACGCGCTGTACTGATTTCCCTCGCCGGGCGTTGTGGTATTGGTTGTGTTGGAGTAGGCAAAGTTCTCCCAATAATCGCCAAACATATTGGAGAAGTAATTATTGAACGTGACCGGACCGCTCTGAAAGGCCTGCCCTCCTTGGTCGACATACGCGGAGCCGTTGTAGTAACTTTCTGGATTGAGTGTTAGATCTTCAAGGTCGACGATTTGCGCACTGGCCGTGCGCTGAGAAAGCGTTGCCGCGACGACTACAAGCAGGCAACCGACAATACGATGCAAAGAAATCAACATGACAACGCTCCTGACAAATAATTGAACGAAAACGAGTTTGAATTGGGTCAGCGCGACGGGCAGATTCAGTAACGGCCAAAGCGCTGTGAGACTTTCTTCACCACGCGTCGACAATGTCCGCGTCGCTGCGGGTGCAAATGGCCGAGAGGACGACGGTCGAGGTTTCGTCCGACAAAAAGCGGGCCGAGCCATCGACGAATAGTCCGTTGGCGCCGCCAGGATGCTGGCTGTGAATGTCGTTGTCGATCGCCGGCGCTGCGTTGATGGCGTAGGAGACGTCAAAGATGTTCATGCCATTGATCCACTCACCGCTTGGCAAGAAAATCGACTCTTCGGCGATCGCCAACGTGTTGCTGGCGCCGTCCGTGATCATCGGGAGCGATACGGCGGAGCCATAGAGCATGACGCCGCGCGGGGGGCTGTTCAGGTCGCCAAAAAAGCGCGGACCGTAGATCCCGCCGTAATCGCACGGCCCCCGTCCACCGCTAGTGGCCTGTGTGATTCGATCGACGCTAGGGCAGACGTATACCGAGACGACTTCTGCCGCGCCAGCGGCGTTTTTAGCGCTATCAAACGGCGTCGATAGGTCGAGCGATTTGTATAGCGCTTGCTGCTCGACATACGGCAACAGCCAAGCGCTCCAGGCGATCTGTCGTTTGGGACTGCTCGGCGTCATCCGGCGCTCCAGGCAACCGATGGGGAACGACGTGTAGACCTCGTGATAGAGGTGCAGGCCAAGACCGATCTGCCGCAAGTTGTTCAGGCAGTGGGCGCGGCGCGAAACTTCTCGGCTTTGCTGTACCGCGGGCAACAGCAGTCCGACCAGTCCTCCGATGATGGCCATGACGACCATCAGCTCAATCAGCGACATGCCGGGGCGCCGACTTGCGCCGGCGCGGCTGGGGGCTCGGGTTTGGGGGCTTGAGGAAAGCCAGCAACCTGTGCGCTTGCAAAAGCGTGTGAAAACCATGCGACGGGTGGCCGACTCGATTCGCTGCATGTACGAGCGCGCACGGATTCAGACGCGCGGCGAGCGCGCGAAAATATCCATGAGACAATCCGACAAGCCAGAAACCGAGACGGCGCTTCCTGTGCCAAAATACGTTACGCAGGCCCTGTCCCTCGCAGGGCTACTGGTGACCGCATTGGTAGGTCTTCTGACTCCCGAACTGAGGGCCGCCTGGCCTTCTCGTCGCGGATGTGACACCGCGACAATGGCAAAAATGAGGCGCCTGAATAGCTTCGGTTACAGCGGCGGGGCCGTCCCGGAATTGAACCGGAGTTCCCTGTTTGCCGGACGTTTCAGCAGAAACGACCGGCCACCAATGCACGTTCGAACCGAAGAATAGCAGTCCCCTGAGGGAGCGTCAAATGGAATGCAGCGGGCTGCAAACAGGGCTACTCAGAGAACGCGCAAAGCAAAAGGCGGTCGTTATCACCTGAGCAAACGTACTCTGCTCAGGGATCTATCGACCGAACGGATGCTGCATTGACCGCCCTTGGCGCCGGGCATGCGGCTTATGCGAACGTTGGCGCCAGCTAGCTTGTGAAACCGAGACCGTCAAACCGGATTTGCCCGTATGATCGGCTTCGAAACGCGTCTTACGGCCCCCGGGCCGCGGCCCAAACTACGCTTTTGCCGTAAGACGAAGTAGAATAATCAGGTTGCCCCTTGCAGTTCATTGCCGCCCCCGCGGCCGGGCCGTTTTCAACGGCTGGCCTGCGGTGATTGGTCACTTCTCCACACGGTTGTACGGGAGCGAGTATGTGCGGAATTGTCGGATATGTCGGCTTTCGCGATGCCAGTTCGTTTCTCACTCAGGGTCTCAGGCGGCTGGAATATCGCGGCTACGATAGCTCGGGCATTGCCACAATTACGCCCGACGGCGACATCGCCCTGGCCAAAGCCGCCGGCCGCTTAGACCGACTGATGGCGCTGCTGGCGGATCAACCGGCCGAAGGGCACATCGGTATCGGCCACACTCGCTGGGCTACGCACGGCGCGGCGACCGACGTCAACGCGCATCCGCACTTTGGCGGCAGCGGCAACCTCGTGGTCGCGCACAATGGCGTCATCGAAAATTACCGCCACCTGAAAGAACACCTGCAAGGGCTGGGCTACAAATTCCGCTCGGCGACCGACACCGAAGTCATCGCCCACCTGCTTGCCGAGCGGAATTTGTAGCCCA
>Ga0268266_10001672_pt1 | contig 25547 bp, 25 predicted proteins | sample KBSS13metaG_FD_190356 | JGI IMG/M metagenome (GOLD analysis project Ga0268266, IMG submission 190356) | Switchgrass rhizosphere microbial communities from Kellogg Biological Station, Michigan, USA - KBS S1-3 metaG (SPAdes) (version 2) | ecosystem: Host-associated > Plants > Roots > Rhizosphere... | reverse complement strand
GGCACGGGCGTTGTCAGACGATCAACATGGGCCCGCGCCGATCCGGTCCGCAGTGAGGATGCCTTTGTTAATGCGCGCAATTTCCCTTGCCCTTCCGCTCACGCTGGCTTTGCTGGCCACCGCTTGCAACGTCGATCCCGCCGGCAAGAAAAACGAAGCCCCCGCCTCCGGCAACCCGGCGCAGCAGGGTTCGGGGACCCAGGCGATCGCCAGCGCCGATGCGATGGCCTCGCACGATCCGCAGCCCGGCCAGCCGGCGCCTGCCGATCCGGCCCCCAATCCGATGATGCAGCTGCAAGTCGTGCTCGAGCGGCTCGGCTTCGCGCCCGGCGTGATCGACGGCAAGGAGGGCCTGTCCACCCGCAACGCGCTGTCCGGCTTCCAGCAGGCGCACGACTTGCCGCAGACCGGCAAGTTCGACGATGCCACCAGGAAGGCGCTGGCGCAGTGGGCCAACATCCCCGCGACCCGCACGGTCACGGTGCCGGATGATTTCGCCGCAGGTCCCTTCGCTCCCGTGCCGCACGATCCGGCCGAACAGGCGAAGCTGCCCACCCTGGGCTACGCCAGCCTCGACGAGAAGCTGGCCGAGCGGTTCCACACCACGCCCGACGTGCTGCACCAGCTCAACGGACAGCCGACCCCGGCGCCGGGGGCCGGTCCAAGCCCCTCCCCCTCGCTCGGCACGCCGCAACCCGCGGTGTTCCGCGCTGGCCAGCAGATCCGCGTGCCCAACGTGGGCGCCGATGCGATCAGTGGCGGCGTGGTCGACGATCAGGCGTGGCTGGCGACGATGCGCGATCTGGGCGTCGGCACCAGCCAGCCCAAGGTCGACAAGGTCGTCGTCAGCAAGTCCAAGGGCACGCTCCTGGCCTATGACGAAAACGGCAAGCTGGTGGCGGCCTTCACCGCGACGATGGGCTCCAGCCACGATCCACTGCCGATCGGCACCTGGAAGATCCAGGGCGTTTCGCGCAATCCGCAGTTCCACTACAATCCGGACTTGTTCTGGGACGCCAAGGCGACCGACAAGAAGCAGACCCTGCCGCCGGGTCCGAACGGGCCGGTGGGCGTCGTGTGGATCGACTTGTCCAAGCCGCACTACGGCATCCACGGCACGCCCGAGCCGCAGACCATCGGCCGGACGGAAAGCCACGGCTGCGTGCGCTTGACCAACTGGGACGCGGCGCGCCTCGCCCAGATGGTGCACGCCGGCACGGTCGCCTTGTTCGTGGCCTGACATGCAGGTCGGCTGGCCCGGATTGAGCCGAGCGATCACGGTGACGATCGTGCTCACCTCGGCATTCTGGATCGCACTGGGCTTCTGGTTGCGCGGTCATATTGGCGGGCCCGAGCGGCCTGAGCCGGCGGTGGTCGCGACCGCCGAGCACGCTGGCGGCCAAGCGGCCGGTGGCATGGCCTCGGGCCTGCTCGGCGGAGGGGGCAGCGATGTCGGCGCGGGCAGCGGCGGCGGGAGCACGTCGGCCACCGCCTCGGCGGGGCCGAACGTCCAGGTGCAGGGCGCGCCCTTGCTCATTCCGGTCGCCGGGGTCACGCCGGCCAAGCTGACCGACACCTTCACCCAGAGCCGGGCCGAAGGCGGGCGACGCCACGATGCGATCGACATCCTGGCGTCCGAGGGCACGCCGGTGCGCGCCGCGTTCTCGGGCACGGTCGAGAAGCTGTTCTTCTCGGGCGAAGGCGGCAACACCGTCTACGTGCGCTCGCCCGACCGCAAGTGGATCTTCTACTACGCCCACCTCGCCGCCTACGCGCCCGGGCTGCACGAAGGCGAGGTGGTGCGGCGCGGGGCACCGATCGGCAACGTCGGCCACACCGGCAATGCCAATCCCGAAGCGCCGCACTTGCACTTCGCGGTCTGGCGCGCCGATCCGAGCCGGGGATGGTACCAGGATGCGGCGGCGGTCAATCCGTTCCCGCTGCTGCGCGGGCCGGTCCGGAGCGCGCAGGTCGCTCAGTCGAACACGTCGGACTGAACCCGGTCGCGCGCTTCCTCGTCGGCCTTGCGGATCTGTCTTCGGCCGAGGAACACCATGCCGATGCCCAGCACGCACGGCACACCGCCGATCAGCAGGCCCACGCCGATCAACGAGCTGTCCGAACTGCTGAGGCTCCCGCCGATCAGCACCAGCGTGCACAGCCCGCTCAATCCCGCGATCAGCACGCCGCAGCCGAGCAGCGCCGCTCCGAAGAAGCTGCGCATCAGCGCACTCCCGCCGAAGCGAGCGCGCGATGGCGGCGCACCACCTCGGCCCCTTCGGCCCCTTCGCGGTAGAAGGTGTTGTAGGTGTCGAACGGATAGATTCGCCCCTCCGGAGTGACGAAGTGGACGCAACTGCGCTTCACCGTCGCGAGGTCGAAGTTGTGGCGGTCGAGGAACTGCAGGATCACGACCCGGAACGAGTGGGCGTAGCTCAGCTCGGCCGGCACGATCGCCTGCGGCAGGCAGCACAGCAGGCCCGCGAGCTTCTCCTCGGTGTTGCACTGCGCGGTGGCGAGGCTGAAGAGCCCGTTCACCGCCTCGCGCAGCGCCGGGTGCGCCTCGTAGCTGATCGTGTTGGGGCCCTGCAGGATCAGTTCGCGCGGCAGCAGCGAAGTGATCGGGGTGACGCTCGCGCCGTCGCGCAGGCCATAGCCGATGCAGATCTGATCGGGATTGCAGGGCAGCGGGATCATGTCCTCCAGCCCGAACACGCCGGCTTCGGCCACCTTGCGGCGCAGTTCGGTCAGGACAATGCGGTCGTCGGCCACGAAGCCTTCGTTGCGGCCCGCGTCCTGCACCGGCTGGAAAGTGACGCCGCGCACGCAGGACCATTCCAGCGCATGCCGGATGATCGCCGGCACCTCGTGATCGTTCACCCCGCGCTTCACCACCGCCACCAGCGTCGTCGAGAGCCCCACCCGCTCCAACTGCTCCAGCGCCTGCCGCCGGATCCGCGAGAGCCGCGCCCCGCGCAAGTGCAGCAGCGCCTCGTCTTCCAGCGAGTCAAACTGCAGGTAGACCTCGAGCCGGGGCGCGTAGCTGGCGAGCCGGTCGACGAAGGCCGGGTCCTGCGCGATCCGCACGCCGTTGGTGTTGATCATGACATGCCGGATCGGCCGCGCCTTTACCGCGTCGAGAATGGCGAAAAACTCGGGATGGATCGTCGGCTCCCCGCCCGAGAGCTGGACGAGATCGGGCTCGCCCTCGCTGGCGACCAGCAGGTCGAGCATCGCCTCGATCTCGGCCAGCGGACGGTGGCTGCCGGCGTGGTCGGCGGCGTCGGCAAAGCACACCGGGCAGGCGAGGTTGCAGGCCTGGTTGACCTCGACGATCGCGAGGCAGGAATGCTGCTCGTGATCGGGGCACAGCCCGCAGTCGAACGGGCAGCCCGCCTCGGTGCGCGACTGGGTGACGAGCGGGCGGTCGCCGGGCTTGAGCCAGTCCTTCTGCCGGCGCCAGTAGTCGGCATCGTCGGCGATCAGCACCTTTTCCGGCCCATGCTGGCGGCAGCGCTTGAGGTAGTAGACGCGTTCGCCCTCGATGATCACCTTGGCCGGCACCGGCTCCAGGCACGTGGCGCACAGCGAAGTGGTCTGGCCGTGGAAGATGTAGGGCGCGACTTGCCGCTCAGGCGCGCTGCCGGGTCGGGCCAGCAGGCTCGTCGTGTCGCCACCAGATGATCGCATAAGCAGCCAGTCCCAACATGATGAAGTGGAAGAGGTTCAGCGGGCCCAGGAGGGGCGGATAGGGCTTGAGGAACTCCCACGCGAACCGCTGGACAGCATAGACGAGCACGAGCGCGTGGAAAGCGTGATCGCGCGCCCAGGTCCGATCGGTGAGCCGGGCCCGGGCAAGCAGCAGCGCGAAGAGGCCCATCGCCAGGGCCTCGTAAAGCTGCACCGGGTGGCGGCCGAGGCTGTCGCCGAGGTCCACCGCCCAGGGCAGTACGGTCGGCGTGCCGTAGGTGAAGTCGGCGAGGCCGGCGAAGAAGCAGCCGAGCCGGCCGACGGCGATGCCCGTCGCGAGCGGCAGGGCGAAGCTGCCGCCGGTCGAGCCTTTCACGCGGTGCAGCGCCTTCCACGCCTCGACCGCGACGATGGCACCGGCGAGCGCTCCCGCGACGCTGTGCGAAGGCGCGGCGGCGATCGAGCGCAGCGAATTGCCCGATCCCGCGAGCCATCCTCCTGCGACCGCGCCTATCGCCAGCGTCACGAAGTACGAGGGGCCCGCCACCCGCGCCAGCGCCTGTGCCTCGCCGGGCCAGCGCCGATATTGCCAGCGGCCCACCAGGAAGGCCGCGGCCCAGGCGACGAGATCGAACACATAGTGCGCCCACCAGGCGGTCGGCGGGTGGATCATGCTACGGCGTGGGTGTGGGCGCGCTGCTCGCAGGAACGGGCGCCGGTGGTGATGGCGGCGCCGGCACGCGCCGAACGCTCACGATCTTCACCGGCGGCTCCAGCATCTGCCCCTTCATCACGCCGACGCCCTTGGTCGCCGATCGCGGCATGTCGAAGATCTTGTCGACCACATCCATGCCCGAGACGACATGCCCGAAGGCGGCAAAGCCCGCCTTGCCGTCCGGGTCGGTGGCCTGCGGATTGGCGTCGAGTCCCGGCTGGTCGGACACCATGATCGAGAAGTCGCCCGTGGCCGTACCCGGCGCGAAGCGGGCCATCGAGATCGTGCCGCGCTTGTGCAGGATGCCGGTCCGGTCGGTCGGCTCGTGCGCCACGGGCTTGAGGATGCGCTTGGGATCGTTCTGGGTGCCGCCCTGGATCAAGCCGTTGGGCGGTGTGCCCCATTCCAGGTGCATCGCGCGGTAGAACGCCGTCCCGTCGAACCGCTTGCCGTCCACGTACTTGAGGAAGTTCGCCGTCGTCAGCGGCGCATGCGCGGCGTCGAGGTCGAGCGTGATCGTGCCGGCGCTGGTCTGGATCGCGACATAGACGTCGCTGGCGGCGCCGAGCCCGGCCGGGGGCGCCGCGCCGGTCAGGGCGAAAAGAGCGGGGGCCAGGAGCGCAGGGGCGAGCAGGGGAGCGAATCGCTTGAACATGCTCGCGATCTTGCCCCCTGCGCGCGATCCTGAAAACGGGCTAGCGACCGATCCGTCGTCCCGGGCTCAAGCCCGGGACCACAGCTTCAGCGAACGCGCGGCCCGCCGAACGGCAGCGGCGGGGGAGGACGGCGCGCACCGCGCGGCAGCTGCGCCTGGTACGCCCGGCCGCAGTGCTCGACGCAGTACGGGAACCCGGGGTTCACCTTCTCGCCGCAGAAGTGGAAGTCCGGCTCGCCCGGGTGCCCCATCGGCCAGCGGCAGATGCGGTCTGACAAGTCGAGCAGGCTGGTCTTGTCGGCGATCTCGGGGCTCGGCTTGGCCGGCACCAGGCGGCGCGGCGGCGCCGGCGGGATCGGCTGCTGCTGGTCGCCCGGACCCTGGCGCAGGAAGCCGCCGGGGCCGACCGAGACGATGCGCGGCTGCTCGGACTGCGGCCGCTCGGCCTGAACCTCGGGCGCCGTCGGCGGCGTCGGCGCGCGGGGCGCGGCAGCGGCGGGCGTGCCAACGCTGCCCGTGGCCGGGCGCTCGACGACCGGGGGTGCGGCCTCGGGCCTCGTGGTCTTCTCGACCACGGCGTCGTCGTCGAGTTCGTCGGCTTCGGGCTTGCGCGCCGGAGCGGCGGCCAGCGGGCGCGCGGGTTTCTCGTTCGGCTTCACCGGCGAGGGGCGCGCCTTCAATCCCAGGCGGTGGGCCTTGCCGATCACCGCATTGCGGCTGACGCCGCCTAGTTCGTCGGCGATCTGGCTGGCGGTCGCGCCGCCCTCCCACATCTTCGTCAGCTTCTCGATCCGCTCGTCCGTCCAGCTCATCAGCATTCCAATTTCTAGAGGCCTTCCGCTATCGAAGGCCTTCTCATCACCATCGCAGACTCTACCGGCCCTTGCTTAGCGAGCGAGCAGCCGATAGGCGCGGCACCATGGCCGATCAACCCACTTCGGCGGAAGTCATCACGCCCGCCGGTATCCCGCAGCCCCGCAGCTTTCCGGCTAAGGGAGAGCCTGTGATCCACCAGGTCAACTGGGTGGGTCTCAGAACGCTCTATATGAAAGAGGTCCGCCGTTTCTTCAAGGTGCAGACCCAGACGATCTGGGCGCCGGCGATCACCACGCTGCTGTTCCTGGTGATCTTCACCGTCGCGATGGGGCGCGGCGGCAGGATCGTGCTCGGCGTCAACTTCGCGACGTTCGTGGCGCCGGGCCTGATCGTCATGGGGATGATGCAGAACGCCTTCGCCAATGCCAGCTTCTCGTTCCTGGCCGGCAAGATCCAGGGCACCATCATCGATTTCCTGATGCCGCCGCTGACCGAGGGCGAGCTCATGCTGGCGATGACCGGCGCGTCGGTCACGCGCGCCATCCTGGTCGGCTTGGCGCTGTCGGGTGCGATGCTGCTGTGGCCGGGCGTCAGCCTCTCGGTCGCGCATCCCTGGGCCGTGATCTGGTTCGGCCTGATGGGATCGTTCTTCCTTGCGCTGCTGGGCTTCCTGTCGTCGATCTGGGCGGACAAGTTCGATCACAATGCCGCCGTCACCAACTTCGTGATCGCGCCGCTCTCGCTGCTTTCAGGCACGTTCTACGTGATCGACAACCTGGCGCCCGCGTTCCAGACGATCAGCCGCCTGAACCCGTTCTTCTACGTGATCTCGGGTTTCCGGTTCGGCTTCCTGGGCCGCAGCGACATCGGCGACACCAACTTGGCCGTGCTGCACTCGGCGATTGGGCTGGGCATCTTGAATGCCGTGCTCGCGCTCGTCACCTACGCGGTGCTACGCTCCGGCTGGAAGCTGAAGGGCTGACGCGGGCCGCCGCGAGGCCGAAGCGGCGGCTTAGAGTCTTTTCTGTTGAGCGGCGCCGGCCCGCGCCCCCGCCCGACCTCCCAACGATAGTACCCTGTGGGAGGGCGGGTGGGGGCGCGGGCCGGTGCCGCTTCAAGCAGACAGATTCAGTGCGCCATGCCCCGGCGCATGCGGTAGTGCCCTTCGGCGAAGTCTTCGAACAGCTGCGGGATCGAGGGATGGTCGACCGGGCCGCCCTCGCCGTCCTCCAGCAGGTTCTGCTGGCTGACGTAGGCGACGTAGCTGGAATCCTCGCTCTCGGCGAGCAGGTGGTAATAGGGCTGCTCGCGCCGCGGACGCACTTCGGCGGGGATCGATTCGTACCACTCCTCGCTGTTGGCGAAGACCGGATCGATGTCGAACACCACGCCGCGAAAATGGTGGAGCCGGTGGCGCACCACGTCGCCGATCGCAAACCGCGTCCGCGCGGTACGCGGCGCATCGATCATCCGGCCGGCTTGTGCAGAGAAGTAGGAAGCACGGTTCATATTGTCGATATAGGTTTGTCGCAGCAGCGAAACAACCGATCCGGGTTGTCAATCCCCGCTTTTCGCCCGGACCGCCCAGACAAGGGCTTGGCAAGCCTGCCGCTCTGGGCTAACCGCGCGCTTCGCTTCGACCGGCGGGCCTCCCCGCATCGGCAGCACGCTCCCGCGGAGAGGTGGCAGAGTGGTCGAATGCGCCGCACTCGAAATGCGGTTTACGGGCAACCGTAACGTGGGTTCGAATCCCACCCTCTCCGCCACTAGCCCGTTCCGACGGGTTCCCAGACGTCCACTGGGATTGACAAAAATCGCGGAAATGCAAGGCTTTGCGGCATAGACCGGTTCGTTCCCGTTCATGCCCATCCACACCCGATCGGACGGAGAAATAGGGTATCGGACCTTTGGAAATAGGGTATCGATCTCATGCTCAGCGATGCGCAAATCCGAGCTGCCAAACCGCGAGACCGAGACTACAAGCTCTTCGACGCTCACCAGCTCTTCGTGCTGGTGACAGCGCACGGTTCCAAGCTTTGGCGCCTCAACTACAAGTACGATGGCAAGCAAAAGAGCCTGTCGCTCGGGCGCTACCCCTCTTTGAGCCTGGCTGAAGCCCGCAGGCACAGGGACGAAGCACTGGCACAACTAAGAGAGGGCCATGATCCTGGAATAGCGAAGAAGCTGAAGGTCAAGGCCAACATCGAAGCGTCTCGCAACACTTTTGAAAAGATCGCGCGCGAGTGGCACGAGGTCAACGCCCCGCAGTGGGCCAAAGTCCACGCCGCCGATGTCCTACGCTCGTTCGAGCGCGACGTCTTTCCTGCAATCGGCAGCCTACCGATCGGCGCGCTCACCCCGCCCAAGCTACTTGAGGTCCTCAGAGCGGTCGAAGCGCGTTCAGCAATCGAGACGGCCAAGCGTCTGCGCCAGCGCATATCCGGTGTATACGCTTATGCAATCGCGTCGGGGATCGCCCAAAGCGATCCTGCGGAGAAGGTCGGCGCCGCGCTGAAGCCAATGCCCCGAAAGGGTCGCCAGCCCGCTATCACTGACATCGTCGAACTGCGCCGCATGCTGGCCACGGTCGATGCCGATGTTGCTCGCCCAGTGACCCGCCTTGCGTTGCGTTTGATCGCGCTCACGGCAGTCAGACCCGGCGAACTGAGGGGGGCGCAGTGGACCGAGTTCGAGAACCTCGATGGCGAGTATCCGTTGTGGCGCATTCCTGCGGCACGCATGAAGGGGGACCTGAACCGGAAGGGCGAGGTCGACGGCGATCATCTCGTGCCACTTGCAGCCGAAAGCGTCGAGGTGTTGCGAGCGATCGCGCCGCTTACCAGCGCCAGCAAGCTGGTGTTCCCCAGTACGCGCCACATGCACCGCCCCATGAGCGAGAATGCACTCGGCTACCTCCTCAATCGCGCGGGTTATCATGGCAGGCACGTTCCCCATGGTTTTCGCGCCGCCTTCTCAACCATCATGAATGAGTGGGCCAACACCCGCGGTCGGGAAGACGACCGTGCCGTGATCGATCTGATGCTGGCGCATGTGCCGCATAACAAGATCGAGGGCGCCTATAACCGCGCGGCCTATATGGAGCGTCGACGAGAACTCGCACAGGTCTGGGCGGGCATGCTGGCGCCGGGTCTGTCGCCCCCCGCCGCGCTGCTGCCTTTGCAGCGCAAGCGCGCCAATGGTGCGAGAGCGCCTAGCCAAACTGCGACCGGGCGTCCGCACTTGCGACTGGTGAAGGGGTGAACTTGCCCATCCCATCTTGCATCTGGAGTGCTTGCGCCCGCCTCACTTCCACGAAGTGAATTCGTGAGTGGCGAGCTTGCAAGCCACTGCGCTTGCGGCAGCCATGGACTTGCGCCGGCGAACAGCATGAGTAAGATCGCCTTGCACTGAAACCGTTTCGGTGCCGAGGCGTGAGAACCTCGCAAGGGATGACCAGACCAGCTTCTCGGCGCGGCCGGGTGGCCTTCGCGCATGTCCAGGCCGCTTGCGGCTAAAGGCGTCGGCGCACGTTCTCTTGCGTGTTCTCAACACCCGGTTTTCGCGCCGGCCGCCTCGAAGCATGAGGAGGCCGGCTCTTGGCGAAGCGCATCCAACCCTGCTTTGTACGATGCAAACATCGCGCTCCGCATTGAACCCAAGGCGATCTCAGGTCAGCGATGAAGATCCGCCGCCGCCGCCGGCTCTCGAGCGAGCATCCGGACAGGGTCACCCGCTAGACGATATCTATCGCCGCGAACGGTCCGGCTTGATGCGTTTCGTTTCTGCAAGGGTCAGGCGTGAAGATGTCGAAGACATCGTGCATCGAGCGTTCGTGAGGCTCGCAAGGCGCAATGCCCGCGCAGAGATCGCTGCGCCAGGCGCGTATCTCAGGCAGACTGCTCGCAACCTGGTCCTCGATGACCAGCGCCAGGGAGATCGTCAGGATGTTTCAAGGCATGTTCCCTTGGATGACGCCGAACCCTTCGCCTACGATACCATCACGCATCTCGAAGCTCGCGATCGCCTTGCGCGCATCGAAGCTGCCATGATGACGTTGAAGCCACTCACACGTGAGATCTTTCTCGCTTGCCGCCTGGATGGCTATAGCTATGCCGAAATCGCCCAGCGCACCGGGTTGAGCGTGCGGGGCGTGGAGAAGCAGATGAGCCGAGCCATCAAGAAGCTTGGGCGGCACTTGCGCGCCGATGATTGAGCGGCCCTCGCATATCCCCAAGCACATGCACGATGCCGCTGCACGATATTGGTCGCGACAACAATCCGGCGATCATGGCATCGATCACGAGCTGACCCAATGGCTCGAGGCCGATCAGAGGCATCGGATCGCATTTGAGGCATTGAAGCGAGATTGGCACGACAGCGAGCGGCTGATTGAGGTTCCCTTGGGGCAATCGCGCAAGCTGCCGCGCGCGCCCTTGTATATGCGCCATTCCGCGCAAGTTGCGTTTGCCGGTATCGCGGGTCTGGTGCTTTTGGGAGCGGCAACTGTCTGGTTCGTGCGGCCGGGAAGTTCGCTGAGCCCGGTGACCGTGGCTCGGGCCGCCAGCTTTTCAAGTGAGGTTGGCGAGATCCGGCACATCACTCTCGCGGACCGCACCGAATTGACCTTGGATACGAACTCGCAAGTGTCGGTGAACCCCAAGGGTCGTAATCTGCAGCTTGAAGTGGGGCAGGGGCGTGTGCGTGTTCGTCCCGGCCAGCGAACTCAAATCATGCTGAAATCGGCAGGCGCAGCTTACCGTATCAGCGCGCATGGCAAGTTCGACATCACGGTCAAACCGACCGCATCAGTGACCGCGATCGTCGGCCCGCTACGGCTGAGCGATGAAAAGAGGCAGATCGAGATTTCGCCCGGTGAGCGGGTTGCTGTTGAGGAGATGGACGAGGCTCGGCAGAATGTGACGGCTCTCGAGATGGAGTGGACGTCAGGCATGGCCGTCCTGCAAGCCACCCCCGTCAGTACGGCTGTCAACGCCATCAACCGCTACAATCGCACCCAAATCCTTATCGATTCGCCTGAACTCGAGCGCAAGCGTATGACCGGCGCCTTCGATGTGCGCGATCCCCTGAGTTTTGCCCGCGCAGTCGCCAAACTGTTCGGCGCAACAGTGAAGCCAGCTCCAAGCGGGGAGGTACATCTCGGGCTATAGAGGCCCGACTTCCTCGCCAGCTCTCATCCAGCGTGCCTTGCCATTTTCCGCTGACGCTGCGGTGGCGGTCCAAACAGATAGGGCTTGCGAATAGCGGTCGAAGAAAAGTGTCGGGTGTTTTGCATCGTCATCGTCCCCCTCCTGAAACGCCGATGATCGGTCGCTGGGGGGAACATGACGAAGTTAACGAGGAGCATTCTAGCATCTTCAATCAGCGCGGCCGCGATCCACGCCGTGGCCATTCCAATGCCTGCCTTCGCGGAGCAAAGGCCGCGCATGGCAGTCGACTTGCCCGCCCAAAGCCTTGGCGCTTCCATCAGGGCCTTGGCGGTTCAGTCTGGCACTATCGTGCTGGCGGACGATCAGGAGGTCGCCGACAAGCGGGCGGCCGCGCTGCATGGCGTATACACGTTGGACCAGGCTTTAGCCGCGCTGCTGGCCGGTTCTGGTCTCGTGGCTGAGCGAGCCGGCAAGAGTTACGTCATCAGACCGAATGGGGCGGCTGGAGCCGGGAGCGCGACCAAGGAAATCGTCGTTACCGGCACTCAAATTCGCGGAGTACGAAGCGCGTCATCTTTGATCGTGCTGACCCAACAAACCCTGCGGGACAGCGGTTATGCCGATCTTGGGGAGGTGGCGCGCAGCCTGCCGCAAAGTTTCGGCGGTGGTCAGAACCCTGCTCTTGGCCTCAACGTGCCCCAATCGATCGGAGCCAACGTGAGCGGTGCTTCGACCGTAAACTTGCGCGGTTTGGGGAGCGACGCGACACTGACGATCCTGAACGGCCACCGCATGCCTTATGACGGTGCATTTCAGGGCGTGGACATCTCGGCCATTCCGTTGGCCGCAGTCGAGCGAATGGAAGTCGTGGCCGATGGCGCATCTGCCATATACGGTTCCGACGCGGTCGGTGGGGTCGTCAACGTCATTCTGCGCCAAGACTACGAAGGCCTGTCCACGCGTGCGCGGATCGGTACGGCCACGCAGGGCGGCGACTTCCAGCAACTCTATGGGGCAATGACCGGCACGCGGTGGAACGGAGGAGGTGGCTTTCTTGCCTACGAGTTCAACCACAATACCGAGATCAATTCGAGCGATCGCCGATCGACTCGGGAGCGTCCCAACCTGACACTCGTCCCTCAGAGCCGAAGGCAAGCCGTGGTCGCGCATTTGCACCAGGACGTCGGCGAGAAACTCACATTCGAGTTCGATGGCCTCTACAACCACCGTCGCATTGCGCTAGCCTATCCGATCAACGAGGAGTCAGACCTTAGCGTTAGCCGGACCGAGCAGTTTGCAAGGTCCTATTCGCTCGCTCTTGCCGGTGCGGCGCACCTCGAGCTTGGATCCTGGCGGTTGTCAGCCACCGCGACCTATGGACAGGGACGCAATCGCGTACGCGGCGACAGCTACTACGGCGACAGTCTCGCATTCAGCTTTGCGAACCGGTACGTTAATCGGACCAAGACCGCCGAGCTATCCGCTGAAGGGCCTATATTGCAAATGCCCGGCGGTGCAGCCAGGCTCGCTGCCGGATTAGGCCTGCGGAACAACGATTTCGTAAATTTCCGCGGCGCCGATGATATCGGCAACATCGATCTGGCGCAGCATAGCCGCTATCTTTTCGCCGAGGTGAACATCCCGGTGGTTGCACCGAGCATGGATCTGCCGCTTGTTCATCGGCTCGCGTTGAGCGGTGCCCTGCGTCACGAGCGCTACCGCGATCTCGAGGCGGTCACAACGCCCAAGTTAGGGTTGATCTACGCTCCCAGCGCGATGTTGGACATACGCGCAAGCTGGGGCAAGTCGTTCCGTGCCCCAAGCTTCTACGATCAGTATGGCCTGCAGCAAGCCTTGCTCTATCCCGTGACCCGGTTTGGGGGGCAAGGTTTCCCACCGAACGCCACAGCACTGTACATCACTGGCGGCAACCGAAGCGTCAAACCAGAGCGGGCGACAAGCTGGTCGGCGACGATGGCGCTGCATCCTCCCGCGATCGACGGCGCCAGCCTGGAAGTCAGCTACTTCCAGACCCGCTATGTTGATCGGATCGTCAATCCGATCCTCCTCACCGCGCAAGCGTTGAGCAATCCTGCTTACGCACCTCTGGTCACGTACAGTCCGAGCGTGTCGCAGCTTGAGGCTGCGCTCGCAGACGCCAATGTCTTCACCAACCTCACCCCCGGGGCTTATCAGCCTGGCACGGTCGCGGCCTTCATCGACGGCCGCAACGTCAACGCGGGCCGCCAGAAGATCCGCGGCCTCGACGTCCAGGCACGTTACAAGACGATGCTTGGAACGGGCACTGCCAGCTTCGACCTTGGCGCCACCTACTTGGAAAGCAAGCAATGGCTCTCGCCGGCGCAGCCGGTGGAGGTCCTTGCGGGGCGATTGTTCAACCCGCCGCATTGGCGGGCAAGGGCCAGTGCGACCTGGGCCACAGGCGGCCTCCGCTTGATCGCGACTGGCAATTTCACGGGCGGAGTCACGGATACGCGCGATGATCCATCGGATCACCTACGGGGGATGACGACGCTCGATCTTGGGGCGCGCTACACCTGGGGCAACGCGCGCGGCCCGCTCAAAGGCCTCGACCTTGGGATCTACGTGACCAATGTCTTCGATCAGATGCCGGCCACACTCGCTACGACGCTGTATTACGAGACCCCATACGATTCGACGAATTACTCCGCCGTCGGCCGGTTCATCGCATTTGAAGTGAGCAAGTCGTGGTGAGCCGGGCGTTGCTGAAGCTGCTGGCGGTTGCGGCGTGCCTATGGCTTCAAGCGACCACGCCTGCGCATGCGAGCGGTGCTTGTGACGACCTGTGGCCATCGCCTTCACGCGATCGAACGCCAACGAGGCTCATCACTCCCACTGATCTGGCGCGCATACGGCAGATCGGCCAGCCGGCTACTATGTTCGGCGGCCCACCGGCGCTGACCGCATCTCCAGATGGGCGTAGCATCGCCTTCGTCATCGCCCGCGGCGATCCTCAGGCGAACAGCACCTGCACAGGACTGGCAGTTCTTGATGTAGCGTCCGGTCGTGCGCGCCTGCTCGATCGCGGCGGCGAGATCATCCTTGGTTTCAACGAGTACCGGGGCCGAATCTGGGGGATCGGTTTCCCGGCGCTGATGAAGCCCTTGTGGTCTCCCGATGGTAAGAAAATCGCGTACCTGCGGCGTAATTCCGGCACCACGCAAGTGTGGGTGGTTGATGCGCGTACCGGTGAAGCTCGACAAGTGACTAAGGCACGCGTCGATGTCGAGCACTTCGCCTGGTTGCCCGACAGCAACGGACTTGCGTTTTCTGTCCGGATCGGGAGGCTCGCGGAGCGTCAGGCCTTTGCTGCTGAGGCGTTGCGCGGTTTTCACTACGACGACCGGTTCGTACCGATGTACGCGAGCACACCTCTTCCAGACGCCACCATTCCGCTGAGCCCATTTGTCACTGACCTTGGCGGTGGTCCCACTCGATCCGCTTCGCCGCAAGAGGCGGCCTCCCTCCCACCAGACGATCTGGGGCAGTTCCTACCTCCGGCACGAGCGCGCAACCGCGAGGGATGGATTGCTCAGTCCCTGCCCAAGACAGCTGACCCTTTCGGACCTGTCGACCTTCGCGTGACCTCGCCTGAGGGCAAGTCGACACGATGCGCCGCACCAGCCTGCCAGGGGCGCCTCACCGACCTGTGGTGGATACCTGGCAGAAGCACCTTGCTGTTCCTTCGCCGGGAAGGGTGGGCGAACGGCTACTCGGCACTTTACCGTTGGCGCCCCGGGCAAAACCGGCCGCGACGCTTGCTGCGCACCGTCGGCCTAATCGACGATTGCACGCCTGCCGGCACGCGCCTGGTCTGCCTTGCGGAAGCGGCAACCAAGCCAGCGCAAATCACTAGTGTCGATCCCGCCACGGGACGCCAAGCAGTCTTGTTCGATCCCAATCCGGAGTTCGCACAAATCCGTTTCGGGAGAGTGGAACGGCTTGAGTGGAAGAACGCATTCGGGCTGGAAGTGCGCGGCGACTTGGCCCTCCCGCCTGGCTATCGCAGCGGCGAGCGGCTACCGCTGATCGTCACGACTTATACCAGCCACGGCTTCCTCCAAGGCGCGACAGGCGATGAGTTTCCAATCCACGCCTTCGCGGCTCGTGGGTTCGCCGTTCTCAGCTTCAACCGACCGGCTCCGGTCTCGACCATGGCGGGTCAAGCCAAAGATTACGACGCGACCCGCAAGGCCGACCTTCAAGGCTGGACCGAGCGGCGCAGCGTGAACTCGGCGGTCCTGGCAGGCGTGCAGCGCACGATCGATCTCGGGATTGCGGATCCGCAACGCATCGGCATTACCGGGCTGAGCGATGGCGCCACCATAGTCGCCTTCGCACTCATCAACAGCAATCGGTTCGCCGCGGCGGCCATGAGCAGCTGCTGTCTGGAGCCCTGGAGCATCGGTGCGACCGTGGGACCGGCTTTTGCCCACTTGATGCATGGCGACGGCTGGCCGCTCGCCACTGCGGACGATCGAACTTTCTGGTCGCAAGGATCGGTTATCCAGAACGCAGCCCGCATCGACACGCCGCTCCTGCTGCAAGAAGCGGATCGAGAATATCTGATGGCACTCGACTCCGTGGCCGCCCTCAAAGAGCACGGTAAACCGGTCGATATGTACGTGTTTCCCGACGAGTATCATAACAAGTGGCAGCCGGCGCACCGACTCGCGGTGTACGAGCGTCACATCGATTGGTTCGCATTTTGGCTGCAGGGCAAGATCGACCCCGATCCCAGCAAGGTTGAACAATACGCGCGATGGCGCCAGCTTCGCGAGGATCGGCGCTATTCGACCCACGTTCAGCCCTGTGCCGTGAGCCAGGCTTCCACGTCGGCAAGCTGCAACATCCGCAGATAAGTGGTGTCAACGACTGGGCCGGGAGCCGTCGCGAGTTCGATTGCGGCCAGGTCGATCAGGCCGAAGGCACGAAGGCGGCCCTCTAGCAGCATGGTGCGGATGCGGGAGCGATTGTGCCGATAGAGTTCCGCCAAGAAGCTGTCTGGCGTGCCCTTCGACCGGCGTGTGAGTACCGAAAGTGGTAGACGCGGGGCGAAGGCGTCGCGGGCGACGGCGCGATCACGACCATCACTAATCCACCACCAGCTGGGCACACGTAGACACGCCTCGACCATGACTTGCGAAGCCAAAGGGGAAATATGACGACAGGAGGTGGCGAGATCGGGCTCCTGGGCCCAACTTTGCGCGGCCGCGATCAGGGCTACCTGGGCGGCGGTACCTCGTTCGGCACTGCGTGGTGGCCGAAGCCAGGGATGGTCAGCGCTTGCGGGCAGACTGGCCGCCACGTCTGATGAGAGCAATTGCGTATCAGGTCGCCACCTGTAGGCTCGGGAGAGCCGCAGGGACCGCATGGCCGTCCGCCACAAGACTTGTGGGACACCAACTTGGGCGAGACTCGCAAGGGTGCGAGACACATTCCAACCGATTGCCATCGTGTCGAACTTCCAGGCGTCCACAGCCGGAGCGACAGAGTACAGGGCTCCGAAGACGTTGTCGTCGCCGCCCCCGTCGATGATACAGTCCGCGCCGATGTTTGAAGCCACGTTTGTTGCGATACGGCTCGTCGCCTGCATGAAGCTGCGGGCGACCGGGTCGGGCCGGGCCGCAAAGTCTGCGCGCTCGATATCGATGTCGGCGATAGCCCATTGCGCTTCGATCAGGTGGCCGCCAAGTCGCTTGGCGACAGCGCGTGCGTAGTCTCGCTCGTCCGAACTATCGGCGCCTGCGTGCAGATTGAGACAGGTGAATGCACCGCCCAGCGAGCCTAGACTGGCCGCAAGAATGGCAGAATCCAGGCCTCCAGACAACAAAAGCAGGCGCTTGGTGGCGCCTTGGCTACTTAGGCGTACGGCGTGCAAGACGTTGTTGCGGAGGTATTCTTTGGCTTCGTATCGACTTTTCAGCCAATGAGCACGGCCAGCAAAAGTCCAGGGCGTCCAAACCGCGCGGCACTGCGCCGTAGTCGCCCCCACAGAAAGGATGCTCCCGCCATTCAGCTGTTGCACACCCTCGAGACAAGTTCGTGATGCCGGCAATTCACGAAAAGCGAGGCGCTTGGCGAGCTGATCCACGTTAAAGGCTGGCTTGCGCAATCCTGCATGCCTGAGAGCCGCGGTGTCGGAGCCAAGAAGCACGTATCCGTCCTCAACGGCATAGTAGCAAGGCAGCCGACCGAACGGGGCGCGCATGATTGTGGTGATGCTCTCGCTGCCGGTCCGCAAGAAAGCGACGTAGTCGCCGCAAACGGCACGCACGAGTTCCTCAGGCGGGTAGTCTCGCGCCGTGAGCAGGGCACCACCGGCCCTGCTGTCCGCGGGGTCTCGCGGATATACTGCCCCCAGGGCGACGCTACCCGGGCAGCCGAATGCGGTCACCGCAGAGGGCTCATCGCAAGCTACAAAGAGGCCAGGCTCCTCAGTTGCAATGCTCCAACCGTCCGGTAGCTGTGCCGGGCTCATCTGCGTCCGGACTTGGTCGGCACCGGGGTTCATCGCAACGCGAGCGATGTAGCGCACCTCAGGTCACCAAGATGGGTGTAAACGGCACCACCCGATCGGCTCGTTCGCTCACAAGCATTCCTTGCACCTCGACCCAGCAATGCGCTTGAAACGGGCCAAGCTGGATGCCGAAGACAAGCTGCGCCGGTACCCCAATGCCGATGGCTTCGTCGGCGAGTGCCAAGGAAGTCGCAAGACAGCGGCCATACTCGGACCAAATCAGTCCAGCTTGCCGGTAGCTGCGTCCAAGCTCGGCCAAAGCTGAGAGTTTCGCATCGCTCGTTGTCACGCCGGTAGGCAGTTGCTCGCGTCGCTGCTGAAGACGCGATACGCATTGTGCCAGTGGGGCCTGGTGTAGGATCAACGACCAGCGCAGTCTTTGCGTCAGTGCCCACAGAACCGAGCGGTGACTCGCGCGAGGCGGAAGCGGGAGGACACGCGAAGCGGGGCGTTTGCCACAAGCAGTAAGGGACAATCCACCCGCATCGCTGAGGACGCCAGCCTGCAACAGCGCATCACGGACAATCTCGGTACTCGAGCCTTCAAGGAGATCGCGCGCCAGCGCCTGATCAACGGACCTGCCAAGCCCGAAATACCGATCGGTTTGCAGATCCAAGAAGACATGCTGCTCGCCGATACGGCAGAAGCTGACGCCTTCGCGCAACATCAATGCTGTCACCATCGGCTCCCCATCGCAGAATGGCGCGCAGCGCTGCAGGCTGCGCGCCAAACGTGGCTCAGTCGCGCGAAATGCCAGCCGGCTGGAAGCCGATCACGACATCGGTGCGACCCGGAAGGTTGCCTTTTGTCTGCTGGCTCGCCCGGCCGAGCGGGACGACGGTCTGTTCGCGTTCCATGGTCTTGCTCCTTTACAAGTGCCGCTTCGAACCGCGGCAAAGGGCAGACTAGGTGGTGACCGGCTCTATCCCGACTTAATACGACGACGATATCGTGAAAGTCGGCGGCCTATCCGCTGTCACGCTCCGCGATAACGTCGCCGCACGAGGTCCGCAGCGGCACGCTGCCGCCGACGCACAAAGGCCGTGCACAGCCTGCGTAGTTCGGAGGGCGGGGCGCTGCTGCGCATCGCCGCTCGCAGCGTGTCCAGTTCCGGGTTCACATCGACGAGGATCTCGGTCTCGCCTAGCCGTATGCCATGGAGCCGCGCATTCGCGCGCCGCATCGCCGCTGCATGTTCGTGGTTGCCCGAAGCGACAGAGATGCCCAGGAATGTCGCGGCCGATTGCTCGGCGTAAGAGGCGTGCTCGACGCTCGCTGCATGCACGAGCTGATGAGGGTCCGGCTGTGTCCGCAATGCGAGCGCGGCGAGATCGCCAATCCAGCCGTAAAGATCGCGCACACTGGGCTCGTCCACCAAAGGGATGTGGAAGCCTACGCCTTGCCGCGTCTCCACCAGACCCTCGCCGACCAAACGGCTCAGAGCCTCGCGGACCGGGGTTGTGCTGGCGGCCAAAGCGCTTGCCAGGGCAGCTGGGTCGAGATGATCGCCCGGCAGGAGTTGACGACCTGTAACGCGTTGGCGCAGCTCCTCGTAGACACGACCCGATGTGGGGCCGGGGTTCATTGGCGAGCTTCACCTGCGAAAGTGGCCACCATGGCTGCTTGGTCCGGTCGCAAGGCGTCGATAGCGGCCCGGGGACAATCTGGTTGTGCATCGTCCTTCAAAAGGACAGACGGGCATTGGCCTTCGAAATTGCCCAGATTGGGACGATGCTGGCGATAGCCGACCAGCGCCGCCAGATCTGGCGAGAACGATCGCGCAATCTCGGGCGGATAGGCCAGCCACTGGTTCTCGTAGGGCTTCAGCCATCCCAGAGCATAGCCAACGACGATGCCGCGGCGCACAAACGAACTTCGGTTCGCTCCGGCCGCGTGAAGCGTCGAGCCCAGAAAGATCAGTGCTGAGCCTGGCGCCATCTCCGCTGCGAAAGGCTCTGTATCGCCGATCGGCTCAAGTGCTGCCGCGCCATGGCTACGGGCCCATATCCTGGTTGCGCCATTCTCGGCTGTGAAGTGGGTGAGAGGCCACATCACGTTGACGAGGTACTCGATCTCGCCTTTTGGCGCGGCCCACATGTCCTGGTCGCGGTGCGGCAATTGGGCCGGTGCGCGAGGATGCACGGCGATGGCCTGGGTCGTGTTGAGCTGAACGCAATCGCACCATGGCAAGAGCAGGGCGTCGACGATCCTGCACACTAGCGGATGTGAGACTAGCTCTGTGGCACGAGGCGAACGTATGAGTAATCGGCCAAACCGCTTCGTCGTCTCGCCATAGAAGCCGCCTTTGCCGAACGGAGTGGCCGAAAAGCGTCCGGCTAGGTCCTTGTCCAGATCCGCGACCGTTTGCGCGGGAAGGGCGTCGCGCACGATGGAGAAGCCATGTTGGTGCAGGTCATTCACGTGTTCACGGACAATCGGGAGCAAAGTCACGACCTGTCTCCTCATGCAGCGTAGCGCAGGGAGGCGGTGCCATGCGGCTGTGGCGCAAGCCCGGCGACACAAAGACGTGCAGGGGTGTCCCGTTCGATATCTATCCGCATGGCCGCGAGCAGCTGGCCATCCAGCACTTGCGGGAGACCTAGGGGGCGACAACGCCAGCCAAATGCCAGGATTTGCTGAAACCAGGCGATCTCGGCTATGGCGCTATAGGCGGTGATGCCGTTCGCCAGCGCATAACCAACCAGATGATGAACCAGCGTGTCGCGCGCAACGCGCCGCTCGGCAGCGCGCAACCGCCGATCCAGACAGAAGCGCGTGATTTCGAAAACATCGGCTTGGCGCGGCGGCGGCTCATCGCAGAGGTCTTTATACAGCGTGTCGAGTATGTGCGGGCGCGTTGTCGGCAGCAGCCGGGCCGAGGCGAGATGCCGTGATTGGTCGTCCGTGACGATGAGATACGTCGCATGAGCATCATCGAATTGGTCGATCTCGTACCGCCCGTCGAGCACCGGAACATTCCACTTAAGCAAATCGACGAAGACAGCTTTGCGCGCTTCGAACATGGCGCGCAGCACTAGGTCGTGGCGCGTAGCCTGCTCGAACGGCGTGGTGGCGCAGTTCAGCGCGTGAAGCATGACGGGTCTCCTTGGGATCAGTTGAGGGCCGCAAGGATCGCAGGGATGCTCGTCTTGCCGCTATCCCCAGAAATGGGGGTATCGGCCACGCAGGATTTCGGTGAACGTCAAGGTTCCGTCGAACAGGGTACGGATGATCAGCGATGTTCGCTTGTTCACGCCATATCTCTCGCAGGCTTGACTGACGTGCTCGGTCACTGTCTCGCGGCTCAGTGCCAGGATGATCGCAATCTCCGCGTCCGTCTTGCCCTGTGCCGCCCACAGCACGCAGTCCCGCTGTCGATCGGTCAGCCGCGGATCACGCGCAGTATCCCTATAGCCCCGAGCAAAGCACAGCCGACGCGCAGCTTCGAACGCGAAGTTGCCGACCAGCTGGGCGAGCGGCAACGCCTCTGTGGGCAAAGGAGAGCCGGTTTCGACCACAAAGGAAACCGAGCCGCGCGCCTCGCCAGGCACATGGGTGGGCACGGTGAAGCCGTCTCCGATCCCTTGCTTGCGCCCCAGGTCGAGCATGAGTTGGTCAGCCGCCGTCAAGGCCACCATCTCGGGCAAGCGGGTCCACGCAAAGCCAACGCTGGTGACATGGCTGGCCCGGTGAACTGGATCGCGAAACACCAGAGCATGGCGATCGTAGTGGTCTACCCACTCGTCAGGATAGTTGTGAATGCGGACGGCGCCTGGCCTCGTCGACACGAGATCGACGTGATGGGTCAAAGCGAAGTTGCAAAAGCCCATCTGCCGCGTCGCCTCCTCAAGCGCGTCCGTGAGATCCTCCAAGCTTCGGCAATTCTCGATCAGTTGCAGCAGGCGCTGCATCAATGCGGTCTGCAGTACCAATGTACATTTTCACGATCACCGGCGGCGTCTCTTGCCACCGAGCACCCGGCGACCGCCCTTTCCCCGCTCTGTGCGTCGTCAGGTGTTGTCTCAAACCGTACCCGCGATGCTCTTGTCGCGAACCTGTCGTATCACTGTTGCAAGTGGCCGAAAATCCGCCTTGTTATGACAATACGCAGAAAATATAGTAAATACCCGCTAAGTATTATCTGCGGGTTCGCCTCTAGAGACTGCTCGCTTGCTCAGTCATGAGCTTGCCAGTTGGTGATTGGCGCGATGCGCATTGTTATGGCGCGTTGCGCGGTATCGATCGATCAGGCTTGATGTGGGAGTGGTTGCGGCGTGATGATGATTACCGCGCATGGTATCTGCGCGCTAGCGCGGTTACGGGCGCTCAGGCACGGCCCGCGCTAGAGTGGGGGCTTCACTTTCGCTGAAGCTCCCGAGCGTGCCGCACCAGCGGCGCGCATCATCTGGCATGCAGATTTAGATCCGGGGACACTGCGCGTACGTGCAGTTCCAACGCTGGAATCGTCCGTTGACGCGTTGGCTGTCAGTGATCTCACGCCGTGGCTGACTGGCATCACCGACATGCAAGGGGCCGAACATATCGTGCTTTCGGACGGCTACCGCCACCTGCGCCTGGACGTGCTGGATGGCAGGATCGCAGATCAGGAGACCGTGGTCCTGCACTTTGCTTTTGAGGGCCTGGCGGAGGCACACTATGGAGCGTCCTCGCTGCGGCGTCTGCTGTCGCTCATCGCCAATCGCCGCTTCGTGCGGTCGCTTTATCCGCGCGATCCGGCAATTGCGCTCGGCATCGAGGTATTGCGCGTGCACGACGCAATGAAGGATGGGGCGAGTCAACGGGAGATCGCCAACGCCCTATTCGGTCATGACCGGGTACGAGTCGAGTGGGGCGGTTCCTCCGACTCATTGCGCTCGCGCGTCCGGCGCCTAGTGCGCGAGGCGCGTGCCATGGCCGGTGGTCGCTATCGGGGATTGATGCGACGCCCGTTGGCCCAAGGCTCTGGCCTCAGACCAACCTGATTTTGCCTCCGGTACATGCTCGGCGCCGATCAACGCTGCCGCCAATTTCAAGCCGTTCGTAATCCTGTGATCAATCCAGCAAGGCTCATCCACCTTGCGAGCGCGGGCTCCAGCATGGCGCGCGGTCCACTGCGAGCTTGAAAGGGGGATGGTCGCAATCGTCGGCTCCGATCTGCGACCCTGCCGGCGAGGATCCGCGCAATCCAGATTGATCCAGCAGCGGCGAAGGTCGCCTAGGCTGGTTCGGAATAGACGACATGGAAACATTCTCCAAGCAAGGCACCGATGAGCCGACAGGTGACGCGGACGCAATTCGAGGCAAGGTGAGGCGAGGGCACGAGGCGGGCGGACGCGACATCGCCACGCGCGCAGCGATCGCACGCGAGACCTGTCCCTTCTTGACGGCTAAGCAGGCTGCGTTTCACCTCGGCTTGGCTTACTCGACGCTCAAGCGCCTTCGCCAACTGAACACTGGGCCGCGCTGCCGCCGCCACGGCCGCACTTGGCGCTATCACATCGACGATATCGAGATCTGGTCGGCAGCACGGGCGCGTGGGGGCGAGCATGGCTGAGCCCCTGCCCGAGGTTCGCCCGCTGCCGCTTCTCGCTCGGATGCAAGCCCGACACGCTCATCGCATCGACTGCCAGCGGCTGCAGTACCACGCCCTACTTCTTGCCGGCGGGATTGTCGCTCTGGCAGGCACGATCTTGCTGTCGCCGAGACCACGCCTGGTATGGAATGCAAGCCCAAGCGCCCCAATCGGCCTCTATGCTGTCGTACCGGCACAAGCGATCGCGCGCGGCACCATGGTGATCGCATGGCCGCCGCGATCTGCGCGCGAACTTGCGGCGCGGCGACGCTATCTTCCGCGCGGCGTGCCGCTGGTGAAGCGTGTAGCGGCCGTTGAGGGAGACTATGTCTGCGCACGTGGATTGCACGTAACGGTCAATGGCCGTCACGCTGCCATCCGCCAAACGCATGATGGCGCAGGGCGCGCGCTGCCCCAATGGCAAGGCTGCTATCGTCTTGGCAGCGGGGCTCTCTTCTTGCTGATGACACACCGTGCAGACTCGTTCGATGGGCGCTACTTCGGCATCAGTTGTTCGGCCGACATCGTTGGTAGGGCCATCCCCCTATGGCTCTTGTGAGTACATGCCGGGGCGGGCGTCTCGATCGGATAGTGGCGTTGGTGACCTTTAGTCTGTCCGTACCCGCGCTCATTCCGATGACGCTTGCTCGTACCGCACCAAACGAAGGAGCCGGCAATGTCGTGGGCGGTGGCGCACCATCGGTAACGTCTCACATGTCTGGTGCTTCAATGCGCGATCCGGTGCAGCAATGGCGTCCCGAAATAGCCGAAGCATCGGCTCGCTTTGGAATCCCTGTGGCCTGGATCGAACGTGTCATGCGCGCCGAGAGCGGCGGCAGCACCACGCAAAATAGCCGGCCGATCACCAGTCGGGCTGGTGCGATGGGGTTGATGCAACTCATGCCCGCGACATGGCAGGAACTGCGCGCAAGGCTATCGCTCGGGTCTGACCCATACAACCCTCGCGACAGTATCTTGGCCGGTGCGGCATATTTACGCATGATGTACGATCGGTTCGGTTATCCAGGGTTGTTCGCGGCCTACAATGCCGGCCCCGCCCGCTACGCCGCTCATCTCGCGACCGGCCGGCCGCTTCCCAGTGAGACCCGCCGCTATCTCGACCAAGTGGCTGGTGTACCCAGACAATTTGAGCGTGCAGTTGAGCCTTCTGCGTTACGCTTGCTATTCGCGTTGCGCGCTCGCTGGAACGTGCCAGCGGGCAGCGATCAGGCGAAGGAAGTCGCGCCTTGTGGGGAATGCATCTTCGCGATCAAACATTCGCGCTAAGAGTTTTCATCGTCGGCTTCACGCTTGGGGATCGGCGCGCGTAGCATAGTGCGGGCACTCCCGGTGCTCGCCAATTCGGTGGCTGTGGCGAGTGGCGTCTACTCCTGCGCCAGTCCAAAGCTGAACGCGCAGCTAGCCAGCCCTTACTGCTGCCCGGCCGTTTTGCCGCATAGCGAGTCGAGGCAGGAACCGTACTGCAGCCCCGTTGCTGCAACTGTCCCATCTGTTTACGGCATCGGCGGCTTGGTCGGCGACGGGCTTGCGCCTAGTCCGGCAACCGCCCGCTTGGGCAACACTCCGTCACAATCCCGCCTCTTGCGCGTTGAAGCTGTTCCACCTGAGGGGACACTGATGACCATGCCGGCCCGGGCCAACCGCCAGGCGATCCTGGAGACCAACCGCACGCGCAAAATGGCGCGCTCCGCGCATGCTTATGTGCGCGGCAATACGGCTCTGTTCTATGAATGGCTGGCCGCCTCACCGGTGGCGCGGCGGGTGCCCGAGGGCCCGTCCATCTGGATCTGCGGCGATGCCCATCTCGGCAACCTGGGTCCGTTGGCGGCAGGAGACGGGCGCGTCGAGATCCAGATCCGCGATCTCGATCAGGCGGTGATCGGCAATCCGGCACACGATCTCATCCGGCTCGGCCTCTCGCTGGCGACGGCGGCGCGCGGGTCGGACCTGCCGGGCGTCACCACCGCACACATGATCGAGCAGGTGGTGGAGGGCTATGCCGCCGGGATCGCGGACCCGCTGGGCGGCGATCCCGGCGTGCAGCCCGAGGTGGTCCGCAGCGTCCGCCGCCGGGCGCTGGGACGCCGCTGGAAGCACCTAGCCAAGGAACGGCTCGATGCGGTCGAGCCCCGCATCCCGCTCGGCCGCAAGTTCTGGGCGCTCGAAGCGCAGGAGCGTGACGCGCTGCAGGCGGTGTTCGCCGATCCCGATGTCGGCCGGCTGATCCTCTCGCTCGACCACAAGGACCGGCACCGCAAGGTCCACTTGGTCGATGCCGCCTACTGGATGAAGGGGTGCAGCTCGCTCGGGCTGCTGCGCTATGCGGTGATCGTCGGCCTCGACAATGC
>Ga0268266_10001671_pt1 | contig 25564 bp, 23 predicted proteins | sample KBSS13metaG_FD_190356 | JGI IMG/M metagenome (GOLD analysis project Ga0268266, IMG submission 190356) | Switchgrass rhizosphere microbial communities from Kellogg Biological Station, Michigan, USA - KBS S1-3 metaG (SPAdes) (version 2) | ecosystem: Host-associated > Plants > Roots > Rhizosphere... | reverse complement strand
CGAGCGGCCGTGGGCCATGGTGAAGACGCTGTAGGGCCAGTCCTCGTAGGTCGGCCGCTGGTAGCAGTGGGAGATGCCGCGGAAGGAGGCCATGCGCCCGCCGACCTCCATGATCTGGTCCTCGGGCACCTTCCAGACGCCCATCCCGTTGGCCGAGAAGCCGGCGCGGCGGTGGTAGAGGATCGCGGCGACGCGGCGGAGGATCTTGCGGTCGACCATCGTCCGCAGGCGGTCGAGCAGCTCGTCGGTCGTGATCCCCAGCTCCTGCGCGGCGGCGTCGTAGGGACGGGCGACCGCTTCCATCGGCCCCTGCAGGGCCTTGATCAGGGCGATGTCGTCGGCGTCGTAGGGCTGCGGTTCCAGCTCGCGCGGAGGCGCCGCCTCGACCGCGGCGGCGAGCGCCTCGGTCCCCTTCTCCATCTCCAGGTTCATGTTGATCTTGAAGAGGGTCAGCGTCGGCAGCTCCCGCATCGACTCGGCCCCGGTCTCCTCCATCAGCGCGTCGAGCGTGCCGCGCAGGCCGAGCTTGGAGTCCGGCGGGGTGGCGATCGTGAACCAGAGGTTGAAGTCGTGGGTGCGTAGGTAGTTGTGGGAGACGCCGGGGTGGGCGTTGACGACCTGCGCCGCCCGCTGCGGGTGCTCGCTGTCGACTTTGGCGGCGACCAGCATCGACTCGTAGCCGAGCGCGCGGGTGTCGAAGATCGGCGTGATCTCGCGGATGATGCGACCGTCGAGCAGGCGCTGGGTGCGGGCGAGGACGTCGTCGAGCTCGAGGTCGGCCTCGCCGGCGACGAGCGCGAACGGCTCGGGGTCGAGCGGGAAGCTCGACTGCAGCAGGTTCATCAGGCGCTTGTCGGTCTCGTCGAGCGGGATCGCGGAGCCGTCCTTGCGGCTGCGTGCCTTCGACTGGGGGACTTTCACCGAAGCCACGGAGCGGCCTCCTTCGCGTAGTAGGTGACGATCGCGTCGGCGCCGGCGCGGCGGATCGAGGTCAGCGCCTCGACCACGGCGGCGCGCTCGTCGATCCAGCCGTTGGCGGCGGCGGCCTTCAGCATCGAGTACTCGCCGGAGACATGGTAGGCGGCGACGGGTGCCCCGGTCGCGTCTTTGACCCGGCGCACGACGTCGAGGTAAGGGAGGGCCGGCTTGACCATCAGCATGTCGGCGCCCTCGTCGAGGTCGAGCTCGGCCTCGCGCACCGCTTCGGCGGCGTTGGCGGGGTCCATCTGGTACCCGCGGCGGTCGCCGAACTCCGGCGTCGACTCGGCCGCGTCGCGGAACGGTCCGTAGAAGGCCGACGCGTACTTCGCCGAGTAGGCGACGATCGGGACGCCGCGGTGTCCCTCCTCGTCCATCTGGAAGCGGATCGTGCCGACCCGGCCGTCCATCATGTCGCTCGGCGCGACCGCGTCGGCGCCGGCCTCGGCGTGGGAGATCGCGACTTTCGCCAGCAGCTCGACGGTGACGTCGTTGTCGACCTCGGAGGTCCCCTCGCGGATCACGCCGCAGTGGCCGTGCGAGGTGTACTCGCAGAGGCAGACGTCGGTGATCACGATCAGGTCGGGATGGGCCTCCTTCAGCGCCCGGACCGCCATCTGCACGATCCCCTCGTCGTCGTAGGCGCCGGTGCCGAACTCGTCCTTGGCGGCGGGAATGCCAAAGAGCATCAGCGCGCCGATCCCGGCGGCGGCGATCTCGCCGGCCTCCTCGACCAGGTTGTTGATCGAGAAGCGCTCGATCCCGGGCATCGAGGCGACCTCCTCGCGGACCCCCTCGCCGGCGACGACGAAGGCGGGCTGGATCAGGTGCGCCGGGGAAAGCTCGGTCTCGCGGACTAGGCCGCGCAGGGTGTCGGTGCGCCGCATCCGGCGCATGCGCGTACTTGGGAAAGGCATCAGCGGCGAGTTTAGGGGAGGGAAGGGGGTGTCCCTACCGGACCCGCTCGCTTCGCTCGCTCCAAGTGTCCGTACGGAACACCCCCTTCCCTCCGCAAGCCGCCCAGTACGGTTCCCCGCGTGCGGGCCAGCGGTGTCGTCAAGCGATTTGGAGATAGGGAAGCGCTGCGGGGTGTCTCGCTTTCGGCGGGTCCTGGGGAGTTGGTGGCGATCATCGGGCCCAATGGGGCCGGGAAGACGACGTTGCTTTCGATCCTGGCGGGGATCGCGCGGCCGGATGCTGGGGAGGTGGCTTCGGCCGACGGGGCGATCGGGTGGGTGCCGCAGCAGGCGGCGCTCTACCGGCGGCTGACGGTCGAGGAGAACCTGTTGCTGTTCGCGCGGCTCGAGGGGCACGAGGACCCGCGCGCCTCGGCCGACGAGATGCTCGAGCTGACCGGGCTGGGCGAGCGGCGCGGCGAGATCGTCGCCCGCCTCTCCGGCGGCAACCAGCAGCGGATCAACATCGCGATCGGGCTGCTCTCACGACCGGCGGTGCTGCTGCTCGACGAGCCGAGCGTCGGCCTCGACCCGCGCCAGCGGGCCCGCCTCTGGGAGTTCGTCTCCAGCCTCGCCGGTCGCGGCACGACGGTGATCTTCTCCACCCACGACATCCAGGAGGCCGAGCGCTACGGGGGCCGGGTCCTGGTCCTCGCCGACGGCGAGTCGCTCTTCGACGGCTCGGCCGGCGAGCTGCGCGAGGCGGTGCGGAGCGAGGCGCCCGAGGCCGCCGACCGCGACTTCGAGACCGCCTTCGTCGCCTACCTGCAGCACCGGGGGCATTGATGCGGGGGGTACGCTGGCTGCTGCTGAAGGACCTGCAGATCCTGCGGCGCTCGCCCCTGCAGGCGGTGCTCCTCGTCGCTTACCCGATCCTGATCGCGGTCCTGATCGGGTTCGCGATCTCGCGCGAGCCGAGCGACCCGCGGGTCGCCTTCCTCAACGAAGTGCCACCGAACACGCGGATCAACGTCGGCGGCCAGGAGCTGCCGAAGGCGAACGTCAAAGACCGGATCTGCGAGCGGGTCGAGTGCGTCTTCGTCGACGATCGCGACGAAGCCGAGGAGAAGGTCGAATCGGGGGACGTGCTTGCGGCGCTGATCCTCCCTGCCAACCTCGTCAACCAGATCAACTCGCTCTCGACGCTGACGCCCGGCGTGCCGGAAATCGAAGTCCTGGTCAACGAGGAAAACGCGGTCAAGGCCGAACTCGTCGACGACCGGATCACCTCGCTGTTGGCGCAGGCGAACCTGCAGATCGCGCAGCGGATCGGCGCCGAAGGGGGGCGCTACCTGGGGCTGCTCGTCAACGGCGGCCAGTTCAGCGTGCTCGGCGAAACGATCCAGATCCTCGGCCTGCGGGCGACGGCGCAGATCCTCAAAACCGTGACGCCGGCGCTGCCCCCCAACCTGCGCCCGGCGCTGGAGGAAGTGACCGAATTCGCGACCCAGGCGCGCGACAACCTCGATGTCGCCAAACCGCTGATCGACCGCCTGGCGCAGCCGATCGCGGTCGACAAGGTGGTCGTCGGAGGGAAGTCTCCGCCGCTGGAGATCTTCGCGATCGCGGTCGCCGCGACGCTGACGCTCGCCTTCGTCGTCGTCCTCCTGGTGGCGGGCTCGCTGGCGCTCGAGCGCGAGGAGAACGCCTTCTCGCGGCTGACCCGCGGGCTCGTCTCCAGCGGCGGGCTGCTTGGCGAGAAGGTCCTGCTCGGCGTCGTCGTCGGGCTGGTGGTGACGCTGCTGATGCTGTTCGGGATGCAGGTCTTCTCGCCCCTGGACCTGGGGCGGGTGCCGCTTTGGCTGGTCGCGATCCTCTTCTCGGCCGCGGCGCTCGGGGCGGCCGGAGCGGCTCTCGGGGCAGCGGCGCGCGAGGTGCGCGCGGTCTCGCTGCTGGCCTTCATGGTCACCCTTCCGGTCGCCTTCCTCTCGCTGGTGCCCTCGGGCGCGGTCGGGGCCGGAGCCTTCGACGCGATCCGCATCTTCACCGCGCTCTTCCCGTTCAAGCCGGCGCTGGAAGCGATCACCGCCGCGCTCGACGAGGCCGGCCCGGGGATCGGCGGGCCGCTGCTCCACCTGACGGTCCTCTTCGCCGCCTACGCCGCTATCGCCCGCCTGGCGCTGCGTCGATTCGCAGCGGTTTGATCCCGCCGCGGGCGATGGCGGCGCGGATGAACTCCTCGAGGCTGAGCTGCGGCTCGAGGTGGGCGCGGACGCGCTCGAGGACCGCGGGCTCGTCGAGCTCCGGCAGCGTCCGTCCCGCGGAGCGGACTGCCGCCAGCGCCACCGGTGAGCCGTCCAGCTTTAGCGCCCCGTGCTTGCTGCGGTAAGCCGCGACGCCGTTCACCTCGACCAGGTCGTAGTTCGGCTCGCTGGCGGTCAGCAGTGCGCGCTGCTCGGGAGTCGGATGGAGGACGAAGACCGGCGCGGTCGTCCCCGGGCTCTCTATAAGAGTGGCCGGGACGGCGCCGTAGGGAGAGACGTGGGCGGAGTAGACGACGTCGTAGCCCTCGAGCTCGGCTCGCAACACCGGCAGCTCCAGGTCCGACAGCGCGGCCAGCTTGCGGGCGAGCGCCTCGGGCGCGGCGTTGGCGCCGTAGGAGAGGAGCGGAGTGCGCCCGGTGAGGTCGGGATCGCCCGCCGGCAGCTCGTGCGCCTCGCCATCGCGGTAGAGATAGGAGCGCTCCGGCGTCGCGTAGGGGTACTCGAGCGCCCGCCTCAAGATCGCTGCCGCCTCGCCCGAATCGGCCATCGGGCTCAATCTCGCAGATAGGGTCAGCGCAGATGAAGGTCTTGTTCATCGGCGACGTGGTCGGCAGCCCCGGGCGGCAGGGGCTGCGCGAAGCGATGCCCGCGCTGCGCGAGCGCCACGCCCCCGACCTGGTGATCGTCAACGGCGAGAACTCGGCCGGCGGGGTCGGCATTACCCAGCGCACCGCCAACGACCTCTTCGACACCGGCGCCGACGTGATCACCACCGGCAACCACGTCTACCGCCACCGCGAGGCCTACGAGTTCCTCGACAGCGAGGAGCGGGTGGTCCGGCCGGCCAACTACCCGCAGGCGAACCCCGGCCGCGGCCACACCGTGGTCGAGGCCAGCGGGATGCGGGTGCGGGTGATCAACCTCAGCGGCGGGGTCGGGCTGCGGGTCGCCCGCTCCCCCTTCGACACCGTCGACTCGATCCTCAGCCACCACGAGCAGGACGCGGCAATCGTCGACTTCCACGCCGAAGTGTCGAGCGAGAAGGTGGCGATGGGCTGGCACCTCGACGGGCGCGTCGCCGCGGTGCTCGGGACCCACACCCACGTCCCCACCGCCGACGGCCGCGTCCTCCCCGGCGGCACCGCCCACGTCTCCGACGTCGGCATGACCGGCTCGCGGACCAGCGTCCTCGGGGTCAAGCCCGAGCAGGCGCTGCGCTCGATGATCACGCAGATGCCGACCCGGTTCGAAACCGCCGAGGAGGACGTTTGGGTGATGGGTGCCCTGGTGACGGTGAACGAGCGGGGTCTGGCTGACTCCTACGAGCAGGTAATGCAGCCAGTGCGATGAGCAGCAACGGGTAGAACCAGACGATGTAGAGGTAGAACCAGTGGTGCAGGGTCAGCTGGAGGGCGATCAGCAGGGCGGCTGAGAGAGCGGCGAGTTGGATCAGGGACTTGTTGCGCGGGACGAAGGCGAAGGCGAGCGACGCCAGGGCGGTCATGGCGAGGATCGCGATGCGGAGTGGTTCGAGCGAGGTTTGGCCCCAGATGCTGAACGGGGAGTCGCGGCCGGCTTGGATGCCGATCGTTCGGTCGTAGAAGGTGCGGAGGCCCGGGTCGAGGGCTGGCCAGAGGAGCACTGCGGCCGTCACTAGGAGCGCGCCGAAGATGAACAGAAGCGCTGGGCGGCCGGGGGTGTCCTGCGCGCGGGGTCGTGCTCGAACACCCCCGGCCGAACTCAGGCCGTCATCTTTGGTTTGCGATTCGAGGACGGGTCTGTAGGTCATCAGCATGGGTCCGAGGGGGGCCGCAACGAACTTGGTCCAAGTGGCAGCAGCGAAGGTGGCTCCACGCGCTAGAGGCCGTCCGAGAAGGAGGAAGGTTGCGAGGAGTAGCGCTGCTACCAGCGAGTCGTTGGAGTTGGACTCCAATACGTAGGCGGTGTAGGGGTAGGCGGCCCAGCCGAAGGCCAGGGTCGCGGCGAGGCGCTGGCCTTCGGGACCGGGGCGGATGCGGATGCCGAGGAGGATCAGGAAGGTGAAGACCGCGACGTCGAAGAGGACCGCGGCGCCGTGGGCGGCGGGCAGGTCGTCCCAGGATCCCGACCAGGGCCAGATCGCCTCGAAGGGGACGTAGGCGAGGTAGTTGACCGGGCCGTAGGTGTCGCCGGAGGAGATGTCGTCGGGGAAGTTGTCGTAGATCGGTTCCCCGTGGGCGATGCGGTCGGCGCCGACCACCCCGGCGTAGCCGACGTCGATCGCGCCGGAGTCGGCGAGGTTGAGGCCGACGCGGAAGCCCATCAGGAAGAGCGCCGCGACGACCATCCAGGCGACCGGCCAGACCGGCCGCAGCCCCTCCCCCACCCCGCGCAGACCGATCCACAGCGAACGGCCGAGGAGGTAGAGCAGCACCGGGTAGACGAGCGGGACCGAGACGCCGATGTCGGCCCGGTTGAAGAAGTAGTGCGAGACGCCGAACCCGAGCAGGACCAGCAGGTCGAGGTTGGCGACCCGCCAGAGCCGTCGCCAGTCGACCAGGCCGAGGAGGAAGATCAGGCAGAGCGGCAGGAAGACGTAGGGGGCGTTGAGCTTGTGGCCGAAGGCACCGGAGTAGCCGCGGGCCATCTTCCAGGCGACCTGGTCGCCGGTCCACGACTCGGTCACCTCGCCGCTCTCGGCGTCGACCAGGACGAGCACGAGCTCGTCGCCGCCGGAGAAGTAGGCGACCTCCCAGTGACCGTCGTCGAACGAGGCGGTCGGCCCAAGCTCCCCATGCTCCCGCTCCTCCGCCCGCACATTCGAGTCCCGGTCGGCAGCAGCAATCGCTTCAGATCTACTGATCTTCTGGGTCTCAGATGCTGCGACCGTGGGGACGATCGCCAGTAGGGCCAGAAGTGCGAGGAAGAGCGCAGCGACTCCTGCGGCGGGTGGCGGAGGAAGTCTTCGAGCACAGCCCCGCGAGCACGGAGACTTCCTCCGACAGGACCCGCCGCCCGAGGCCCTCCCGTCTCTCACCCTTTCCGCACTCCGAAGTGCTCGCGGATCACCGGCGCGACGTCGCGCAGCGCCCACTGCTCGCGCTCGTCCGCCGAGGCCGGCCCGCAGCCGACGAAGAGCAGCGGCCCGAGCGAGTCGCCGGCGTGCAGGGCGCCGTGGCTGCCGCCGCCGGCGTGGCTGACCCCACCCCAGTCGACCGCCTCGAAGCCGGGCTCGAGCGAGACGACGAAGTCGCCGGCGTGCGGCGCGGTCAGCGCGGACCAGACCCGGGCGAGCGGATCGGGGTAGGTCTCGCTCGCCAGCCGTCCGTCCTCGACCGTCGCCTCCAGCGCCTCCAACTCACCCTCGGTCTGCCAGCGCCCGCCGCGCAGGTCGGCGACGTCGTCCCCGGGGCGGAACCGCAGCGTCGCCTCGCCGCGTTCGACCACCGCCCACTCACCGCCGGCGGGCGGCATCCCGGGGCTCTCGCGTCGCAGGGGCATCCCGTCCTCATCCTCCAGACGGCAGACGAGGTCGACGCCCTCGATCACGCCCAGCCGCGCCGCGACCGCGAGTGGCTCGGGCCGCTCCTCCTCCCCCTCGAGCAGGTAGACGTGCGCCGCCCGGCCGGTCGGGCTAACCGCCAGCTGGGCCCGCTCCGGCCGCTCCTCGGAGGGCTGCAGCACCGACCACTCGGCGGCGAGCAGCTCGGCCAGCGGCAGGCCGCGGTGGACGTCGGTCTGGGCGTGGTCGGCGAGCAGGATCACCGCGTGGTCGTCGAGGAACTCGTCGAGCCCGCCGGCTTCCTCGGCGTAGGTGGCGAAGGCGGCGTCCGCCTTCGCGATCGACTCGACGCTCGCCTCGGGCCCGTGCCGGTGGGAGTAGTGGTCGTTGTCGGGCAGCGAGAGGAGGAGAAAGTCGTAGAGGTCCTCCTTCATCAGCTCGGCCGCGCAGCAGGCCGCGTAGCCGTCGCGGTTGCCGGGGATCGAAGTCGATTTGCAGGGGACCTCGCGGCTCGCGTAGAGGTCGCCGTAGAAGAGGTCGGTCGGCCCCCAGGTGTGGTGGTGGAACTTCAGTTTGGTCACGTCGACCGCACGTTTCAGCAACCCCTCGAGCGAGACCTCGTGCCGCTGGCGGCCGCGGTAGATGAGGAACGGCGTGCAGGCGGTGCGGGCGCCGCCGTCTTCGAGGCTCTCGAAGGCCGTCTCCACCTCGGGGCTGAGGTGGGCGAGGTTCATGTTGTAGACGAGGTCGTAGAGAGCGCGGAAGACGCCGAAGGCGCGGGTCGCCTCCAGCGAGGAGCCGTACTCGACGTAGCGACGCTCGAGCCGGTGGTACCAGTTCATGCCGCTGATCCAGTGGCGGTCGGCGCCGACCCCGGTGACCATCTCGGCGCTGGCGACGGGGGTCACCGAGGGGAAGCTGGAGACGCAGTCCTCGATCAGCACCCCGCGCTCGACCAGCGCCCCGAAGGTCGGGGCGCGCCCCTCCTCGATCGCCCGCAGCAACATGTCGGTGCGCAGCGAGTCGACGTAGGTGAGGACGAGCTTCTTAGGCGCCGGCATCGTGCCAATGATGCCCGGCGGCAGGCTTCGCTATCGCAGGACGCGCAGGCCGGCGTGTTTGCGCTGCGCCCGGCGGTGGCGGGAGATCCCCAGCCAGGCCAGCCCCAGGACGAAGACGATGACGACGATCGGGACGAGGACGGCGATCGCGATGACGATCAGCGCCACCAGGCTGACGATGAAGGCGAGCGCTCCGCCGCCGCTGCCCTCGCGGCGGCTGGCGCCGTAGATGAGGTCGCTGACGACGATGCAGGCGAGGGCGGCACCGGCCAGGCAGAGCAGGCCGCCGACGATCCCGTCCAGCAGGAAGCCGGCGACGAAGCCGATCACGGCGGCGAGGATCGTCATCCGGCCGCGGGCGGATCCATGGGTGCCGGTGGTCCCGGCGAGCATGCCGACCGCGAGCCCGATTCCAAGTTGTTGGAGAACGTCCACGTGCGAAAACCTAACCGAGGGCGGCGGCCGCGCGTCGATCCGCCACACTTCAGCGATGGCAGAAGTGCCCGAGCCGACCCACCGCAGGCGTTCCCACGCCGGTACCCGCGACCTCGAGCGCTACGCCGGCCTGTTCGCGGAGCGGACCGGGGTGATGCGCTCCTCGGCGATGCGCGACCTGATGGCGATCACCGCGCGGCCGGAAGTGATCTCGCTCGCCGGCGGCCTGCCGGACACCTCGACCTTCCCGCCGCAGAGCTTCGCCGCGCAGATGACCCGGATCGCCCAGAAGTCGGCGGCGAAGGCGCTGCAGTATGGGCCGACCGAGGGGTTCGAGGAGACGAAGGACTGCATCCTCGAGGTGATGGGCGCCGAGGGGATGCTGCCCGACCCCGACGACATCATCGTCACCACCGGCGGCCAGCAGGCGATCGACCTCGTCTGCAAGACGCTGATCGACCCCGGCGACGTCGTCATCTGCGAGGCGCCGACCTACCCCGGCGCGATCCCGACCCTGTGCAGCTACCAGGCCGACGTGGTCCAGGTCGAATGCGACGAGGACGGGATGCAGGTCGAGGTCCTGGAGCAGTTGCTCGACGATCTGCGCGCCGAAGGGCGGCGGCCGAAGTTCATCTACTCGGTGCCGAGCTTCCAGAACCCGGCCGGGGTGACGATGTCGCTGCAGCGCCGCCACCGCCTGGTCGAGCTGGCGCGTGCGCAGGAACTGCTCGTCGTCGAGGACAACCCCTACGGGCTGCTGCGCTACGGCGGCGAGCCGATGCCGCCGCTCTACCAGCTCGACGGCGGCGACTTCGTCATCTACCTCGGCACCTTCTCGAAGATCCTCTCCCCGGGGATCCGCCTCGGCTGGGCGGTGGCGCCGCCGCCGGTGATGGAGAAGATCGTGCTCGGCAAGCAGGCGGCCGACCTCTGCACCTCGACCCTGACCCAGTACTTCGTCCGCGAGTACTTCGCCGAACGGCGCTGGCAGCGCTACGTCGACGACCTGGTCGAGATCTACCGCCGCCGCCGCGACACGATGGTCGAGGCACTGCGCGACAACTTCCCGGCGGAGGCGACCTGGACCGAGCCCGACGGCGGCCTCTTCATCTGGGCGACGCTGCCCGACTACATCGACACCAGCGACCTGCTGGCCAAGGCGCTGCGCGCCGACGTCGCCTTCGTCCCCGGCCAGGCCGCCTACGTCGACGGCCGCGGCAGCCACTCGATGCGGCTCAACTTCTCCGGCGTCGACGAGGATGAAATCCGCGAGGGGGTGCGGCGGATCGGCAAGGTGATCGCCGAGCAGGTCGACCTCTACGGGGCGCTGACCGGCGAACAGCGACTGCCGGAGCCCAAGGAGGAGTCGGCCCCGAACGTCCTCCCCTTCCGCAAGACGGGCGAGGCATGAAGGTCGCGGTGCTGAAAGGCGGCCGCTCGCTGGAGCGCGGCGTCTCGCTGCGCTCGGGGGCGCGGGTCGAGGACGCGCTGGAACGCCTCGGCCACGAGGTGCTGCCTATCGACGTCGGCCCGGACCTGGTCAAGCGCCTGGTCGCCGAGAAGCCGGAGGTCGCCTTCGTCGCGATGCACGGCGTCGGCGGCGAGGACGGCACCGTCCAGGAGCTGCTGGAGATCCTCGGCATCCCCTTCACCGGTCCCGGGGCGGCGGCCTGCGCGCGCTGCATGGACAAGGTCCAGGCCAAGGACGCGATCGAGCTCGCCGGGCGGGAGACGCCCGAGGGCCTGAAGACGCCCGACTGGTTCGCCTTCAACCAGGCGGCCTTCCGCGAGTTCGGCGCCGCCGACGCCCTCGGCCGGCTCGAGGAGACGCTCGGCTTCCCGCTGGTGGTGAAGCCGAGCCGCGGCGGCTCCTCGCTCGGCGTCAAGTTCGCCCGCTCGGCCGGCGAGGTCCCGCAGGCGCTGGTCTCGGCCTTCAGCTACGACGACCGGGTCCTGCTCGAGCGCTTCGTCGACGGCCGCGAGCTGGCGGTCAGCATCCTCGGCGACGAGCCGCTGCCGGTGGTCGAGGCGATCCTGCTCGAGGGCGACCGCTACGACTTCGAAGCGCGCTACGAGATCGGCCGCACCCGCTTCGTCTGCCCGGCCGAGCTGAGCCCCGAGGAGGAGCGCGCCGTGACCGAGGCGGCCGTCGGCACATACCGGGCGCTCGGCTGCACCGGCTTTGCCCGCATCGACCTGATCCTCGGCGACGAAGGCCCGTGGCTGCTGGAGGCCAACGCGATCCCGGGCCTGACCGACACCAGCCTCCTCCCCCAGGCCGCCGAGGCGGCCGGGCTCTCCTTCGAGCAGCTGGTCGAGCGGATTCTGGATCTCGCTCTGAAGCCCGCCGCCGCTTAAGAGTCGCCCTGGGCGAAGTCCTCGGGCGTTACTTCGTCGAGGAACTCTTTGAATTTGTCGACGACCTCCTCGGTGTCCTCGACCTCGTGCTCGAACTCGATCGCCGACTCCTCGATCACCTCCTCCGCCGCGAAGATCGGGGCGGAGACGCGGACCGCGAGGGCCAGTGCGTCGGATGGGCGCGAGTCGATCTCGACTTCGGAGCCGTTGACCGAGACCGTGATCGAGGCGTAGAAGGTGTTGTCGCGCAGCTCGGTGACGGCGACCCGCTCGCATTTCGCGTCGAGGTTCTCGAGCATGTCGGAGAGCAGGTCGTGGGTCATCGGGCGCGGAGTCGAAGCACCCTGCAGCTTCATCAGGATCGCGGCCGCCTCCGGATGGCCGATCCAGATCGGCAGAAAGCGGTTCCCGTCGACGGTCTTCAGCAGCACGATCGGCTGCTTGCCGACCATGTCGAAACTGACGCCGTAGATCTGCATCTGCTGCAAGGGGGGCTCCCGACCGTGGTTGGAATGGCGAAGTATAGGTCGGGCCTAGATGGGCGATCCTGGATTCGAACCAGGGACCTCGTCCTTATCAGAGACGCGCTCTAACCAACTGAGCTAATCGCCCGGGGACGGCGATGATAGCGACGCGCGGGCGAGCGCTCAGGCGCCGGTGCGCTTGCGGAGGCGACGGGCGAGGGCGTGGCCCTCGCGGACGTCGTCGAAGCGGAGCTCGGCGACGATGGCGTCGCCTTTGGCGCGGGCGACGACCTCGTGGCCGAGGGCCTCCTCGAGGGCGTCGGCGACGTCGCGGAGCGCGGCCTGGGCGTCGGGGTCGACCGGGGCCCGCCTCGGTTTGGTCTTTGGCTGGCTGGCCAGCTTAACCCTCGCCTCGGTTTCGCGAACCGACCAGCCGCCGCGGGCTGCGTCGCGGGCGAGGCGGCGGCGGACGTCGTGGCCCGGGGCGGCGAGCAGGGCCTTGCCGTGCCCCTCGCTGAGGTCGCCGGCCTCGAGCAGGTCGAGGGCCTCGTCGGGGAGCTCGAGCAGGCGGATCAGGTTGGAGACGGCGGGGCGGCTGCGGCCGACGCGGCGGGCCAGCTCCTCTTTGGTCAGGCCGAGATCGCGGACCAGGGCGTCGCAGGCGCGCGCCTCCTCGACCGGGTTCAGGTCCTCGCGGACCATGTTCTCGATCAACGCCGCCTGCAGCCGCTCGGCCTCCTCCTGGTCGCGGACGACCGCCGGCACCTTGTCGACCCCGGCCTGCTGGGCGGCCCGCCAGCGGCGCTCGCCGGCGATCAGCTCGTAGCTGCCGTCGGGGAGGGGCCGGACGAGCAGCGGCTGGACGACGCCGCTGGCCTCGATCGAGCTCGCCAGCGCCGCCAATGCCTCCTCGTCGAATTTGGTCCGCGGCTGCGAGGGGTTCGGCTTGATCAGCGAGACCGGCAGCTCGCGCAGCTCGCCCGCGGCCGGTACTTCCGACTCGGGAATGATCGACGAGAGGCCGCGGCCGATCCCGCGGCGGGCGCTAGGCGGCATCGGCACAACCCCCGTGTGCGGCTGGCGAGGGCCGGACCGAGCGGGGGTAGGACGCAGGGAGGCCGAATAGCAGCGCTATTCGGCCGACTGAGGACGACGCCCCGCGAAGTGTGTCCGGCACCGCCAGACGTGCGCGAGGGTTGCGCCGATGCCGCCTACCCACGGCTCGCCAGCTCCTTCGCCAGCGCGCGGTAGGCGACGGCGCCGTGGGAAGACGGGGCGTGCTCGGTCACGGGAAGACCATAACTAGGGGACTCGGCGACGCGAACGCTGCGTGGGATCACGGTCTCGAAGACCATCCCGTCGAAATGGTCGCGCAGCTCGCTCTCGACATCCTGGGCCAAACGCGTGCGCTCGTCGTGCATCGTGATCAGCAAACCCGAAACCTCAAGTTGAGGGTTCAACTCACGCCTGATCAAGCCCAGGGTTTCGAGGAATTGAACCAGGCCCTCGAGCGCCAGGTACTCGGCTTGGACGGGTACGACGACCCGGTCCGCCGCGGTCAGCGCGTTGACGCTGATCGGGCCGAGCGAGGGCGGGCAGTCGAGGAGGGTGACGGCGAAGCGCTCGCGGATCGGGCCGAGACGTTCGCGCAGCCGGGTCTCGGAGCCCTCGATCCGCGGCAGCTCCACCGCGGCGCCGGCAAGGTCTTTGTTGGCGGGGACGAGCCAGAGGTTGTCCGGGCCGGCCGGGCGGGCGGCCGCGGCGACCGAAGTCTCCCCGGTCAGGCAGTCGTAGGAGGAGGGGTGCAAGTCGCGGTCGCCGCCCAGCGCGACGGTCGCGTTGCACTGCGGGTCGAGATCGACGAGCAGGGTCTGGCTTCCCTCCTTGGCCGCACAGGAGGCCAGATTGACGGCGGTCGTCGTCTTCCCGACCCCGCCCTTCTGGTTCGCCACGGCATAGACCTTTCCCATCGCCAGCCAGCCTAGTCAACCCGCCGCCCGCACATTCGTCTGCGCATCGGCAGGCGGTGGGATAGCCTGCTGCCCGTGTCCGAGAGCTACGAGTGGCCCGATAACCCCGCCGAGCGAGCCCAGGAGCTCGTCGAGGGGGTGCTGGACGAGCTCGACCTCGACGGTGACGTGGTCGTCGACGAGAACGACGAGCGGATCCTGCTCACGGTCGAGGGTGAGGACGACTACGGCCTGCTGATCGGCAAACGGGGGCAGACGATCGACGCCCTGCAGCTGCTCTGCTACCAGGCGGCCTTCCGCGGCCTGCGCGAGCGCAAACGGGTGATCGTCGACGCCGCCGGCTACCGCGCCCGCCGTCGCGAGACGCTCGAGAGCCGCGCCGACAGGGCCGCGGACCAGGCGCAGACCAACAACCGCGTGGTCGAGATGGACCCGATGAGCGCGCAGGAACGGCGTGTGGTCCACGAACGGCTGAAAGAGCGCGCCGGGATCGAGACCTACAGCGAGGGCGACGAGCCCAACCGCTGCGTGATCGTCGCGCCGCTCCTCCCCGAGTGAGCGGGGACCCCGCCGCGGCGCTGGATGCCGCAGCGCGGGCGAGGCTGGAGACCGTGCTTGCCCTGCTCGCCGAGGAGCGCGCCTCGGTCAGCTCGGTCGTCGACGAGCGCGCCTGGCAGGTGCACGTCACCGACAGCCTCACCGGGCTCGAGGTGGAAGAGCTGCGGGAAGCCGCGCGGATCGCCGACGTCGGAGCGGGCGCGGGCTTTCCCGGCCTGGTGCTGGCCGTCGCGTTGCCCCACTCCCAGGTCGACCTGGTCGAGTCGGTGGGCCGCAAGTGCGAGTTCATGCGACGGGCGATCGAGGCGGCCGGGATCGCCAACGCAAGCGTCCTCAACACCCGCTCCGAGGACCTGGCGGCAGCCGACGGGCGCGAGGCCTACGACGCGGTCACCGCCCGGGCCGTCGGGCGCCTTTCGACCCTGGCGGAGCTCGCATCCCCACTCCTGGAGCCAGATGGCATCCTCGTCGCGTGGAAGGGAAAGCGCGACGGGGAGGAAGAGCAGCAGCTACAGAACGCCGCTCAGGCCCTGGCGATGCGCCCGGAACAGATCCTCTCGGTCGGCGATCGCGCCGGCAGCGAGCACCGTCACCTGCACGTCGTCCGCAAGACCGGGCCGACTCCCGGCAACCTGCCGCGAAACCCCGGGATCGCGAAGAAGCGACCCAAGGGCTGAGGCGTAGGCGCCTTAGCGGCGCTTCTTTTTCTTCCGCGGCGGTAGTGGGGGCGGCTTCGCTTCTTTCAGCGCCGCGGCGCCCTCCGGGGTCGCCACCACCGGCGGCGGGATGATCTGTTTGATCACCAGCTGCTGCCCGATCGTCCAGAAGTTGGTCGTGATCCAGTAGAGGATCAGGCCGGCCGGGAAGCTGAGGATGAAGGGGACGAAGATCAGGGGCAGGGCGAACATCATCATCCGCTGGCTTTTATCCGCGGTGACCGCCATCACCATGCCGGAGACGAGCTGGGTGCCGACGTAGAGGATCAGCAGGGTGATCAGTTCGCCGCCGGTCGCCTTGCCGGTGAGGTCGTTGATGAAGAGGAATTCGGCGCCGTAGGCGGCACAGTGGCCCGCCTCGGGGCAGCCCATGTCCGGCGGGAGCTCGTGTTTGAGGACGTAGAAGAGGGTGATGAAGACCGGCAGCTGGGCGAGGAGCGGCAGGCAGGAAGCCAGCGGGTTGACTTTGTTCTCTTTGTAGAAGCGCATCATTTCCTGCTGCATGCGCTGTTTGTCGTTTTTGAATTTCTCCTGCAGCTCCTTGATCTGCGGCTGCAGCGCCTGCATCGCCCGCATCCCTTTCAGTTGTTTGTAGGTCAGCGGGATCAGGAGCGCCCGGGTGACGACGGTGAGGGCGATGATCGACATCCCCCAGCTGAGGCCGGCGCTGTCGTGGAAGAACTGAAGGACGCCGTTGGCGACGTCGATCAGGGGCTGGAGAATGTTTGCCGTAAGGGGCGTCATCGGTGGGCTTCGTGCCAGTCGGCCGGGTGGACCGGACCGGTGCGGAGCGTGAATCTATCGGGGACGGGGTCGAAGCCGCCGTGACTGAAGGGGTTGCAGCGCAGAATCCGCCATGCAGAGAGGAGAAAGCCGCGGCTCACACCGTAGCGTTCGACCGCCTCTACCGCGTATGCGGAGCAGGTCGGCTCGTAGCGGCAGCGCCGGGGAAAGGCCGGCGAGATCCAGCGCTGGTAGCCCCGGATCGGGGCGAGGAAGATGCGTTTCACGTGGAACGCCCCCCGGCCAGAGCCTCTTCCAGGTTGGCGGTGACGCCGGCCATCCCGTCCCGCTCGACCAGGTCCTTGATCTCGGCCCGGGCGACGATGACGAAGTCGTGCTTGGGAGGGAGGCGGTCGGAGAGACCCCAAAAGGCCTCGCGCAGGGCTCGCTTGACCTTGTTGCGATCGACGGCGCCGCCGACCTTGCGGTTGACGGAGACCCCGAGCCTGACCTCCTCGCGCTCCTCGTCCCTGCGGGGGAAGGTGTAGAGGACGAGATACCGCGTCGCGGTCGAGGAGCCGTCGCGATACACGCGGTCGAACTCACCGCTGCGCGAAAGGCGTCGGCGCTTCGGCGACGCCATGGAGTTAAGGCGTGAGGCGCTTGCGACCTTTGCGCCGGCGACGCTTGAGGACGGCGCGGCCGCCGCGGGTGCTCATCCGGGCACGGAAACCGTGGGTCTTCGCCCGCTTCCGCTTCTTTGGCTGGTAGGTGCGCTTCATGCCGGCGAGAGTATAGAGACGCGGCTGAAAATCTTTTCTGCGGGATTTGCGAGGCGCCCGGGCTGACCCCTCAGGCACGGCGCTATGGTCGCCGACCGGTGCCCGACGACTCTCCCAGACCCGAGCTAGACGCCCTTTGGCGGCAAGTGCAGGAGCGGTTGCGGAGCTCGGTCCCGGAGTCGACCTACCACCTCTGGCTCGAGCCGCTGGAAGCCGTCGGCGGCGAGGAGGAGACAATCTATCTCGCCGGCCCGGAGAGCATCCGCGCCTGGAGCGAGCGCCGCTACTCGTCGCTGATCTGCGAAGCGCTGCGCGACGTCGGCGCCCCGTTCGAGCGAGTCAGCTTCGCCGAGCCAGCCCAGCTCGGGGGCAGCGGCGAGCACGACCCCGAGCTGAATCCCAGCTACACCTTCGAGCGCTTTGTCATCGGCCCCGGCAACCGCCTCGCCCACGGCGCCGCCCTGGCGGTCGCCGAGGCGCCCTCGGAGGCCTACAACCCCCTCTTCCTCCACGGCCCTCCCGGGCTCGGCAAGACCCATTTGCTGGCGGCGATCGCCAACTACCTGCGCGACAACGCCCCCGGTCTCAGCGTCCGCTACACGACCGCCGAGTCGTTCACCAACGAGTTCGTCGCGGCGCTCAAGGCGAAGGGCAGCGACGCCTTCAAGGCGCGCTACCGGGACATCGACGTCCTCTTGATCGACGACGTGCAGTTCCTCCAGGGCAAGCCCGCCACCGAGGAGGAGTTCTTCCACACCTTCAACGCCCTTTACGAGTCCGGGAGCCAGCTCGTGCTCTCGGCCGACCGGATCCCGAGCGAGCTCTCGACGCTCGCCTCGCGCCTGCGCGATCGCTTCGAGTGGGGCCTGACCGTCGCCGTCGAGCCGCCGAACCTGGCCACGCGCCTGACGGTGCTGCGGCGGCTGGTCGAGGAGGCCGGGGTCGAGATCGTCGACACCGAGGCCCTGACCGAGCTGGCAAACCGGATCGACGCCAACGTCCGGCAGCTGCACGGCGCCCTGACCCGGGTCATCGCCCACGCCTCGCTGATGGCGCGGCCGCTGAGCACCGAGCTGATCGCCGAAGTCATCCCCCGCCACCGGGCCAAGCAGCCGACCTCGGTCGAGGAGATCCAGCAGCTGGTCGCCGAGCGCTTCGGCGTCTCCCGCGCCGAGCTGGTCGGCTCCAGCCGCGCCGCGATCCCGCTGCGGGCCCGGCAGGTCGCGATCTTCCTCACCCGCGACCTGACCGACCTCTCGCTGCCCCAGATCGGCCGTCTCTACGGCGGCCGCGACCACACCACCGTGCTCAACTCCCTGCGCCGGGTCGAAGCGAGCCTCGACGAGGACGCCGAACTGGCCGAGAAGGTCCGGGAGTTGCGCGGAGCTATCCACAACCCGGTCGCCAAAGAGCGCTGACAGCCGCCGACGCTGTAAGAATCCCCAACCCCCCACGGCTTCTTCCACAGCCGGGAAACCGCAGGCCAGCGCCAAATCCATTCGTCGCCAGATTTCTTTCCACAGGACCTAACCCAACTCAAGAAGGCAGCCATCGATTTGAAGCTCACGACCAAACGGGAAGATCTCGTCTCCAAGCTCTCGATCGTCTCCAGGGCGGTATCGACCCGCGCCGCAACCCAGGCGCTCTCCGGTGTCCTGCTCAGCGCGCAGGACGGACGCGTGACCCTTGCCGCCACCGACCTCGACCTGGGGCTGGAGACGACGCTCGAGGCCGACGTCGAGAGCGAGGGCTCGGTCCTGCTCCCCGGCCGCCTCTTCGCCGAGATCGCCCGCTCACTGGCCGACCCGACGGTGGAGATCGAGTCGCGCGAGGCGGAGCGCGACGTCGAGATCCGCAGCGGCGGCTCCAGCTTCCACCTGCGGGTGCTGCCGGCCGAGGACTTCCCGAAGTTGCCTCAGCCGCAGGAGCAGCCGGGCCTGAAAATTCCCGCGGCGGCGCTGGAAGCGAGTCGATCTGGTCGCTCGCGCCGCGTCACGCGACGACATGCGCCCCGTCCTCACCGGCGTCTTCGTCTCCGCCAGCGGCAAGGAGATGACGATGGTCGCCACCGACTCCTACCGGCTGGCAGTCAAACGGACCGAGCTCGAGGCCGAGCTCGGCGGTGAGCTGGAGGCGAACATCCCGGCGCGGGCGCTGCGCGAGCTGGGCCGCATCCTCTCCTCCGAGGGCGCCGGCGAGGCGTCGATCTCGCTGCTGACCAACCAGGCGGTTTTCCAGGCAGGGGCGATCCTCCTCTCGACGAGGCTGATCGACGGGCAATTCCCCAACTTTCGACAACTCCTGCCGGAGTCCTACGAGCACGACGTGCGGCTGCCGCGATCGGACCTGCTCGACGTCACCCGCCGGGTCAGCCAGCTGGCGCAGCGGAACGCGCCGCTGCGGCTCTCGTTCAGCTCCGGGGAGCTGACCGTGGCGGCGGAGACGCCGGACGTCGGCGACGCGCAGGAGACGATGCCGGCGGCGTTCGAGGGCGAGACGCTGGAGATCGGGTTCAACCCCGAGTTCCTCAAGGAGGGGATCGAAAGCGTCTCCGGCGACGAGATCCTGCTGCGGCTGATCTCGCCGCTGCGGCCGGGGCTGCTGGAACCGGTCGAGGGCGAAGACTTCCGCTACCTGGTGATGCCGATCAGGCTCAACGTCTGATCGTGGCCGCGCCGGCCGGCTGAGCTCGCCGTGCTCGTCACCGCGATCGAGGCGAAGCCGCTGCGCAGCCTCGAGCGGGTCAGGGTCGAGCTCAGCGCCGGAATCGTCAGCGTCGTCGGCCCCAACGGGACCGGCAAGACGAACCTGATCGAGGCGCTCTACTTCGCCCTCACCGGCCGCTCGTTCCGCACCGCCGACCGCCGCGACCTGATCCCGTTCGGCGGCTCGCTGGCGCGGGCCGAGGCGACGGTCCGCGACGACGACGGGCTCGAGCGCAAGCTCCTCGCCTCGGTCAGCCGCAGCGAAGGGCGCCGCCACCTGCTCGACGGCAACCCGGCCGACCCGGCGACGATCGCCCGCAGCCGCCCCCCGGTCGCGGTCTTCGCGCCGGACCGGCTGACGCTGGTCAAGGGCCCGCCGGCCGAGCGGCGCGCCCATCTCGACGGCTTCCTCGCCGCCCGCTGGCCGTCCCGCTCGCAGCTGCGCAAGCGCTACGGGCAGGCGGTGGCGCAGCGCAACGCGCTGCTCTCGCGACTCCACGCCGGCTACGGCTCGCCGGAGGACCTGGGGATCTGGGACGCGGGGCTGGCGCAGGCCGCCGCTCCCCTGATCGAGGCTCGGGCCGAGGCGGTCGCCGAGCTGGCCGCTCCCTTCGCCGAGGCCTCTACCGAGCTCGGCCTCGAGGCGGGAGCGCTGGAATACGCGCCGCGGGCGACGGGCGCGGTCGAGGAGATCCAGGCCGGCCTCGAGGAGCGGCGCGAGCAGGACATCCGCCTCGGCCGCAGCTCCTGGGGGCCCCACCACGACGAGCTGAAGCTGACCAGCGCCGAGCGCTCGCTGCGGCGGTTCGGGTCGCAGGGGCAGCAGCGCGCCGCCCTCCTGGCGCTGCTCTTCGCCGAGCGCGCCGCGCTGCTGGCGGCCCGCCGGGTGACGCCGCTGCTGCTGCTCGACGACGTGATGAGCGAGCTCGACCCGGGGCGGAGGGAGCGACTCGTCTCCCGGCTCGACGACGGCGGCCAGGTTCTGATCACCGCGGCCGACGAAGAGTCGGTCCCACCGCTGGCGTTGGAGTCGGTCGTGCGGATGCCGCCGCCGCAGACAGAAGGTGTCGGCGCGTGAGCCGCCGCCGCGCACCCCGTCCCGCCGCCGGCGCCTTCAAGCAGGCGCTGCGTCAGGTGGCGCCGAAGACGCCGCTGGCGGCGATCCAGTCGGCCTGGGCGGGGGCGGTCGGCGAGCAGCTGGCGGCCGTCGCGACGCCGGTCTCCGAACGCGACGGAACGCTGACGATCGAGTGCGCCGACGCGGTCTGGGCGCAGGAGCTGGACCTGATGCAGAGCAGCCTGCTGGAGCGGCTGCGAAGCGAAGTGGGGGACCAGGCGCCCGAAGCGCTCCGCTTCCGTGTCAACTCAGAGCGTTTCTAAGCACTAATTTTTCACGATTTGCAGGGAAATTGGCACAAATGACCGGCCTGTCCGCGGGCCTCAACTGGTATTCTTATGGCAACTCGCATCGCGGCCCCGACCATGTGGAGCGATCTCCAGGCGTCGGGGCTTTCTGTGTCAACCGGAAGGGACTCATTGCCTGAGAAAAAAGCCAGCGGCGACTCCTATGGCGCCAAGGACATCACCGTCCTCGAGGGCCTGGAAGCGGTTCGCAAACGCCCCGGCATGTACATCGGCTCGACCGGGCCGCGCGGTCTTCACCACCTGGTCTACGAGGTCGTCGACAACTCGGTCGACGAGGCCCTCGCCGGTCACTGCGACAGCGTCCGCGTCGTCCTCCACCCCGACAACGCCTGCACGGTCGAAGACAACGGCCGCGGCATCCCGGTCGAGACGATGGAGAAAGAGGGGAGGCCGGCCGCCGAGGTCGTGCTGACCGTTCTCCACGCCGGCGGCAAGTTCGGGGACGGTGGCGGCTACAAGGTCTCCGGCGGCCTGCACGGCGTCGGCGTCTCCGTCGTCAACGCCCTGTCCGAGCGCCTGCACCTGGAGATCAGCCGCGACGGCTACGTCTGGTCCCAGGACTACGAGCGCGGCAAGCCGCAGGGCGACCTGACCAAAGGCGAGAAGACCGACGCCCACGGAACCAAGATCACCTTCCTGCCCGACCTCGAGATCTTCGAAGAGATCGGCTTCGACTTCGACATCCTGGTCGAGCGCCTGCGCGAGACCGCCTTCCTCACCCGCGGCCTGAAGATCGAGCTGGTCGACGAGCGCGGCGAGACCAACACCGTCACCTTCAAGTACGACGGCGGCATCGAGGACTTCGTCCGCCACCTCAACAGCAACAAGGACGAGGTCCACAAGAAGGTCATCTACTTCGACGGCGGCAAAGAGGAGGGTCAGGTCGAGATCGCGATGCAGTGGAACAGCTCCTACCAGGAGTCGATCTTCAGCTTCGCCAACAACATCAACACCCACGAGGGCGGCTCGCACCTCTCCGGCTTCCGCTCGGCGCTGACGCGGACCCTCAACGCCTACGCGCGCAACAAAGGCCTGTTGAAAGAGAAAAAAGACGACAACCTCGCCGGCGAGGACGTGCGCGAGGGGCTGACCGCGGTGATCTCGGTCAAGCTCCACGACCCGCAGTTCGAGGGCCAGACCAAGACCAAACTCGGCAACCCGCCGATCCGCGGCCTGGTCGAGGAGATCGTCAACCGCAGGCTCGGCGAGTATCTCGAGGAGAACCCGGCCGACGCCAAACGCGTGATCATGAAGGCGATCGACGCCGCCCGCGCCCGCTCGGCGGCGCGCAAGGCTCGCGACCTGACCCGCAAGTCGGCGCTGGAGAACTCGACCCTGCCCGGCAAGCTCGCCGACTGCTCGGTCAAGGACCCGAGCCTGGCGGAGATCTTCGTCGTCGAGGGCGATTCCGCCGGCGGCTCGGCCAAGCAGGCCCGGGACCGCAACACCCAGGCGGTGCTGCCGCTGCGCGGAAAGATCATCAACGTCGAGAAGAGCCGGATCGACAAGGTCCTCGCCAACAACGAGATCCAGGCGCTGATCACCGCAATCGGCACCGGCGTCCACGAAGAGTTCAACATCGAGGACGCCAGGTACCACAAGATCGTGATGGCGACCGACGCCGACGTCGACGGCGCCCACATCCGCACCCTGGTCCTCACCTTCCTCTACCGGCAGATGCCGGAGCTGATCAGCCAGGGCTACGTCTACATCGCCAAGCCGCCGCTCTACCGCGTCAAACAGGGCAACCAGGAGACCTACCTGGAGCGCGAGTCCGAACTCGAAGAGCTGTTGCTGCGCGACAAACTCGAGGAGTTCGAGTTGACCGACGCGAGCGGCGAGAGCCGGAAGCTGACGCCGAGCCGGTGGCAGGCCTACATCCGGCGCTCGAAAGAGTACGAGGGCTGGGGCTCCTCGCTGCAGGCCGACTTCGGCCACGAAGTGGTGCGCTTCCTCGAGGAGTCGAGCCTGCTCGACGAACAGGTGGCGACCGTGGCCGCGGCGCGGGACCTGCTGCAGAAGGGCGGCGGGGAGAACGAGCCGTTCGACACCGAGGTGCTGGACAGCAACGAGGACTGCGTCACGGTGAAAGCGATCGAGCGCAAGAGCGGGCTGGCGAGAACCCATCGCCTGCCGGCGACGCTGTTCGCGCATCACGACTACCGCAAGTTCGCCGAGGTCCACGCGGCGCTGCTGAAACAGGTCGGCCGACCGCCCTTCGAAGTCAAGCGGGGCGGGAAAAGGAGCGTCGCGCTCTCGTTCGAGGCGCTGCGCGGAGCGGTGCTGGAGCTGGCCCGCCAGGGCGTGCAGTTGACCCGGTTCAAGGGACTGGGCGAGATGAACGCCAAGCAGCTGCGCGAGACGACGATGGACCCCGCCTCACGGACGCTGGCGCGGGTGACGCTCGAAGACGCGACCGCTGCCGACACGATCTTCTCGATGCTGATGGGCGACCAGGTCGCCCCGCGCCGAGAGTTCATCGAGGCCCACGCGAAAGAGGTGAAGTTCCTTGACGTCTAAGCGCGCCGGAGACTTCGGAAGGGAGACGATCTGATGGCTCTCGACGCCCTGACGGGCAACATCGAGGACCGCGGGCTCGAGCAGGAGATGCGCTCGTCCTACCTCGATTACGCGATGAGCGTGATCGTCGGCCGGGCGCTGCCGGACGTGCGCGACGGCCTCAAGCCGGTGCACCGCCGGGTGCTCTACGCGATGCACGACATCGGCCTGCAGCCGACCCGGCCGTACCGCAAGTGCGCCTTCATCGTCGGCGAGGTGATGGGCAAGTACCACCCGCACGGCGACTCGGCGATCTACGACACCTTGGTGCGGATGGCGCAGGACTTCTCGCTGCGCTACCTGCTGGTCGACGGTCAGGGCAACTTCGGCTCGATCGACGACGACCCGGCGGCGGCGATGCGGTACACCGAGGCCCGTCTCGGCCGCCTCGCGACCGAGCTGCTGCGCGACATCGACGCCGACACCGTCGACTTCGGCCCCAACTACGACGAATCGACCCAGGAGCCGCAGGTCCTGCCGGCCCGGTTCCCCAACCTGCTCGTCAACGGCACCTCCGGGATCGCCGTCGGGATGGCAACCAACATCCCGCCGCACAACCTGCGCGAGGTCGCCGGCGCCGTCTCCGCCTACATCGACAACCCCGCGATCGACCTCGCGGGCCTGATGGAGCACATCAAAGGCCCGGACTTCCCCGGCGGCGGGCTGATGAGCCGCGAGGGGATCCGCGACGCCTACGCCTCCGGCCGCGGCAGCATCAGGGTCCGCGCCCGGGCCCACGTCGAGCCGCTGAAGGGGGGCAAGGAGGCGATCATCGTCACCGAGCTCCCGTTCATGGTCAAGAAGGGCGGCGAAGGGGGGCTGATCACGAAGATCGCCGACCTCGCCCGCGACAAGAAACTCGAGGGCATCTCCGACCTCCGCGACGAGAGCGACGAACGCTCCGGGATGCGGCTCGTGATCGAGCTCAAACGCGGCGGCCCGCCCGCCAAGGTCGTCCTCAACAACCTCTACAAGAAAACGTCGATGCAGTCGACCTTCGGCGCCAACATGGTGGCGCTGGTCGACGGCGTGCCGCGGACGCTGAGCCTGCTGGAGCTGATCGAGCACTACGTCGATCACCAGCGCGAGGTCGTCACCCGCCGCACCCAGTTCGAACTGCGCCGGGCCGAGGCCCGCGCCCACATCCTCGAGGGGCTGCTGGTCGCGCTGGACAACCTCGACGCGGTGATCAAACTGATCCGCGCCTCGAGCGACCCTGATGCCGCCCGCGACGGGCTGATCGAGAAATTCGAGCTCTCGCGCGAGCAGGCTCAGGCGATCCTCGACATGCGCCTGCAGCGCTTGACCGCCCTCGAGGCCGACAAAGTCCGGGCCGAGCACGCCGACCTGATGGAGCGGATCGGCGAGCTGCGGGCGATCCTCGGCGACGAAGCCCGGGTGATGGGCCTGGTCAAGGACGAGCTGGCCGAAATCGTCGAGGCCTACGGCGACGAACGCCGCACCGAGCTGGCCCACTTCGAGGGCGACGTCGGGATCGAGGACATGATCGCCGACCAGCAGATGGTGATCTCGCTGACCGCCTCCGGCTACGTCAAGCGGCTGCCGCTGGCCACCTACCGCCAGCAGCACCGCGGCGGCGTCGGCGTGATGGGGATGAACCTCAAAGAGGACGACTACATCGCCCACCTCCACATCTGCTCGACCCACGACTTCCTGCTCTTCTTCACCAACCGCGGCAAGGTCTACCGGCTCAAGGTCTACGAGCTGCCGGAGGGCCAGCGCAACGCCAAAGGCAGCTCGCTGAACAACCTGCTGCCGCTGCGCGAAGGCGAGAAGGTGATGGCGGTGATCCCGACCCGGGACTTCAAGGAGAACAAATACCTCGCCTTCGCCACCGCCAACGGCCTGATCAAGAAAACCGAGTTCCTCGCCTACAACACGCCGATCCGGGCCGACGGGATCATCGCGATCAAGATCCGCGACGACGACGAGCTGGTGCAGGTGCGGCTCACCTCGGGCGAAGACGACATCCTCATGGTCTCCCACTCCGGCCACGCCTGCCGCTTCTCCGAGGAGAAAGTACGGACGATGGGCCGCCCTGCCAGCGGCGTCAAAGGGATGAACGTCGCCGGCAAGGACAACCGGGTGCTGGCGATGGACGTCGCCCGCAACGACACCGAACTGTTCGTCGTCACCGAGAACGGCTACGGCAAGCGCACCCCGGTCTC
>Ga0268266_10001670_pt1 | contig 25565 bp, 16 predicted proteins | sample KBSS13metaG_FD_190356 | JGI IMG/M metagenome (GOLD analysis project Ga0268266, IMG submission 190356) | Switchgrass rhizosphere microbial communities from Kellogg Biological Station, Michigan, USA - KBS S1-3 metaG (SPAdes) (version 2) | ecosystem: Host-associated > Plants > Roots > Rhizosphere... | reverse complement strand
CGTGGGGCGACCGGCTGGGACCTCGCCGTCGCCGACGCGCCGACCACGACCGAGGAGCCGAGCGCCGAGGAGCTCGGCGCCCTGCGGGAGCTGATCGCCCGATGACGGGCGGTGCCGCATACATATATGGAGCCGTCCGCACGCCCTTCGGCCGCTACGGCGGGGCGCTGGCGAGGACCCGGCCCGACGATCTGGCGGCGCACGCGCTCCGGGCCCTCCTCGGGCGCTCCCCCGACCTCGACCCCGCGGCGATCGAGGACGTCATCCTCGGCGACGCCAACGGGGCCGGCGAGGACAACCGCGACGTCGCCCGGATGGCGGTGCTGCTCGCGGGCCTGCCGACCAGCGTCCCCGGCGCCACCGTCAACCGCCTCTGCGGCTCCTCGCTGGAGGCGGCGACCCAGGCCTCCAGGGCGATCGAGACCGGCGACGCCGAGATCATGGTCGCCGGCGGGGTGGAGTCGATGAGCCGCGCGCCGTGGGTGATGACCAAGCCCGCGCGTCCCTTCCCCGCCGGCCACGAGCAGCTCTTCTCGACGACCCTCGGCTGGCGCATGGTGAACCCCCAGATGCCCGACCGGTGGACGATCAGCCTCGGCGAATCGGCGGAGAAGCTGGCCGACATCCACGAGATCTCGCGCGAGGCCCAGGACGAGTTCGCGCTGCGCTCCCACACCCTGGCCGACGCCGCCTGGAACGAGGGCCGCTTCCCCGAGGTGGTGCCGGTGCCCGGGGTGGACCTCGAGCGCGACGAGGGGATCCGCCCCGACACCTCCCTGGAGAAGCTCGCGAAGCTGAAGCCCGCCTTCGTCGAGGGCGGCACCGTCACCGCCGGCAACTCCTCACCGCTGAACGACGGCGCCTCGATGCTGCTGCTCGGCTCCGAGGCGGCGGCGGAGCGGATCGGCACGCCGCCCCTGGCCTGGGTCGTCTCGCGCGGCGTCCACGGGGTCGATCCCGACGTCTTCGGGATCGCGCCGGTGGAGGCATGCAACAAGGCGCTCGCACGCGCCGGCATCACCTGGGAGGAGGTCGACGTCGTCGAGCTGAACGAGGCCTTCGCCTCGCAGTCGCTCGCCTGCCTCAAAGGCTGGCCCGACCTCGACCCGGCGAAGGTGAACATGAGCGGCGGGGCGATCGCGATCGGCCACCCGCTCGGCGCCTCCGGGGCCCGGGTCGTCGGCCGCGTGGTCTCCGAGCTGCGTGCACGCGGCGGTCGTTACGGCCTGGCGAGCCTCTGCATCGGCGTGGGGCAGGGGCTGGCGATGGTCGTCGAGGTCGAGGGGTAGCGCCGATGGCGGGCGAGCACAAGCAGGACGCGGTCGAGGCCAGGCGTGAGCACGAGCACGCCCACGCGGTCGAGCGCAAGGCCGAGCCGGGCGAGGTCTCGCCGCTCTGGGCCGGCCCCGGCGAGGGTCTGATCGTCCCCGGCTACCGGCGCGACCACGAGAGGGTCGACCCGCCCGGGGACTTTCCCGACTACCGCGGCACGATCCTCCGTCACCCGAAGCGCCCGCTCGTCCCGATCCCCGACATGCTCACCGAGGTGACCGGTCCGCTGCTCGGCGAAGACCGGGTGGGGGAGGCCGATCACGACCTCACGGTCGTCGGCAGCGGCGGCGAACCGCAGGGCCAGAAGATGGTCCTCCACGGTCGTGTCCTCGACGGGAACGGCCGCCCGATCCGCAACACGCTCGTCGAGATCTGGCAGGCGAACGCGGCGGGCCGCTACTGGCATGCCTGGGACAACCACCCGGCGCCGCTCGACCCGCACTTCGAGGGCGTCGGCCGCTGCATGACCGACGACGAGGGCCGCTACCGCTTCATCACGATCCGGCCCGGCTCCTATCCGTGGGGCAACCACTTCAACGCCTGGCGCCCCGCCCACATCCACTTCTCCCTCTTCGGCCGCGCCTTCACCCAGCGTCTTGTGACGCAGATGTACTTCCCCGGCGACCCGATGTTCGACCACGACCCGATCTTCAACTCGGTGCGCGAGCCGGCCGACCGGGCGCGGATGATCGCCGCCTTCGACTGGGAGGCGACGACGCCGGAATGGGCGCTCGGCTACCGCTTCGACATCGTCCTACGCGGCCGCGAATCGACTCCCTTCGAGGAGCAGGGCTCATGAGCGGCACGACCCCCGAGGGCGGCCTGCCGCCGACCCCTTCGCAGACCGTCGGTCCGTACTTCAGCTTCGGGCTCGAATGGGACGACGGACCGTTTGCCGTCCCGGAGGGGACCGCGGACGCGATCCGGATCGAAGGGCGGCTCCTCGACGGATTCGGCCAGCCGGTGAAAGACGCGCTGATCGAGACCTGGCAGGCGGACCCGGACGGGCGCTTCGCCCACCCCGACGACCCGCGCGGCGCGGTCGAGTGGGACGGCTTCCGCGGCTTCGCCCGCGCCCCGGTCGACGACGACGGGCGGTGGTCGATCTTCACCTTGAAGCCGGGGCCGGTCCCCGGCCCACGCTGCTCGATCCAGGCTCCGCACCTGGCGGTCAGCGTCCTCGCCCGCGGGATCCTGGTGCGCCTGGCGACGCGGATCTACTTCGGCGACGAGGAGGAGGCGAACGCCGCCGACCCGGTGCTCGCCTCCCTGCGCGGCGGCGAGGCCGAACGCCGCACCCTGATCGCGGCGTCGGTGGAGGGCGGTTACCGTCTCGACATCCATCTCCAGGGCCCCGATGAGACTGTTTTCTTCGCCGTCTGAGGTCGTCGCGCAGACGGGCGACGCTGCCTGGCTGCGGGCGATGCTGGACTTCGAGGCGGCGTTCGCGGGGGCGCTGGCCGAGGTCGGGCTCGCCGACGCGGCGGCCGCCGAGGAGATCGCAGCCGCTTGCGCCTCCGAAGGCTACCTGGATCTCGATGCCCTCGGCGAGGGCACGGCCAAGGACGGAACCCCTGTTCCGGCGCTGCTCGCGCAGCTACGGCCGCGACTCTCGGAGGAGGGGGAGACGGTCCTCCATCGCGGAGCGACCAGCCAGGACGTCGTCGACACGGCGGCGATGTTGGTGGCGAAGCGGGCGCTCGAGCCGCTGCTGGCCGATCTCGACGCGGCCGGGGATGCCGCGGCAGCGCTGGCCGATCGGCACCGAGCGGACGAGTGCGCGGGCCGCACCCTCCTCCAGCAGGCGGCCCCGATCACCTTCGGACTTCGGGCCGCGAACTGGCTCGCCGGCCTCGACGATGCCGCCGCTCGTCTGACGGCGGTCCGCGACGGTCGCCTCGCCGTCCAGCTCGGCGGCGCCGCAGGCAGCCTGGTCGCGTTCGGCGACAAAGGACCGGCGGTCGTCGAGGCTCTGGCCCGGCGGCTCGACCTGCCCGCGCCGGCCGCGCCTTGGCACGCGAACCGCTCGCGGCCGGTGGAGCTCGCCGCCGCGCTCGGCCAGGCGGCCGGGGCGGCGGGGAAGGTCGGCATCGACATCGTCCTGCTCGCCCAGACCGAGGTCGGGGAGGTGGCCGAGGGCCAACCGGGCGCCTCGTCGGCGATGCCACACAAGCGGAACCCCGCCGCTGCCGTGAACGCGGTGGCGGCCACGCGGCGTACCCCGGGCCTGGTGGCGACGATGCTCGCCGCGATGCCGGGGGAAGAGGAGCGTGCAGCCGGTGCCTGGCAGGCGGAGGCCGAGACGCTCTCCGAGCTGCTGCGCGTGACCGGCGTCGCCGTCGCCGCGGCGCGCCGCTCACTGGAGGGCCTGGAGGTCTTCCCGGAGCGCATGCGCGCGAACCTCGAGGTGTCGGGCGAGACCGGCGCGACCGACGCGATCATCGACCGCGCGCTCGCCGCCCACCGCGAGCGCGCCCGATGAGCGCCGTCTCCTTGAACCATCGCGTCGAAGGGTCGGCGGAGGGGCCCGTCCTCGTCCTCCTCAACTCGCTCGGCACCGACCTGCGGATGTGGGAGCCACAGGCGGCGGCGCTCCGCGACGAGTTCCGGCTCGTCCGACTCGACACCCGCGGTCACGGCGGCTCGCCGGTGCCCGCCCCACCCTGGACGCTCGCCGACCTCGGCGAGGACGTGCTGGCGCTGCTCGACTCGCTCGGGATCGCCAAGGCCAGCTTCGCCGGCGTCTCGCTCGGCGGGTCGATGACCGTGTGGATCGCCGCCAACGCGCCGGAGCGGGTCGAGTATGCCTTCCCCTGCTTCACCTCGGCCTGGTTCGGCGGCCCCGACCCGTGGCTGCAGCGAGCCGAGATCGTCCGCGCGAAGGGCGTCGAGGCGGTTGCCGACGGGGTCCTCGGCCGCTGGTTCACCGAGGCGATCGATCCCGGCGTCCGCAAGCGGATGCGGGAGATGATCGTGGCCACCCCGCCGGCGGGCTACGCCGCGGCCACCGAGGTCGTCGCCCACCTCGACCTCCGCGACGACCTCGACAAGATCGCCGCCCCGACCCTCGTCATATCCGGCAGTGAGGATGTGCCCTGCCCACCCGAGGTGGGCCGCGCGCTTGCCGGCGCCGTCCCCGGTGCCGAGTTCGTCTGCCTGGAGGGGGCCGCCCACCTCGGCAACGTCGAGCGTCCCGAGGCGGTCACCGACCTGATCCGCGCCCGTCTACCAAAGGAGGCCCGATGACCGACCCAGCTCACGAGCGCGGGATGGAGGTGCGGCGCGAAGTGCTCGGCGATGCGCACGTCGACCGCGCCGAGGCAGGGAAGGACGAGTTCACCGCCGATTTCCAGGACTTCATCACCCGTTATGCGTGGGGCGATGTCTGGAAGCGCCCAGACCTCGATCGCCGCAGTCGTAGCGTCGCCACCCTCGCCGCGCTGGTCGCCCTCGGCGCCGAGAACGAGATCCCCCTGCACGTCCGCGCCGCGCTCCGCAACGGCCTCTCCGAGGACGAGATCAAGGAGGTCATCCTCCACACCGCGGTCTATGCCGGCGTCCCGCGCGCCAACTGCGCCTTCGCGATCGCGCAGGGGGTGCTCGCCGACGAGCGCGACCGTCCAGAGTAGCCGCCATGTAACCGCAGGCCCGCTGTCTCGGCGCCGCAGTCGAGTCCTGGGACCCCGACGGCCATCCTCTGGTCGAGGAGGTCGGAGCTCTGGCTCGCGGAGGAAGCGAGTTGTAATCGCTGCTATCCCGTGCGCATCCCTGCCTATCCGGCGGAACTTTGGGCACCAGCGCCCATTAACAGGGGGATCAAGGGGGCAGGTTCAAACGAGTGGCCGAAACGCGAAAGCGCGCGTTTGCAGGGCATTCGACTCGATGGAGCTAGGCGGATTCGAACCGCCGACCTCCTGGGTGCGATGCAGCGGTTCGGTCGGCGCGGTCCACATTCCTAAACCGACGATTGCAGGCAAAAAGCGAACCAAGTTGTTCGCTGGAACGGCCTGCATTCCGGCTGATATGCGGCGATATACACGCGGATATGCGGCGATTCGGGCACAAATCGCCATTAGTGCCCAATCCGCTCGGATTCGGTTCTAAGGGAGGGGAGATCTTCTTGCGGGTCCGGGCGATCGGCTCGAGTTGCCGGCGATCCAGGGAGGACGACCGTCGCGCGGTCCGGTCCGTAGCCACCATCAGCTCCTCGCCGGACTGGTCTCCCGGAGCGGGTCCCGCGACCCCTACTCGCCTATCGTTTGTCGCCGTTGTGAGGCGGCGACGGGAGCACGACGGTGAGATGGAGGGCTTGCTCGAGCGGGAGCCCGTTCTCGTTGCGCAGAAGCAGATGCTCGATGACGCCCAGGCGGGAAAGGGCGGGGCGCTCTTCGTCGTCGCCGAGGCGGGCCTCGGCAAGTCCTCGGTGCTGGGGCGTGCGGTCGAGCTTGCCGAGGCGGACTTCGAGGTGGGGGAGGGATGCGGAGAGGAGATGGAGCAGATGCTGCCGTTCGGCCTGTTCGGGCAGGCTCTGCACTCGCTCGATGCCGATTTTCTGCACGGGCAGCACGGGTCGGCCGAACCCGCGATCGAGCCTTCGGCTCCGTATCTGCGACTTCTGAATTGGATCGGGGACCGGCGCGGTGACGGTCCGCTGCTCCTCGCCTTCGACGACCTCCATTGGGCCGACGAGGATTCGCTCAGCCTGATCGCCTTCCTGGTGCGCCGCCTCGCCCGGTCCCCGGTCGCCCTGATCGCGACCATGCGCCCTTGGCCGACCCGGGCCCATGACGTCTGTCGGGGCCTCGTCGAGGCGGGGCACGGGCGGATCGAGCGCCTCCGTCCCCTGTCCCGCGGTTCGGCTTCCGCCCTGCTCGCCGACCGCTCCGGACGTGATCTCTCGGACGCCTCCGAACGCGACGCCTGGGACCTATGTGGCGGCAACCCGCTACTGATCGGCCAGCTCGCGATGGCGCTGAACCGCGGCGAGGAGATCCCCGGAGCCGTGGCCGGGGTGCCGGGCCTCGGGGCGAACATGCTGCTGGCCCGGTTCGTCGGACTCGATGCCGCGAGCCTCGAGTGCGCCCGCTGCGCCGGCGTCCTCGGCGTCAGTTTCCGGCCGGAGCTGGCTGCCGAGGTGGCGGGCCTGGAGGAGAGCGAGGTCGGCCGGACGTTGGAAGCGTTGTTCCGCAGCGGCCTCGTGGTCGAGGGCGAGGGCGGCCACATGCGCTTCGCCCACCCGCTGTTCGCGCAGGCGATGTACGAGGACCTCGCGGCCCCGGTTCGCCGCTCCCTCCACCGGCGCTTCTTCGAGCTCCTCGCCGAGCGCGGGCTCGACCAGGAGGCCGCCGAGCACGCCCTGCGCGCCGATCTGGTCGGCGAGGACGGCGCGGCGCTGCTGTTGGAGCGGACGGGGCGCGCGGCTCTGGATGCGGGGGCCGTCGCCGTCGCGGTCCGCCACCTGGAGGCCGCCGGCCGCTTTCGCGGCGATCGCGTCGACGCGCGCTTGCTGCTGGCGCTCGCCGAGGCGCTCCTGGGTATCGGCCGCGTCGACGACGCCGCCGTCGTCTGCGAGCGGGCCCTCGCCGAGGGCGACCTCCCCCCGGCGGAGCGGATCGCGGTGCTGCGGATGCTCGGCCGCGCGCATCTGATGACGGGAGAAGTGGAGCCCGCGGCGCGTGCGCTCGACGGGGCGGTGGACACCGCGCTGGAGCATGACCCGGTCCTCGCGGTCCAGCCGCTGCTCGACCAGTCGCTGAGCGCCTGGCTCGCGGACGGGCCGGAGGGTGCCTTCCCGCTCGCGGTCCGGGCGCGTGAGCTGGCCGGCGACGCCGAGCCGGCGCTGAGCGACCGGGCCCGGGCCGCCTGTGCCCACCTCGGCTTGGTCCGCGGCGACCCATCCGCGATCGAAGAGGCAGGAGAGGTGGAGCGCCCCGACCGCGAGCGTGCCGGGGTCATCGCGCTCGACCCCGTCGACCTCGCCTGGCCGTGGTCGACGCCTTACCAGTTCGCGATGAGCGCCAATTACCTCGAGCGCTATGAGGAGTCCCAGCAGGCCTTCACCGAGATCCGCGACGCGGTCGAACGCGCCGACGCGGCCAACTCGATGGCGGGCGCGGCGGCGCACATCGCCAACATCGCCATCCGCCGGGGCCGGCTCCAGGAGGCCGTCGACGTTGCCGTCGGCGCCACGGAGTTCTCCGATCTCACTCCCGGCGTCCTGCCCTATATCCACCTCGTACACGGCGAGGCACTGCTCTGGCTTGGGCGCCCCGAGGAGGCCGAGGGCTACCTGGCGTTGGCCGAGACGGGCGCCCCACATGCCTGGTTCGCCCGGCTCTGGCTCGCCCACGTGCGCGGACTGCGCCTGCTGTGGGACGGCGACGAGCGCGCCTCGGAGGTGCTGCTGGAAGCCGAGCGGGTGTCCGACGCGGCCGGGATCGACAATCCCAACCACATGCACTGGGCCGGCCACGCGATCGCCGCCCACGTCCTCGCCGGGCGCGAGGACGACGCCGAGCGGCTGGTCGTTCGGCTTGACGAGCGCGCGGAGGTGCTCTCGCTTCGCTGGCCGCGTTTCGCCGCGGAACTCGGCCGGGCCCGTCTCGCCGAGCGCGCCGGAGACGACGAAGCCGCCGCGGCCGCCTACCGGACGGCGCCGGGGATCCTCGACGGCGTCGAGCTGCCACTGCAGCGGGTCGAGGGCCTGCTCGCCCACGGCAGCTTCCTGCGTCGGCGTGGGCACGCGGTCGACTCCCGCCCGCCGCTCCGCGAGGCGGTGCGCCTGGCGGAGGAGTGCGGCGCCCGGCCGCTCGCCGCGGCAGCCGGCGACGAGCTGCGGCTGGCCGGGGGTCGCCGCCGCCTGTCCCCGGCGGACCGCGATCGGCTCACCGCGGCCGAGCTGCGCGTCGCGCGCGAGGCCGCGGCCGGACACACCAACGCCGAGATCGCTCGCCGCCTCCACCTCTCCGAGAACACGGTCGAGACCCACCTCAAGCGTGTCTTCGCGAAGCTCGAGATCCGCTCTCGGCGTCAGCTCGGTGGCCGCGACCTCGACGCGGACGCGGCCGATCCCCGCTAGTGATCACGGTAAATCAGGGTTGCCTGGACGGCCGCGGCGAGGCACGGTTCGACGATGCCATCCGATGAAGGGGCTTCATCTCGATCCGGGAAGGGCACCGTCCTCGTGCGGCTGGAGTTCGAGCCGGGGAACCCGGAGGAGCCGCCGAGCGGCTCGATCGGGATCGAGGGCCGACCCGTCGAGCGGTTCAACGGCTGGATCGAGCTGATGGCGGCCGTCAACGCGGCCCGCCTCCGGGACGACGCCGGCTCGTCGTAAAGATCACGGGCTTTCCGTGACGCGCGTCGGGCCGATCGTCGGTTTGGGTTCATCGGAGATGGGACCGGCCACCAAGAAAGGATCGGCGATCCGATGAGGGGCGACGCTCGGCAGGTTTCAAAGTTCGGCACTGCAGCCATCCTTCTCGCCTTCGTCGCTCTGCTCGCGGCGCTGACGACCCTCGCGTTGCCGGCCGCGACGCCGGCCGCGGCCCCGGCGGCCAAGCGCCTGGTGCTCTCTCCCCGCCCTGGCCAGGTGGTTCGCTCCAACGTCGCCCTGCTGCGATTCAACCCGGGCAAGAGGGCCAAGGTGCTGAGCGCGCGGCTGAACGGGAAGGAGATCCGCGGTCAGTTCGGTCGCGGGCGCGGCGGCGTGCGGACGCTGAAGGCGTCCCTGAGCTTCGGCCTACGCCAAGGGCGGAACGTGCTGCGGGTGAGGGTGCGCCCGAAGGGGGGCGCCGTGCGCACGGCCCAGGTCAGCTTCCAGGTGCGGCGGCCGAGCGGATTGGTCGGGGCGGGCCGCGACCAGACCCTCGACGTCGATGGGAACGTCCAGGTGGAAGGGTCGACGGCGAGGAACGAATGCGGGCCTTTGCAGTGGACCGTCGAGCGCGCGCCGCGAGCCGCGCACGGCTTCGCGCTCACCTCGCCGGCCGGCACCGGTGCGGGCTTCGATCCCCACATTCCCGGCACCTATGTGCTGCGCCTCACGGCCGGTGACGGGTCATGCGGCGGCTCGGACGAAGTGACGGTGAAAGTGCTCGAACGCAGCAGGCTGGTCCCGTTCGAATCGATGGCGGCGACGCAGGGCGAAGGACGCGGGATCCGCGTCGGCGTCAACACCTACCTGCTCAAGAACGCGGAAGGCGCGGCCGCCGGCTCGGGGACTTTCGCCCAGCTGCTGGTGTTGGACCGCGGCACGCTCGAACTCGTCGCCAACCGCCGGTACGGCAACGAACCGCAAGCGATCGCGGAATATCTGGGGAAGCTGCAGACCGGGGTGGACCTGGCGGTCCTCGTCCTCCAGCCGGGCGGCAGCGGGGAGGTCGACGGGCTCGAGTCTGCCCTCAAATCGATCGGCGCCCCGGCCGGGCAGCTACCGAAAGGCTCCGGCTCGATGACCTTGATCGGGGTGCCGGGGATGGCGGCCGACGAAGCGAAATTCAACTTCAGCGAGAGCGGCAATCCGGCCGCCGAGATGAAGGGCTACCTGACCCCCGACCAGTGGGGCAACTACGGGTTCGCTTCTTCCACGCACGTTCCGTTCAACTTCGGGCCGAAGGAGGCCGCCGAGTGCGACGACTGCGGCAACGCCGTCGGCTTCCGCCTCCATCACTTCGACGCGCGCACCGGCGCGCCCGCGGCGAACAACGGCCAGATCTACAAGACCAATGCCCCGATCGACCAGGCCGAAGCCGAAATCACCCGCCTGACCAACGCCCTGGATGCGATCCCCCACGACGACGTGGTGATGATCGAAACGCTGAGCACGAAAAACCCGGACGGATCCGGCTACCTCCGGCCGGTCACCTTTATGCCCGAACGACTGGTCGCCGGGCTCACCGAAGCGATCGTCAGGGTCGGTGGCACGCGCAACGCGTTCAACCGGATCCTGCTCAAGCCTGGGGCACTCGCGTCCGACGGCATGACCTACGCGCTGGTCGGCTGGCAGGGCGCCGGCGAAGGCGGCGGCGTCGAAGCCGCGGCCGATGTCGAAGGCGAGGGCGACGCGCCGGAGCTGAGCGGCGTCGTGCGACCGAACAACGAATCGCTGCTGCGCCCGGAAGAGGGAGATGGCTCGCCGAAGGCGCTGACCGAGGTCGTGATGGAGAAGCCGACCGAAGAGTGGCCAATGGAAAACAAAAACGAATCCGCAGCGATGCTCGCCTTTGAATGGCTGGGCGAACACACCGAAAAGCTCAGCAAGGATCCGCGCGCGGACTACGTCCGCCAGCCGTTCGATCAGGCCACCTGGAACGGGATCGCGAAAGAAGTCAAGGAAAAAGAATTCAGCCAGGTCCCGCGGAAAGAACGAAAGTTCACGGCGAAGGACTTCCTGAAGGCGCGCGAAGAGCTGGTCACCGAGCTGAAGTGGGTCGGCAACGTCCGCTCCTACCTCGAAAACCTGGCGAAGCCGATCTCCGACAGCGAGATCCTCTCCTACACGAAGGTGAAGAAAATCTCCGCCGACGTCTACAAGGAATCGCAGGCACCGAAGAACGAGTCGACGATGCGGTGGCTCGAGTTCACGCAGATCCTGCTCGAGCTGGGCGGGCCGTTCACCCACGAGGTCAGCGGCACGGTGGCCAGCGCGATGTCGCTCGGCATCTGGCTGTTCGGCGCCAACCAAGAGGGCGGCGAAGCCGACGAGATCCCCTTCGAGGCCGACCAGCTAGGCGACAAGATCGTCCAGCAGATGCACCAGACCGTCGAAACCTACAAGCGGATGGGCGACGTCATCGTCAGTGATCCGGCCAAGCTCCAGTTCGTCGGGATACACGGCGGGTGCAGCTCGGAAAACAAAAACTGCCCCCCGGGGTGGTCCTTCAGCACGGAAGACAAGACCACCTTGAGAGCCGACATCCAGCGCACTGTCGAACGCGAGGCTTGGCAGGAGCTCCTGCCGATGGGCTTCAGGGTCTTCAAAACCAACCCGCAACGCCTCGAAAATCCGCCCGATCTTCGCGAGTACGACTGCGGCGGCAACATCCACCCGTTTTCGAACTTCTCCCAGACCCAGGAGAACCTGGTCGTCTATCCATTGCTATGGGAAGTGGGCACGGCCAACGGTCACGAAAACACGTGGAGACCGTTGGTGCTCGCGCAGCCGCGCGGCATCTATTTCCACGCCACCACGCTGGCGGACACGACCGCGGAGAAAGTCTTCGGTCCGGTCTCGGCCTCGAAGTCACCCGAAGAGGGCGGCCTCGACGTCCCCCTCTCCCGTCTGGTCCCTGAAAAGGCCTGGGAATGGTGGGCCCCGGAGCCGCCCGTCAACCCGACCCACGACGGCTGCGAGTAGATCGGTCGGAGAGGAGATCCATTTTGCATCGCTCTACCACCCGACGCCGTGCCGGTCTCCCGCGACCCATGCGGAAGTTCGGCCGTTTGCTCTTCGCTTCGTTGCTCGTCGCCTGCGTGGCGTCGGCGCTGTCCGCCTCGGTGGCCTTGGCGAGAACGAGCGTCGCCGAAGTGCGTGAAGGGCTCGAGGGGCTGACGGCAGCGCCGGGGGGACCGCCGGGGGCGGTCGCGACCCTGTACCGCAACGGCAAGCTGACGACGATCAGCGTCGGCCGGGCCGATGTCGATCGCCCGGGGGCGCCGCGGGCAACCGAGCACATGCGAATCGCCAGCGTCGCGAAGGCGTTCAGCGGCGCCGTCGCCTTGAATCTGGTCCGTGAAGGGAAGCTGAGGCTCGACCAGACGCTGGGCGAGCTACTGCCGGGGATGCCGGCCGATTGGAGCGCGGTCACCCTCGCGCAGATGCTCGGCCACACCGGCGGCATCCCCGACTACACCCACTCGAAGCCGTTCGCCGAACACGTCGAAACCAACCCACGGGCACACGTGACGCCGGACGTGGTTGTCGGTTGGGTGCGGAAGGATCCGCTCGAATTTCCGCCCGGCTCGCGGTACCGCTACTCGAATACGGACAACATCCTGATCGGCCTGATCGCCGAATCGGTGACCGGGGAGACTTACGGCGGGCTGCTGAGGCACGTGGTCTTCGGGCCCGCGGGTCTGCGGCACACGTCTTTCCCGACCAAGCCGGACCTGCCGAAGCCGTTCATCCATGGCTATGTCATCGCCCCCGGCGGGCAGCCGAAGGACGTTTCGACGGCGATCCACCCCGCCGGTGCCTGGGCCTCGGGAGCCATCGTCTCGACGCCGAGGGATCTGAACGCCTTCATCCGAGCAGATCTCGGCTTGAAGTTCTTCAGCCGCGCACAGCAGCTCGAACAGATGAACTTCTGGGTCGGCGGCGAATCAAGCCCGCCAGGACCGGGCAAGAACTCCGCCGGTCTCGCCCTCTTCCGCTACCAGACCCGCTGCGGCACGGTCTACGGCCACACCGGCAACTTCCCCGGCTACGTGCAGTTCGCTGCTGCAACCGCCGACGGCAGACGGGCGGTGACGACCACCCTCAACATCCCGGCCCCCACCGGCCGCCTGCTGGCCCGCCTGCGTCACGTCCAGACCACCGCGGTCTGCGCGCTCCTCGGGCGCTAGGGGCCGAGGAACCGGCCGACGGCCAGTACCCAGCGGTCCTTCGTGGCACTGCGGGGGTCGAGCCGGTCGCGCCGCCTTCGTCCATCGCCGGTGCATCCGGCCGATCCTTCCCCTCACGTCACCGTCGCGAAGTCGTGCGATCAGCGGTCGGTCGAGGGTCCCCGACGAGGTCGCTCCCGATCAGGTCCATGCACCCGTCTGGCAGCACCCGCAGAGTCGCGATCTCGGCAGGGGACTCCGTCCCGCTCAACGCGCAGTAGCGATCGCCGTCAGGTCGGCGCCTTGGAAGGTGAGGGCGGCTTTGATTTCCGGCACCGGGCTGCCGGCCCGCCGCCGGCAGGAGGCACGGACGTTGTAAGTCCCCGGGTCCACATCGATCGCACCGGTCATGGCGACCGTGTGGAAGACCACCTGGTTCGCGGTGGTCGCCTCGAAAGTGGTGTTGGTGAAGGTGCCGAATCGCGTGGCCGTCGTCCCCTGGACGAGTTCCTGGGTGCAGAACGATTGGCCGGTGACCGTTCCTTCGGTGGTCGGCTTGAAGATCGTCACGGTGGCGTTGGAGACGATCCGCGACGGGACCTTGACGACGAGCAGGCCTGACCCTTCGGCGAGCGGGCCGCCCCCCAGTTCGACGACCGGCACGAGTTCGGTCGTCAACCCGAACTGGTTGTTACTGTCGGCGAACGCGGAGGCGGTCGGCCCGGCCGGCCCTTCCGGTCCGGATTTGCCTTCCGCCCCGGTCGGCCCCGCGGGTCCCTGCGCCCCGGTCGGCCCCGCGGGCCCTTGCGCCCCGGCTGGCAACTGGCCCGCCTTGAAGTTCGATCTGAGCAACGACCCTTTTTTCACCTTCGCGCCGGTGACCGCCCCGTTCTTCAGCTGCGCCGTCCCGACACTGCCATGGGGCAGACTGGTGACCGCATAGGCGCTACCGCCCAGCGCGACGAACAGCGCGATCAAAGCGACCACGTTGGCGAAGCTGAGTTGGCGGCGAAGCAGCTCCAAGTCGCTCAGCCTACCCCCGCATGCCGCAGCGGCCTAGCGATCACGGTTTCGATAGGCACGGAGTGCCGGTCACTTTCTGAGATGACTACCGCCAGAGCCGCCCAACCGCCTACTTACAGGGAAACCTATGGAGCTAGGCGGATTCGAAACGCCGACCTCCTGGGTGCGATACGCGCTCGGTCCATGTTCCCAGCCTTGGATTCCGCATCTAGAGCGGCATGGCAGTTGCCTTCTACCCGGTGGGTGAGGCCGGATATGCGCCGATCTACACGCGGATATGCGGCGATTCGGGCACACATCGCTATTAGTGCCCAATCGCTCGGGTTAGCGGTTCGAACTGGGGTTTCGGCGTGTTCGGCGGAGTCAGGGCGAAGCATGCAGTCAATCAGTTGACCTCGACACCGATCATCTCCCAAAAGGCCGTCTCAGCGATCAGTCTGGTTCCGTACTGACGCGCCTTTCGCGCTTTCTCGGAGGTCGAATCGGGATCGGCCAAGACGAGAAGGTCCACAGTCTTGGTCAGCCGCGGCGCGACGATCAGTCCGGCTCGCTCGGCCAGCGCCCAGGCGCGAGATCTCGTCAGCCGCTGGCCTTCGTGACGGCAGATCAGCTCGCCGGTGAAGCACACGGTCAGGCCGCCGAAGGAGTTTTTCGGCGTCGCCGGGTCGGCCGCGGGTGCCGAGCGTGGATTGAGTAGGCGATCGTCCAGGTCATCGATCTCAAGGGCCGATGCCACTGCCTGCAGATCGGTGCGCTCGCGAGAGGTGATCTCTCCGTCCCGTCCGGCGAGGGCGATGAGGTGATCAAGGTAGTCGCCATGGACCTGTTCGACGGCAGGTCGCGAGAGGCCAAGCAGGGAAGCGGTCGCGAGAAGGTCGCTCCGCTCGGTGTCGTCGAGCCGACGATCCTCGATCGCGCGCTCGAGGACCTCGAGGTAGGCGGTCAGGTCGCCGCTGTCGACGCGCCCGTCGCCGATGAGGGGTCCCGATCGTGCGATGAGTTCACCGAGTGGGGAGCTGTCGGACCGGGCACCGGGCCGTCGAGGCACCGCCACCGCTCGGCCTCCGTCGATCGGCCAATCGTCGGGCGGACGCAGCTTGCCCCTCACGAGTGCTGCGACCCCGTTGCCATAGCGCTCGAGATAGGCGGCAAAGATTGCCGCCGCGGCTTCGGCGTCGGCGAGAGCGGTATGGCCACCCTGGTCGTCAAGACCAAGCGAGGCGCGGCAGTCGTCGAGCCGACGGCGAACGCCGCCGATCCCGATCCGCGAGGCGAGCTCCATCGTGCAGATGACCGGCAAGGGGGCGACGTCGATCCCGCAGCGGCCCAGTTCGCTCTCGAGGAACGCGCGATCGAACCGTGCGTTGTGGGCGACGATCACCCGTCCCCGCAGTCGATCGCCGACCTCTCCCACAACCTGGTCGAAGCTCGGCGCGAAGGAGAGTTCATGGGCGTCGATGCCGTGAATTCCGCTCGCGCCCAGATCGCGGCGCGGCTTCAGCAAGGTCGAGAAGCGCTCGACGATCCCGCCTTGCTCGTCGACCTCGAGCAGAGCGAGCTCGACCATCTGATGGCCGCCGTTCGGATGTAATCCGGTCGTCTCGCAATCGAGCACGACGAATCGGGGCGTGGTCACGTTCTCGATCCCCGTGTCCGGCCGGTCCGTCGCATCCGATTCGGCCAAGAGGTCGGCCACCGCGCCCTTGGCCCCCACGACATCGAGGCGGGCGACGGCGCAATCGCGCAGCAGCAGGTCAGGGTCGAGGAGACGGTGGTACTTCTCGGTCGCGAGGTTCTGGACGGTCGCTCCCAGCCAGAGAGGGTCGGGGTCGGCATCGGCACCGAAGGCATCGAGCAGAAGTTCGCGGAGGGCCGAGGGCGCCAGCTTGCGGGCGATCAGCGCACAGCCCTGTTGTTCGACGTGATGTCCCGCCGCCCTGATGCCGAGCACCAAGGTGGCGCTGACCCGATCGCCCTTCCAAGGGAAGTAGGCGGAGCCGCCCTCGAACGGGATGATCTGCCGTCGCGCGAGACCGAGGGAGGCGAAGCCCGCCCTCGCCTGTGCGAGTAAGGACTTCGCCGTCGAGTCCAGAAAGATCGGGACGGTGTCGCCTTCGTAGATGCCGCGCATCCGGCGACGGATCTCGTCGTGGAGCTCTCCGCCCTCGCCGAAGAATCGAGGGACTTTGCCGCCCACCGCCCGCACGACGGTGATCACGCGTCGGTCGTCGTCGACCGAGACGACCTTCCAGCGGCGCCCGCCGAAGATCAGGTACGAGTCCTCCCGCAGCGGAGAGGAGATCGGCATCGAGCCCAGCTCGACGCCGTCGGCGATAAGGCGATATTCCTCAGAGGTGGTGAACGCCGCGTAGAAGCTGTAGTGGCCGACGATCTGCTCGCCACGCGGCGCGAGGATCAGCTCGCCGTCGCCCGCCTGCTGGATCACGTCTCTCGTTCCGAGTCCTTTCAGCAGGACGGTGAAGTCCTCTCGATCAAGTTCGAATGGCCCGCTACCGCAGAGGGCCGTCCAGATCTCCTCCGCCCGCGCCCCGCCCAACTGGGCGATGATCGAGAGGGCCTGTTGAACGAGAGTGGAGAGATGCAGTGCCCCGTCGATCGGTGGCTCGAACCAGCCGTCGATCAGCGCCTCGATCAGGGCGATCGACTGCACCAACCCTTCCCGGAGTTCGTCGTTCGCGGACGCTCCCGGTTCGAGTTGGCTCTCGGTCACGTACATGCGTAGCACCGAGGGGTCCTCCGGACGTCGACCGCTGCGACCGAGCCGCTGACGTAGCGAGGCGGCGGAGAATGGAGGGTCGATCTGGCCGACGCAGTTGACGGAGCCGACGTCGATGCCGAGCTCCAGCGTCGAGGTGCAGATCGCAGTGGTCGGTCGAGCCGGATCGCGCAGTCGCTCCTCGACTTCCTCGCGAAGGCCTTTCGAGAGGTTGCCGTGGTGAGGGAAGAACTCGGTCGGCACCCGCTCGGCTTCGCAGCGGCGGCGCAGCAGATCAGCGAATTCCTCGACGCTACGACGTGAATTGGCGAAGACCAGGTTGTCGGTCCCGCGCAGGTTCGCGTAGAGGTGTCCGGCGATGGCAATCCGATCATGGTCGACGGGATGATCGTCGGTGACCGGATCAGCGTCTGCCGGTGGCTCCGCAACGTAGCCACGCAGTTGGACCATCAGCGTGCGCCCGTCATCGGTCGACTCGATGATCTCGACCTCCGGCCCATGGCCAGGACGCAGAAAGGTGGCAGCCGACGACATCTCGCCGAGCGTCGCGCTCAGGCCGATCCGCATCGCCCGCGACTTGCCCGCACACTCGATCCGGTGCAGCAGGGACTGCAGCTGTCGGCCGCGCTCGGACCCGATGAACTCATGGAGCTCGTCGATGACGACGTATCGCAGGGCGCCGAAGATCGCGGGGACGCTCGAGCCGTGGTTGACGAAGATCGACTCGACCGACTCGGGGGTGATAAGGAGGATCCCGTTCGGGTTTGCGAGGAGCCTTCGCTTCGGCTCGGCGCCGATGTCTCCGTGCCAGCTGGTCAGCCCGATCCCGCACTCACCACATAGCAGCTCCAGCCGCTGGTGCTGGTCGTTGATCAGCGCCTTGAGTGGAGCGATGTAGAGCGCGCCGACGCCGGTCTCGATCGGCGCTTGGCGGAGGCTGGTCAGGATCGGCAGGAAGGCCGCCTCGGTCTTTCCCGCGGCGGTGGCGGCGGCGACGATCAGGTCATGCGAGCGGTCGAGGACCGGGGCGATCGCGCGCTGCTGGATCCCATGCAGCTCGCGCCACTGCTGCTTGTAGATCCAACGCTGGACCTTTTCGTCGAGCAGCTCGAACGAAGAAGCCTCAGAGCTTGAAGGTGGCGAGCTCATCGTCGGCGTCTCCCGGTTCATCCAACTCGAGTGGCACGAGGTCCGGGTTCTGCTCGCGCTCCAACTCCAGCCCACCGACCAGGTCGCTCCAGCTCACCTGGGGATTCTGTTCGATCGCCGTCAGCATGTTGACGAACGCCTTCACGCTGCTGCGAGGGGTGCGGAAGTGGGCCTCCCCGAGCTTCTGGGAGCAGTGCTCCATGAAGGCTTCGATCCCCTCGTCCGGAACCAGGTAGTCGTCTTCGATGCCCGAGGCCTGGACGTTCCGAATGTTCTGCAGCAGGACGAACAGATCCTCGGGACTGAGGTTTGCCAGTCGTAGGACCGGCCCTTTGTAATCGACGATCCCGTCGCGGGCGAACTGGTTCTCGGCGAGTCGGCTCTGCAAGGCCTCGTAGCTGTAGAGGCCCTTTCGCGGGTCCATCAGGAAGTCAGGGGTCCCGCCAAGGAGGAAGCCGATGCCACTGCCTCCGGTGAGGGTGTCGTTGAGGATCCGCAGGATCTGCTCGTAGTTGGAGCGGCGCGCCTGCGCGTTCGGGAGCTTGAAGAGGTTGACCAACTCATCAAGGCAGATGAAGAGGCCCGCGTAGTCCGCGAGGCGGACGAAGCGCGTCAGCAGCTTCAGCTGGTCGTAGACGCCAGCGTCGCTGACGATCGTGCGGACACCGAGTGCGGCGCGCGCGTCGGTTTTCGTTGCGTATTCGCCTCGCAGCCAGCGAATCGCCGCCTCCTGAAGCTCCTCGTTGCCGCTCTCCTGGCCGCTGCAGTAGCTGGCGATGACGCTGGCGAAGTCGTAGCCGCCCACCATCTCGGTGAGGTCCGCGAGCCGCTCGTTGATGACGCTCTCGGAGCTGACACCACGCTTCTGCGCGTCGCCCTGCGCGGTGGCGATGAAGCGCTCGACGATGCTCGGCAGCGCGCCTCCTTCGGGCTTCGAGCGGGTCGCCAGATTCCGCATCAGCTCGGCGTACAGGGAGCGGGCCTGGCCGCCGGTCGCGTGGAGGCGACGGTCGGGGGTCAGGTCAGCGTGCGCGGTGACCAGGCGCTTCTCCATCGCGACCGAGCGGATCAACTGCAGGAAGAAGGTCTTGCCCGAGCCGTACTCTCCGATCACGAAGCGGATCGCCGAACCGCCTTCAGCGATGCGATCGATGTCTTCCACCAGCGCCGCGAGCTCCTTCGCGCGGCCGACTTGGATGTGCTGCTGTCCGACGCGCGGGACGATGCCCGCCCCGAGCGAGTTGAGGATCGCGTCTCGTTCTCTCGGCCTGATCTTCTCGCCTGGGCTCACGCCAGCATCTCCTTTGCGACTTCGGAATCGATTTCGATCGGTTGATCGCCTTCGCAGAACGGGGCGCCGCACAACTCGAACGCGGCTTCGTTCACCGTCTCGAGCGCGCCGTCGATCATCACTTCGTGCTGTGCCGCAAGCGCCTCGACCTCCTCGCGCGACCACGATTCGCGCTCGGCGAGGGCGGCCGCGAACGCTCGCTCCGCGACCGGGAGGTTGGGGGTAGCGACATCGTCGGGCACGGGGCCTTCGGTCGAAGGCACCGCGATGCTCTCCTTCGGGGCCACGTCTTCCTCCGCCTCGGAGAAGATGCCGGACAGGAGGGTTGAGACGGCCGCGGTTTCCTCGATCTTGGCGTCGATCGCCGCCCGGTCGAGACCGCGTCGGGCCTCGCTCGACCCACGCTGAGGAATCGGCTCGCCCGATTCTCCCGGCGCGCCTTCGCGGACGACGACGGGTCCGTCCCCGGCGCTCGCCGCATGCAGTTCGGAGTAGACCCCTTCGGGGTCGAGGCCGAGAAGCTTGTAGATCCTCTGCAAGGTCTTCACCTCCTCGGGATCGATCTCCCCGTCGGCGGCGGCGAGAGCGACCACGCTCCTCGCGATCGCTCGTCTCTCCGCCTCGCTCAGGTTGGCGCCGTCCTTGCCCAGGCTGGGAAGGCGCAACTTGGAGCGGGTCAGCCATTTCGCGTGCGCCTGCAGTCGTACCTGCTCGCCCGGGTAGAGCTCGTCGACCGCGAGGATGTGGGTCTCGAGCAAAGCTTCCTCCTCGCCGCTCACGGTGCCGTCGGCCTGGGCAACCGCCGTCATCAGATGGAGAAGTAGGCCGGCGGCGGCATAGGCGGGTGAGGGTGCGCGCGGATCGCCGTCGCCCAGCGGGAAGAGCACCGCGGGCATCTCGCGTTTGAGGTTGGGACTGCCGAAGCGCGGGTCGGGCTCGATGCCGCATCCCAGCTTTTCGAGCAGCTGACAGAGGAGGACCGCGTCTTTCTTGCCGAGCTTGTCGGCGCCCGGCTCCCAGAGATCGATCAGATCGTTGGCTTCGATCACCCGAGGCTCGTCGTCGGCGTCCGTGACGAGCAACTGGCGGAGGGAGGCGACCGCGCGATCGTCTGACCCGGCCAGGAGCGGCGCCGGCAGGAGCGCCGTGCCCTTGAATCCCGCATCCCCCGGATGGCGACCGAGCCAGCGACTGTAGGGAGCGAGCTCATCGCTGCAGTCTCGGCCGAGCTTGCGCAGAGGCTCGATCAGCTGAGCCGAAGAGCAGACGTCCGGGACCGAGGTGCGCCGACCCGCTTCGTCGAGTCCCTGACTCGCGGTCCGGTAGCTGAGGCGAAGCGGGGCGCCCTCCGGGAGTGGCAACCCTTCGCCGAACCGCTCACGGTACCGGAGCGAGAACAGACGCGCGAACTCCTCCGGACAGCGCTGCGCGGGGGTGCGAAGGTAAGCCTCGGGACTGGACAGGATCCAACTCTGGGCGAGCTCCGCCGGTAGCCGGAGACGCGCGGCCGCAAGTTCGCCGATCATCATCCGCAACGTCAGCGGGACTTCCCATCGGCACGGTTCGGTCGGCGGCTCCACCTTGCGCGTGCCGGCGAGGAGATCCTCGGCGGCGAGGAAATCGAGCAACGCTTCGAGGTAGGGGGCGAAGGAGCCATGCTCCTCGTTCTCATCGCCTTCACCCATCAGGCGCTCGAGCTCTCGGATGAGGGCGACGCGTTCGGCCCGGGCGCGGTTATCTGACTTCGGGTCGGCGAGCAGCCGTCGCTCTAGTCCGTAGAAGTAGATGAAGAGTTGGGTCTGATCGGCTTCCCGCCTAAGTCGAGGTCCCGCGAGCCAGCTCAGATACGCGCCGCGGTGGGCGGGGCTCAGGGTCTCGTAAGCCGGCCAGTAGCCGGGGTCGGTCACACCGCCCGTCCCGACCGCGAGGCTTGGGTCGATGAGCGCCGGCTCGCCGATGTATGACTTGTCGGCACCGCGAAGGCCGTCGCCCATGTAGAACAGTCCACCTCGGATCTGCCGGTCTCCCACTTCCACGGCCCTGTCGGCCGGGATCCAGCATTCGGAGGCGGTCCGTCGGGGTCCGTGATCGGTCGGCGCGAAAACCTGATCGAGGTCGACCGGAATGATCATGCGCGAGACCTCGCCGCCGACCTCGACCGTCAGCTCATACGCGGGTGGCGCCGCGGGTTCCTGGGGAAGCGGCGGCGGGAGCTTAGGGCCCGACCCGCGGCCGGCACGAAATCGATCGAAAAATCCCACCTCTCACTCCCCTACTCAGAAGGCCTCGTCACCGGTATGCGGAGATCTTACGTAGTAACGAAGCCCTCTCACGTTTCGGTACGGTGCTGCACCGATGGTGGAAGCGGGGGAAAGATAGTGCAGCTTTTAGACGACGGCAGCCTGGTCCTCTCTGCCTCTGACGTCACGAGTCACCTCAGCTGTGCCTATCTGGTCCAGCAGAAGATGGCGGCGGTACAAGGCAGGCGCGGCGCCCTGCCCGTCGGAACGGATCCACACGCGACCCTGATTCAGGCTCGCGGAGAAGCGCACGAGGCGGAACAGATGGAGAAGCTCCGCGGCGGCGTGGAGCGGTTCGTCGATCTGGCGGCGCAGGCTCCCTCTAGTGATCGCGCCGCCCTGGAGGCGGGGGCGGGGGCGACCCTGGACGCTATGCGGGACGGCGCCGACCTGATCTACCAGGCGCCTCTATTCGACGGCCGTAGGCGAGGAATTGCCGACTTCCTCCGGCGTGTCCCCGGCGACTCTCCGTTCGGCGACTACGCCTATGAGGTCGTGGACGTCAAGTTGGCGCGCCAGGTCAAACCGCACTTCGTGCATCAGCTCTGCTTCTACAGCGAACTCCTTGCCGCGATGCAGGACGGGATGCCGGAGCACGCACACGTCATCCTCGGCGACGGCACCTCGGAGCTGATCGAGCTCGACCGTTACGCGGCGCTGCATCGTCACGTCACCTCGCAACTCGAGGATGTTGTCTCCTCGCCGCCTCATGAGACCTACCCCGAGCCGGTCGCGCACTGTGACGTCTGCGATCTCTTCGCGGAGTGTCGCCGGCGATTGGTGGAGGACGACCATCTCAGCCTGGTCGCCACGGCGCGCCGCGAAAACCGTAAAGACCTGGTTCAAGCGGGAATCTCGACGGTCGTTGCGCTGGCAGATGCGACCGCCACGGACGGGGTCGCGGGCGTCAGCGCCGAACGATTCGGATACCTGCATCGTCAGGCCGGTCTCCAGGTCGAGTCGAGGACGACCGGTGAGCCGACCCACCTCAACCTTCAGCCGGCGGCCGGCTCCGGGTACGCCCTCCTTCCTGAGCCGAGCCCTGGCGACGTCTATTTCGACCTTGAGGGTGACCCCTATGTCGGAGAGGAGGGCATCGAGTATCTGTGGGGATGGTGGACCGGTGGTACCTACGAGTGTCGATGGGCTCATGACCGGGCCTCCGAGAAGCTCGCCCTCGAGCAATTTGTCGATCACGTCCTTGAGTTGCGGGCGGCTCATCCGGGGATGCACGTCTTCCACTACGCGCCCCACGAGCGGGCGAAGTTGCGCTCGCTGGCGATGACCCACTCCGCCCGCGAGGTCGAGGTGGACGCGCTCCTACGCGGGGAGGTGCTGGTCGATCTGTTCGCTGTCGTCCGGCAGGGCCTCCAGATCGGTGAGGAGACCTATTCGCTGAAGGCGTTGGAGCGACAGCACGACTTCGTCCGGCTGGAGCAAGGTGTGCGGGAGGGTGGCGGTTCGATCGTCGTCTACGAGCAGTGGTTGCAGACCGAAGAGGCGGACCTTCTCGAGTCGATCCGCGCCTACAACGAGGAGGACTGCCGCTCCACCGAGTCTCTGCGGAGCTGGCTGGAAGGGGCGATGCGGCCGGAGGCGGAAGCCGAGTTCGGGGTCAAATTCTCAGAGTTGGCCCCGGAGGAGAAAGAGGACCGGGGGCCACCCGAGTGGATGGTCGATGTGCTCGACCTCATCGCACGCTTGGCCGAGCCCCGCGCCGGCGATGTCGCGGACCCGGGCGCGCCGGCCGACCGTGAGCTGCTCGGGAACCTGCTCCTCTACCACTACCGAGAGAGCAAACCGGACTGGTGGCGCTACTTCGACCTGCGGGGCAAACCGGTCATGGACCTGGTCGCGGATCGCGACGCGGTCGCAGAACTGACGCGGCGCGAGGATATCCCGCCGGTCCCATACAAACAGTCACTCGATTACACCTTCACGTTCCCCGCCCAGGAGTTTCGGCTGAAGACGGGCGGCGCGGAGGACCCGACGACGGGCGAGAAGTTCAAAGTCGTTGACGTTTCGACCGATCGGATCGTCCTTCGCCGTGGAAAGAACGCCGCGCCACCCGAACCGGTCGCCCTTGTACCCGGATCGCCGGTCGACATCAAGGTTCTGCGTGAAGCACTGATCGAATTGGCGGGGCGAGTTCTGGAGGACGATCTCTCGACGTTCACCGCTGCCTTGGAGCTTTTGCGCGGAGCCTCCCCCCGAACCTCGGAGCCGTTGGGCGAGGATGTCGATTCTCTGATTGCGGCAGTGCTTGGTCTCGACCGATCGATCCTGCCCGTCCAAGGGCCGCCTGGCACCGGCAAGACCTTTCGCGCGGCGAGGGTGGTCGTGGCGGCGCTGGCCGCAGGCATGCGGGTGGGCATCACCGCTCCAAGTCATGCGGCGATCAAGAACGTCCTCGACGCCGTCGAAAAGCATGCGCACGAAGAGGGTCAGAGCTTCTCGGGGGTCTACAAACCAAGGGATGGAGGCGGTTACGAGGGTCCCCACGGGGTGGTGGAGGTGGCAAAAGACAACGGTGACATCACTGACGATTTTCAGCTCGTCGCCGGGACGTCATGGCTCTTCGCGCGCCCCGAGCATCGCGGCGCGTTCGACCTGATCCTCGTCGATGAGGCGGGTCAGTTTCCCCTGGCCAGCGCCGTCGCGGTGGGGCTCGCGGCCCAGAACATGCTCCTTCTCGGCGATCCCCAGCAATTGCCACAGGTCACCCAATCTGACCACCCCGACGGCTCCGGAGCGTCGGTGCTCGAGCACCTTCTCGATGGGGAACAGACGATCCACGGCGACCGCGGGGTCCTGCTCACCGAGAGCTGGAGGATGCATCCCGCGATCTGCTCTTTCGTCTCGGAGCGCAGCTACGAAGAACGCCTCGAGCCATTGGCCGCGTGCGCCAAACGTAAGGTGGATGCCCCCGGTCCGATCACCGGTGCCGGTCTGCGGAGGATGGCAATCGCACACGAAGGCCATAGCCAGTCCAGTCCGGAGGAGGCCGAGGCGATCGCCTCGGCCTGCCGGGGCCTGCTTTCCGGCTCGACCGTCACCGACGCCGAGGGCGATCAGCGGACACTAGGGCCCGAGGACATCCTTGTCGTCGCTCCTTACAACCTCGCCGTCCGCGCGATCGAAGCCCGTGTCCCGGTCGGAGTTCGGGTCGGTACCGTCGATCGCTTCCAGGGCCAGGAGGCTCCGGTCGTCTTCTACTCGATGACCTGCTCGACGGGAGAAGACATCCCGCGTGGGATGAAGTTCTTGTTCGACGCCCATCGATTCAACGTTGCCGTCTCTCGGGCGCAGTGTCTCGCGGTGCTGGTTCATTCCCCACGTCTGCTCGATGCGGACTGCCCCACGTTGAAAGCGATGGAGCTGGTCGATGGGGTCTGCCGGTTCGTCGAGTTGGCGGAGTCGGTCGCTTAGGTGAACGTGGGAGACCTCTTGACTGTGATTGCGGTCCTGGCTGCCCTGCTCGCGGTTTGGTACGCCCGTGCGACGGTTCTCATCGCCGGCGAGGCCCGCGAGGACGCAGCAACCGCGCATGCCGAGCAGATGGTTCAGCAGGCCGAGCAACTGCTGGCGAGTACCAAGGCGCACGAACAGGAGGTGTTCTCCCGTGCCCGACAGCTGGATCGCGATCTTTGGGCGCAGAGACTGACGCGACTGGGGCGTCTCCAGGACCTCCTCGGCGAGACCGCCGACATCGGTCGTGCTGAGATGTCAGCTCCACCTCCACGCATCCATGGTCAGCCCGGGACGTGGACGCGAGTGACGGGCGCCCTCCTTCGTGTTGAGGCCGAGTTGGCGATTCTCGAATTGCTGGGTTGTGAGTTGCCCTCAAGCATTCGGGAGACGGCAACGGAATGCAGGCGGGTGGGAGTCCAGCCAGGCGAGGTGGTAAGTCGCACCATGAGCGCCTTGCAGGTCGTACTTCATGCCGCCGAGAACAACCCAGCCTTCAAACCTCCCGGCGAGTCGAGCGCTGGCGCTTAGCGGCGAATACTTCTAATGGGAACAGAGTAGTGGCGGTCGAGAATGGCCCACTCGCAGGGAAGGCGATGGAGCTAGGCGGATTCGAACCGCCGACCTCCTGGGTGCGATCCAGGCGCTCTGCCAGCTGAGCTATAGCCCCGAAATGTCCGATTTGCAGGGATAAGCTGCTTCGGATCGGGTGGTTCCAGGG
>Ga0268266_10001668_pt1 | contig 25593 bp, 29 predicted proteins | sample KBSS13metaG_FD_190356 | JGI IMG/M metagenome (GOLD analysis project Ga0268266, IMG submission 190356) | Switchgrass rhizosphere microbial communities from Kellogg Biological Station, Michigan, USA - KBS S1-3 metaG (SPAdes) (version 2) | ecosystem: Host-associated > Plants > Roots > Rhizosphere... | reverse complement strand
CCTGTGTTTCCAGAAGCATCCGAGAGATTTTTATGATGTAAAGATGCTTCTGGAAACACAGGGCATTGACCGGTCCATTTTCAACGGCTTTATGACGTATTTACTTAGCCATAATCGCCCGATATCAGAAGTGCTCAATCCACGATGGAAGAATATTACCGCGCCCTTCCAGAATGAGTTCAGAGGAATGACTTTCGATGACGTTACTCAGGACGAATTGTCTGAAGTTCCTCAACAAATGCTCGCTGCTCTCAAAGCACATTTTACGCAACAGGATTATGATTTTTTAATGTCTTTCAAGCGAGGGGAACCCGAATGGAGCCTTGCTCCTGAGGTGCAGATCCAGCATCTGCCTGCGGTCAGGTGGAAGCTGCAAAATATTGCGAGTATGACAGAAGCCAAAAGGAATCAGTCACTGGAGAAATTACAAAACGTTTTGCGGGAGTGGTTATAATGGTTTAAAGAACCACAAATTGTTTAACTAAAAGTTACTAAATAGCTCTCAAAATAAACCCCGCTCTACGCGGTAATAAGCTTCATGTACATGATATCACGCCGAAACGCACCCACGGCTGGTTCCACTCAGGATGGGGCTGTTTTCAGATTAGCATGTTGTTCATGGATACCCTGACCAGAGAAATTCAGTGCCATTCTTCGCATCGGCCACCCTCAGGCGTTAACTTTGAATGAGTTATTCCTTCCATGAAACACCCTGTACACATTACCGTAAGGGGCGAAGTACAATGTCCGGTGAGAGAGTCAGGGGTTGCCCGGCACCGTCGGGCTAACTGAATTTTAGCCCCCCATCTATCTGATATCTGATAAATCAGCCCTTCCTTATCACTCAGGCAGACAGGAGCGAGAGCACCTGCACGTACCCTCAGATTTTCTCCTGTTGCGAGTCCCTTTTTTGGTAACATTACCCGTAGCCATATCAGGCCTATTTGTTTCCGGCTACGGTATCTATGCCCGTGCCCCCACCTTTTCAGGGACGATAATTATTGAAAATGCTCCATCTGTCCGTCGCGGTGGCCGTTATGGCTGTCTTTACCGTTTTCGTTTTACTCTCCAGATTGCGCGCACTGAAACACGCAGACGCCGACAAAACGGCCCGACTCCAGCGTTACGCGGTAATTACGGATGCTGAAGCCGAAGCCACGCGGCTCATGCGGGAGGCGAAGCAGCAGGCGCTGGCCACCGCCGAAAGTGCCCGGGCGGTAGCCAGCGCCCTGGAAGAGGAAGCCACCGCCTTACTGAGTGTGACCTGCCCCCAGTATTAGATACAGCCATCAGTTAGTAATGTCGGTTTGTTTACCTTCACATTTTTCATTCCGCCACCGCGCTGCAAACTCTGATGGCGTCTGATAATTCAGTGCTGAATGTGGACGACACTCGTTATAATCCTGCCGCCAGTCATTAATGGCTTTCCTGGCGTGAACGATATCGCTGAACCAGTGCTCATTCAGACATTCATCGCGAAATCGTCCGTTAAAGCTCTCAATAAATCCGTTCTGCGTTGGCTTGCCCGGCTGGATTAAGCGCAACTCAACACCATGCTCAAAAGCCCATTGATCCAGTGCGCGGCAGGTGAACTCCGGCCCCTGGTCAGTTCTTATCGTCGCCGGATAGCCCCGAAACAGCGCAATGCTGTCCAGAATGTGTGTCACCTGCACGCCTGAAATCCCAAAGGCATCAGTGACCGTCAGGCATTCCTTCGTGAAGTCATCCACACAGGTCAGGCACTTGATCCTGCGACCAGTGGCGAGTGCGTCCATGACAAAATCCATCGACCAGGTCAGGTTAGGCGACGCCGGGCGGAGCAGCGGCAGACGTTCTGTTGCCAGCCCTTTACGACGTCGTCTGCGTTTTACGCCCAGCCCTCTCAGATAATAAAGGCGGTACACGCGCTTGTGATTAACATGAAGGCCTTCACGGCGCAGTAACTGCCAGATGCGGCGGTAACCAAAACGCCTGCGCTCCAGTGCCAGCTCAGTGATGCGCCCTGATAAATGCGCATCAGCCGCCGGACGCTGAGCCTCATAGCGGCAGGTCGACAGGGACAAACCTGTAAGCCTGCAGGCACGACGTTGCGACAGACCGGTCGCATCACACATAAACTCAACGGTTTCCCGCTTCTGGTCTGTCGTCAGTACTTTCGCCCCAGAGCCACCTGGAGTGCCTCCTTATCCAGCATGGCTTCGGCAAGCAGCTTCTTGAGCCTGGCGTTCTCTTCCTCAAGGGACTTCAGGCGCTTAACCTCGGGCACCTCCATACCACCATACTTCTTACGCCAGGTATAAAAGGTGGCGTCGGAGATGGCGTGCTTGCGGCAGAGCTCACGGGCAGAAACCCCGGCTTCAGCTTCGCGGAGGATACTGATGATCTGTTCGTCGGAAAAACGCTTCTTCATGGGGATGTCCTCATGTGGCTAATGAAGACATTACTGAGATCGGTGTGTATTAATCAACGGGGAGCAGGTCAATCAAGCCTTAAAAGTTATCTGAATATCTTCTTGAATAACCCATGAACTTCGGTAATATTCAGAGACATTATAATTAATCGGTGTTAATGCCTTTTCAAATAGTAGCGTTTTTACGGCTATCAAATTAATTAAAGTGCTACGCCGGAACATAGCAACACGAAGCTGGAAGATTTTAAATTACTATTAATTTTTGAAAGGATAATTAAATGAAAACTAATTCGCCCGAAGATGCAAACAGCGCATTCATTGTAACCCACGATAACCCGCCCAGTTTATCTAATCTGAAAAGATTGAGTTTAATGAATGACGTGGTCTATTTTTCAGATCTTAGAGACTTAGCATTAATTTGCGATGATGAGACATCAAGTGTTGATAACGGTGTTACGTTCAGAATGGGCGAGACAGCTCCGTATCCTAGAGTTAGTGAATACGAGAACATTTTTACTGAAAATTTAAATCATTCTGTACAGATGATTAATGAAAGGATTCTTTTCCCTATAAATACATTAAGTATCAATAACCATACGCCAGCCCTTCACTGGATAGCATATCAATCGGCTATCAAGGATAAAGAGTTAGTTCGCAGTGCTTCTGAGGAAATACCCGGTGTCAGTTTAATTGATGGGCTTTATTCTCCGTTCGCAATAGCCACAAGTCAGGGTCGGTCAAATCACTGGTATCAGCCGGAACAAATAGACAAGATTGAGGGTATGTCTTCTTCAACGCAACTGCTCTCGCAGATAAGGGTTGGTAGGGCATTGAAATCTCTATCTATGGCAAGCTCTTTAGGCGCAAATCCTGTTGTTCTGGATGACATAAACAGTAAGGTAATTGGCAGGTTACTGCAGGACAAGAGCGATCTGCTAGATGTTGATACTTACGTAAACAGTGCCATTGAACACGAACTATTAGATATTCCCCTTCTTGAGAAGGAACTGGAGGATGTACCTTGGCAGGATATTCTCCAGATGAGGAGAGAAACCCTACCTGCTATAAATAAAACTAGACGTTTTCTGATCGACAGCTCTAAGGCGTTATTCCTATTTCCTTCTGCCAGCCCCAGAGAAATTCTTAACAAAGCAAACGAGTTAAAAAATGAATACTGGAAATTAAAGTATGAAGAAAATATTAAGTGGACTCAGCTAGGACTAAGCACTGCCATTTCTACCGGAGCTAGTGTGGCAGGAGTAACGGTTACTGTTGGTGCAGGACTTATAGGTTTACTAGCCGCTCTTATTCCAGCAGCAGGAATGGTTCTCGTAAAAGAACAAATACCAAACATCATGGATATCGTTAAACTCCGCCGGGAAAGAAAGTCGAACTCATTAATTCAAATAGATAGTTGTAACTACCTGAATTTGAAAAAAGGGAATTAAATCTAACCTTTTCCCCGTTGATGTTTGCGTAAACTGGGACTACACAAATAAAATGGGAAGCCTCTCATTTGCGCAAAGAGGCTTCATCTTGGACTTATACAGTCTTTACGTCCTGCATGGTGAATTGTCCGAACTTATTAATTAGTATTTTTGGCGATGCACTGTAGCAGAACTGGCAAACTGTGGGCACCTCTCCGTTTTTCCGGGCCAGGGCTGCAGGAAAACACAACGTGCTCTGGAACGCTATGATTCTGAAGCACACTACAATCTCATCGTCTCCCTCCACGTACCGGAGACCGGTGTCGATCTGCTGACGCCAGTACAGCTCAAAGTGGATGCGCTCATCGCCAGCCAGATCGAAATTATGTCCTGAAAACAGTGATTCGTTTTAATCAGGCGCTAAACGCATTCGGCTCTCTCGCCGGGACTGAATCGCCAAAGGTTTAATCACCATTGTTCCCGAATCACCTTTTTCACCTGGTAGAACACCCTCTGGCAGACTGACCAGAACGTCGGCCCTACAGCCGATGAGCGGGATACAGGGTTGTCCTTCAGGATTGGCCGCACATCGCCGGAAATGCTTTCTTGTTCAACGATGGCGGGCACCGCAGTGCTCTGCGTCGCGACAGGCGCATCCTCAAGCTCCAGCGAAAGCTGATCCTCAGCAGGGATGTTGTCGCCCTCTGCTGCTGTCTCATCCTGAAGTTTAATCCCCTGCGTTTCGAGCCACGAGATATCCAGTTGCCAGGCATGACGAGAGCGTTCCCGCCACACGTCAAAAGCCTCATCCACATAGTCAAATGCGCCCTGAAGGGACCAGCCGTTGACGAGCGCCAGATGAGCCACCGCTTCGTCCTTTTTACCCCGGAACTCGCTGAACCCCATGTGTTTGACTTCATGGCATGATGGGCATAACGCGATGAGTCCGGTGAGGGTCTGACACTGCCTGTCATCATCGTAATGCCAGATTTCATGGCACTCCACAGGCCAGCGGGGCCCCTTTCCGCCGCAGGACTGGCATTTCCATCCTGCTGTTCTGGCCGTTTGTTGCCGTAACCGTTTCCAGTCCGTTGAAGATACCGCACTTCTGACGTTATCGAACCAGCATGTCCGGGGCACCAGCTCAATCGTGAGTCTTGGCGGGTAAAAGCTCACATCAGGTTCACCCTCCAGTGCCTTCAGCACTCCCTTTTGAAGATACTCCTGGTAGATATCAGAAAGGTTGTTTTTCCTGCATATCTCAGCAAGCCACGCTTCCGACCGGTTATCACGGATTTTACATACCATGTAACGGAGCACTTCTTCATGGGGTAAGGGCACCGCTTGTTCAATATCAGGAAAGAGATCCATGAAGACATCCTTTTGCCGAGGCGCGTCTCAGCGCATTATACGAAGAGCGTTGAGGTGATTAAACGGGGTAAAGCCGCGCTCTTCGTCCTTAGATTAAAGGAATGTGGTCAGGAGCAATTTGGTCGTGCATCCATCTGCTCCAGAGGATGAATAGCTTAGACTACGCTTATAACATCCTCTGCAAAATCTGCGGGGTAAGTCCAGCAATGGCTCGGAAGTGTCTAGATTATCCGTGGCGATTCATCATATGATTCCATAATCATAATCAATGATGGCTAAATAAGGACTAAGAGAGGTGGTGTTGATGTTAAGTATATGTTGCACACAACTGCTAAAAATGAATGACTGCAATCATCTTTTTTTCAAGATTGCGCGACATCATGTTGCGCAATTCTGACCTGCCAAAAGATAAATCAACATTCGATCAAATTTTGAATTTTTTTTCTTAATTATTGACATGTCTTCCAGGCCTTACGGTACGAGGACTTAGCCTTTTTTACCCTTTCACAACCTCAATTTAACGTCAAAAACAACCCTTGTACTAAAAAGATTCGTCACTAAAATATTCTTTATGAAGCGATATGTAGTGTATGGAGCAGTCATAAGATTCTACATATAGTACTTATCCACAGAGGTTTTGAATAACAGACGGAAATAAAAAAACCCGGCTGTTTAGACCGGGTCTTTTAATCGGTAATCGGAGTTGCACCTCCAGTTACCGTGCCAAATGTATCTGGCGACTGAAGTTAGCTTAAACAAATGCACTGCATTCTTCAACCCAGCAGGAACCGTCAGGAAGCTTCCTGAGCCGTTTTGAAGGGTTTAGAGCATGATTTAAAAGCGAATTTTCAGGCCAGTATTTTTGGTGATTAGAAGGCCCCACCCGAACCAAAAATCGTGCTGAATGTATCTGGCGACTAGATACAGCAACTGCAAAGGCAAGCCCAAGGGTGTTTGCGGCGAGGCGCGATGAACAAAGAGGAAGCTGCATGGCATTGCTTCGGTTGTTCTTAAAACTCGTGCCCCCGGTGATGGTCATCATTACGACCCTACTGGGATACTTCAAAGACCGCTAACCCTGAGCCCAGGAGGCTATTATGGTTGCATTGCTGTTGAAAATCGTACCACCGATGTTCGTGATTATTAATGCGATCATCGAGTACGTAAACCAGCGCCCTTAAGCCTGGTTTTGAAAAAGGCCCGATGTAATGGGCCTTTTCTTCAATCTACGACGGTGACCATACCTTCGAACTTCATTCGGAAGTAGGAAGCATTACTCATTAACTGGTCTTTGTTCTTTACTCTACCCGCAGTCTTTCGTGCGAATTCAATAGCACCAGTCAATTGTTCATCGACATAGTCGGTAATGAATTAGCGTATTATGTGGCGTTGATACTCAGCGATAGTGATATGGCTGGCAGCTGCTTCTTTACTGTTGCATTCGCTGCACTGACTAACGCCTTCTTTAACGCGTCAAAATTCTCACGTGGGATCTCGTTTGATGGTATGTCCATTACTTAACATCCTCATTCTTTGAATAAACAGGATCGTTACCCTTAGGTAAAGCTACAGAACGTTCGCGATAATAGCGCAGGCGCTCCATAAAATACTCTCGGAACTGCTCAGGTTGTTCTCTGGCCACCTGCTCCGCGATGACGGGTATGTTCATACGCTCTTTGTAGCCAACACCTGAGGCGGCGAGATCAACGTTGACCTTGTCTCACTATCAGCACTTACGAGTTTAGCTGTGAAGACCGCGAATCCGAACAGCACTAAAAGACCGCCTTACGGCGGTTTTTTTGTTTGGGTGATGCATAAAAGCCGCCACTAAGGACGGCTGGAAACTATGCAGTTTTACCGGTAGGCTTGTCCTTGCTAAGAAGATAAGTTTTCCACGCTGCTACCAACTGGCTTCCAACCAGTATGTTCCATAAACAAACCCCACTCGATGGTGGGGTTTGTTTATGGCGTTTCTAATACGTCAAAAAGTGTTTTTATCACTCTATAAATTACTAATTTAACAGGTATGCTGCTCATTTACGGTTCAGTTTTTCTGAATCACTTCTCATAGCAAGAGTAATAGTTGAGGTTTTTATGACTGAGCATATTTACAGTGATTGGTTGATAACACATTGCGCAGAGAGCACGATTTTTTGTGTCAAAAACTCAGAAGGGATGGTTAAAAACTTTCTGGATCTTGATAAAGACTTACCGGATGAATACCGCTGGAGATTTTCTGATGTGGATTCTATTGCCAAACAGTCAAAATCCGCGACGTCACTTAGTGATTTGAATAGAATTTTCTGGACTGATCAAGCTCGGAATATAGAAGCCTATGCTGTGATGACGTGGTGGCGAGCGAATGAATTAGTTAGATCCTGTTTAAATGGATTAAACGCTAGAGAAGTCATTGTTCCTGCTGTTGCGGCGCGCTCACTGCTTGAGTTATCGACTGTTTTTTTACTTAATGCGAATAAATTAGAAAAAAACTTCAAAGAACTAACTTTTATTCCTGATAGGCTCACTTTCTCAAATGATTTAGAAAAATTAGTTGCGAAATTAATCTGGGGAACTCGATACCAGCTAGACGAAAACTCTATAAAACAAACAAATATTATGAGTTCTCTTGAGAAGCTTGCTAAGTCTCCCGGCGCTGAAGATTTAATGCAAACTTATGAGTTTTTGTGTGATATTGCTCATCCAAGCTTCATTGGCAACACTAGCTTCTGGTCACATGTTGAGGCCACCAATCCTGATGGCTCACAAAGGCGGCTTATGTCCCGCTTAAATGACAGAAACTTTAATACTGAAATTACAGATAAAACACTTTGGGCATTGGGTTGGTCTGCAACATGCATCTACAACGCTTTCATAATGACTCGTAATGCAAACGTTGAGTTATTGCAAAAGCTTTAGTCAGAGTACGAATGTTGCTTGAGCTTCCAAAGCCGAAACACAGAGAAGAAAAACCGCCTTCATTCAGGCGGTTTTTGTATGTCAGAAATAACAGAGTTATTCCAGTTCCCCGGCGCGAATCTTTTCCAGCGTGGATTTTGTGCGAGGTATTTTCCCTTTAGATGGACTCATGATTTCGCACGTGGTCACATCTGCGGCTCTACGTGGATCATCATCAGCAGTGAGCCATTGGCTACTGAGCTTTGCGCTATTCGCGCGTACGCTGGCACCAGCCCGGAGTATGAAGGCTAATGGCAGATTTTCCGAAGAACCAGACGGGAATCTACGAAACCAATGGTTTGTCCTCCCGTGATTTTGGTAGTGTCTTCAATCTGATCAGCAAAGAGCAAACACGGAAGCGCCGCCAGGCGCACCGCACACTTACACCCAGTAGGCTTAAGAGCAAATCTGTCGATGACATTCTTCAGATTGGCAAGAAGAAAGGCGGTACCTTCTTCACCACGGACGATCTGAAGTCATTCGAGAAGAACAGAGCCCATGCCCGGAAGAAGTACAACAACAGTGCAGCGGGTATCACTTACGCTCAGCTGGTGGCCTCCAGCCTGGCGATCGACATAAAGCGTGCAAACAATGGAGTGGATGATGGGTCCGGCATTAAACGTGCGGTACCGATATCGCTGAAGCACAACGTCATAAATATTCGCGTTGAGGCATCTGATATATCGAAGCACCAGCACCATATGGTTCGCGTCCGGTTTTAGGAATGGGACCAGTTGGTGGATGGTGCAGCCGAAGAGGACAAAGGTACTGTTAAGCTGGCAAACCAGCTGTGCGCCGGGCGGGTGTCATATGACTGCGATTGTGGACGCCATCAGTATTGGTACCGGTATATCGCGACAGCCGGTAACTTTGCCCTCGCTCCGCCGAAGGAATACGCATACCCCAAAGTGCGCAAACCAGACCTTGAAGGGGTTGCGTGCAAACACGTCATACATGCTATGACACGCCTCCAGTCTGCCAGCTGGCAATTGACCATCGGGAAGGCCCTTGCAAAGGCAGCAAAACAAGTAGCGTTCGGTGACGATCGCCGACGCACTACTGAGCATTTCTCTGACGAACAGCAGAAGGTTTTCAACCGCAACCGAAATAGCAGAACAGACGCTGCGGCTATGAAGCGCGAATGGGCTATGTATCAGCGCCGTCAGCAGGCTTTAGGGGAACAACTTAACAGAGGGTCCAATAAGTTGGATGCACTGCGTAAGCAGCTTACGAAGGCCCGTAAGATGTCGGACTCCCAGAAGCGTCGAATGGCAGAGAAAGAACAGCAACTGGTGGATGAGAGAGCTAAGAACAAGCTTCTCTCTCAGCGCCTGGCGGATCAGGTGGCACAGAAGAAACAAACGTTTGTTGATGCCCTCGTAATGACCGGTATGTCGCGTAAAGAGGCAGAGAAGAAATTCATTGAGTATGCGAAGAATGGCGGGAAGTGATCCCGCCTTTGCCATGATTCATTTTTCAGCTTGGGCGTTATTTGCCTGAAATTGTGCAGCCGCTATGTTCTGAGCCCTTGCTTTGTTATCCTCTTCCAAAAGTTCAAAGAAACGTCCAATTATGCTTTGTTCTGAATACATCTCTCTTAAGTCTTCGTGATAAAGGGCTTTGAATATTTTCTCTAAATCCTTTTCATCATTAAGTTTCGGGTTTAGGGCATATGCTCGCGCGACTTTAAGCAAGAATTCGTCAATTTTAGCTTTTTGCTCTAAGGCTGATGCTGTCCGTTGCTTCAGGATATCAAATTCTAGCCTCTGATTTTTGAGTCGTTCAGCTAGTTTACCCGATACCAACTTTCTTTCGGATATTGATGTACTTACAATCGACAGTAAAAGGTCAAAAAAGTATTGGCCGATTTTACGGCTTTCGTCTCGGAAAGAAGTTATAACACCAACGGATAAACAATAAATTGTTGATATTAAGGGCATTACAAAGCTTGCAAGTATACCCCACTTTAATGGTTCCCAAAAGAAGTTATGTGCAAAATTAGGCTGCACGGAAATATATATCAATGTCATTTCTATATCATTCTTGGACTTCAGTATGAGAATGATATTTTCCCAGTTAAATATTGCAAATGATGTAATCAAGTAGCCATAAAAATTATTCTTAATTCTATCAACGGCAATGTCGAAACCTTTTTGAAATATCGTTTTTGATTCTTCTTCGCTCACTTGTGAGTTCCTTATCTGCGCTTTGCTGTGTTCTATGATGCGAGCCTATGAGTGAACACATTTTCTTAAAGAAGATCAATTCAAAATCACACACTACATACACTACCTCCTTTCACAGTCGACCTATGAGGATTCTATGGGCCGTTTTGATGAGTGGTTTGTCGAAAAGGACCCCCACCAGCGAGAAGGAGTGCAGAGCGATGACAGCACGACGCCAGATGCGCCAGCGCAGGTTGAAACGCGAGAAGACAGCGTTACTTCACATGCATCAACCGACAACAGGTTTACAGAAGTCCACCAGCCAGAAGAAGGCGGAGATAGCGTTGGCCATGTTGATGACGATACTGATTTTGTTATCCCTGGCGCTGATACTGAGCCTGACGTAGCTCCGCTGCCGACTGATATTGCTGATCGCAAGCCGACCCACAGTATGCGTTCCCGCTTCAAAGGTCATGCGCCTTTGAACGAGCAAATGCGTGACGATTGGATGAAGTTAATCGAGTTGCATCAGGACTCCTTCCAGGCGTTGCTGTTTCGACCGGCGAACGGTACTTACGGAGTTGTTGATGAAGAGACGGATCTGGAATCTTTCACTGAGATAAACAACAACCAGCGAGATCTCACCTATGAGGAACCGGAGATGGTCTGGGTACTTGATAGCCCAGATGGCCGCGATTCTTTTCGCGTTATTGACACCGACGGAGACCAGGACGGCATAACCGATGACGTCATGGTTTTACGCGTGGCCAGCCGAAACGTAACCGTTGGGTCCATCCTGGAATGGAACGAAGAACTGTCGCACGGCGTGGCGCGACGCTGGTGGTATGTTCATCGCATATTTGGGTACGGAACACAGCACGTCGGATCGCTCTATTACTGCATTCCGGCACGTAACTTTGACATGACAGTTAACGGGGTGAAGTGATGAGTAAGACGTTAGCCAGGATCAAAGAATGGAAAGCCACGCGAACCGGTCTATCGTAGACAACTGGTTTGGAATCGGTAGATAACGGCATCGCTGCGCTCGTCAGCGGCTTTTTCAGCAAAATACGTCACAGAGCCAATAGTCGCGCAGAAGCGCTTTGCGGCGTTCCTGGCACGCCCTGCAGCTGAACGCGTATATGTCGGTCGCTACGATAGCGCCATTGAATTTCTGCATGCGATGAAACGAGCTCGCGCTGGTGCTGGCAGAAGGCCAAGGAAACCAGGACAGGAAGCCGGATTAGACTTGATTAACCATGACGCCCTCCCGATTATGAACCTATCGCGTACCTTCGATGTGGGGTATGAGAACCACGACCGTTCAAAGGACGTGCGTAACATAGGCTCATTTACGGATCCGGAAACGGGTAAGCCCCTGGCGGAACTGGAACGCACTCAAGCTGCTCTAACTTACAGCGTCACGTTTATTGCCGCAGAGAAGGAAACGCTCAGCCTGATGTGCAATGCCTTCGCCGGGAGAATGAAAGAACTCCTTAGCACGGCATTAAAGCCGAAACGAGCTTAGTCCGCGTACCGGTTTCTCTGGAGTGCGCCATGATGGCTTCCAAGGATGTTTCGTTTTCTGATGTCTCCTCCCCGTTGAATGAAGAACGCCTCTTCGCAGCGCAGACAACAATCGACGTAACTGCCGAAGTTATAACAGCCTGGGAAGTTGACGCTACTCAGGAGTTCACTCAGATATCAGTATCCCTCCGTGGCTGGCAAAGTGGAGGCAGAGCCTGATGGCACATCAAGAGTTACAGCAGCTATTCCTGCAGTCGATAAAACTCAATGAACAATTGGTACCGCGCGATTGGATAGTTGCTTCAGTCTATATCGAGAAAGGCACGCTTAATGGCCACCTGCTTAAGCTTGAGATTCGCGACATGACCGGCACGCTTGTTGATGACTGGAAAGCTAAATATGGCGCTATTTTGGTGGCCGAAATGGGCGACCCGACAGGTGATAAGGAATCATTCTCGACAACATTCTTTGTTACCTCTTCGACGCTCGCTGCAGACGTTGTTACGCTGATTGCCGTAAGCGAAGAAGTTCGCCAGCTGAAGATCCCCTCACCGGTTACCCGGATGCACAACAATAAAACACCAGCTGAAGTATTTAGCGTGTACACGAAAGGTCTGAAACTAGATCTGGAGAATCAGAAACGTGCCATCACTTACCACATGAACGCAGGGGAGAAACCCTCTCGCATGCTTTCCGCTATTGCTCGCGATAAAGCGTGCATGGCGTTTGTGTGTCGCGGTGTCTTTTCTTTTAGGTCACTAAGCGCGTTGGCTAAGGTAGAGGCTGCATTTGTGTACGAAGCAAATAATCCCAAGGCTAAATACCGTATTTCCAAGATGAAGCCCATACATCAGGAATTTGCCACTACCGCTAACATCAGGTAACGGTTTGTAGGGTATTCGATGACTGAGGGTTATATCGAAGTGGGCGATCCAAACTTGCCGCCACGCCAGATATCGGACGCTGATATGGAAACGCTAAGAAACATGCAGCGTACGATTGTGCCTAAGCTCGATATCGAAGTTGATGGAAACCCAAGTATTAGGCCCGGTCTGGTGATTGAAATTCGCATTTATCGTTACGATGAGGAGAACGTGCTCGATAAGTCGTTACCTCAAAAGATGATCGTTATAAACGTTGCGCATTATGAAGATCGTGTTGGTTACAACACGCGCATGATTTTGGGAGAACCTACCAATGTCTAAACGACGGGCTTTAATCGTCGGTACCAACCATCCTGGCGACGAGATGAAAGCTCAGGTAAGGCTCGTGCCTGATTGGAATGGCGTGCCTGATGAGGATTTACCATGGGCTGAATACATTTTACCAATGAACTATGCCTTCATCCCGGCTAAGACTGGTGATGCTGTGTGGGTTGAGTTTCCATACAGCGTCTTTTCAGATGCAATAGATATCCGGCGTCCGTTAATTGCTGGTGCTGCGCAAGACGCACCTGGGGGGATTCCAAATGTTGCATCCGAGGCATCCGGCAAGGGGGATGTCTGGCAGTCCGAGGAAGTTGAAGGAGCCCCGTCCCGCCCTTCTCTCTCCAGTAATGAGGATTATGTCATTCACCGCAATAATCTTCTGGAGGTTCGCACTGCTGGTGGCGGATAACGGAACGCGGTTATTTCGTTATCGAAGTATGTAACCGTCCGGGCATTTCCGCGCACAGCCTCTACAGGTGGCTACGGACTATGAAGCCTGATAACGGCGAACAGCATGCCCGGAATTGACTGGAAACCAAGATCCTGACACTACAGGCGCAGGTAAAACGTACCGAAGAAGAACGTAATATCCTGAAAGAGGCCGCGCGGGACTTTGCTAGAAAGCCCGGCTGAAGTACCGGTTTATCAATGAAAACCGCACTGTGGGGGTGTGATGACGACGTGTCGGGTACTGAATGTCGCCCGGGCAGATATCTTCAATTACATTGAAGTGTTCTACAACCGGGCCCGGCACCACCGTCATCTCGGCGGCGTCAGTCCGGAGGCCTTCGAACAGGCCTTGTCGTGAGGACAGAATTTGTCTACGGGCGTGGGATCAGTGTAGGATGAGTAAGGTCTTTAATTCTGATGAAAGAAAGCAGTATTAAAGACTTTAGAGGTCTGCCGTCAAAACAAGTGTATATTATCATTAGAGAAGCTATCTAAGGTAGAGCTTTACGAGCATATGGTCGGTATGCAGTATGCACAGCCCATATGCTCGTTTAATTCAACTACGTCGAAAAACCGAACTGTTATGAGGTATGAAACGAAGACGTTGTTGAATTTCATTTATTTTAAGTGACTGTATATACCCAGCTGAAATCAGCAACTCAGCCATCTTCCCGAGAGGTGCTGTATAAGCCATTGAACGATACGCTTTGTCGCTCAGGAATACGTGGTAATTTTCATCGTTTAATAAACTCAAAACCAAAGTTATTGTGGAATGCGAAACACTACCTTCGTTGAGGCACTGCGTGAGTAGTGCAAGACGCAGATCGTCATCGACAAGTCCTGAGGCCAGTTCCCTGAGTGAATCAGGCGGAATAAACAGTGAGTGATCAAACAACGCAGGATTGAAATTCCACAACCAGTTCAGTACATAAATACGATCTGACACGGATAAACCATGGTCGCCAAGCAGTTGTTCAACGAGCATGATATTGAATATACCACTGGAAGTCAGTAGGATTTCTGCATCGGACTGAAGTAGTAACGGGTTCCTGATAAGAATGTTAAAGAGAAGTGGTCTCACTTTGTTACCTTCATCGGCAAATCTCATTTCAATGTCCTTGAAGTTGTTGAGTGAAGGTGCAAGACGATTTTCATTCAGGAGCAAAGCTACACTCTCAATGCTGATAGATTCAGGAATTACCAACAGCGAGATTTTGATATCATCAAGAAACTTTTTCCTACCCTCCTCACTTACCGCGCCAGAGTTAAATAATTCTTCAAAAACATTTTCATAGTTATCTTTATTTAATGAAAGTTCTGAATCATTAAACTCAGCATGATGGCGATCAAACCACAGACACAGATCAGGATTTAAGTCATTGTCGTGATTGCAGAGGTAGATGACATTCTTCCAACTTGGTGTTATACGATTATTGTTGAGCAGAAGGGAATATAAATGCCCATCAAAAGAAAATTTCTTGAGCTCACTAACATTACCAGTTCTATTTTTTATCAATTCAACATCATCGATGATAAAAGTCATCCCTTTAATAATTTTCATAAGAGTGTCAAAACCTACGAAACGATAGTTCAGCACTTCAGGGATTACTTGAAAATCCTGTGAACCAATAAAGAAGTCTACGATGAATGCATCAATATTTTTCAGTATCGTCTCATATAAATTTGCATTTCTAATGCCTTTGACTACAGTAAGTGGTATTTTCCTGAACCGTTCGACGATGTCATCATTATTATCGGAAAGCATATAAACAAGACTCTCAATATTTTTTTCGGAATACTGCCAGAGCTGATGCCTTACAATCCCAATAACAATTTTTTTGCTTTGTTCTGAGAAGCATGGTTCTACCATTTTTAGTTTAACGCTGGATTTTATCAGGTTCTGTGTAAATACATCCCCATAGCCATCAGGAATAAGATCGGGAATATTTCCGTAACCTGCCATCACCAGTTCGGCATGGAATCTCATTGTATTGGTATCAGAACCCCAGTGAAAGCTGGATGAAAAAAAGTAAAGCAGAAGAATATCTAATGAGGAACGCTGTTCCCTAATGTTAAAAAGATGCTCCAAAAGCTTTTGAGCTATGCCAGTGTCACTGACCATAAGATTAATATAAAACAAACAGTCTTCAATCTTCCATTTTTTAAAAATGTAATTATTGAGTTGTAAAAGCCTCTGCTCTTCATTGTCTTCTAACTGGAGCTTAAAAATTCTTTTTAATGTATTTTTATCATGCTGCAGCAAGTAAAGAAGCACGCTGGCATGCCACGCCCCATCATGGAAAAGTAACCCCAACTCTTTCAATTTTTTAATTACATTTTCAGTTTTATCGAGCGGCATGGACGAAGTATGTTCGACCGCTTTGCCCGCACACAAGGCACGTATAAATTCATTATCTATACTGCTCAGACTTCCCGGTATGAACACTGAGCGATATGCCATATAGTCAGTTGAAATGTAATCCCAACGGAGAAGTGAAAAGATAAAATCAAGCTGTGAACTTTCATATCCCTCACTGCTATTTCCGCTGCAAACAATGCCAAGATTATCCTTAACCCATTCCCTGAATTTATCACTGCCCATGTTCGCTAGCAGTGCTGCTGGGCTACTGGCCTGAAGTCTGCGCTTGTTCTTCTCGAGATGCGTTATTTTTCTATGAATTTCATGCAGTTTACCATCATTCTTTTCAGTAAGCAGATCGCATCTGCTTCGGTATTGATTGAGGATGTCATTTGTTTCTGACGGACTGATATTTACTACCCGTGCTCTGTTATCAGCTGTTCTGACATGGAGCCCAGGGCTTTCCATTGTGCTAACAAATAATTCTTTGTCGCTCATGAAATCATCGAGTTTAAAACTTACACCACTTTGGTTGCTGAAGACCAGGTTCTGTTTGGTGATATCGCTTATGTAAACCTGAAGAATATCTCTGATTATTCCAATTTCATCATTTTCAGTCTCGTCTGTAATTTTGCTCTTGTGAGCATAAAGATTTAATAGTTCCTCATTAATTTGATGTTCGAATATTTCTTTAAATTTACCTGATACATGCGCAGCCATGACGCCATACAAAACTCCCTGCTTCGAATCGATCAGATGGTAATCTCGGGTGCAAATATTTTTGTATGCGATAAGAGAGAGAAGCCGAATGATATTTTCGCCATTGTTTACTGATTGTTTGTACAGACGGAACTCATTCGCAATGCTGTTTAACAATCGCATGTCAGGTATGAAAATCGCAATTCTAGATACGCACTGTGAAAATCCAGGAGTGTCAAGTTCAGTCCTTTTGAACTTTGACGAAAAATGCTCAGTCGAGTTTTGACTATCCATGACGGGAATAACTGGCATGATAAAATCAAAGAATTTCGTTCGTGATTCTGGAGAATTGAATATGTCATCTCTTACGGCATAAATGAACCTGACAGGATGTTCTGCTGGCAGACAATTGTTTATGATTTGGTTGATTTCTCTCAACTTTATAAAAATTGACCCGTCATTATGACGATCCAAGTCCTCAAAAATCACAACATTGTATTTCTTTTTTTCAAAAAAATAGACTATCTCATCGATAAAAACATTCAAAAGAGAAGGGTCCGGAGGCCTGGATGATATAGTTGCTCCTTTTGAAAAATCTATTTTATCAATACTGACCCGGCGGTCAAATAATCCAACCCTGTGAAGCTTACCTAATATTATATAAAATGCAATAAGTAATGGAATTGCCGAAGATCCAATCCTGATGATGGACGGAATATTAAGAACAGTACTTATAAACTCTGCCGAAAGCGACAGCTTTGTTCCGTAATAATTGGGAAAGAGTAAAAACAGCCCGATTAAACCTGTACCAACGGTGGCAAAAAGGTTCAAAGCCATTTTAAAGATTTGTACCGGCACAATATCAGCAATTCGCTCTATGCGGGAGTAGGGAAGCTCATTCTTTTTGGCTTTATAAAGTATTTGTTGCAGGATGCTGTATTCTAGAGATTTTTCTTCCTGCCTAGCTTTTCTTTCCGACTTAACACTCGTTTCTGATAGTTTATCCTGCATTGGATCCACAGTTTTGAGCATATCAAAATCAGCGAGTGACACTGTCATGATACTAAGATCTTTACGTTTTTTTGCCCAAGTAAGCAGAACTGAACTTTTCCCTGACCCGTATGGGCCTGTAACAGCAATATTCTGTATATCGGAGCGATGGCAGGCGAAGTTCAGTGCGTCAAGATAATGCCGGGCATCTTTTTCATTGATTACTAAAGGCGTCAGCGCATCATAGTCGTATGTAACAGCATTCCTTTCACCTTCCACTTTCATTAATGCCAGGATCTCCGCCAGGCGTGGGGTTTTCATCATTTTAATCACCAGAGATTTTTAATTTTCTTCCATTATACCCCCTGAGCGATTGCAATTTAAACTCAATCGCTACGGGTTTGAGAGACTCCTCTGTGTCATTTATATACTCCCCTTCACCGATAGACAATCCTGGGACCTAGCCCCCGTTGATTAATATGCCGTAATGTTATTAATGTCTTCATTAGCCACATGAGGACATCCTCATGAAGAATCGTTTTTCCGACGAACAGATCATCAGTATCCTCCGCGAGGCTGAAGCCGGGGTGTCTACCTGTGAGCTCTGCCGTAAGCACGCCCTTTCCGACGATACCTTTTACACCTGGCATAAGAAGTATGGAGGTATGGAGGTGCCCTAGGTTAAGCGCCTGAAGTCGCTTGAGGAAGAGAACGCCAGGCTCAAGAAGCTGCTTGCCGAAGCCATGAAGGATAAGGAGGCAATTCATGTGGCTCTGGGGCGAAATACTGACGACAGATCCGAATCGGGAAGCCGTTGAGTTTATGTGTGATGCTGGTTCAATGAGGTCATATAACCAGCATTTCCTTCATGGCCTCAGTCTGAAGCCGCAGCTAGTTTAAATAGTTCAGACCTGAATTCATCACTTAATTCACTAAGATCATCTATGAAAGGCTTATCGAGTAAGTGGCTGATAGAAAGACCATATTCATCTCTTCCCGGGTGGATAACCAATAAATCAGGCTCACTATGCGTTAAGTTTGTTGTTGAGCTTAACGCATTAGCAAAGACCTCTTCCGGAGTGGGTAACTCCATGCCTGGCAGGCAATATGCCTTATCACGCTTTTGATCGCTGGCAATAAGAAATCCCCTGTCCACTTACTTTGGAAAAGCAAGAGTGACATCCCGGGAATGCCTGCTCGTAGCTGACATGCTCTCTCATGATTTACCCATCCCTCTGCTGCCGCCGGGATGGCAATCATTCGTTCTCAGCGTCATACGCGAACAAAACATCGGGCATGAGGCCGGTTTTCTCTATGGTTGCCAACATAGACCGCGTTGAAGCCTCGGAGATGACCTTCATCGCCTCATCACGTATTTCAATATACGCCGGGTCTTCTCGGGGCACAAAAGGCTCCAGGAGGTGGGCAATGGCTTTACCGTTAACAGAAAGGCTGAACGTGCCGGCGGTACGATCCACATTCCAGATGCAGATGAGCGGCCATAACCCCAGTTCGTCGCATTCGGCCTCACTGCGGATCCCCGGCAGGTACACGGGAATAGACAACTGTTCATCACTCAGCGTCAGCGCAATAAACTGTTGTGCCGTCAGTCGGGGACCCTGCCCGAGCTTAGTGTCAGGTTTTTTCTTTTTAAAGAATCCGAACATGGTGCTTTCCTTGTTTGTGACGAATCGGACGGTAATCACTGTCTTACTGAGCGGATTGATCTGAGCGTCACGGACCTCAGGATAAGCTCTTGCGATAATTGTTATATAGCTGACGTTACGTCTTTTTCCATGCAGATTCCCTTCTATAGCGACGCTAATTTCCTGTTATCCTTAAAGGAAAACTCATAATACATCCGCTTCCCTCGATGAAAAGTCTGTCTAACACGTTATAACTTCTGTCATTCCTTACGTAAAATCAGCGTTCTGATGAAAGCAGCTGCGAAATGGAGCGCCAGTTCTGCATCATGTTCGAGAACAGATGAGGCCTTGTCACTTCCGTGCCTGACTGCTGGCTCTGCATTGGCATAAGCGTAGAATTTTTCAATAACCGTTATGAGCATGGGTGAGACACTGCCATCTTTCCTCATTAGTTTAAGGGCATCGCCGAGGGTGGAGGCATCAGGATAAAAGGTTCTGCACACACTTTCGATCGCACTCACTGACTCCTTAATCGAATTTTCAGCATCACGATGCGCACCCAGTGCATAGGCCCGTGCTTTTACATAGTGCGCCCGAGCCGGTTCAAACCGATCGGCAAGCTTCTCCTCCGTGCTTCTTAATTTTTCTTCGAGAAAAAGTGGCAGGGGTGATTCCAGCTGGCCTGTCTCATTCATTCTCCAGTCAACTTTGTATTCCGAAAAGAGCTCGTTCACCCTCTGACGATATGCGGAGTAAGAATAGGACTCATTTTTTGGGCTGCCCCACGTAAACGCATCGTCATTGTCAATCAGCTTCTCAGCTACGGTCTCAACCATGTCATAGAAGCGGTACCAGGGCATACCCATCACGAGATTACGCAAAATTTCTAGGGCAGATGTGTGGCTTAATTGATACTCATCAGGTTCTTCATCATCCATAGCCAATAACTCATATATAAGGTCATATATTGGTATAGGCTGCTTGCGAGAATCCGAAAGTTGATCAGTTTGAAGTAACCTTTCCAGTACCTTCGAAAAAAAGAGCTTTCTGACCCATCTAGGGGCATCATCACGGACAACTCTATTGTCAAACTCAGGATCGTATCCATGGCGGTAAGAAAATTTCATCTGTAACTCTCTGGTAACTGGCTAAGCAGTTATAAGTAATATGGTCATTATCGTTAACTTTATAGTGCTAATGCCTTATCACATTACAGTTTATAGCATCGGACTTATAATCAATCTGTCTCCAGGTATGGATTTAGTTGTTGTGAACCAATTTACAACGATCCCATTGCTCTGTACTTCTGGCAATGCGGTCGCTAATGGCGAAGTTCAACAGCCACGGATCATAGGCATACACTTTGCTTTTATCATCCGCCATCATCAGCTTGCCATTGGTATTCAGCTTTGGAGAGATCAGATATGTACCATTCATGCGGAAAGCTTTAAAACTATCCGTATACAAATTAACTTTAGCGTTTCCTAGAACACTTAAAGAAGCAATTTTGCCATTTTGTACTGATGCAATAGCATACTGGCAAAGATACGTTTTCGTAGTTGCGGCCGAGGTTCTGTCTTCAACGTTCTCAGAAGGGGATGGAACGGTTGATTTTGGAATTGTACTTCGTAGCGGGGATGATGGATAAGAGTATAAATGCCTATTAATTGAGGTAGAGCGAGAACTCCCGCCACAAGTTTTCCATGCTGCTATACATGAGTTACCGCATGGAATACCTTTCTTGCAGTTCTTAGCATCTGCAGAGAATGACAACCCAGCCAATAGAAATGTACCAATGGTTATCCTAACCAACGAAGACCAGCCCATAAACCACCCTTCTTTTAAGATTTTCTCTACATGGTACCATACCTAAATTAAGGGAATAGTAGCCATTAAGCCCGTTGGTGGTGAGACAACGAGTGGAGCAGGTAGGCGACTTAATCAGGGTTATGTCAGTTAGTGATGCTGATCAGGATGACCATGTACCCAAGGGGAGCGAGGCCGAACCGCTGGCAGTGCGAGCATATGCTCTGCAAGTACCGTGACCACCATAACCTGTTTATCCCCTGCGGCGTCTCGCGACGGCGACAGAACGGGGGCATCCGACTAAAATGCGCCTCACTAAAAGTTTTTGGGATTGTTAAGGGATGCTGGCTACCTCATAGCTTTCAAGTTGAGTCAGTACGTTATTGACGCTTGGGGCTATATGCCGCCATGAGTTAACATCCCAATTACCACTATCAACCACAGCGGCTTTTTCAAAGAACACAATAGAGCATTTCTTACAGGAAAACGATACAGGCTTTATTATCTAACTGGCTGTATTGTAATAATTTTAGTGACTTAGTACTAAAGCCGGAATCAAGCCTAAGATTCTTGAAGTCAGAACTACTCCCCTTCCCTATTTTCACAAACATCTTTATCCAATTGTCCAGATACACTCGCTAGTATTCGCTTCAAAACACTCGCTCTCTGTGTAGGTGTCATATACCGAAATAATGAATTTAACAATTCAATATCTTTCTCAACACTACGAGGCTCAGGAACAGCAGCAAAATCATTAGTATCTTCTCCTAACAACCAAGAGGCACTGACACCTGTAGAACGCGCAATCTTTTGAAGTTGATCAATTCCGCTAGGTATAGAGTCACCTGCGACATAACCCCTGATAGTCGAATAAGGAATCTCGCATTTTTGAGCAAGATCTTTCATTGAGTTGCCGGTCATCGCCAGCAATTGTGACAATCTATTTCCGAATTCTTTCTTATCCATCATGAATGCTCTGCAAGCTGACTGGCAATTTGTGTTTCTAACAAATCTAAAATTAGATATTTCATACTTCCAATTATCTAATTTTAGATCTAAGATACTGTACATATAACCTGCACTTTCAATCGAAAAGCGCAACTTATGAGAATCGCATAAACAGGGCTGAAATGCCACGCCTGCGCTCGCCCTGAAAAAACTAAGCAGGCGAAGTCTGTACCGCCACTGTTCCCGGGGGCTCTGACTGTTGTAGCCGTCAATGCTCGCTCCTCCCGTCCGGTTAGCCCGGGCACCCCGGATTTTTTTCATCCAGAGAGGACTGAACATGACACTGCTCAGCCTGACCGGGGGCGTGTTTGGCTTTATCCACTGCGCCTACGGCCATTTTATCACCCTGGCGGTGACCGTCCTGCCCGCCTTCGTGCTGCTGCGCGTCCTCCTGACGGTCACCCTGCGCCTTGCCGGGACCGCCAGGACCGAAGCGCTGGCCAGAACCTTCGGGCGCTCGCGCATCCTGACCTACGGGTTGCTGCCCGTCATTGGCTGGCTGCTGCTCCGGGCCCCCGGCGCGCTGGCGCTCGGGTTCGTGCTGCCCGAGAAGAGCAAGCCCGGCTTCGAGGATGCGCTTACCACCCTGGCCCATCCCCTGTCCACAGCCTTTCCGGGGGTGGTCACGCCCGAGCTGGTCGCCTGGCTCAGCATCTGCGCCGGGCTCCGGGCCCACGGGCTCTCCGTCACCCAGCTGGCCCTCCGCTACGTGCTCACGGCCGCGGTGGTGGGGCTTATCCGGGGCATCGTCACCGAGCGGATTTTTGTTCGTCTCGCGGCGCGGAGGAAAGCCTGATGCAGCTCTATCATGCGCGCATTCGCAAGCCGGGCACGTATGTCGAACGCTGGCTCTCCCGGGGGATCCTCATTACCTGCCCGGACAGCCTCACCGGACGGCTGCGGGCGTACGCCCTGCCGCTGGAGTGCACCTTCCGGGACGAGGAGCAGTTCTTCTGGCCCGGCGACGCGCTGCGCCTCGGCCACCGGCTGTTTCTCATCACCGCCACCGGTGACCGGGCCCGGGAGTCACTTTACCGCAACGGGCTGCTGGTGATGTGCTTCGACCACGCCCTGACGCCCCTGCATGACGCCGCCCTGCACCTGGGTGGCCCCGCCCCGGACATGCGCGATCTGCGGGGAGATTTTATCATCGAGGAGGGATACCCATGGAACTGATCCACGTCAGGCCCGGCCCCGGCGGCACCGGCACCGGCCTCTGGCTGCCGGTGCGCAGCGGGCGCGTCATTCTCTGTCTCACCGGGGGTGACTTTCACCCGGTGGCCATCGAGCTCGCCGCCCTCACCGAGTCCGAGCTGGTCAACGGCTACGCCATCCTGCCCCCGGACGAGCAGGTCCTCTGCGTGGTCCTGGACGATCCGGGGTCGTTCCTCTGCGGCCTGTACCCGCAGAAGCATATCCCGGTCATCAACGTCCGGCCAGGCCGCTACCAGGGCCGCCTCGCCTGTTTTATCGACGACGACACTTACGTCTCCGGCGTTACCCTCACCGAGCTGGCCCAGGCGGACCGGCAGCGTCTTCCCGACCCGGAACCGCTCAGCCTGCCGGTAAACGACGCGGTGGTGCATCAGGTGCCCGAGCCGCCCCGGGGCGTGCGGCGCGTGGTGGCGACCGAAGTGCGTCTCGCCGCCCTGCTCGGGGAGATGCTGCCGCTGCTGCGCGACGCCGCCCGGGATGCGATCCAGGTGGCCCTCCGGGACATCCTCCCCTTTATGGCCCTCATTGCTCTGCTGATGGCGTTCGCCGAGGACTCCACGGTCGGGACCGCTCTCGCGCACCTGCTCACCCCCCTGGTGAGTTCGGTCTGGGGGCTGGTGCTGCTCTCGGTCATCTGCAGCTTTCCCTTTCTCTCGCCGCTGCTCGGCCCCGGCGCGGCCTTTACCCAGGTGGTGGGGGTCGTCATCGGGACGCAGATCGGGGCCGGGACGCTGCCCCCTGCCCTGGCCCTGCCCGCGCTGTTCGCCATCAACGTCCAGGTCGGGTGCGACTTTATCCCCGTCGGGCTCGCCACCCAGGGGGCCACCCGGGCCACCATCGCCGCCGGGGTCCCGGCCTTCCTGCTCTCCCGCCAGCTGACCGGCCCCCTCGCAGTGGTCATCGGCTGGGCCTGCGCCACGGGGCTCTTCACCTGACGCCGGGCAGGTGACGGTTCGGGCCTGACGGACCGGGCGTCGCCGGAGCGGGTGCCCGCGAGGGCCTGATAACACGCGTTGGCAACATCCTTCACCGGGTGGGGATGACTGTTGCCTGAATTCGGCTCACCCGACGACAGGGAGGACCCTGGCTCTCAACCTTTGCCTCTGTTTTACCGACGCCGGTGTCTGGCGGTCCCCCGGTATATGCCGGGTGCCGCTTGCGTCCGGAAATAACAACAAAATCTGTTCCTTACCCCTCAGATAAGGAGGCCCTACACCATGAAAATCAAGAATCTGCGATGGTACATTATTATCCTGGTCATGCTGGGCACCATCACTAACTACCTGTCCCGCAACACGCTCGGGATTGCCGCCCCGACCATGCTCAAGGACATCGGCTTTACCGAGCAGCAGTATTCCTGGATCACCGCCGCCTTCAATTTTGCCTATCCGGTCGGCGGGGTCTTCGCCGGCTACATCATGGACCGGTTCGGGGTGCGCGCGGTCTTCTCCCTCATGGCTATCCTCTGGTCAGTGTTTAATGCCCTGACCGGGTTCTTCAGCTCGTGGATCCCCATGATGATACTGCGTCTCGGCATCGGCCTCACCGAATCCACCTTCAACCCCGCCGGGATGAAGGTCTCCACCCAGTGGTTCCCCGCCCGGGAGCGCGGGCTCGCCTGCGGGGTCTACAGCGTCGGCACCTCGGCGGGGGCCATGCTCGCCCCGCCCGTCGTCGCCTGGTCCATCCTGCACTACAACTGGCGGGTCGCCTTCGTCATTGCCAGCGTCTTCGGCATCCTCTGGGCCGTCCTCTGGTGCGTGGCCTACCGCGCCCCGGAGAAGCATCCCCTGATGTCGGGCGCTGAGCTCGCCCTGATTGGCCGGGACACGACATCGGTGGTCCGTCGCCGCGTCTCGATCAGAAGCCTGCTGCCCCGCCGCGACCTCTGGGCCATCTCGCTGCCCCGGATGTTTGCTGACCCCACCTGGGCGGCGCTGGGGTTCTGGATGCCGCTCTATCTCGTCAGCGTCCGTCATCTTGACCTGAAGCAGATCGCCCTCTTCGCCTGGCTGCCGTTCCTCACCGCCGACGTGGGCTGCCTCTTCGCCGGGTTCTGCGCGGAAAGGCTCAACCGCTGGGGGGTGACCCTGGTCAACGCCAAGCGGATCACCTTTACCTTTGCGGCCCTCCTGATGACCCTGGTCCCGCTCATCAACCACGTCACCAGCGCCGGGATGGCCATCACCCTCTTCTGCGTCGCCGGGTTTGCCCACCAGTGCGCCTCCATCACCGTCATCAGCATGTCCGGGGACTACTTCGACGAGAGCGAGGTCGGGACCGTCACCGGCTTTGCCGGACTCATCGGCGGCGTGGGCGGCTTTACCGGCACGCTGCTCATCGGCGCGGCCGTGGCC
>Ga0268266_10001667_pt1 | contig 25593 bp, 19 predicted proteins | sample KBSS13metaG_FD_190356 | JGI IMG/M metagenome (GOLD analysis project Ga0268266, IMG submission 190356) | Switchgrass rhizosphere microbial communities from Kellogg Biological Station, Michigan, USA - KBS S1-3 metaG (SPAdes) (version 2) | ecosystem: Host-associated > Plants > Roots > Rhizosphere... | reverse complement strand
CGGCAACGCCAACGTGCAAAAGGTCGACGGCAAGTCCGTTTGGACGATCGACGACCACAACTCCATCTCGGCCTCCGTACAGTACAACCACGAGCTGAAGTACCAGTACGCGACCTTGTCCAAGGTACAGGCCAATACGAACTACTTTCAGGGTTACGACCTCACGCTGCTGAATCCGACGGACTCGAACTACTGGCGGCTGCACACCAATCCTTTCGACAGCCTGTTGGTCAGTATGGATGGCGAGTTCCGTCTCACCGATTCGACTCGAGTGTCGGTCGTGCCGTACTTCCAGTACGGTGGCGGCGGCTCAGGCGGCGGCTACACCTTCACCGAGAGCACTGCGACCAGCAATTACGGCAGGTTCGCCTATAGCAACCAGGACATTGACAACAACGGCACAGTTAGTACTACCGCCGCTGGTGGGAAGGCCCTGGCCTACGAGCTGTCCAAGTCGTACACCTGGCGTCCGGGCGTCATCGCCAAACTGATCCAACAGCTCGGCCGCGACGACAGCCTGGAAGTCGGCTTCTGGCTCGACCAACCGCGCCAGGAACAGAGCGAGCCCTTCACGCCCACGGTTCAGGGCGCGCCGGTCGACATCTGGCAGAGCAATAGCGCGAACCTGGTCAAGTATTCGCCCCACGGCGGTCCGCAGTACCTCTACAACGAATACACCCAGACTTCACTGCGCCGGGGCTTCCTCGAAAACACCTGGACGCCGACGAATCAATGGACCGTGACGACGGGTATCGCCTACACGTCGGTGTTGCGTAAGGGCTGGGATTACGAGTACTACGGCGCGTTCGCGGGCCCCGCTTACCAGCAGCAGTATGGCGGCTATGCCCGGGCGACCTACAACAAGGCCACCCCGACCGCGGGGATCAAGTATCAACTCAACGACCAGAATCAGTTCTTCGCGGGCTACGGTCGCACGTTCCGTGCACCGATCAATGGCTCGGTTCTGCAGAACGCGGCCGTGTTGCTGTTTTACCAGGCCAATCCCGGGGAACTCGGTTTCAGCAAGATTACGCCGGCGCAGCTCGCAGCCATCGCGAACAACAAGCCCGAAATCGCGGACACGGTCGATGTGGGTTGGCGTTACTATGGCAGCCGCATTTCCGCCGCCGTCGACGCCTACGGCTCGAATCTGAAGAACAAACAGCTCTCGGGCTACGACAGCGCTTCCAGTGCGACGGTTTACCTCTCGGTCCCGGAGTTGCACCAGCGCGGCGTGAACGCGGAGGCCAGCTTCAAGCTCTACGACGATCTGACGCTATATGGGTCATACGCCTATACGAAGTCCACTTTCGCAGCGGACATGGACTCGATTGGTGACGGCTACTATCCCGTCAATGGCAAGTCGTTCCTCGATACGCCAAAGAACACCGCGTACCTGCGCCTGGCCTATGACCACGGACCGCTCTGGGCGAGCCTCGACATGAAATATCGCAGCTCGTTCTGGGGTGATTGGATGAATACGGAGAAGGCGGGCGGCTTTACCACGCTCGACTTCAATGCCGGCTGGCGTTTTCCGGACTTCGCCTCATGGCTCACCAAGCCGGAGATCAAGCTCAACGTATTCAACCTGACGGACAAGCACGCCCTGATCTACGACAGTGTCACGACATTGCTGGCCACCAAGGGGCCCCTGGACCCGATCAGCGGGAAGGCCCTGTATGCCGGCGGTGCGTACTACAACCTGCTCGAGCCGCGGACCTTCATGATCACCATCAAGGCTTCGCTCTTCTGATAGCGACGGAAGCGAGAACGGCGTCCTTCGGGACGCCGTTTTCTCGGCCGCGGACCTATGATCCCAAGGCGCGGTTGAGCACTGCGGCCAGCCGGACACCGGCTTTTTCGAGTTGGAGGGTGGCGACCTCGCGAGCTGCCTCGTCATAGCCGGGCGGCAAGCTAACGGGTGCCTGGTCCGGAGCGCACCCGGGCTTCGACCCGACGGTGTAGACCGAAGTCTTGGCGAGATCGAACCCCTCCATTGCCCATTGCGCCGCATCGCCTCTTTCCCATGCGGCCTTGTTCTGCGGCGTGATGCGGCGGGCGAGCATCTCTGCGGCGACTCGGGGGTCGTCACCGAGACCCTGAACCACCACGGTATCCCAATAACTGTGCAAGTTGACTTGGCGCGGCCCGCCGAGGTTCAGGAGCACGCAGTTACCGCCTTTATCCTGGTTGTCAGAATCGTGCAGCGGCTGATGGATATCGCCGAGAAAGTGCAGCAGGAATTTCAAGGCCAGGAGGCGTTCTGCCGCCGGGACCGCGGGATTCGCGAGCTCCTGGCTGAATTCCACTACCTTGTTCACGATGCAATCGTGCGCGGGCCCCTGGGATGCGACGGGGTCGGCGGCGGGAAAACCGAAACAGGCCGCCTTCAGGTCCGGGTGATCGAGCTCGATGTCCACGAAGTGCCATTCGCCCGTTTCCTTGTGCGCGCTGCGATAGCTGTCAGCCCAAACGGACTCCTCCAGCATATCGTGCGCCGTCAACGTGTCCTGGTCGGCCGCCAACATCTGGTCGACCTTCCCGAGCACTTGGGCCGTCAGGTAGCCCCGAGCCACCGCGGCAACGATCTTGTGGCCTGCGGAACCCCAGGCAAAGACCCCGGCCGGGTAGCTCAGTGCCCCCAGTGCGGCAAGCAGCGCCAGGCCTCGTTTCATGGTGAACAACTGCAACGCGCTCCTGTAGCGGCAACCTCCGGCCGCGTACTTCGGTTCGAGAGCTTATGAATATCGTATGACACTTTCGAGGACGCGCTCATCATTGGGCTCCCATAGTCAGTGCACATGCCAAAAGGATTGCCTGGCTACCTGGGCCGCGCAGCAGGTCACCCGCGCGCCCGCAGAGCGGATAATCACCCGTTCGCAGCATCCACGCGCGGGCGCCACCGTCTTGGCGTAGAGTGATACCCAGACCCGAGATCTGGCCCGGCGCAATCTGACACTCCTGCTGAGCCGTGATCCCGACATTGCGTCCGTCGTCGAATGCGAGTCCGGCCTGGAGGCTGTTGCGGAAATCAGAAAATCCAAGCCCGACCTGGTGTTTCTCGACGTTTCTTCCAGGCCGCATATTCGTGCGGCAAACACACGGCGCAGGGTCTGTAACCGGCGGCGACGGCCGTGATTTCATCGACGAAAAACACACGATGCTGCACATAACCGCCGCGGGCGATAGCCTGACGGGCGGCGCGACAGTCGAGACGTCCGTAGATCCTGCTGCGCCGATGGCCGCCAAGTGCGCCTGGTTTGGCACTCTGATACGGCTTACCGTCCGGCCCGATCAGTGTGAAGACTTTACGGGAGGTCATGGTCGTCGCCCCCAGCGGCCGCGATATAACTTCAGAACCCCGGCAACCTCGCGACTTGCGGGGCTGCGCGCTCAGGCGGAATCGCCTTCTCGTGCTCGAGCAACCAACGCTTGCGGTGCAAACCCCACGCGTAACCCTTGAGCTCGCCGTTACTGGCGATCACGCGATGGCAAGGTACGATGATGGCGATGGGATTGGCACCGTTGGCCGCGCCAACCTCGACTGCCGCTCGTGGGTCATCGAAACCCAACTCCCTGGCGAGCTTGCCGTAGGTCGTAGTGGTACCGGCCGGAATACGCCGCAGCGCGTCCCAGACCCTACATTGCAAGTCGGAGCCCCCAGTGGCCGTTGGCAGAGAATCGATCGCACTCAACTGGCCCGAAAAATATCCGGCGATGGCTAGCGCGACCTCCGTCGGCACCGAGGCCTCGGTCAATACGGCGCCGCTGCCGTAATGCTCCCGCAAGCCACGACGCAGGTGTGCCTCGTGAGTGCCGAAATCGAGCGCACGGATATTGCGTTCAGCGTCGGTGACGAGCAGGAGATCACCCAACGGCGACCCCAAACGGCTCAGTAGCAGTTGCACGATGCCATCCCTCTCGGGTGAGGTCCGCACCTGTGCAGACCTCACCGTTTTCAACCAGATGCCTTCACACATTGCCCATGCCAACTGCGGCCTTGATCAGTCCGAGTTGCGTCAAAGCAGTCACTCCGTCATCGAGCCCGATCTCTTCCACGATCTTGCCGTCGAGAACCTTCAGCACCGTGGTACCGGTGAAGTGCATCTTACGACCTGTCGCAGCCGGAAGCCCGCCCACCAGGAAATCATCGAAGGCACGACCCGTGTGGGTCCCACCACCTTCCCACTGCCCCACGACGTAGTCACCCTCGGCGATGAGCTCGGCCGTGCCCCAGAAACTCAGGTCCGGAAACGCGGCGCGAAAGTCCGTCATGAACGCCTTGATATCGTTACGACCCCGGCGGGGCTCGTGCAGCGAGTACTTGAGGAGCATGTTGGGCGCCGCAATCTCATCCACAACGGCAAGATTGACCGCCTTCCCCCAGAACTCCGTGAACCAGCGGCCGACAACCGCCTTGTTGAGCGTCTCTTTACTCATGTGAACAAGCCCTCACCGTTTCAGGATGATCATCGAACCGCTCGATGACCTTCCGGTACAAGACTAGGCCCCCGTCCCTGAAGCCAAAACCCGATTCTTGCTGTGAAATAAAACTGGACAAGCCCCGTCGCCGCCTGCTGCTATGAGCGACTCGCCAAACTGCTGACGACGATCGTTCCAAAGTACTTCCCGAGCTCTGTGGGGCAATCAAGGTAATGGCTACTCCCCTGACCGATGCAACGGCTCAACGCATCGCCAGAATGTTCCCCTCGTCGGCACAGGAGCTCGTCTCCAGCGTCCTGATCGAGGAATGCGGCGACAACTTAACTACCCACTCCGCACTCATCGAGCGCATTCGAATCGCGGTCTTGAAACTCAGCGGCGGAGACCTGAATGCTTTGCAGCGCGCTATCGACCTGGCGAAGACGGATTGGCGCGATGCGCTGATGGCTGCGGGCTTCGGCACCAACGTTGCGGCTCATCTCTCATGGTGGCCTGATCCACCCAAGCGTTGAGCCAGATCCATAGCCGAAGGATCTAGTACTGATCTAGTACCTATCCACATTGCGGAATCGTGCCGCGCGGCGGACGAGCTGAAGATCGTGCCCGCGAGCTCCAACCCTCCTTCAGAGCCCACCCTGTTCCCGGGAACACCCGCCGCACGCGGGAACGTCTCTGTCGCGTCTGGATGTCACCCGTCAGTAATGTCAGGGTGTAATGTTTGATCTACGGCGGTCCGAGCTCGACCGTCCGAATAACACCTACATTCACTCGGAACCGGCGTCCAATCGAACAGCCACTCATACGATGGAGGGAGCTATGTATCGTGCAATGATGTTGGGAACCCTGATCGCCACAATGGCGCTCACTGCGGCGGCGGTCGCGCACGAGCCGACGGAATTCCATGCCACGCTGTCGGGATTCGAAGAGGTCGGCGCGCTCAACAACCAAAGCGGAGCGATCCTGTCCGAGGGCCGGGGAACGCTCGAGCTGAAGCTGGATCGACAGACGCAAACGATCTCATTCACACTGCGCTTCGCCAACCTGACCTCCGCGGTCACTCAGTCACACATTCATTTCGGGAAAGTGCACATGGCCGGTGGTGTCATGGTGTTCTTTTGCTCGAACCTGCCCAAGCCCCCGCCGGGAACCCAGCCATGTCCCGCGAACGGCGGCACTGTGACGGGTACGATCTCCGCTGCCAACATCCTCGGAATCGCCGGACAGAACGTGAATGCGGAGGATTTTGACGCTCTCGAAGATGCCCTGGAAAGCAACACGGCGTACGCCAATGTGCATACGGCCAACTTTCCCGCGGGCGAGATCCGCGGCCAGATCCGACACGACTCCGGCCACGAAGACTGAGTGCCGGTGTAGCGCACAACGAGGGGCCGGCGATCCAAAACGGCCCCTCCCATCGCAGCCGGCGTGCGTGAGGTGGCGCGCATCCGCCGGGTCGACCGCTACACGCTTCGCGTTCGTGTGAGACTGACGACGATGTCGTCCGCCAGGTGAAATTCGAGCTTCCCGCCCCGCAATGAATTGCTTCCCGGGTCGACGTTACCGAAGTCCAGCGGTACGTTGAGATACCGTGGGTGACTCGGATTATGGCAGTGCACGATGAGCCGCAGGCGCTTCTGCTCCTTCGAATACTTGCTCTTTTCCAGGGTGCAGCTCTCGCCCTCGTTCGCGTCCGTCTTGTAAGTGAGACTGCCGGTGATGTCGCCGTTCGCAATCTGTCGGATCTCGAGATTGACGACGCTGAGTTGGGTATTTCCCTTGGCATCCGCATAGACGCCCGTCCAAACACCACTCAGGTCTCGCTTTGTGGAGGCAACGCGGGAATCCGCAGCGACGGTTCGGTGAGACGCACCGCCGGGGGTTGCCGGTTGAGTGGGTTTCGTTTCGGAGGAGGAGGCTCCGGTTTGCGCGGGTTCCGCCTGTTGGGTGCCCGCCACGACGGGCGGGACGGAAGTTTGCGACGGTAGAGCCTCTTTCGCCCCGGCGTCAGCCCCGGCCGCAGACGTCCCTTTTACGCTGGTGTCTGATCCTCCTGCAGGCGTCCCTTTTGCGCTGCTGTCCGCGCCAGCCGCGGAGGCCCCTTTCGCGCTGCTGTCCATTCCACTCGCCGGAGCCGCTGTCCCCCCAGGCTCCAACCCAGCCACCGTCGCCCCGCTTGCCTTGGTTTCCCCTCCAACCGCCCCAGGACCCTCTTGCGCCCTGACGTCAGACCCCGTTGCAACAGGCGTCGTTCGACCCATAAACCGCCACGACACCCCCGCCGCCAACACCACAACCCCAACCGCCCCCGCAATGACGGCGGCCCTCGGCACCGATGACCTGCCCGGCCTCGCTGTCGTCGCCGGAGCCCCCGGGACCCCCGCATCCTGCGAAGTCCCCGGAGCCACCGCCGCAGTCGCCGAGGTCCCCGCCGTCACAGGCGCCACCGGCCGTCCACTTGAACTCTGAGTCCTCAGCAGTGTTGCCTCATCGAGGCCAGTGGCATCCATCCGCGGGACCGGCACCTGCATGCGAGCAACAATAGTCTCATCGGCGCTGAACGGAACCCCATGCAAATCCGGCAACGCCTGGATGAACTCCTCGGCCGTTGCAAATCGCTCGTTGGGATCCTTGGCCAGCGCACGCATGACGGCGTGCACGGCCTCCCCCGGAATTTGCGGGTTGTAAGTGATAGGCGGCAGCGGCATATCCCGCACGTGCGCCGATTCGATCTCGAACGCCGTCTTGGCCTGGAAGGGCGGGCGGCCGCACAAAATTTCATACAGCGTGACACCCATCGCGTAGATGTCGGTGCGCACATCGACCGGGCGTCCCAGGATCTGTTCCGGGGACATGTAGGAGGAGCTTCCAACTCGCGTACTGACTTGAGTGTGTCCCGTCGAGCTCTGCATCTTGGCGATGCCGAAGTCCGTGATCTTGATGACGCCCTCGTCCGTGAGCATGAGATTGGCCGGCTTCAGGTCACGGTGAATGATGCCCCGCCGATGGCCGGCTGCCACACCGCGAAGCGCTTGGACAAAGATCGGCAGAGCGATGTGGGCCGGAATCGGCCCGCCGCGCTGGAGTTTGCTTTGCAGCGTCTCTCCCTCGATGAATTCCATCACGGCCACGGGCGAGCTGTTCCAGACGAAGAAGTCGAACAGCATGGCGATGTTGGGATGATTCAGGGCCGCCTGGACGCGCGCCTCATGGCGAAACCGCTCGACGAACTCCGGATCATCGCGCAGCTCGGTGCTGATGACCTTCAGCGCCACGGTGCGATCGAGATTGACGTCGAGCGCCTTGTACACGATTCCCATGCCGCCGCGGCCGACGATCTCCAGGACCCGGTAGTGCTCGATGGTTTCGCCGATCAAATTGAGTCCTCGAATGGATTACCTTCGGTAGGCGAGCACGCTGGAGCGGCTCTTGCCGAGGTAGATGCGGTCTCCAGTGCGCAGCGTCGCCTTGTCTACTCGCGCCGAGTCAGTGGAATTCACATAGGTGCCATTGGCCGAGCCGCGATCGATGACCACCACCTCGCCGTCCAACGGCACGACCCAGGCGTGCTCCTTCGAGATGGAGTCGGTGGGTAGGACGACGCTGCACCGTGTTGAATCGCGTCCAATCAGCAGCCCACCCTGGGAAATGGGGAAGCGTTGTCCGGTAAGTGGTCCGCTGATGACTTCCAGTGTACCGAAATGATCGACGCGCGTCGGGTCGACGGTCCCGGCCGCCGAGCTTTGCTTCGGGTCAACTAGACTGCGCGCATTCGCTCGCCGCCCGTATTTCTCGACTGCGGCCCCGCCCCCCGCGCCGGCCTGGCCTCTCGCGCCGGCCCGGCCCTCCACGCCCACGCCCGCCCCGGGCTCGGCCCCGCGCCCACCGGAAGCCACCGTTGACAGCCCCTTGCGGCGTAGTTTGCCCGCTGGGGCAGGAGGCGCCGCCCTACCGGTCCTGCTGATCCTCGCCACCAGCCAGGCTGCAGGTCCGATGGCCACAATCCCAAGCGCGGTCGCGGTCACTCCCGCGGCGCCGAAGGAATCGATGAGCCATCCCCAGAGTCCTTCCGTCTTTTCGTTCGCCGCGGCCGCCTGCTCGAGCCGCTCCGCCTCGGGCTGGCGCGGCATCATTTCGAGCACGTGTTGGAGCAACTCGTGCGCGCGCCGCCAACGACCGTCGGCGTAAGCCGTCAGAGCCCTTTGCCACAGGTCGTCGAAGGCCCCACGCTGCGGCTCGATACCCGCCTGGCGCACGAAATCCATGGCGACGTTGATGGGTACGAGATAGTTGTATGCGCCACCGCTTTTGAATGTCGCAATACCGATGACGCGTCCCTGCGCGTCAAAAGCCGGGCCGCCGCTGTTACCCGGGTTGATGATGGCGGTCGTCTGCAGCACCGGAATGTCAGGTCGATCCAGCCGCTTGACCGCGGAGATCGTTCCGTCGGTGCTGGTCGCAATGAGCGCCGAGATCGCGCTCACTCGCGCATCGCCGGGATAGCCGATGACGTACACCGGGTCGTTCACGTTGAGGGGATCCGAGTTTCCGAGCGGCACAGTCGGCAAGTCGTGGCCGTCGACTTTGATGACAGCGACATCCTTTCCCGGGTGGGGCGAGTCGATGAATGGCTCGCTGTAGGCTTTGATAGCGCCGTCGAAGCACCGTCTATTGTCCAGACACACTCGCGCCGTGACGGCCCCCTTCGAAATAGCAACCTTGCCGTCGCGAAGATACTGGTTGACGAGCGAGTTGAGTTTCGCCCGCTCGGCGGCAGTCATGGCAGGCTGGCCCCGCTGCCGTCGCTGTGCCGCGAATTGCTCCTGCAGGGCGAATGTCAGACATGCCGAGATCGCGGTTTCGCGCGCTTGCCGGGCATCGGGGTCCGTCACGTTGGCCAGCTGTGCCACGTGTCCATTGGTGATCAGGTATCCATCTGGCCTGATCAGAAACCCGCTGCCGCGGACGCCGGCGCCCTCAGGACAGCTCACTCCGAGCTCCGGAATGCTCGCCTGTAAAGGAATGGAAATCAGGACGACGCCTGGACGCAACTCGAGATCCCGCCTGGCGTCGGGACTCAGTGGTGCCGCACCGGCAAAGCCTCCGACGCCCAAGCCGGCGGCAAGGAGCGTGAGAGATCGAATAGTCGCGTATGCCATCTTTCGACGCGAACGTCGCTCGCCCACGCCGAATCCTACACGTTGCTGTTGCGGTAGGAGGCCACTACAGTTGATTCAATGTGCTCGGCGCGCTCGAGTCCGGTCGTGTCTGGCCAGCGGCAACCAACAGGGGTGTCGAGGCGGGCGCCTTGGGCAGCCCCTTGGGGCCCATGTTCTTCGACGCCACCAGCATGGCCTGAGTCAGTTGGTCCTGCTGCTCACTCTCCATCGCCTCGAGATCGTTTTCCGACACCCGGGTCACCAGGCCCGTACCGCAGTCGGAAATCGCACTCAGCTTGACCTCCACCGGCACGGTCCCGTTGTTGTCCATATCGCCCGTGCGCTCGATGTAGTCGTTGGGCGTGAGCGAGCAAACAGCGCCGGGCGTATCCGAAGGGACATCGAGCGGCGCGTTGACCCGGAACAACTTGTGACCGGGCTTCAGGGCGCTGGGGCCGCTGTCGGAGACTTCGGTGGTCTGCCGCTGGCGCTCGCGCAGCTGGAGTTTGATCTGCGCATCCAGCTCCTCTTTGATTTCCGGGGTAATGGGCGGAGGGGCGGCCTCGGGAGGTGGGGTCTGGGCCGAGTCCGACGAGGACGAGTCGCCGGACTGATCATCAGTTGCCGAGGAGGAGGGCGGCGGTGCCGCAGCGTCCGCTGGCGACGCGGCTCCGTCCGATGCCGCATCCGTGTCAGGATAAGTTTCCGCGTGCCAGTCCTGATAGGCGGCGCGCATGTTTTGTGAGATCAGGTAGTCCGTCAGCCACAGGTCGAGGCTGGTGTAGCTCGGGTAAGGCGTGAAGTAGTCTCCATAGGCCGTGTACCAGGCCTCCCTCCTCCATCCCCACCTGTAGCCCACCGCGGTTGGCCAAGGTTGGACAGCCCAAGCGTAGTACGCGGGCGCGAAGGTAACTGCCGGAACAACGCTCTGGTAGGTGAAGGTACGCCCATAGCGCGTGAACGAGTGTTGGCTATATACCCTGGCGTAGAGCACATGGCCGCCGCGTACATACGTACGGCTGGTATAGCCGGGTCTCAGCGGGTGCTCGACAACGCCGGTGACGCTAGTTCCGTAGCGGACAGCGTGAACTGTGCCGCCAAAGCCGCCGCCGCCGCCGCCGCTGACGCTGCCGCGGCCGGCCCAGGGACGCGTCGCTTCCACCATCCGGCGCCCGCCGGCGAAGTGCTGCTCCGTTCTCATCCCGTTAGGAGTGTGGGTAACGAAGCTGCTGTGTTGTCCCGGACCGAATCCGCCTCCAGGTCCATGGCCGTGCGACGGATCCATTCCGCCTCGGCCGAAGCCGCCATAGCCATGCTGCTCCGCAGTGTTGCCGGACGGATGGTAGCCGCCACCGGCGGGACCCGACGACGAGGGTCGATATCCGCCAGCTTGTGAAGAGGGGTGATACCCGCCCCGTTGCGGAGGGGCTGCGGCGCCCGGCCGGGTCGAAGGATTCGTCGGCCCCGCGCTGTGCTGGGTTGATGCCGGGCTGGTGGGCGCCTGGGTACGTGTTGGGCCGGAGTGGCTCCCCGGCCCCTGTTGATGCGGCTCCCACTCCTTGGCCCTCTGATTCTGGGCGGCGGCGAGCGCCGTCAATGTTCCCAGGGCCAGAAATCCCAACGCTTTGTAGTGGTTGATGGTGCGCATGCTTCGTTTCCCGAAAGAGGAGCCTCATGCAACGCGCTTGGGCGTGTTGCCCCCTGTGTCGGTCAGGCCGTACGGCGTCTTTGGGCTCGAAGTCCACTGTTGTTGCGCCATTGTGCCCGCCTGACCACTCCAATATACACGGCACAATGACCAGCCACTCACCGGAACTGGCCCAATTCGGGTGGTTCTCCGCAATAAGTAACTGACCTGTCTAGCCTTTCCCGCGGGCCCCCGGAGGGCTAAGACGGTAGTCCCGGGTGGTTACCCAGGTCTAGTGATTTTGGTCATAAGCCGGCATCCCCGACGCCGCTCCGTCATCCCTCGGCCGCGTCGCCACACAATAACGGGCTTCAACGATTTCGCGCGCGCGGAGTCGGTGCGGGCAGGGCATTCAGGCTCTTGAACATCGAGAACACCCACGGCCGCACCGCCAGCAGTGCCGCCATCGGACGTTTGTCCTTGGGTGGCACCGTGCGATCGAGCTCCGCCAGATCCCGGAACTCCCCCGCCATACGTTCCAACTTCCGGAGCAGAATCTTACAGGAGGCGTCTGAAAGCTCTGCGGAGAGGAAGTGCAGAGCCTCCCCGGAGCGAGCAAACGCGGCCTGCAAAAACTCCTGGCGAATCTGGCTCTCGTACGTACGCCGCAGCGGCCCGTCGGGTCGCCACGCAAGCACCGATGCCGCGCGCGTTCGCGCCCGCAGCTTCGATCTCAGTTCGATCAAACGGAGCGCATCCAGCCGGACCATCAAGCGGCGGACCGCCCGCTCATCCACGGCGAGTTGGGTACTCACATCCCGCCCCGTCCGCCCGTTCGCAAGCAGATAAAAACACGCCAGGAGCTTCGGATCGGCCGCCAGGGCGGTTTCCTGTTCCAGTGTCAAGAGCTCCGCAGTGTCGGCCGACTGGTCCCCCGCCAAGCGCACCACTTCGCTCATGCTGACCTCGAGCGCCTGGCAGATCTCATCCAGGCGTGCCAGCGTCAACGTCCCGCGCGAGAAGATCCGTTTCACGGAAGCTTCACTCAAGCGGATCTGCTGCGCGAGATCGCGATAAGTAATCTGCCGGGATTTCATGATGGCCTTGAGGCTCGTCATGATGCGCGCCGGCGTCGGATTGGCGCTCGTCATCGTAATACCTGTTTCCTGCGACCCTGGGTATCGAAATACGATACTCCACGGAGTGGTATTGATCCATCGTCAATCGCCCGTCAATCATCCCTCCAGCAATTTTCATCTCACGATCAGGACGAGGGTGACTATGAAGCGTTATGTTTACTCCATGGGTGCGGTCATGTTGTTGGGCTGCTGCGTGCCGGCGCTGGCGCAGGGCAACTTCAGCGAGCCCGATTACTCCCAGGCAAACTGGTATTTCGCCGGCGGCTACACCGTCGCCACCGGGGCAGCCGCAGATTTCGTGAACAACGGCTGGAACATCGGTGGCGGCGTGCAGTGGCGGCCCCATCCGGGGCCGGTCTCACTGCGGTGGAACTACGAGTACAGCCGCAACATTGCGACCCATCAGTTGTTGAACGAGGGCGCGGCGATCAACCAGACAGAAATCGATCACGGCTGGAGCGACCTCTTCAGCACCGACCTCGACGCGGTGCTCGACATTCCGCTCGCACGCGGTGTCAGGGCGTATGTCCTGGGTGGCGGCGGCGGCGCCATTCGCCGCATCAGCCTGACCCAGACAATCGGCACGAACGGCAGCACCTGCAGCGACTGGGCGGGTTTCTGCAGTGTCACGGTCTATCCGGGCGAAGTGGTGGTACAGAGCAAGACCACGGGCCGCTGGGAATGGAACGCTGGCGCGGGGCTCAACGTCTCCCTCGGCGGCGGACAATCCTTCTTCGTCGAGGCGCGTTACATGGAGGTCGAGACGCCGGTACGGACGGGGTTCGTCCCCATCCGCGTTGGCTTCATGCTGTAACGACGGCTGCTCCCCGGGTAGAGTAACCACTCTACCCGGGAGACCCAACTTAAGCCCCTAAAGCTTGTAGATGTCCGGCACCGTCCGTTCCATGTATCGATCGATGTGGGTCGGGGAGACGAATCCAAACTGCCGGTACAACCCGTGAGCATCCTTCGTAACGAGGTTCCACCGGCGCAGTCCTTGCAGCCTCGGATGTTGCGTGGCCATCGCCATCATGGCTTTCGAGAGCCCGCGCCCACGGTGCTCTTCGAGCACATAGACATCGCATACGTAGCAGAAGGTGGCGTAATCGGAAATCAACCGGGTGAGCCCAACTTGCGCACCCGCTGCGTCGTACACACCGATGCACAACGAGCCACGCGTCGCCCGCTCGACCACCTCGAATGGGATCTGCTCCGACCAATACGCGCGCCGCAAGTAGGCATGCATCGCTTTCAGATCCAAACGTCGAGGATCGTCCGATAGGGTGTACGAGCCAACAGTCTGCGTTAGATAGGTATCCATGGGTTCCGTCTCGAGACTACGCGCGTACAGTATGCCTGACCGCGCAGTGGCCGAAGACATCGTCCACACCGCCTTGCAAGGCATCTTGGCGAGCCCGTCGAAGCCGACGTACGCGTACGCTACCAACGGAGTGTTGGACGGCATAGACGATCGGGCAGGCGACAGGTGGAAGCTGCTCCTCGATGAGTCCAATGCCGCAGGCCCAGGCGCTCGAACCATGACCTGCGCTCGCCGAGTCCCGAGAGCCGCTTGAACGAGGCCGCCGAGGCGGCGCAGCTGAAAGTGCCCGTTGCTGCGGATACCCGCGGGCCGATGCGGCGGGAGCACACAGGCGTCTCGAGGCCGGACACTTGCTGGGCAAGATCGCCTTGATGGCGAGCTAGGAGCCTGTCTGACTAATGCTCGCCTACTGCGGCCGCCCCTCAGCGGCAGCTTCCGGCGATCCTTCCTCTTACATAGTACCGGGCTACGCCCGGTAACGATCGCCCCTTGTCTTCATAAGATTTGGCTGCTCGCTGAGGGTCGCCCTCGCTACGGCGATCATTAGTCAGATAGGCTCCGAGCGCCGAACGCGGTCTCACTCCGTTAGCTTTCAGCTGGCTGTCCAAACGCCAGTCGCAGCCGCGGACTGGACGATTGGGGAACACCGAATCTGACACGCTCCCCCTGACGGATTGAACAAATAACCAGTGCCCGGGCGACTCACCCGAGCCTGGCTTGCCAATCAATCAACACAGGAAGGGGATAGTCATGTACCAGCTCATGCGCCAGCTCGGCGTCGCGGCAGCCCTTGCCATCGCCGCCGCACCCATTGCGTTCGCCCATGACGACGATTCGCGACGGGAACGCGATGCCTATGCCGTCACACCGCTCGTATCGAACCTCGCCGGTCACGCTGCGAAGCAGGATCCGGTTTTGCAGAACGCCTGGGGTATAGCTTTCTCGCCGGCGGGCAGCCCGTTCTGGGTCAACGACAACGCCACCGGATGCTCGACCCTGTATGACGGCACCGGCACGAAAGTTACGGCGCTCCAGGTATCCATCCCCCTGCCCGGCAACATGGTGTCGCCCACATCGTGTAAGCCGAAAGATCCCAACAGCCAGTCCGCAGGACCCGCGGCTCCGACAGGCATAATTTGGAATCCCGCGGCGTCGTTCCTCGTACCGGGCACCACGATTCCCGCAGTCTTCATCTTTTCCACGGAAGACGGAACGATCTCGGCGTGGGCGAACGGACTGAGCCCTGCCGCGAACGCGGTCATCGCGGCGGACGAGTCGATGAATGGCGCCGTCTATAAAGGCCTGGCTTTCGCGGTAAACGCCAAGGGGCCGTTCCTGTTTGCGACTGACTTTCACAACGGCAAGGTGGATGTCTTCGGGCCCAACGGGCCGGACGGTATGTTCACAAAGGCCACTGTCGATGGCAATTTCAGCGACCCGCAGTTACCGGCCGGCTATGCGCCATTCAACATTGTGAACCTCGACGGCGACCTGTTCGTGACTTATGCGAAACAAGATGACGAGAAGCACGATGACGTCGCCGGTCCCGGTCACGGCTTCGTCGACGTATTCGATACCGCCGGCCATCTCATCCGTCGGTTCGAGTCCCGCGGGCGACTCAACTCCCCCTGGGGAATCGCCCGGGCCTCCTTCGCGTTCGGACCCTTCAGTGGCAAGATCCTGGTCGGCAACTTCGGCGATGGCCGGATCAATGTATTCAACAACGACGGCGCTTGGGTCGACGCGCTCGAGGACGAGCATGGCAAGGCCCTGGTAATCGACGGACTGTGGACGTTGACCCTGGGCGGCGGCCGCAATTCGAGCCCCGACACGTTGTATTTCTCGGCGGGACCCAACGGCGAGACCAACGGATTGTTCGGCACGATCACGTTGGTTCCTGCTCACCGGGACCACTAGTCGTCGCCGGTACGGGCCCTGCGCGCAAGCCGGCAGGGCCCGTCAGGCCTTCATTCCGGTTCCCGCCACATGACCACTCGCGTGTACTTCGCGAGTAACTCGTCCAACAGACCCAACGCCGCCGTCAGGCGCTCCTCGCCGACGTCCTGAAGGAATTCGGCCCGCTCGCGCGTGACCACGGCGTTCATTGCCTCGCTCTCGCGCTTACCCTTCGCCGTCAACACCACGGTCTTCGCCCGGTTGCTGCCGCCAAGGGAGCGGCGCACAACGAGCCCTTCTCGTTCCAGGCGGTTGAGCAAACGGACCAGCGTGGGTAACTCGACTCCGACCTGCTCGGCAATCTCGCCGGTCTTGGCCCGACCGGCCATCATGCCAACCCATAACAGCGTGACCCAGCGCGCGTGACTGTCGCCCGTGGTAGTGCGCAACGCGTTATCTATCTGATTCAGCCACCGCCGCGACAAAAACAGTATCCGGCGGGTCAGGCGCAGCTTCCGGTCCTCCAGTGAGCCGACTGCGGCTCCCTCCGGAGTCCAATCGTAGAAACAGCGGGAAATCTCGCGCTCCGACGCCGGCAGCTGCGGCATCGGCTCCCGGGAGGATCCCGAGCGCGCGGCACGCGCGCGGCGCGCACCTCTGGCGGAACCCGATCCATTGCCAACATGACCTCGCGTACTCATGGCCGGCGTACCCCCTTTTGATTTCGTTGTTGTCAGCCTAAGAGATTCTTTTTTTCCGGTTTGACTCTTCCACCTGACCTATAGCATGCTAATTTGTAACAGTTAGCAAGCTATTTGTAGTCTTCTTGACACTCACGGGTGTTTCTATAGAGCGAATCTAAGTAGACGGATCGGGGAGGGGGAGTTCATGTCTGCTGAGATTTCCGGCGGCGTAGTCGCTGGTGGCTGCGTGCACCTGCAACTTTGTGGGCCACCGCGCCCGCCGGCAGCCGATCTACGCTCCGGAAGAATCGCAGCCCGGCGCGCGTTCCGCGGCCACGGCCAAGCTGAGCCATACCTCCAAGCCCGGCCTCAGGCGTCGAGCTCAACACGCTTCATCGATCAACAGGGGGATAACAAGTGAACCACTATCGTTCTCGCTGGGTTAGTTTGGCCGCGCACCCGGAGGGGCGCGATCGGGTTCCACGGAAGGCACCTCCGGGCTTCACGAGCCTGCGGCGAGACTGCACCCGACGAGGGGGCATTCTCGCAACAACCGTTGGCATCCTCGTTAGTGTTGGCGCCTATGCCGCCGACGAGGGTCCGGCGCCGACCCCTGCCGCGGCAGGCATCGACCAGGTACAGGAAGTCGTTGTAACGGGCTCGCGCATTCAACGGCGCGACTACGAAGCCAACAGCCCGATCCTGACCGTCGATGAGTCCCTGCTGAAGAACTCCAGCTCCGCGGCGATCGAGACAGCGCTGACGAAGCTGCCCCAGTTCCACCCGGTGCAGACCCCTGCGCAGGGCGGCGATATTCAGCCCACCGCGACGGACACTCCGGGCGGTGCCACGGTCTCGCTACGTGGCCTCGGCGCGAATCGTAACCTGGTCTTGCTCGATGGCCGTCGTGCTACCCCCGGCAATGCGTCGGAAGTGGTCGACATCAACACCATCCCCTCGCTGGCCATCGAGCGCGTGGAAACCATCACCGGCGGCGCGTCGGCGACCTACGGCGCGGACGCGGTCGGCGGCGTCGTCAACTTCATCTTGCGCAAGAAGTTCGAGGGCCTGCAGTTCGATGCGCAGGCGGGCGAATCGCAGCGCGGCGATGCCTTCGAGTACCAGGTTGGCGGCATCATGGGCACGAATTTCGCGGACAACCGCGGCAACGTCATGCTCGCCTTCTCGCTGAACGATCGTCACTCGGCCAGGCATGTCAACCGGCCCTGGTTCGTGGCGGAGGACAAGAACCCCAACACTGGCGGCACCAACGCAGGACTTGCGCAGAACGACATCGAATACTTCCCGGACTTCTCCGGTTACGACCCCTTTGGGCTTACCCCCTCGCAGGCCGCGGTGAACTCGTTATTCCCCGGCGCGACGACGCCGGTCCCCACGACCCAGCGCTTCTACTTCAATCCGGATGGCACGCCCTTCACCGGCTTCTTCCAGAGCTCGACCAATGGCGCCTACGCCTTCAAGGGAGATCTGACCGGGACGAAGTGGAAGCAGAACACCAATGGCGCACTGACCCAGAGCTTCCAGGATGCGTTGGCGGTTCTGCCACTGCATCGCGACAACTTCTTTACGCGTGGCACCTACGACATCACCGACTGGCTCAGCTTTGACGCGCAAGGCATGTTCAGCAAGGTGGAGACGCAAACCGTTCAGCAGCCCTCGCCGTCGGTGAACGGTTGGTCCGTGCTCGTGCCGTATGATAACCGTCCTATCCCGGCCGCCCTGAACACGCTGCTGGCGAGCCGTCCCGCGCCCGGGCCGGGCCAGAGCACCGATTGGCAGCTCGTCTATTATCTCAACAACGTTCTGGGCAACCGCGCAGCCCGCACCGATGTGTTCAGCTACAACATGCAGGGGGGCTTCCACGGCACGATTCCGGGAAGCGATTGGACCTGGGAGCTCTACACGTCGAAAGGTCAGTCGGAGACCACTTCACTGCTGACGGGTGTCGCCTCTCTCGAGCGCACCCGGGCCGTCGTCTCGGCTGCGAACTGGGGTGCCGGTTTCAGCGCACAGGGCAACGCCGCATTCGGCGGGTTCGGCGCCAACACGGCAACCTGTACCAGCGGCTTGAATCCGTTCGACAAGGCCAAGCCCATCACCCAGGATTGTAAAGACGCCATCGCCTCTCCGTTGAAAACCCGCTCGACGCTCAACCAGGACATCTGGGAGGCGAACGCGCAGGGCAAGATTGTCGACCTGCCCGCGGGTGAGCTGCGCGGCGCCCTCGGTGTCTCACATCGTCAGGACAAGTACGAGTATCTGAATGACACCCTGACCACCCAGGGCACGTCCTTCCAGGACCAGGCCATCGGCATCTACCCGAGCGGCAACTCGGTCGGCCAGATCTCGGTGAAGGAGGCCTATGGCGAGGCCCTCGTGCCCTTGCTGAAGGACATTCCCGGCATCCAGAAGCTGGAGCTGGAGTTGGGCGCACGTTGGTCCGACTACGATACGACCGGGTCGAGCACGACCTGGAAGGCCCTTGCCAATTGGAAGCCGTTGAGTTTCGTGCGCATCCGGGGTGGCTTCAACCGTGCCGAGCGCTCGCCGAACATCGCGGAGCTGTACCTCGCGCCGCAGCAAACCTTCGTGTTCAACTCCTCAGGCGACCTCTGCTCGCTTGCGAACACCTCACCGTTCTCCGCCAACCCGACGAACGCGAACGGGGCCAAGGTCCAGGCGCTGTGCTCGCAGCTCATGGAGAAGTCGGCCCCGGGAACCGCGGCCAATTTCTACAACAACTTCCCGGCCTCCCACACGGTCGGTGGCACCTTCGCCTTCCCGACGCTGCACGGCAATCCAAACGTCGAGCCTGAGAAAGCCAACACCTGGACCCTGGGCGCCGTGATCGACTCGCCGTGGGATACGGATGCGCTGCGATCGTTGCGGCTGTCCGTCGACTACTATCACATTGAAGTGAACAACGCGCTCGGGCAGCAGTCGGTCGATATTGCCCAGCGCCAGTGCTTCGATCCGGCGTTCAATCCGACGTTCAGCGCGAGCAACCAATATTGCGCCGGTATCAACCGCGTAGCGAACGATGGCGCGCTCGGCAATATCATCACGACCTACTACAACAACGGACGCTTCAAGACCGAGGGTCTGGATACCCAGATCGACTGGGGTATCAACATCGGTCCGGGTCGTTTCAGTCTGAACTCCGCGTTTACGTATCTCATCAGCCTGAAGTCCTCCGAGCTGAGCTCGGACCCGGAGATCGAGTACTCCGGTGTCCTAGGCCAGGGCGTGTTCCAGAACGGCCTCGACCCGGGGCAATTCAAATGGAAGATGTTCAACACCTTCGGCTACAGTGTTGGCCCGGTGAGCGCATCCCTGCAATGGCAGCACCTGCCCTCCATCCGCTCGGCTGAATCCGCGGCTACACCCAACACGCCCTTCACGGGAGCGGCTGCGTACGACCTGGTCAACTTGAGTGCCACGTACTCGATCGGGAAATCCGTGGTCATCCGGGGTGGCATCGACAACCTGTTCGACAAGTGGCCGCCGATCGCGGAGGTCGACAACGCGCCGCCACCGGGGGTCCTGCCAGGTGGTGCGTATAACGAGTTCCTGTACGACATGAACGGCCGCCGCTTCTATCTGGGCGCGACGGTTAATTTCTGAGGAGTGGTTGAAGCGCGGCCCGGCCTGTCGCAATGACAATCGGGCCGCGTTACTCTAAGGCGATCGTCGAGGCCTGTGCTCGCGGCGACCTGTCCCGGAAGGCTCGCAGGGGGATTGGACCATGCGGTCAATGATCGGTTTTCTAACGGCTGCGGTGCTCTCGTCGGTCGCTCTCGCGCAATCGCCCTCCGATCCGCTGGAGGCCTGCGCGCAGAAAGCCGACGCCACCGCTCGGCTCGCGTGTTTCGATCAAGAGATGCAGCGCCGCCACGCGACCAACGCACCACACACAGCCCCCGCCTTGACTCCGTCAGCGTCTCGGGCCCCCGCGTCGCCAGTCGCTCTGGCCCCCGCGTCGCCAGTCGCTCTGGCCCCCGCGACGTCAGTTGCCTCAACTCCCTCGACGCCGGCTGCTCCGGTCCCCACGGCGCCATCAGCTCCGGCTGCCACCTCGGCGGCCGCCCACGTTGACGAAAATGCCGGCCTGAGTGGCCCCACCCTTCGCAAAAAGCTGCGCGACGAGGGCATTGAGGCAACCCCGAAGCCCAAACCCATCGTGGCCCAGGTTGCAAAAGCGCTCTGGCGTCCCGATCACCGCTACACCCTGGCCCTCGACAACGGCCAGGTCTGGGAGCAGGTCGAGGAGCAACAGGGCATCTACGTCGACGCACGCGACACCGTGACAATCAGCCCCGGCGTCCTGGGTGCCTTCTTCCTCGAGACTTCCAAGCGGAAGTCCTTCCGCGTCCGCCGCTTGCAGTAACCCAACTCATTGCGGTTCATGCAGTGGGCGCTCGGGCGCCGACCATCCAGCAGGCGGCGGTGAAGCGGACCTCAGCTCCGTGTACATAGGGCTCAAAGGCCGGGCGAACCGTTTCGATAACCTGCTTACGCGTGCGGTCGTCGGCCTCTTGAACGATGCGGCCGACGGGACCGATCAGGGTCAAGTATCGGACCAACTCCTTCTCGGGGAAGGTGCACACAACATCGATCGGCCGGATGTCGATCCCAACCCAACCGCTCTCCTTTAGGATGCGGTAGACCCTGTTCTGATCCGCGAAGGCGAACTGCCCGGGCGCGTCCGGCTGTCGCGCCGGGATGTTCGGCAGGAACGGCGCTGCGGCCCGCTCTGCCGTCGTCATGAAGTGATTCTCCGCGGCACTGCGCCAAGCGACGAACAGGAGCTCGGCGTCATCCCGTGCGGCAAGCCGCAGGTTCGTAAAGGCCTGGACGAAGTCATCAAAGAACATGACGCCGAAGCGCGAGACGATGATATCGAAGCTTGCAGGCTCGAACTCGTGGACCTGTGCGTCGGCGCGGATGAAGCTTGCCGGTGTGCTTTCCCGCTCGGCACGGGCTCGGGCCGCCGCGAGCATCGGTTCCGAAATGTCGATGCCGATGCAGCGGCCCTTCGTTTCGAGTAGCCGCGCGAAGGCGAGCGTTGTACTGCCCGTACCGCAGCCGACGTCTAGTACGCGGCTATCCGATGCGTCAGCAACCGCTTTAACGAGCAGGTCTTCGAACGGGTGGAGCGCCTGGTCGAGCGCGGCCTGCGCCTCAACCCAACCGCGACCGGCGAGGCCGTTCCACAGCGTCGTCTGCTCCTCGTTGGTCTGGTGCGCGGTATCCACGACTTTCTCCCTCTTGTTTGCCTACAAGAAACTCTCGTTGCAATATGCCACTTCAAGTCGACTTGAGGTCAAGGGGTGAGAGACCTGGACATCAGTGAGGTGTCGCAGCGGTCCGGCGTTCCCGCCTCGACGCTGCGGTTCTATGAGGAAAAGGGGCTGATTTCCTCTGTCGGCAGACGGGGCCTGCGCCGCCTGTTCGATCCCGGCGTGCTGGAGCGGCTTGCGCTGATCGCGCTGGGACGCGCCGCCGGCTTCGCGCTCGATGAGATCGTGCTCATGTTCGCTCCGGACGGGCGGCCGCACATCAATCGGCAGATGCTCACGGCCAAGGCGGAGGATCTCGACAGGACGATCCGCAAACTAACCGCCATGCGCGACGGCCTGCGGCACGCCGCTGCCTGTCCCGCGCCAAGCCATATGGAATGCCCCACCTTCAGGCGCTTCTTGCAGGCCGCCGCCTCTGGAGAGTTATGGGAGCGCGAAGGAGGAGGGCTCCACAGGCCCCGGGGGCCTAGGTGAGTGCCAGAATCGCCTTGACGCGCCTCTTTATATCAGCACTGATTGTCTGCAATCCCTCGCCGCCTCCTACCTTGAACTCCCGCTGCACCGAATCAAAGTCACCGGCAACGGCGGCGACCTGTTTGATTATTTCCTCGGCCTCGTCCACCTGCCACAGCCCGGCGAGAGTCATCAAATCAGCCTTTCCGGGGCACTTGAATGATGCGTGAAATGCCAGGGTGTGCTCGACCCTTCCACTAATGTCAGGTACGAGATCGAATGCAGGGGCGAGTCGATAGCCCTTTCCGCTGGTCAGCATCCAGAAGTTCTTCAGGTGGTCATCCACGTTGCCGATCGCGGCGTTGAAGACCATGTGTCGGAACAGCGTCGCGACATCGACCACCGGTGACGCCGAGTGTCGGCGCACTGCGCGCTCCAGATCGGAATAACCCTGCGCGTAGACTCCAGGGCGCTCCAAGCACAACGTCCGGAGGCTTACCATGTGGACTCGCCCGCTGTGCGGGGTCACGTCGAAGCGACGTACCATGAGAACTCGCCGTCGGCCCACCTGCGTCAGGCGCGATTCCGGCGTTTTCAATCCCGCGCGCGTGGCCAGCACCAGGCAGACAGCCTCGAGAGCGACGACATCCAAACCGGAGTCCCGGGCACTGGGAAACTTCACCAGCCACTCGCCGGAGGCGTCGTGCACCAAGGCCTTCGGACGTGCGCCACCTGCACGGCTGCTACCTTCCACGAGCCTCCTGAATTCATCATCGAGAGGCAGGGTCCCGGCCTCGAATTTCTCGGCCGCATCCAGCAACTCCCCGAGGGAAGTGGCTTGGACCGTGTTGGCAGGTCGGGGGGATTCGGAGGTGGCAGTGAAGAGAAGGGCGCCCGTGCCGCCGCCGCGCATATGAAGCAGCATTTCGGGAGGCGACGGCTTGCGGCCCTCGAGTTTGATTGCGGCGGCCAGCAAGCTACGCCCCCAGTCATCCGGCAGGGCGTCGTCAAAGACGGCCAGCGGCGGATAAAACAACTCGGCCGCGAAGCGTCGACCCAGTGTTTTCAGGGGAAGAGACTGCGGGTCGAGCGGGAAACCCGTGGCGTCCCATTGTTGCGTGTACTCGAATTCTGACTCAAAGCGTCCATTCGCCAGGATTGGGGTTGTCGCCAGCTCGCCCGCGAGGCGAATCTCTCCATCCCCGAGTTGTACCCAGACAAACAGCCTGTTCATGGGGATCGCTTCGACGCTCGCCGGCGGCGCGGTTTCGCTTCGGCCCGGGCGCGATCGAGAATACTCTCGCGGGGTTCCAGCACTCGATTCATGGTGTGAAGTTGGTTCAGCATCCACAGCGCGTTGAGCCATGCGCCGATCTGGACTGTGGCGGTCCCGCGCTCCATCGCCCGTACGGTACCCTCAGAGACCCCTAACCGTTGGGCAAATACTGCCATCGTGTCGTTCCGATCGATTCGGGCCGCCCGCAATCTGCGGCCCAATTCGACCAGTAAATCTCGGCATTCCGCAACCTCTATCATAGTGAAGCTTATAAGCAATATTTGGCGCTAAACTCTACTATAGACAACCTTGATCGATTGGGACAGAAGGCGTGCAGCGCGGCAATCGGTCCCGCCGGTCGGGGTAAGAATGCTCGCGCGCCTGGACCGCAACGCCCCCGGGGCTAAGGCACGACAGCGCCGAGGCTGGCGCGGGCAACCCAGCCCGACTGCCCGGTGCGGGTGCGGATGAGGACAAAGTCCTCGTGCACTGCTGTCAGGGTGACGGTTTCGGCCTCCGCCAATATGAAAGCTGTATCGCCCATGGGCACGGGGGAGACGCGTGCGGGCGTCTGGTTGATGAGGACAACCGCCTGGTGCAGACGTGGCCACAGCAGAGCAGCGTTGGACACACCGAGGGTGATCAGCGCGACGCCGAGCGGGATGCTGCAAGCCCGTAACCACCGAAATCGACGCGCAGTCCTTCCCACCAACAACCCGGCTCCGACAAGCGCTATGCCCAAGACCCCAAGCCAGGCCGCCATGGCGGGTGGTGCGACTCGGGCGAAGCGCTCGAAGCGGTTGGGCGCCTCGATGGGCACGTGCGCAGCGGCGCGGACGTACTGAAGGTTGGCGTTGATATCCGGGTCACCCGGAGCCAACAGGGCGGCGCGCTCATAGTTGAGCACCGCCAACCCCGGCTTGCCGGCTCGCGCGTACGAGTTGGCCAGGTTGTAAAGACCATCAGCCGAGTAGTGTGGTTGCGACGGCCGCGACGTCTTCGGCGGCAGGGACGACTGCGACAACTGCGATGCTTGTGACGCCTGCGCGAGCGCCTGCCCGCCCCAAAACGCGAGACCCAGGATCAAAACCGCGATCACTGCCGCCCGCATCATCCCACTCCGCCCGCGAGCTGCCCGCGAATCAATCCGAGCCAACGTTGGAAGTCCGTGGACTCCGCCCCGTACTCTGAATACTTAGCTTCGTCAGCGAGCGCAAACAACCGTTCGATATCCTCGCTCGCCGTCCCTAGTCGCGCTTTCAGCTCTGCCGAGGTGATTTGCTCGGGAGACATCCGCCACCGGGTAGCGAACGTCTGCAGTAGCGCCCCACGCGCCATCTCGAAGAATGACGCGGAATCACCAGATCGCGCCGCCGCATCCAACTGCGCAAGCGCGCGCTCGGCCGCTTTCGAGGTGACCCGTGCGGCTTGCGGGCGCACAGCAAACAAACTCCCCGCCAGGATCAGCACGAGGGCCGTCGGGACAGCCAGAAACGGCGGCCGGAAATAGAGCGGCCGTAAATCGCTCACCGTGCGTTGCGGCTGCGGGTGGTCGGGCCGTAAGCCGCGGGTGAGTTGACTCGCAGAGGCACCATTCGGACTCAGCGCTTCCGCCGTCAGCGCACCGAGCGAGCTGTCGGCGGGCGACGCGGAAACCGTCACCTTGATGGGCTCAGTGCGCGCGTGCTCGTAATGTTGCGTCTGCGGATTGAAATAACTGAACTCGAGCGGTGGAATCGACTGCTCGCCCGCGAGCGCCGCGATCAGCGGCTGTTCGAACACCTTCTCGCCTTTGTTTCCCGCCGGGTCAGTGGGCTTGAAAGAGGCCTTCGGCGGGTAGGTTTTCCAGTGATCGAGATGATCGAACATCGTCGAATCGACGCGGTCGAAGTTCCCGACACCACTGATGTGCAGGCGCAGAGTGAGCGGGTCCCCCGCTGCCACGTGGGTAGCCGAGGTGTCGCTCGACACCTGAAAGTCACCAACCGCACCGCCAAAGTCTTTGGGGCGCCCCTGCGCGGGTAGCGACAGGACCTTGAGGGAGGAGGTGGGGCTTGCGACGGTGACGTCTTTGGGCGGAGCTCCCTTGTATGTGATTTGCGAGAACGGCCAACCCAACATGCGGGCCACGGCCTGGTCCTCGGCCGAGCGTGTATCGACTCTGACACTCAACGGGGTTTCGACCGACAAGGTGAACTCGCCCGGCTTCACCGCCGCGAGCGCGCTGTGCCAGGTCATGACCAGGAAGGGATTGCCTTCGATCACCTGGTCGCGGCGC
>Ga0268266_10001666_pt1 | contig 25602 bp, 22 predicted proteins | sample KBSS13metaG_FD_190356 | JGI IMG/M metagenome (GOLD analysis project Ga0268266, IMG submission 190356) | Switchgrass rhizosphere microbial communities from Kellogg Biological Station, Michigan, USA - KBS S1-3 metaG (SPAdes) (version 2) | ecosystem: Host-associated > Plants > Roots > Rhizosphere... | reverse complement strand
AGTCGAGCCCAATCCCTTTCCGGGGCTCGTGACGTGTGCTTCGCCACCGTGGAGTTCGACGAGGCTTTTCACGATTGAGAGTCCGAGGCCGAGGCCGCCGAAGCGACGGGTGGTTGAAGCATCGGCCTGGCGGAAGCGCTCGAAGACGTGGGGGATGAATTCGGGTTCGATGCCGATGCCGCTGTCGGTGACGCAGACCTGGATTTGAGATTCGCTGCACTTCAGGGCGAGGCTCACGCTGCCGCCCTTGGGGGTGAACTTGATGGCATTCGACAGCAGGTTCCAGAGAATCTGCTGGAGGCGAGCGGCGTCGCCGTAGATGCGGCACGGCGTGTCGATGTTTTCGAGTGTAAGTCGGATGTCCTTTGCGGCGGCGGCGATCTGAAGAGACGAAACAACGGCTTCGGCGATGACGTTCAGATGCACATCCTGGACATCGAGTGTGAGCTTGCCGGAGATGATGCGGCTGATATCCAGAATGTCTTCGATCAATTTGCGTTGGGCGGTGCAGCCCCTTTCGATGACGTCGAGCCCTTGCGCTAGCGTTTCGGCGTCCGGCTCGGAAGTGCGGAGCATGCTGACCCAGCCGGTGATGGCGGTCAGCGGGTTTCGCAGCTCGTGCGAGAGCGTGGTGACGAATTCGTCCTTGAGGCGATCGGCGTGTTCGGCACGTTCTTTGGCGGCGCGCTCGCTCTGGACGAGTTCCTTGAGACGCGTTTCGCTGGCGCGGAGTTCCTGCTCGGCACGGGCGAGCCGGAGCATCGCGGCGACGGTTGCGATGAGCACGGCGGGCTCGATGGGGGCGGTGAGGTAGGTGTCGGCGCCGCCTTCGAGGCCCCGCACTCTGTCTTCGGCGCCGATGAACGAGGCGGAATTCTGGATGACGAGGATGGAGCAGAGATCGGGGTCTGCCTTGATTCTCCGGCAGACGTCGAACCCGCTCATGTCGGGGAGTTTGACATCGAGAAGAGCGAGCGCGGGCCTACGCTCGCGCGCGAGTTGAAGGCCGCGGGCGCCGGTTTCGGCTTCGATGACCTCGTAGCCGGCGGATTCGAGGATCCGCGTCTTGGCGTAGCGGGCGGCATGATGATCATCGACGTTCAGGATGAGCCACCCGGGCTTGGGGGACGGCGGTGAAGTCAGGGATTTGGTCATGACCGGTTCTCCTGAGGCGCCCGGGCGGCAAGCTGATCGAGAAGCCATGCGCGCTCGATGGGCTTGCGCATGAATGCATCAACGCCGAGCATCGAGGCCTTGGCCTCGTCGTCGATCGTGGTGATCATCAGGACCGGGATTGTGGCGAACTTGGCGTCCTGTTTGATTTCGGTAAGCAAGCCCCACGTGTTTTCCTGTCCGAGCAGGACATCGAGCACGATGGCGGACGGATTGAGTTCGCGGAGGGCCCGTCGAGCATCGTGCACCGAGCGGACCGTGATCGCCTGGTAGCGCGTTCCTTTCAGATATTTCTCGTAAAGCATCTGGTCCACCGGAGCGTCTTCGACGATCAGCACCGGTAACCGATCGGGGTCGAAGGGCTCTGCCGGGATTTCCTGCGGAGCCTCTTGGTGCGCCGGGAGAGCGACCGGAACATCGAGCCAGAATGTCGAACCCTGTCCCTCGACGCTTTCGACGCCGACCGAGCCGCCGAGCAGCTTGGCGAACTTTCGCGTGAGCGGGAGGCCGAGGCCGGTGCCCTTTACGCGGCGCTGGATCGCGCTGTCGATCTGGCTGAAGTCTTCGAAGATGCGTTCCCGGTGTTCGGGCGCGATACCGATTCCGGTATCGCTGACGGAGAACCTCACTGAAGGAACGTCGGATTGCCGGCGGACTTCTGCCCAGACGCGGACTTCGCCCGAGTCGGTGAACTTGAGGGAGTTGGAGATGAAATTGCGGAGGACCTGCGAGATCTTGGCTTCGTCGGTGAAGAGGACAAGCGACGCATCGACATCGTCGAATGTGAGGCGGACATCGGAGGTGAGGAGGAGCGGGCGGAGCATGCCGCGGAGAGCGCCGAAGAGATCGGCGACGCTGAACGTGGTCGCACGAATTTCAACCTTTCCGGCTTCGACCTTGGCGAGATCGAGAAGATCGTTCACGATCGCGAGGAGTTCGCGGGCGGAGGATTCGATGAGACTGACCTGCTTGGCCTGACCATCGGAGAGCGCGCCATCGATCCCGCCGGAGAGGATGCGGGAGAGCCCGATGATCGAATTGAGCGGCGTGCGGAACTCGTGGCTCATGTCGGAGAGGAAGCGGGACTTGAGCTGGTCGGCGCGGCGGAGGTGATCGGCCTTTTCGTCGAGTTCGGCGTAGAGGGCGACGACGCCGCGGTTGGTGTCTTCGAGTTCGCCGTTGAGCTGGAGCAGTTCGGCCTGACGGCGGCGGAGTTCTTCGAGCGTGGAGAGGAGTTCCTGATTCTGCTGCTGGACTTCCTCGAATGCGCCGGTCGGCCGCTGGCGCGCGAGTTCGTCCGCGAGTGCGCTCAATTCGCGGGCGGTGCAGAACGCGGCGTGGGGCGGGAGAAGTTTTGTAAGAACGACCACTGTGCCCTGACTTGAAGAACTGATATCGAAGCCGTCCATCAGCCGGCGGGAGCCGATAAGTCCGAGGCCCATTCCGGTCTGCGATTGATACTGCCCCGAGAGCACGTGCTCGACATCCGGGATGCCTGGGCCGTTGTCGCTGACTTTGATCGTCAGGATCTGGGGCGCGGTCGCTCCTTCCAGCCCAAATTCGACGCGCCCGCCTCCGGCGTAGCTGTAGGCGTTGCGGGTGATTTCCGAAACGGCGGTCGCGATGCGGGTCTGGTCCTGCGTATCGAAATGCAGAAGCCCGGCGATCTGGCGGGCGCGCTGGCGCGCCAATACGACGTCGCGTTCATCCCTGATTGCGACATTGAGGATGACCATGGTCAAACCTCCCCTTCGCGAAGCACGACGACGGTGGCATCATCGCGGTCCCGGCTGTAATCGCGGAAGAGGACCGCAGCGATGATCGAGGGATGGCGGGTGCGAAGGCCGGAATAGGACTCGAGCGTCCAGCGCGTGGTGAGACCGTCGGAGACCATGATTAGGAGGGACGAACTGCCCCACGGGTAGACAAATTCACGCTGGACCTTCGCATCGTGTCCGAGCGTGCCGTTGTGCGAGACGAGATGGCGCTCGCCGTTTTCGTTGGAGATGACAGCGGCGATGTTACCGATGCCGCAATAGGTCAGGGTGCCTTTCGGACGGTCGATGACGGCGACGGCGCCGGCGGCGCCGCGGGTGTGGCGCAGGGCGTCGTTCACGATCGAGATGTACTCATTTGCAGCGCGTTGCCCGTGCTTTCGAAACGCTGCGACAGCGGCGGCGGATGCTTCTGCGGCGAACACCCCGTGTCCGAGGCCGTCGATCACGAGCAGGATTGCGGAGTCCATGCCTTGGCGAATTGCCCAACTGTCGCCGCAGACGGTTTCCCCCTTCATCGCGAGATTGATCGCGCCGGTATCGAACCGCCTTGGGACGGTGTCGCTGTCTTTGGCGGCGCCGGCTGGCCAGATTTCCGCAAGAACAACCGTGCCCTGATTCGGCTTTGAGTAGATGTCGAACGTGCGTGAAATCCGCCGGATGGCGCCGAGGCCGTTTCCGGGGGTGCCGGCGGTGGAAAAGCCGTCACGCAGGCAGGCGTTGACGTTCGACATGCCCGGACCGGAATCGAGTGCGAGTATCTCAAGCCCGCGTTCCCCGGCAGAGTTCTGAATCTGACGGAACAAGAGGCGTCCGCCTCCGGCGTGTATCGCGAGATTGGTCGCGAGCTCGGTTACAACGATGGCAAGGTTGCTCGCGGTCTCGTTGTCAAAGCTGAGTTCGCTGCCGAACTGAGCGCCGGACCTGCGCGCTTCGGCCACCTGGGTCAGGTCGACAACGTGCTGCAATTGAGTGGTGGTATCCAATTCGTTCCTATTTCCACTTCACGACGACGATTTTCGTTCCGCTGCCAACCTGGGAGGTGATAGAGAACTCGTTCATGAGGCGCTTGGACCCGCTGAGGCCGAGACCAAGGCCGGTGCCGGTGGTGTAGCCGTCCTTGAGCGCGAGTTCGATGTCGGGGATGCCGGGCCCCTTATCTTCGAAGGTGAGGCGGATTCCCTTGCGGGCTCCGTTGACTAGTTGCTCGATCAGAACCTCGCCGCCTCCGGCGTGGATGACGGTGTTCCGGGCGAGCTCGCTCGCGGCGGTCACAACTTTGGTTTGATCGACGATGCTGAATCCCGCGGCGACCGCCCACTTGCGCACTGCCTGGCGCACGAGGACTACTTGTTCGGAAGTTCGGAGCGGAAGCTTTTCACCCTGGGCGGTGTCCATTCCGGCTCCTTGTCGCCGGAGCACTCCGGATGAGTTCCATGCCGCGTTCGACGTTGAGGGCGGTGCGCACCCCGGACAAAGACATGCCAAGCTCGACGAGGGTGATCGCGACGGCGGGCCTCATGCCGACGACGACAGTCTGGGCGTCGAGGATGCGGGCCATTCCGGCGATGTTGCCGAGCATGCGACCGATGAAGGAGTCGACGATTTCAAGGGCGGAGATGTCGATGAGGACGGCCTTGGCCTTGGTCGTCGAGATCCGCTGCGTGAGATCGTCCTGGAGAGTGAGGGCCATCTGATCGTGCATGTCCACCTGCACGGTGACTAAGAGACAATCACCCATTTTGAGGATCGGAATTCGTTCCATGGTGATTAGGCTCCCATCGCGCCGAGCTGGGTGTCTGCATCGACGATCTTGCGGTTCGTGCGATTCAGCGCGACCTTGAATGCTTCGGCGAGGGTTGCCTTGGTGGTGACATTGCCGAGATCGACACCAAGATGGACGATGGTCTGGGCGATCTGGGGGCGGATGCCGCTGATGATGCAGTCGGCGCCCATGAGACGGGCGGCGGAAACGGCTTTGAGGAGATGCTGCGCGACGAGGGTGTCAACGGTTGGGACGCCGGTGATGTCGAGGATCGCGATGGACGCGCCGGTCTCGACGATGCGCTGGAGGAGATTCTCCATGACAACCTGAGTGCGGGCGCTGTCGAGCGTGCCGATGAGCGGGAGCGCGAGGACACCGTCCCAGAGAGTGACGACCGGGGTCGAAAGTTCCATCAACTCCTGTTGCTGGCGGATGATGACCTCTTCGCGGCCTTTCTGGAACATCTCGATGGTCATGAGGCCGAAACCGTCGAGCAGGTTGCTCGCGAGCGTGATTTCCTGGACGAGGGAAGCGGGGTCGTTGCTCATTTCCTGCCGGAGGTGATCAAAGAGCGCGTCCTTGAGCGAGAAAACGAACGAAGCGGTTTCCGCCGGAGTGAAACCCTGCTTGGCTCTCGTCCGTGAGAGCGACTCGAGCATGTCGCGTGTGTCCGACCAGGCACTTCCGGTGTGAACGTTGATATCCCCTGATTGCGCGCCGCTCCGGAACAGGGCGAGAAAACGACCCGATTGGTCGCGAAGTTCGCTGTCTTTGATGAGATCGCCGCGATGCTTCACTGCGGAGAGCTGGAGCTTTATCCAGTTGGACAAGATGTCTGATTCACCGCGCTGAAGAACTTCCGGAAGTTTGCTGACTTGTTGCTTGGCCAAAGGATTCTCCAATCAGAAGGACGCCCCACGAACCATCGGAAGGCGCGGTCGAAATCGCGAACTCTTTAGTCTATCCGTCGCCGTGATTTGTCGGTCAATCCTTCATGAGTTCTCGCTCATGTGGATAGGACGGCGGCAAACAGAAAGGGCGTGTCCGGCAAAGCGGTCGGGGCACAATGAAAACGCCCCGGGGATAAATCCTCCGGGGCGTCGTGTGCAATGTGGCCAGTGAACGAACCGCCAAGAACGTACTGACCGAAACGATCCGACAAGGACCGCTTCTGGAACACATGCTCAGCTCCGACGGCGACGGCCGGCGACGAAGCCGCCGAGGCCGAGGAGCGCGAACGCGCCCGGTGCGGGGACGAGATCGCCCTGGACGACGAGGTTATCGAAGCGCTGGTTGCCGCTGGCGGACGAGGCGCCGGCGACGTTGATGCGGAAGAAGACGTTGGCCTTGTTGGCGAGGTTGGCGCTCGAGAAAGAGAAGAAGTAATCGCTGGTGATGATGCTCGCGCCGGCGAAGCCCGGGCTGGAAGCGCCGGGGGTGATGGTTCCGAGGTTGATGAAGTTGGAACCATCGAGCGAGTACTGGGCCGTCGCGGTCGCGCCGCCAGTGGCGGTGCGCTGCGAGGCGAAGGAGAAGACGATGTTGGAGTAGTTGATGGTGCTGAGGTTGAAGGTCATGGAACCGCCAGCGGTGCCGACGATGGCGACGGCGTTCATGCCGGACTGGCCGCCCGGGCTGCCGGGGGGCGAGTTGCTGCCGGGCATGCCGAGGGTGGTACCGCCGAAAAACGAGGCGGTTCCGACGGCGTTGATGGCGCTGCCGCTGCCGGCGGTGGCGCTCATCGAACTGTTGTCAAAGCCGTAGTGGGTGAGGACCACGGCGGCGTTTGCGGCCGTGGAAACAGCGGTGCCGGCCACGAGGGCCAGCGTGAACATGGAAGTCTTCATCTCTCAAATCCTCCATAAAAAAACACATTCGGATGATCGTGCGCCGCGGAATGGCGCCCCCAACAGCGGGGTGAACATCCGAGCGAAAAGATAAACCGGCGCGCTCGAATTAAGTATCGGGATTGCGCGCAGTGTTGGCGAAGATCGTGTCAACAAAGTGAGCGAGTCTTGAGATTGTGATTTGCAAGTGGCGCGTGAACGCGTGGCGCGAGATGGATGCGGCGAGCGTGGACACCTGGCGCGGGCGCGCGATTCACGTTTCGACGAACGATTGCGCTGATCGCTGAGGCTGATGCGCGTGCGGCACTGCGAAACAGCACGATTTCCGCTCGTGTGCGTCGCGATTTGTCTGATCGGTGTGCCGCACGCGCATCAACTGCGAGGAGACAGGAAGCCGAGGCATGAAAGGTACGACGGTGCGCGGCGGCTGTTCTTTTGTGTTGCGCGAGGAACGCGCCAAGGATGCGTCAAGATGCGTTCGGCTCAAAGCGAGATATGAAATTGCTCTTTTATCGAACGGAATTCTGAAAGGAGTTGCGGCATGCAAACGCGAAAGCTGGGGAAAAGCGGACTTGAAGTTTCGTCGATCGGGTTTGGGTGTATGGGGCTCAGCTTTGCGTATGGAGCGCCGACAGAGAAGCAGGAGGCGATTTCGCTATTGCGGGCGGCGGTTGATCTTGGTGTGACGCTGTTTGATACGGCGGAGTCGTATGGGCCGTTTACGAATGAAGAGCTGGTTGGCGAAGCGCTCGCGCCGGTGCGCGATCGGGTTGTGATTGCGACGAAGTTTGGGTTTAAGGGTGGGAAGCCGGCGGATGGGTTGGACAGTCGGCCGGAGAACATTCGCGGCATGGTGGAAGCGTCGCTGAAGCGACTGCGGACGGATCGGATTGATTTGCTTTATCAGCATCGCGTCGATCTGGACGTACCGATCGAGGACGTTGCGGGGGCGGTGAAAGAGTTGATCGGGCAGGGGAAGGTGAAGCACTTTGGGATGTCGGAGGCGGGCGTGGGGACGATTCGGCGTGCGCATGCGGTGCAGCGGGTGGCGGCGCTTCAGAGCGAGTATTCGCTTTGGTGGCGCGAGCCGGAGCGCGACGTGATGCCGGTTCTCGAGGAATTAGGTATTGGGTTTGTGCCGTTCAGTCCGCTGGGACGGGGGTTTTTGACGGGCGCGCTGAAGGATGCGGCGTTTGGGGCGGGGGATTTTCGGAATTCGCTGCCGCGGTTTGCGGCGGAGGCGCTGAAGGCGAATCAGGGGCTGGTTGATTTGCTCGGGGAGTTGGCGGCATCACGAAAGGCGACGCGGGCGCAGATTGCGCTGGCTTGGTTGCTGGCGAAAAAGCCGTGGATTGTGCCGATTCCGGGGACGACGAAGCTGCATCGGCTGGAGGAGAATTTGGGAGCGGCGTCGATCGAGTTGAGTGCGCGTGATCTTGGCGAGATCGAGGCGGCGGTTGCGAAGGTTCCGATTCAGGGTGAGCGGTATACGGCGGCGCAGCAGAAGATGGTGGGGAGGTGAGAAAGTTGGAGTTCGGAATTCGGAGTGCGGTGTGGAGGAAACGCGATCTTGAATTTTCCTTTGCCCATCCGGGGCAATGAAGAAGAATGCGCATTGCTCCACGGGTTGCGCTGCGCCCGGCTGATGCCGGGCTTCGCTCCACCCGTGGCTACAACCCTGCGCCCCTCCGGGGCGTAAGACGGGTGAGGAGGAGACTTGCGAATGAGCATTTCACGCAGCGGGACGCGGGCGACGCGGAGTGGGCCGGGGGAGTATTTCACGGGGACGGTGCGGATTGAGCCGCTGGTTGATGCGGCGGAGCCGGCGCGGATTATGGCGGCGAGCGTGACGTTTGAGCCGGGGGCGCGGACGGCGTGGCATACGCATCCGTTGGGACAGACGCTGATTGTGATGGCGGGGCGCGGGTGGATTCAGCGCCTTGGTGGCGCGATTGAAGAGATCAATGTCGGAGATGTTGTGTGGTTCCCGCCGGGGGAGAAGCACTGGCATGGGGCGACGGCGACGACGGGGATGACGCACATTGCGATTGTTGAGAAGTTGAATGGGAAGAGTGCGGAGTGGATGGAGCAGGTGACGGAAGAGCAGTATCGGAAGTGAGTGCGCAAAGGGCAAAGCGCCAAATTTTCAATGGGCCAAATGAAAGCAGGCAGCCCGAAGCGCGATCAGGTTGTTGGTGAATAGAGCCGGGCAAGGTCTTGCCAGAACGTTGGGTACGTTTTGGCGACGCAACTCGGGTTCTTGATGAAGACTCCGGGGCGGCGGAGGCCGATGACGGCCAAACTCATGGCCATGCGGTGGTCGTCGTAGGTGTCGAACTCGACGGGTGAGGAGGCAAGGGTCATGTCGCCTTTGGGGGGCGTGATGGCCATCACGTCGTGATCGCCCATGACAGGGCAATCGACTTTGACGTTGATCTTGGTGAGTTCGTTGCGGAGCGCTTCGATGCGGTCGGTTTCTTTCACGCGGAGCGTGCGCAAACCTCGGAGCAGCGACATTCCCGGAGCGAAGCAGGCAACCGCGGCGAGAGTCATCGCGGTGTCGGGCATGGTGGAGAGATCCGCCATGATTGGCTCGAGCGCACCGGGGCCTGTGGCCATGATGAAGTGTGCGCGCTGATCGGGTTCTTCGCGGGCGGAAAGTGGTGTGTTCTGCGTCGCGGGGTTTTGCTCGACGATTGCGCCCATGCGCGCGAGCAGAGAGGGGAAGCTGGCGTCGCCCTGAAGCGAGCGGTGCGAGAGGCCCATGAGCTTGGCGGAGGAGCCGGGGTTGATTGTGGCCGCGGCCCAGAAGTAGGTGGCGCTGCTGGCGTCGGGTTCGACGTCGTACTCGAAGGCATCGAGGCCGGGAGTTTTTCCGGCGGGTGTGCCGACGCGGATGATGCGGAGGTCTTCGGAGGTTTTGACGAGGGCGCCCGCGCGCTGCAGGAGGCCGACGGACATCTCGATGTAGGTGGGGCTGGTGATTTCACCGACGAGGCGGATGGTGAGGCCGCCTTCGAGCCAGGGCGCGATGAGCAGCAGAGCGGAAATGAATTGACTGCTTTGAGTTGTGGGGATGTCGACGACTTTGCCGGGGCTCTTGCGCGTCTTGAGCGGCGTGATGCGGATGGGCGGGCAATCGGGCTTTTCGAGGAAGGTGCACTCGGCGCCGAGCTGCGTAAGGATGCGGCAGAGTTCGCCGATGGGGCGCTCGCGCATGCGGGCGTTGCCGTCGATCGTGAGCGGGTTTTCGGCGAGGAGCGCGGCGGCGGCGAGGAAGCGGGTTGCGGTGCCGGCGTTGTTGAGATTGAGCGTGAGGCCGGAGGCGGGAACGGGCCAGGTGCCGGCTATGCCGCGGATGGTGAGGGTTTCATCGACGAGGTTGAGATGGACGCCGAGCTGTTCGAGCGCGGCGCGCATGCGGACAGCATCGTCGGCTTCGAGGAGGGGGCAGTGGATATGCGATTCGCCCTTGGAGAGCGCGGCGAGGAGGAGAGCGCGGTTTGTGAGGGATTTGGAGCCGGGGGTGCGGAGGGAGATGTTGAAGAGGCCGCGCTTGCCGCGGGGGAGGGGAGGGATGGGAAGTGGGTCGGGGAGGTCGGAGAGTGGGCGCAGGAAGACTGAGGCGGGGTGATCGTGGGGGAGGGTGGAAGAGCTGTTGGTCACGTTGCGCAGGTTGGCGGGCGCGCACGCGCGAGCCGCGGGATGGAGGCGGGATTCTATCGGTGGGGAAGCGGAATGTTGTGAAGGGGATACCCGCCGGAGTTACCACCATCCCAAGGCAATTCCGGCGAGCACGATACCGCCACCGAGCATCGAACACAGAATGCCGAAGAAAAAGCCCCAACGCGCCGATTGGGTAACAGGCATCGGGCCGCGGGCGACTTGGAAAATGCATTCGGACAAAAGGTGAAATTCCGTGATCCAGTTCGGAATTAGAATGCAGCCGCGCGGCGTGAGGACTGCGAGACCGGAAGATCGAGGCCAATACTCAGCTGCAATGACTTCGTCGAAAGTGCATTCAAGTGAGGCACGCGGACTCAAATAGCTGGGCCATCGTTTAGAGATCCAAATGTTCTCGAATCGGACATGGTTGCCATCGAAATCAACTGTGACACAGACGGGCCGAGAACCCGGTCCGCGAACAAGAAAAAAATAGCCAGCTGCGAGAAGGCCGGGGCCGGTCGCAAAGGCCGCTAGTGCCATGACAATTTGCGCCTGCAGAGAAAATTGGCTTGGTTGCGTCAACATGAAGACGCCCAAAGCCGGGAGGGAAATCCCACCGATCATTAGGCCGACACCCATTCCCCAATCTCGAAGATGTCGCCATCTCTGAGACCATGGATTGACGCGAAAGGACTTGGTGCGGACTTCGTTGGGATCCACGACGATCGATCTGGTGACTACAAGCTGCGCATTTGGCGGCTATTCGGAAACATCGGATTCGCCGTCTTTGCGGAAGATGGCGACGACGTCTTCGATGGGGATCACGAAGAGGCGGTTGTCGCCTTCGAATTCGACGGGGATGGCGTGCTTGGGGTTGAAGAGGACGCGGTCGTACTGCTCGATGCTGTAATCGTCATCGCGCTCGACTTGGCGGCTGATGGCAACCACGCGGCCGGTGAGGGTGGGGATCTCGATTTTGTCGGGGAGATGAATGCCGGACTTGGTCTGCTTTTTGTCGGCGTCTTTGCGGATGAGGACGCGCTTGCCGACGGGCTCGACGATCTCGAGGGAGGACTTGCGGGAGGACTTGGAGGTCATGAAAAACAATAGGCATTGGGCATCAGGCATCAGGCATTAGGGGATGCGATGATGGCGGATGTGGGATGTCGGATGTGGGACGATGCAACGAATCGGATATGCTGCGATTGCTTGGTTTGTTTTCTTCACTGATGGCCGATGCCCTTTGCCTGATGCCTCACCCATGAAACAACTCACCGATCTCATTCGTGATGTTCCCGACTTTCCGAAGCCGGGGATTTTGTTCAAGGACTTCACGCCGATGCTGGCGGATCCGCAAGGGCTGGCGCTCGCAGTTGAACTGATGGCGAATCCGTTTCGCGGGAAGGGTGTGGAGTTGGTGGTGGGGGCGGAGAGCCGCGGGTTTATTTTCGGGACGGCGATTGCGCAAGCGTTGTCGGCTGGGTTTGTGCCGATTCGCAAGCCGGGGAAACTGCCGCGGAGCGTGCACGGGGAAGATTACGCGCTCGAGTACGGGACGGACCGGCTGGAGATTCACACGGACGCGATGAAGCCGGGGAAGCGGGTGCTGGTCGTTGACGATTTGCTCGCCACGGGCGGGACGCTTGCGGCGTGCTGCGAACTTGTGAAGAAGTGCGGCGCGGAGATCGCGGGGATTGCGGTGCTGATTGAGCTGGTTGCGCTCAAGGGGTATGCGAAGGTGGAGAAGTACGGGCCGGTGAGTGCGGCGATCAGGTACTGAATGTGGGATGTGGGATGTGGGATGGCTTGTTGGGAGCGATGCACCGGTAAGCCGTCGGATATGAAGCGACACACTGCCCTCGCTCCCTTCGCGGTGGGGTTTCAAACGGCGTAAGCAGCGACTTGCGGTTACTTCACCGGAGGGAGCGCTTCGGCTTCTTCGACGGCTTTTTCCAACTGCTTGTGCTTGAGATCGGCGCCGGCGATCGGAGCGCGTTCTGCGACGCGGAGGCCGGCGGGGATGAGAGCGCCTTCGGGGCCGGCGGCGATGACGAGGCGTGCGGTGACGCCCGGATTTCCCGGGCCGACGACGATGAGGACGATGCGTGCGACGCGGACGTCGCCGCTGGGGAGGTCATTGCCGGTGTCGAAATTGGCGATGGTGAAGGTGGTTCGTGCGCCGGGTCGGCTGACGCGCTGATTATCGAAGAGGGGCTGACGCTGGAGAGCGGGGTGATCGCCGCCACGCACGAGCATGCCGGTGACGCGGGCCGTGTCGGGGGCGGACATGGAGATTTCGATCTGGAAGGCGGCGAGTGCGCGGGAGCCGACATCGAGCATGATGTCGTACGTGAGGATGCGGGTTTCGCCTGCGGGCACGGCGGCGCCGGCCGCGGCGCGTGCTGCGTCGCGGGGGGCATCCTTTTGTCCATCGCGACGGGCCTCGGCTTCGACAGCGGCTTCGTTGTTGGCAGGCCCTTGGCCGGAGTGATCAACGAGTACCGGGACTTGCGCGGGCTCGCAGCCGACGACCTTTGCCGCGAGTTGGCTGACTTCGTCGAAGGGGCTGACGACGTCTCCGCTGGGTTTGAACCCGGCGCTGAGCGGCCTCCTTACTAGGCCGCCGCGAGAGTTCTCAGTTTTGCGGGCGAGGTTGAGCACGTCGACGATGGTTGCGTTGTCGCCGTATGCGTACTTCGCTTTTGCGGCGGGGACGGCGAGTTTGCTCTCGGTGTTCGCGGCAACAGCGGCGGATGGTGAAGAAGCATCGGCCAGCACCGCGACGCGGTCGGCTTCCTTCTTATCGAGTTCGCGTTTCTGCGCTTCGACCGCGCGGGCGAACGGGCTGTTCGCGGCAAAGTTTTCGCGACGCGCCTGCATGTAAACGAGGAACGACGCGACGAGCGCGAGGACGGCGGCGATCTGAAAGCCGCGCCAGAATCCGGTGTTGTGCGCCTTGTTGCGGCGGTGGAGTTGGAGCGAAGCGAGGACGCGTACATCGGCTTCTTCGCTGACCTCCAAAGAAGGGCCGAAGGCCTGGCGGAGCTCGGAGAGCGCACGCGGCGCGAGAACCGGATCGGGCAGGCGATTACCTGCTTCGGCTTCGAGTTCAGCCGGGGTGGGGGCGGGGGGTTGAGTGGGCGGATTGGTCATTCGTGCCAAAGAGTCGGTCGTTTTCGGGGTCCAATGCTGGAGCGCGCCGGGCGGGAGGGAGGTTCATTCAGCAGGGGACGAGGAAGGAGCGTGGCCGGGGGGGCCTGAATCTCCCGAATAGGAGGGGTCGCCGTCAAAGAGCTGCCGGGTTTTCGGGTCTTCGCGGAGCGTGGCGATTGCCTGGTGGAGGCGGCTTTTGACGGTGCCGATGGGGATTGCGAGGACGGCGGCGATTTCGCGGAGAGAGAGGTCGTTCACAAAACGCAGAATGAGAACCTCGCGCTGGCCTTCGGGAAGGTCCGCGACGACTTTTTCGATCGGGCGTGGCCCGGTTTCGGGGCCGGCGGGCACGGCTTTGCCTGCGGTGTCGTGCGTGGGCGAGAGCGCGACCATGCGGTCTTTGCGGCGGATAGTGAGCGCGATGTTGCGGACGGCGGGGTAGAGGAATGTGGAGAGTTTGGATGTGAGGCGGAGAGATGGAAGTTTTTTGACGAGATAGGCGAAGGTGTCCTGGAGGACATCGAGCGCTTCGGATTCGTCGCGGGTGTAGCGACGGGCGACGCTGATGACGAAGGAGCGATGACGCTTGTAGAGCGCGAGGAAGGCTTCTTCATCGCCTCGGGATGCGAGGCCGACGAGAAGGGCATCGGCGCGTGGGTCGTCATCGCGATTCGTTGAAACGGGAGCCGGGAACTTGATCGGTGGGGGAGCGGCGTCTGCGTCGCCGGAGCCGGAGATCTGGAGTCGAGGATTTTGATCGCGGGGGCGTTCCATGCCGTAAGGGAGTGTGGAAAGAGTCTACTCGATCCTGGGATCGGCCCAGCGGTAGAGGACATCGACGATCAGATTGAAGATGATGAGCATGGAGGCGTAGATAAGGACGACTCCGATGATGAGGAAGAGGTCTTTGTTCTGGACGGCGTTGACGAAGTGCTGGCCCATGCCGGGGATGACGAAAACGCGTTCGACGACGAAGGAGCCGGTCATGGCGTATGCCGCGGCTGGGCCGAGGTAGGAGAGGACGGGGAGAAAGGCGTTTTTGAGGGCGTGTTTGAAGAGGACGGACGATTCGGAGACGCCTTTGGCGCGGGCGGTGCGGATGTAATCGGATTGGAGTTGCTCGATCATGCCGAGGCGCGTGAGGCGGGCGATGTACGCGGCGAAGGGGAGACTGAGGGTGAAGGCGGGGAGGAGGAGATCGATTGGGCGGCCCCAACTGGGGATGCGGCCCCAACCGAGGAGAACGGGGAAGATGAGGAGGAGCGCTGCGCCGATGACGAAGGTGGGGAGGCTGATGCCGACGAGGGCGATGGCGAGGGTGAGAAAATCGGCGAAGGAGTTGGGTTTGATCGCGCCTGCGACACCGGCGATGACACCGATGACGAGCGCGATGAGGATGGCGGTCGCGCCGAGAGCCATGGAGACGGGGAGCGCGCTCGCGATGATTTCGTTGACGCGTTGATCGCGGTATTGGAGCGAGGGGCCGAGATCGAAGATGAGGCGTGTGGGTGGTGCGAGGCCGGCGGCTTCGGCAGCGCGGGTTTGTTCGGCGGCGCGGCCGCTGATCGTGTCGCGGAGGTATTTGATGCCGGAGGCGTTGTCGAGGTAGGACCAGTAGAAGGACCAGAAACTATCGAGGCGGTATTGCGCCTGCATCGCGGCGACGACTTCGGGCGCGGGGCGACGGCCTTCGGGGTTTTCGAGCGGGTTGCCGGGGATGCGCCAGGCGAGTGTGAGCGTGAGGGTGTAGATCACCGCGAGGATGATGGGGAGCTGGATGAGGCGGCGGAGGATCAGGCCGAGCATGGCCGACCTTTCCGTTCGCGATTGCGGTGAATGCGGTGATCGTGCTTCACGACTCGGTCTCGCCGTCGTGGTGCTCGCCGGGTTTGAGTGGCGGGAGCGACAGGGGTTTGTCCGAACCCTTGCCGTCTTTGAAGAGATCAACGCGGTAGAGAAGTTGATCGCCTCGCGGGTGCGAACTGATGCCGGTGAGTTTGTTGGCGTCGAAGAGGTACATGTTGACGTAGTAGAAGATCGGGAGAAGGGGGAAATCTTCTTCGACGAGGAGACGCTCGGCTTCTTCGAGGATCCGGAGGCGGGCGGTGCGGTCGGTTTCTTTCGCGGCCTTGTCGAGGAGGGCATCGAACTTGGAGCTGGAGTAGGCGCGGTCGTTGTTGCCGTCGCCGGTGCGGGAGATTTCGAGGAAGGAAGTGGGGTCGCCGTAGTCGCCGAACCAGCTGGCGCGGGCGGTCATGTAGTTCTTGTTTTTGAGGCGTTCGCGGAAAACCTTTACTTCCTGGACTGTAATCGTGGTGTTGATGCCGAGGACGCGCTCCCAGTCTTTGGCGAGTGTTTGGGCGATGAGCTCGTGGCCGCCGTCTTTGGTGATGAGAAGGTCGAGCGTGATGAAACCCTTGCCACCGGGATAGCCGGCCTCGGCGAGAAGGCGGCGGGCTTCTTCGGGATTGAACTCGAGACCTTTGGGAGAGTTGTAGTTCCCGATCGAGTGAGGCGGGATGAGTGTCGGGGCCTGATGCTCACCGACCCGGCGGATTCCGTCGGCGATCGATCGCTTGTCGGTTGCGAGAGCGAGAGCGCGGCGGACACGGGGATCGGCGAGTGGATTGGTTCGACCATCAGGCAGAGTGCGTGAGCAATTGAAATTCCAGAAGTAGGTTCCGAAGGCGGGGAATATGTGGATGTTGTTGCGTGGATCGGGCGGGAGGCGGCGATCGATCTCGATGGGGTCGAGCCCTTGCGCTTTCAGCGAGTCGTACTCGGACTTGTGTTCGGCGTAGAAGGCGTTCTTGTGCGCCACCATTTCGGCGCGGAAAGCAGCGAGCACGTCGCTCACCCAATCGACCGCGCCGGTTTCAAAGGCCATTACCGAAGAAACGGAGTCTTCGACCGTGGGGATCGACATCGTGTCGATCCCGATCGCGGATTGATTCCAGTAATACGGATTGCGGCGGAGGCGCAGATCGCGCTTGAACTTCCACGATTCAACCTCGAAGGGCCCGTTCGTGACCAGGTTCGGAGGCTTGGTCCAATCCTGATTCCACTTGATGCGGCCGGTCGCGGGATCCAGATTTTCGTAGCGGCTCACGACGGCTTCGCAAACCGGGAAGAAGGTTGGGAAGCCGACCATGTCGAGGAAGTAGGGAGTGGGGCGTTCGAGTTCGACGACGATGGTGTGCGAATCGGTGGCGCGGATGGAGACGAGCTCGGCGAATTTTTGTTTGGTTTGCTGCCAGAGGGCTGCGGCGGCGGAGGGATCGGAAGCGCCGGTGTTTAGTTTCGCAAAGGATGCGATTGCTTGCGCACGCCAATCCGAAAAAGCGCGGCCGCCTTTGATGTGCTGAAGAAAACCGGCGTAGTCGGCGCCGACGTCGGGGAGAAGGCCCCGCATCCAGGCGTAGAGGAAATCGGCGGTTGTGATGCGGGAGCCGTCGCTCCATTTTTCATCACGCAGATGGAACGTGTAGGTGCGGAGGTCGGCGGAGACCTCCCAGCGATCCGCGACTCCGGGGATGATGGCGTATTCGTGCGAGAAGACGTCGTTTGTGACGAGGCCTTCGCCGATGATTTTGGCGACGCGGAGATCCTGTTGCCAGGACATCTGCTGGTAGTCGAGGGTGGTGACGTCGCCCCGGTTGATGAAGGTGAAATCGGCGCGGGGCGCGGGACGGTCGGCGCCGACGATCAAGAGAATCGCGGCGGCGAGCACGACAAAGGGAATGAGCAGCCGGAACACGATGCGAGTCTATGAGGCCCTTGCGAACGATCCGGTTTCGTTATTTGAGGTCGAAGCGGTCAGCCGGGAGATTGAAGGGAGCGCGGGTCGTGCGTGCCTTTGGGCCAACGAGCAGGTCCTTCGCTTCGTTCAAGAATCGGGCGTCGGAATCATTGGAAGCGGCACGCACCTGTTCGGCAAAGTTGGTGCGGATCGGCTCGGTCTTGTCGGCGATGAGCGAAAGGATCTGCTCACTCGCGCCAACAATTTGCGACGGGATGTCGCGGGCGGCGATTTTCTGCTTGCGCTCCTCTGCTCCGTCGGCCTGCTTGGTCGGGGGGAGGGCATTGCTTGAGATGAGACGGGCGACCATGGCAATCAGATCGCCGGAGACTTCCTGGATATTGCGAGAGGCCTCGGCCGAGAGGTTGGGGCGATCGTTCTGCACCTTGGTCAGGTCTTCGCGAAGCGACAGCGCGGTCCGGCGAAATGCGTCGAGAATCTGCGGCTCGGGGACGGTGCCCTTGACCTGTGCGGCGCGAGCGGAGATGCCGCGGCAGAGGGCAACGACGGCTTGGTTTCGAACTTCGGCGGGGCGGGCGGTTTCGATCGCCTTGACGAGGGCGCGGGCGGCTGCGTCGACGACCGACTGATCGGGGTCTGCGAGCATTTTGCCGAGCAGGACGCAAGCATCAACGAGGCGTTTGGGAACAACAGCAGATGACGCGCCGTTGGCGATGACGAAGGCCCGGCTGGCGGCGCCTGCCGCGGCAACGCGGACGGCGACAAGGGGCGACTTGAAACCCTTTTCGATGATGTCGAAGCCTTCGGCCGTGGCGAGTTCGGCGCCGACACGCATGGCGTTGATGGCGTTGAGCGGGCGTTTGTCTTCAGCGAGGGCGGCGAGAGGCTGGCCGAGAACCTGCGAGTACGCCTGACGGAACGGGACACCGACCACGACACCGGCTTTTTGCAGAGGTCGGACCAGGGCTTGGCGGGCGTCGCGCACCTTGTTCGCGTCGTCGCTCTTCAGAGATTCGAGGAGCGGCGTGGCGAAGGCCGTGACTGTTTCTTTTTGTGCCGCCGAGAGGGGTATGGCGCTGGTTACGACTTCTGCCGGGATGTCCTGCGCCCGGACGAGCGGCGCAGAGAAAGCGAAGAGCGCGAGCGCGAGGAGTCCGGAGCGGAGGAGGCTCTGGCGGGCGATAGCCGGGAAGTTGGTAAGCGTTGAAAGGGTCGTCACTGAAGCGGGCTCCTGTCGAGTCCCGGAATGGGAGAGGCGATTGTTCGCAGGCACCGGACGTGTTTCCGGAGACTGGGAGAGTTGGGCGGCAGCGTACCAGCCTGCCGCGACGAGCGGGGGAGCGGAAGGAGGTCAGTAAACCTCAAGGAAGATTCGACGGGTGGGCTTGACCTGCTTGTGAATCATGCGGCGATCCCACGAGTCGATCGAGTTCAGGGCCTCGGGATCGACGCGGAGATAGCCGTCGAGGTCTGTGGGTTTGAGCATGCGGGTCATGCCCTGGAAGATTCCGAGTTCCATGCCGGCGATGCCGCAGATGTAGATGAGGGTGCGATCGGAATGCAGCATTGATTCGAGGGAATCGCGATGGGTTGTGAGGCGATCCTGCACGTAGAGCGGGCGGGGCGCATCTTCTGCCTTTTCGCGGCTGATGGCAGTGATGTAGTTGAAATTTGGGTGACGAGAGGCGAGTTCGCGGAGGTGCTTGTCGTAGAGCAAATCGCTCGCGTAGGGGGAACCCATGATGAGGGCGATGCGGGCGTGCTGCGTGGAAGGATCGCCGAGCAGATCCTGGAGCATGCCTCGGAACGGGGCGATGCCGGTGCCGGTGGCGAAGAAGATGTAGTCGTGAGCGGCGGGAGCAGCCGGGAGGACGAAGCGCTTGCCACTGGGGCCGGTGACGCGGACCTGATCGCCGGGCTTGAGATCGCAGAGGTAGTTGCTCGCGACGCCGAGGAAGAGAGCCTGGGTTTCGTTGTGTTCGTCGATGAGGCGTTTGACGGTCGTCGCGAGGACTTTGCCTTCGCCGTCTTCGCCTCGCGTGGGCGACGCGATCGAGTAGAGACGCAGCGCGTGATTCTTGCCCTTGGCGTCCTGACCCGGGGGCAGCACGCCGAATGACTGGCCGGCGCGGAAGTTGCCCGCGAGCTTGGTGTTCGAGACGTCGATGGCGACGTGGCGGACGAAGCCTGCAGCGCGCCTGCCCGCGGTGCATTTTTCGTTGGAGACGACAATCCCCACACCCGGATCAGCGGGCGGATGGAGGTGCATCTTCACTTCTTGCAGGGCTGGGCCTTCGGTGTGCTCGGTCATGGCTCTTGATTCACAGTGCGGTGAGAAGTGCGGGTTGAATCAGCCGCCGCCGCCAGCACCAGCCATGATCCGCTTCTGGAATGCGGGGAAGACTTCTTCGATCGTGGCGAACTTGCCGGCGCGGACATCGTCGCCGACGGATTTGGAAGCGGCGGAAATCGGCCCGGACATTCCCGCTGCCATCGCGGCGGGACCGCTTGCAACGCTGCCCGATTCGAGCATCCATTTGTTGTCGATCAGCACGAGTTTCACCGGAGTCGGCTGGGCCGGGTGGCTCACGGTGGCTTCGGTAGCGGCGATTTCGATCTTGAAATCAGAAGCAGAGGGATAAGTCATTCCCTGCGACGCGAGCATCGCGCCGGACATCGTCTTGCCGAACTTCTCGTTGCAGATTTGATCCAGTTCGTGCGTTGCGCGGGCGACGGTCATCAGCGAGACGAAGATTGGCTCATGCGCCGGATCGCTGAAATGCGTGAGAGGCTTGAGCGCGTCGAAGTTGCCGTCTTCCATCGCGACATAGATCACACCCCACGCGGCGCCGGCGTCCGGTGCCGCGGCAACAGGCGCGGCGGTCGCGGGCGCGGCGGAAGTTGGCTCAGCCGGAGTGGCGGGCGCTGCAGGCTGTTCGCTTGGTGCGGGCGCTGGTGCTGACTGGCCGGCGAGAGCGCCGATGGCTTCGGCGAGTTGGGTCATGCGGTCTTTGATGGCCGCGGCGCCCTGACCTCGGAGTTGAATGGAAGAGAAAGCAGACTGGGCTGCCTCGAACGCGCCCTTGGCGTCTTCGGCTGCAAGCCGAATCTGATCCGCGGCGTCTTTCTGAGGCGCTTCGAGCGAGGCAGCAAATGGCAGCGGAGGCGTCGCAGCGGCGAAGTGGTGGAGGAATGAGGCGTAGGACTTCAGACTGGAAGCCTTCGCGGCGAGAGCGCCGGCGAGGGCGAGCTGCGTTCGTCCCACGAGGATCTTGCCCGAGACGGAGGGGTCGGAAGATGCGGCCTTTGCCGATGTCGCGGCGCTCCGAAGCGAAGCGATGGCTTCGTCGTACTTGGCGATCACGCCAGCGCTGCGAGCGGAAGCGAGCTCGGCGAGGGCCGTCTCGATCTGCTTGGCGGTTTCTGCGGCGGCGGTGCGGGATTGCGCGGAAGCGGCGCGACCCTGCTGCGCGCGCTCGCTGATCTCGAGCTTTTCGCGGTCGAGGCTCGTCACGCGATTTTGCGTGGCGGCGATGAGAACCTTGAGTTCGTCGGCTTCGGGCTGTGTGACGTCGGCCTGCGCCTGGAGGCGGGAAGCTTCGACTCGGATTGCGTCGCCTTTGCGGCGTTCCTCGCGGGCAGAGGTCAAGCGGGTTTCGGCTTCGCTCGCCGAGAGCGTGGCGAGTGATTCGCGTGCCTTGGAGAACTCAAGGGCGTATTTGTCGGCTTCTTCGAACTTGGCCTTGGCACGGGTGCGAAGGTCGGCGAGGCGACGCTCGACGTCCTGGAGTTTCGATTGCAGAGCCTGCACTTCGCGGTCGCGCTCGGCGCGTTCGGTGTCAATGCGTGCGATGATTTCGGTGGGATCAAAGCCCTGAGCTGTGTCGGCGGAGATGCTGTACGCGACCCAGTTGTCGAGCGCGACACGGAGTAGGGACGCCTTGTTCACGGCGGCCTGTTCGAGCAGTGCGGCTTCGTCGAGGGTGGCCTGAGCTTTTCCGAGCTGGGCGGTGCCGACAAGTGCGGACCCAGCGGCTGCCTGGGCGGACTTGTCATCCAGGCTGGCAACGGGTTTGGCGGCTTCGATCGTGTCCTGGTAGTTCTTCTTCTGGACAGATTCGTAAGGCGAGGCGTACGCGCCGCCCGAGTTTGCCTGCAACTTCGCCGATCCTGTTGCCAGAGCATGCTGATGCGGGTCCGCACGCTCGCAGGCTACAGGCGAAAGCCCGGCTGCGAGGAACAGCGCCGTTGCGACGGCGGGGCGGACTTGAATCAACTGGCGAACCTGCATGCGAGCCTCCGGCGGAGAAAAAGGCGACGGACATGGAAGCGATTGCGGACTGAGTAAGGGGAGGAGTTTATCAGGGACTCGGGTCGGGCGCGGCCCGTTTTGGCTCAGCGTTCGCCGTTCGCAGCGGGTGCGAGCTGGAGCGTGCCTCTGGGAAGGGGCGGATCGTACGTGATGCCGTAGTCGGGGCGCGGTCGGTACATCGAGCGGATCCAGTCCAGCGTGGCGCGGTAGCGACGATCATCCACCGAGCGGATGGCGGGCTTCCACTGATCGACGCTGGCCTGATTGCGGACGAGGGGGTGAGGTCGCGTCGTCAGGTTGCGGGGCATCGCAAACTGGAGAAGCGGCGACTTTTCCGGCTCTTCATAGTTGATGAGGGCCTTGCCATCGGCGAGGCGGAAGCGATCAAGAATCAGGAAATTGGTGTAATAGGTTGCGGCGTCGGTCGGACGCGAGCGCTTGAGCATGAGGCGACCCGCCTCTTCGCCACCATGGCAACGACCCGTCGCGCACCCGTTCATGACCCAGCCCTGGTGGACTTCGCGTCGAAAGGCCTGGAGCGAGGCCGGATCTTCCATCACTTTGACCATCGGGTACAGGTCTTTGGCTTTCAACCGGAAGACCAGGTCGAGGATCTGAGACGGCTTGGTCTGGTAGAGCTTCTCGCGGAGCTCCGGCGTTCCGGGCATGAGCGAGTCGTCGGAATAGCGAGAGATCAGCGAGGCGATCAGCTCGCGCGGGATGAGCAAGCGGGGTGGATTGGCGAGATCGATCTCGTAGACCCGCATCAGATTGATCTGATCTTCGCTGAGTACAGGGAAATGGCGAGAGTGCTCGGTTTCCTTGGTGTCGTCCGATTCGACGTCTGCAGGCGGCGTTTTATCAGGGGTTTTCTCGTTTTCGCGAGCGGCCTTGCGCTGTGCCGCGGCTTTGTCGATGTCGATCTGAAGTTCGATCGTCTTTTTGAGGTCGCGGGCGCGTGGGTGGTTCGCGTCGGACTTCAGAATGCTGTCGAGCTCAATCAGAGCCAAGTCGTATCGCTTGCGATCCCGCAGCCACTCGGCCAGCAGGACACGCCGATCCAGGTCGGTGTCGTCGATCGAGGCCCGCATCTGCCGATAGCGTTCTTCCACCGGCGGCTGAGGCATAACGCGAAGGACGTTTTCCTTCGCGAATTTGGTCGGTATGCCGGCGATGAGCACCGTGTATTTCTCATCGTCGATGCTGATGAGGCGGCCGACGACCTGCGAGCCATCCTTCAAAACGAGAATGGTCTCGAGCTGACCCGAAGGGACGATCGGGGCTTCGGTTGGTGCCGCGGGAGGGACCGCAGGTGGCGGCTGCTTCTCGGCATTTTCCGGCGGAACGACAGGGCCTTCGGCCGGCGATGGAGTGGGCTCGGCTTGCGGCTTTTGAGGAGTTTCGGGTTGCGGCTCAGCTGGTGGGGTTGGCGCGGGAGCCGGGGTGGGCTCGTCCGCGAACGTGGGTGTAATGCCACCGGCGAACAGGCTCGTCGCCAACACAAAAACCCGCCATGAGGAGCGGCTGGATGGACCCGCTTGGGACTTCATTTTGTCCGCGATTGTCCGGTCGCTGGGTGATGCTGTCCAGCACCATGCTCCAGTCGGGCACCAGAATCGCTGTAGCGCTACGGGTCTGGGCTGCCACGGGTTGCGGCAAATCGCAGGGGAACGGGCCGAACGGGCGAAAGTGCGGGTGGCTTAGGCGGCCCGAAGGGCGGATTGGGCCGCGATTGCCCCGTCGATGCACCGGCGAAGGGCTTCGGGGGCAAAAGGCTTGCTGAGCCAATGGCTGTCGGGAAGTTCGGATTCGTCGGTGGGGGCGGCCGGGCCAGACTGGGAATCGGCCGCGCGAAGCGCAATGTACCCGGCCTTACTTCCGGCCTTGCGGAGCGATCCGATCAGAGAAGAGCCATCTTGGCTCCGCATGGACTGGTCGAAGATGCAGAGATCAAAGTTGGCGAAACTGGCACGGGAAACAGCCTCGTTCGCGTCGGCGGCCTCATCGACGTCGTAGTAACCGAGCTGCGCCAGGACGGCTCGGGCGATATTGCGCATTGTTCGGGATTGGTCGGCGACGAGGATTCGCATGGTTTTCAGGGGTTTGGAACCCTGATGCCAGCAACATCGACCGAGAATCAGCGCGGCTTTGCTCGCTGCCGAAAATCGCAGCGCACTTCTTGCGTCTGTGAGAGGAGAAATTCTTATGAATTGGAAAGCGCGATGGCCCGCAAAGCGGGGCCTGACTCGTTCACGCGTCGAGAAGGAATGCCCAGGAGAGGATTTGAACCTCCATGCCCTTGCGGGCGCTACCACCTCAAGGTAGTGCGTCTGCCAATTTCGCCACCTGGGCTCGAATGCGGGGGTCTGTGGGGGAAACCCGCATGGTGGGGACAAATATAGTCGCGTTTTCGCGCGTCGCGCGGATAAAGTTGGATCGATCGGGAGGCGACCACTTGGGCGGCCCGATCGGTACAAATTTGGAGGTGTTCGTGGTGGAGACGCGGGAAACGGCCGCGATTCTGGAGTCCTTGGCTCAATCGGCCCGTGAGGCGGGCGTGTTTGGCGAGGTGACTGTGAAGGTCGACGGGTCGGGCGGTCGCGTGATCGCGCGGGCCCAGGCTTCGGCTGCGCCTGCTGAATATCGCGTGGAGATCGAGAAGGGTGAGGCGTGCGTGGGCGTTTTTACGTTGGACCGGTGGCTGAGCCATTCAGTTGAAGCGGACCTTTTAAACACGGGCGATGACCTGGAAGAGTTGCTGGAAGAAGAACTTGTGGAAGTGGGATACGTGGGCAAAGCTCCATCGATCGACCACTATCGCAATGACGAAAAGATGTTTGCGTTCCGCTCGCGGACGGGAATCAAATTGAACGAAGCGGACGCGGAAGCGAAAATCCAACAGGTGCTGCGGGCGTACGAAGCGTGCTTCCGGCATCTTGGCGACATGCACAAAGACGGTGAGGACGAGTGAAGAACACAATGATCGCTCATTCTCTGATTTGTTTTGGGTTTTGCTTCGGGAGCTTCCCATGAGAGTGCTCATGCTCGGATGGGAATTTCCTCCGTTCATTGCGGGCGGACTCGGTGTTGCTTGTTACGGACTCACGAAGGCGCTCGATTCACTCGGGCACCAGGTGACGTTCGTTCTGCCCAAGCCGGTGGATCGATCGCAGTCTTCGCATGTAAGGCTGCTGAGCCCCGAGGCGCTTGCGGCGCGGCGCTTACGCGATATTTCTGCTTCGACTCGTTCATCTGGTTCATCGGGTTCGACGACGAGCGTTGAAGGTGAGTCAGACCGCATGGCGGAACTCGATTCGCACGGGTTCAAGCACGCGGTTTTCCGCGGCGTTCCCGCAGCGTTTGCGAGCCCGTATCCGGGCAACGATCGGAGCGATAAGACGCGCTGGCTGAGTTTGACGGATGTTGCGGCGCCCACTGCGCCGGAGATGGAAGTCGGCGAGGAGGATCCTGCAGCGAAGGCGGCGGCGGCCCAGATCGCTGAGTTACTTGCGACGATTTCGCCCCAGGGAAATGGGAATGGCAACGGAAATGGCAGCGCGCTGCAGGGCAACGGCTCGTACGGATTCGATCTCGTCGGCGATGCGGAGCGGTATGCGCGGCTGGTTGTTTCGCTCACGCGGGGTGACGAGTTTGACGTGATCCACGCGCATGACTGGCTGACTTTTCCGGCGGGCGTAATGCTGAGTCGCGTGAGCGGGAAACCGCTGCTTGTGCATGTGCACTCGACTGAATTTGATCGCGCCGGCAATAACGTGAACCAGCGTGTGTACGACATCGAGCGACTTGGAATGCACGCGGCCGATCGCGTGCTCGCGGTGAGTCAGCTCACAAAGAACATCTGCGAGCGGCGGTACGGCGTGCCGGGCGACAAGATTGATGTTGTGTACAACGGCATCGAGCGCGAGACCCAGCAGCCCGTAGCCGGTTCGGACATTCAGTCGGGCGACAAGATCGTCCTGTTTCTCGGTCGAATCACGATGCAGAAGGGCCCGGAATACTTCATCGCGGCGGCGAAGCGCGTGCTGGAAAAGGTGAAGGACGTGAAGTTCGTCATCGCCGGCTCGGGCGACATGGCGCTGCGGATGGTGGAGCTCGCTGCGAACATGGGCATCGCCATGTCGCCCGAGCCG
>Ga0268266_10001664_pt1 | contig 25647 bp, 23 predicted proteins | sample KBSS13metaG_FD_190356 | JGI IMG/M metagenome (GOLD analysis project Ga0268266, IMG submission 190356) | Switchgrass rhizosphere microbial communities from Kellogg Biological Station, Michigan, USA - KBS S1-3 metaG (SPAdes) (version 2) | ecosystem: Host-associated > Plants > Roots > Rhizosphere... | reverse complement strand
CGCCTGTCACTCGTCCGATCGTGCGGTTCAACGAACCGGACCCCGGTCCGCCGAGTGGCGGGACCGGGGTCCTGGTCGATCAGCTGGTGGTCCTCAGCTGAGGACCGATGGTCACTCCTCGCCGCGGATGAAGGCCTCCACGCGTGCGCGGCCCTCGTCGTCGGGCAGCTGCACCGGCGGGCTCTTCATCAGGTAGGACGACGCCGAGATGATCGGGCCACCCTGGCCACGGTCCATGGCGATCTTCGCCGCCCGGATCGCGTCGATGATGATGCCGGCGGAGTTGGGGGAGTCCCAGACCTCGAGCTTGTACTCCATGTTCAGCGGGACGTCACCGAACGCACGGCCCTCGAGCCGGACGTAGGCCCACTTGCGGTCGTCGAGCCACGCGACGTAGTCGGAGGGGCCGATGTGGACGTTGCGGTCGGAGATCTTGCCGGCCAGCGAGCCGTGCAGGTTGGAGGTCACGGACTGCGTCTTGGAGACCTTCTTGGACTGCAGGCGGTCGCGCTCCAGCATGTTCTTGAAGTCCATGTTGCCGCCGACGTTCAGCTGGTAGGTGCGGTCCAGCGCGACGCCGCGGTCCTCGAACAGCTTGGCGATCACCCGGTGGGTGATCGTCGCGCCGACCTGCGACTTGATGTCGTCACCGACGATCGGGACGCCCGCCGCCTCGAACTTGGCCGCCCACTCGGGGTCGGAGGCGATGAAGACCGGGAGCGCGTTGACGAAGGCCACGCCGGCGTCGATCGCGCACTGCGCGTAGAACTTGTCGGCGTTCTCGGAACCCACCGGCAGGTAGGAGACGAGGACGTCGGCCTTCGCGTCCTTGAGGGCTGCGACGATGTCGACCGGCTCGGCGTCGGACTCCTCGATGGTCTCGAGGTAGTACTTGCCGAGGCCGTCGAGGGTGTGACCGCGCTGCACGGTCACGCCGAGCGGGGGCACGTCGCAGATGCGGATCGTGTTGTTCTCCGACGCCTGGGTCGCCTCGGAGAGGTCGAAGCCCACCTTCTTCGCGTCGACGTCGAACGCGGCGACGAACTCCACGTCGTTGACGTGGTAGTCACCGAACATGACGTGCATGAGACCCGGGACGTTGCCCGCGGGGTCGGCGTCCTTGTAGTACTCGACGCCCTGGATGAGGGACGTCGCACAGTTGCCGACGCCCACGATTGCTACTCGTACCGAACCCATGTGGGGTTGTTCCTTCCTAGCGGGTGCTTCCAGTGGTCGCGTCGGCCGGCGGGGCCGCGCTGGTGGTGGTGTCGCTGGTGTCGCTGTCCGTGGCCACCACGGTGGCCGCGGGCGGGAGGTCGGCCGTGCGGTCTCCCGACCGCTCGGCGTTGATGAGGTCGGTCAACCAGGTGACCTCGCGCTCGACGGACTCGATCGAGTGCCGACGCAGCTCGGACAGGTAGCGGTCGTCGCCGTTGCCTCCACGCGTGGAGTGCTGGGCGCGGTCGAGCCGCTCCTGAAGTCGGGACAGACGCCCCTCGAGGATGCGCAGCCGGACATCGGCGTCGGTGCGGGAGAAGAAGGCGAACCTCATGTTGAAGGTGTCGTCCTCCCACGCGGCCGGGCCGGTGTCGGTGATCTGTTCGCCGAAGTACTGCCGCCCGGCCGGCGTGATCTGGTAGACGATCCGCTGGCGCCGGGAGACGCCCGGCGAGGTCGCGGTGACCTCGTCGATCCAGCCGGCACGCAGCAACCGCTTGAGGGCGGGGTACAGCGAGCCGTAGGACAGCAGCCGGCCCCAGCCGAGCAGCAGGTTGAGCCGTTTGCGCAGCTCGTACCCGTGCAGCGGGGACTCGTGGAGCAGGCCGAGCACGGCCAGCTCGAGCGATGCCGCCTTGCGTGCCATGGGTGCCTCCTCCCTGCCGTCCGAGCCGCGGCCGACGGGGCCTACCCTGAGTGGGAGAGTCCCGGATGTGTCGCGGCGTTCTATCGATTGAACGTATCAGGACGATATATCAGGACACAAACTCGCGTCGTTTCGGCCGCCTTCGGCAGCGCCCCGTACCCTCGACCCCGACGGTGTGGGCACCTGCGGCCCGTCCAGTGCTTGTGCTGGGACGCCGAGCCCCCGCTGCCGTCACCGTGCACTGATCCCCCGACGCACCCGTCATGTACCTGGAGTGACCCGTGACCGCCAAGCGCAGGGCCGAGGGCCCGGCCGTCAAGCGCAAGCCGAAGCCGCCCGGCACCACCAAGAAGCGACTCCTCAAGGTCGCCAAGTGGGGCCTGATCGCCGCCCTGACGGGCTCGTTGGTGCTGATCGGCGTGTTCGTCTACCTCTACAAGACCACGGACATCCCCAACCCGAACAAGGACTTCCAGACCCAGTCCTCGTTCGTCTACTACAGCGACAACAAGACCCAGATCGGGCAGTACGCCACGCAGAACCGGCAGATCATCCCGTTGGGCGAGATGCCCAAGCAGCTGCAGAACGCGGTGGTGGCGGCCGAGGACCGGACCTTCTACACCAACCACGGCATCGACCCCAAGGGCATCATCCGGGCCGCCTTCAACGACGCTCGGGGCGGCGCCACCCAGGGTGCGTCGACGATCACCCAGCAGTACGTCAAGATCCTGTACCTGACCCAGCAGCGGTCCCTGGACCGCAAGGTGCACGAGGCGATCCTGTCGCTGAAGCTGCAGAAGCAGCTGAGCAAGCAGAAGATCCTCGAGGGCTACCTGAACACCATCTACTTCGGGCGCGGGGCGTACGGCGTGCAGGCCGCGGCCCAGGCCTACTTCGGCGTCGACGCGGCCGACCTGTCACTGAAGCAGAGCGCCGTGCTGGCCAGCGTCCTGAACAACCCGTCGCAGTACGACCCGGCGAACGGGAAGGCCAACAAGCAGGCGCTGCTCGGGCGCTACCGCTACGTGCTCGAGGGCATGGCGAAGATGGGCACCGTCCCCGCAGCCAAGGCGACCAGCGCCGAGCGGCACCTGCCGAAGTTCCCGGTGTTCCAGGAGTCCAGCAAGTACGGCGGCCAGAAGGGCCACATGCTCGCGCTGGTGCGCCAGGAGCTGCACGACCTCGACTTCACCGACGACCAGATCGACGGCGGCGGCCTGCGCGTGACGACCACCCTGACCCCGAAGGCGATGGCGGCGGCGAAGTCCGGCGTCCTCGCGGTCCGGCCGAAGCTCTCCTACAAGGAGCTGCACGTCGCCGTGGCGACGGTCCAGCCCGGCACCGGCGCGCTCCTGGGCTTCTACGGCGGCCAGGACTACCTGCAGTCGCAGATCAACTGGGCCGAGGCGGGCGGCATGGTCGGCTCGACCTTCAAGCCGGCGTCCCTGGCCGCGGCCATCACCGACGGGTACTCCCTGAAGAGCACGTGGGACGGGAACTCGCCGTACACCTTCCCGGACGGGTTGGAGGTCCACAACGAGGGTGACAGCACCGGTACCAACTACGGCTCGGCCATCTCGTCGGTGACCGCGATGGAGCAGTCGGTCAACACGGCGTTCGTCGACATGTCCGCGAGCATGAAGGACGGGCCGCAGAAGATCCTCACCATGGCCAACAAGATGGGGATCCCGCCGGCCGAGGCGGACCCCAAGTACCCCGGCATCCCCAACACCTCGCGGGACCTCGACGCGGACGCGCTGATCACGCTGGGCAAGGCGCGGATCAGCGCCATCAACATGGCGAACACCTACGCCACCATCGCCAACGGCGGTTCGCGCGCCGACGTGCACGTCATCAGCAAGGTCACCGACAGCAAGGGCAAGGTCCTCTACAGCTTCAAGCCCCACACCACGCAGGCGATCAAGCCCGACGTCGACCGAGACGTCAGCTACGCCATGCAGCAGGTGGTGCTGCACGGCACCGGCGCGAACGCCCAGGCGATCGACCGGCCCGCCGCAGGCAAGACCGGCACCGCCACCAACGCCAACCACGACGTGTCGTCGTCGTGGTTCGTCGGCTTCACCCCGCAGCTCGCCACGGCCGTGATGTACGTCCGGGGCGATGGCGACAACGCCCTCAACGACTGGCTGCCGCCGTACAACGGAGCGGCCGGCTACTTCGGCGCCGGCTATCCGACGGCCACCTGGGCGGCGGTGATGAAGCAGGACCTCCAGGGAGTTCCGGTGGTGCAGTTCCCGCCGGCCGCCAACGTGACCGGTACGCCGCCCGAGACCGGCCACGCGCCCACGACGGCGCCGCCACCTCCGCCCAAGAGCACCAGGACGACGTCCTCCGCGCCCACCTCGAGCGAGCCGACGACGAGCGAACCCACCTCGTCCGCCCCGACGACACCTACGTCCGCGCCGACGAGCCACGGCCCCCCGACCTGTCTCCCGCTGACCTGCCCGTCGAGCCCGAGCTCGCCGACCGGTTCCGCGAGCGCCAATCCACCGGCGAGCGCCCGGCCGTCGGTGATGGCCTCCCGTGAGCCGTGGTGGTGACGGACGAGGGTGACGACCGCCTCCCGGCGGTCCGCCCGACGGCGGACGACCCGTTCGTCGCGGGCCTGAGCCGCGGTGTCGGCGGCCCGTCGGGGGAGCATGCCGGACGACATCCCTGGTGGACGCCGGTGCGCGTGATCCTGGCCCTCACCGCGATCTGCTTCTCGCTCGGTCTGGTGCAGAAGTCGCCGTGCTACAACGCGCAGTGGACCAACTCCCAGAGCCGCTACTCGGAGATGTGCTACTCCGACCTCCCCTACCTGTACGTCGGGCGCGGTTTCGCCGAGCTGGACTGGCCGTACTCCGACTCGCTCCAGGTGCGCGACCGCTACGAGGTCATGGAGTACCCCGTCGGTATCGCCTACTACGCCTACGGAGCGGCCTGGGTCACGCACGTGCTGAAGGGCTCACCCGACCTGCTGCCGCGCGGCGCGATGTCGCAGGGGCAGCTCTACGCCGACCACGCCGTGCTCCGGGAGAGCCTGCTGTTCACGTCGGTCAACGCCATCGGGTTCGGGATCTGCGCCCTGATCGCCGCATGGCTGTTGACCGGCGTCCATCGGCGGCGCCCGTGGGACGCCGCCCTGTTCGCCCTGTCGCCGGTGCTGCTGTTCGAGGGCTTGATCAACTGGGACCTGCTGGCCGTGGCGGCCGTGGCGGGCGCGCTCTGGGCGCAGTCGCGCGACCGGCCGATCCTCACCGGGGCCATGATCGGGCTCGGGACGGCGCTCAAGCTCTATCCGCTCTTCCTGCTCGGCGGGCTGCTGGTGATCTGGGGTCGTCAGCGCCGCTGGCGCGACCTCGCGACGGCGAGCGGCACGGGGCTGGCGGTCTGGCTGGTGGTCAACGCACCGGCCTTCGTCTCGGGGCGCCACGAGTGGAGCGTCTTCTGGACCTTCAACGCCAAACGGGGCGCCGACCTGGGCTCGCTCTGGCTCGTCGGCCAGCAGATGGTCCACGGCACGGTCGCGCCGCACACGATCAACCTCGTGTCGTGGGTCGTGTTCGGGCTGTGGTGTGGGGTGGTGGGTGTGCTGGGGTTCCTTGCGCCCCAGACCCCGCGGCTGGCCCAGCTCGGCTACCTCGTCGTGGTCGGCTTCCTGCTGGTGAACAAGGTCTACTCGCCGCAGTACGCCCTCTGGCTGCTGCCCCTGGCGGTGCTGGCCCGGCCGCGCTGGCGTGACCAGCTGATCTGGCAGGGCGGGGAGCTCTTCTACTTCGCCTCCGTGTGGTGGTACCTCGGCTCCTACCTCAACCCCGCCGGCGGCGGCGAGCCCGGCTTCTACTGGCTGGCGGTCGGGATCCGGGTGGCCGCGCAGGTCTACCTCGCCGTGATCGTGATCCGCGACGTGCTGATGCCGCAGTACGACGTGGTGCGGTCGGCGCGAGTGGCCCGGGGCGCTCACGCGTTCTGGCCACCGACCGAACCAGGCCGGCTCACGCTCGGCCGGGCTCCCGGCGGAACCTGAGGCCTTCCACGTTCACGCCGTACTCGCCCTCGCACCTGGTCGTGCTCGCGCTGTTCGTGGCCGGGACGGTCGTGCTGCTGCTGGCCGGTCCACGGGTGCGGGGGACGCAGCGGGAGCGCCCGGTGTCGGTGGCCCTGGCCTGGGCCAACCTCGGCTTCGGCGTCGCCTCGGCCGTGCTGGCGCTGTTCCCGTTCTCCGCGCGGCACTCCCTGCCGCTCCAGATCTGCGACCTGGCCTGGATCGTCGTCGCCTGGGCACTCCTGACGTCGCGCCCGCTGCCGACGGCTCTCACCTACTACTGGGGGCTCACCCTGTCGGTCCAGGCGCTGGTGCAGCCGACGCTCTCCGAACCGTTCCCCGACCCGGCGTTCTTCGTGTTCTGGGCCAAGCACGTGCTGATCGTGTGGGGCGCGGTGTACCTCTGCCTGGGGCTACGGCGCGGGCCGGACTGGGCGGCCTACCGGCGCGCGGTGGCGTGGACCGTCGGCTGGCTGGTGGTCGTGCTCGTGCTGAACGCCGTGCTGGGCGCCAACTACGGCTATGTGAACGGCAAGCCGTCGGAGTCGACGGTGCTCGACGTGCTCGGGCCGTGGCCGGTGTACGTCGTGGTCGAGATGGCGATCGTGGTCGCGGGCTGGGCCCTGATCACCCTGCCGTGGACGCGGAGATCGACCGCCCGATAGTACGGATCAAACAGCCGCCTCAGGCACGCCGTTCGACCGCTCGCTGATCCGTACTATCGAACGGGCGCGCGGGTGGGGGCCTAGGAGATGACGACGTGGTCGAAGGCGGTCGTGGTGTAGCGCACCCGCACCCCGACCTGGTCGCCGACCGCCGGGACCCGCGGGCCGTGGGGAAGGAACAGCATCGAGGCCTGCATGTGCGGTGGCTCGGCGAAGAGCCGCAGCTTGCCGTCGACGGTGAACGGCGAGCGGACGAAGCCCACCGCGTCGAGGCCGCCGCGGGCCAGGGTCGCCGCCCGCGCCCGGATCGAGTGGTCACCGGTCGGCGCCTCGAGGCCGATGCCGTGGGAGGTGCCGCCGGAGACGACCAGGATGTGGCCCGCCTTGGGCGCCGTCCGGCCGCGGTAGCCGAAGACGTCGCCGCGCTCGACCTCGTGGACGTCGAGCACGGTCGCGGTCACGTTCAGGGCGCCGCGGTCGCCGAGCCAAAGATCGGTGCCGATGCGCGGTCGCACCTCGAAGTCGGCGTACGACGTGCGCAAGGACGCCAGCTCGCTCGGCGTGAGGTGGCTGACCCACAGGCGGCGGGTGGCCAGCCCGGACGCGACCACGTCGTTGACCAGCGTGAGCACCTCGGTGAGGTGGGCGCCGGCCGCGAGCGGGAGGTGGAGCGCCACGCCCTCGACCGTCGCGGGGCGGCGTTCGAGGAAGCGGGCCGCCGACCGCAGCTCGTCGGCCGACATCCCGTGGCGACGCATGCTGGTCATCCGCTCGAGCACGACCCGTGCCTCGGGGTCGTGGTCGAGGAGGGCGAGCAGGTCGGCGAGGCGGCTGACCGTGTGGATCACCCGACGCGGCGGCAGGTCGTCGGGGAGGTCCGAGCCGGTCGGGCGCCAGGGCGTGAGCACCAGGAGGTCGCCCTCGAAGCGCTGCCTGACCTCGGGCAGCTCCTCGTAGGTGCCGACCGCGAGAGCGTCCGCGCCGAGCCAGGCCGCCTTGCGGGCGAGCCGGCCGACCCCGAAGCCGTAGCCGTTCCCCTTCGCGACCGGCACCAGTCCCGGCGTTCCGTCCGCGACCGACCGGAGGTGGCGTCGCCAGCGGTCGCCGTCGACGGTGAGGGTGAGACTCATCCGCGGCGTCCGGGAAGCTTCGCGAGGACGGACCGGCGGTTCATGTAGAGGTCGAAGCCGCGGTAGAGCGCGCGGTTGAGCGGCAGATCCCACTCCCCGACCGTCTCGACGGCCTCGCCACCGGTGCCGGCCTTGAACTGGATGAGTCCGACGTGGGCGTCGTCGGCGTCGAGGGTGTCGGTGATCCCGCGCAGGTCGTAGACGTCGGCGCCCTGGGCGATCGCGTCGCGGATCATCGCCCACTGGACGGCGTTGGAGCCGCGGACCTCGCGCTTGTCGGTGGACGAGGCGCCGTAGGAGTACCACGCGTGACGTCCGACGCGGATCGCGATCGTGGCCGCGACCAGGTCGCCCTCGTGGTGGGCGAGCCAGAGGGTGATCCGACCCGGGTCGTCCGCGCCCAGCGCGTCGTACATGGTCTGGAAGTAGGCGAGCCGGCGCGGCGTGAAGTGGTCACGCTCGGCGGTGTGGACGTAGAGGTCGTGGAAGGCCTTGAGGTCCTCGCGGGTGCCGGTCGTGACCGCCACGCCGGCCTTCTCGGCCTTCCGGATGTTGCGGCGCCAGAGCTGGTTCATGCCGGCCAGGACGTCGTCGTCGGTACGCCGCGTGCCGTCGTCGCCGACCAGCGGGATCACGAAGGTGTACTGCGGCTGGCCCGCCGCGAACCCGCCCTCGCTCACCTGGCGTCGCCAGCCGAGCGCCTCGAGCTGCTGGACGATGCGCGCGCCGGGGGCCGACCGGGAGGACGGGGCCAGCTCGGTGAGGCTGTCGACCGTCTCGTCGGCGATGCCGGCCTTGACCTGGTCGGCGGTCCAGCGGCGGGTGACCACCGGCGGTCCCATCCGAATGCCGAAGGCGCCCTGGCCCTTCACGTGCGCGGTCAAGGGGGACAACCAGTCACCGAGGTCGTCGCTGACGTCCGGCCGGGCCCAGTCGAGCACCGGCCCCTCCGGGAGGTAGGCGAGGTAGCGCGCCAGCTTGGGCAGCTTGCGGTAGAGCACCAGCCCGGCGCCGACCAGCCGCTCGCCGTCGTACCAACCCAGCGACTCGGCCCGCCACTCGGACTTCACCGTCGCCCAGGCGGGCGTCTGCAGGAAGCTCGCCGACGGCTGCTCGCGGATGAACGCGCGATGCTCGTCGGGGGAGATCGAGCGAACGGAGGGGACCACGGCGACGAGGCTACCGGGGTGTATCAGTGGCGCGGGACGGCGCTCCTAGGGGGTGTTCGGCCGCACCACCAGCGCGAAAGCCGGCACCGCCCGGCACACCACAAGCAAGGACAGCACGACGGTGAACCTCGCACCGATGACTCAGCTCGCCCTCGACGACCCTGCGCACCGGGATTGTCGACGCCGCGACGCTCCGGCATGCTCCTGCGAGGACCTACTTCCCGATGTGACGTCCCGAGGAGGCATCCGATGAACGACCCCGACCTCCAGGACGACCTGCTCTTCGCCGACGTACGCCGTGCATCGGCCGCGTTCGACCCGATCCCGGACGGGATGGTCGAGCGGATGGTGGCCGTGACCCGCGACATCGCCGACCACGACCCCGACCTCGAGCTCCAGCTGATGCTGGTGGTCGAGCGTTTCGCGGAGCTCGTCGGCACCCGCGGAGGTGCCCGCTCCTACACGCTCCGCTTCGGCGGTGAGGGGGTCGATCTCCTCGTACGCGTCGGTGTCTCCGAGGAGGAGGGCCGCGCCCGGCTCGACGGCTGGCTGGTGCCCGCCGAGAGCGCCCCGGTCCAGATCCGCGAGGTCGGCGGCGAGGGCCGCACCTACGACGGCGTCGCCGAGCCCACCGGCCGGTTCGAGTTCCCCGACCTGCCGACCGGCTTCTACCGTGTCTCCCTCAAGCTCGCCGACGACCAGACCTTCGGCACCCCTGCCTTCGAGATCTGACCACACCGTCTCCCTGCAAGGACTCTCATGCCAGAACCCCGCAACGTCCCGCTGGCTCGCGAGCCGCGGATGCCCCGTCACGACAAGCTGGCCGCCGCCCAGGCACGGATCCTCGACCCGAGCCGGGGGCCGGTCGTCGACGACGTCAGCACCCGGCCCACGGCGTACGTCGCCAACCGGTTGATGATCGCCAAGGGTGACCGCCTGCAGGAGCAGGTACAGCTGTTGCGTGCCGCGGCCGAGACGCTGAACTGGACCGTGCGGCTCAACGCCGAGCCGCCCAAGGCGCGCAACCTGCCGCTCGGCGTACGCACTGTCCACATAGGGGGTGCCCAGGCCAGCGTGCTGCAGCCGCCCGACGCCTGGGCCCTGCTGCAGACCGCCCGGCACCTGCACGGTCGCCACGCACTCCGGGGCGTCGACCTCGACCACGTGGTGTCGACGCGGCCGCTGGAGCCCAACCCGTGGGACATCCCGCACTCGCCGGACCCGTCGGCGTGGATCCAGCCACAACCGTGGGACATCCCGCATCCCTGGGACATCCCGCACCCGGACGGCTCCACCGACGCGTCGGCCGGACTGCTGAGCTACGGCGACATGGGCAGCGGAGGCCGGCAACCGATCGCGTACGCCGGTCCGCGGCCGACGCGGTTCCCCAACTCTGCGGTCAAGGGTCGCCGTCCCGTGGTCGCGATCCTCGACACCGGCTGCTACCCGCACTACTGGTTCGACGGCGGCGTCGTGAGGACCGACGTCAAGCTGCGTGGTCACTCGATCGGCTACACCGACCCCGCCACCGACCCCGAGCTCCACGGCGACATCGGGGGACCGTTCGACGGGTCGCTCGACCGGATCGCCGGGCACGGCACCTTCATCGCCGGGTTGGTCCACCAGGCCTGCCCCGACGCCCAGATCCTGTCCTGGCGCGGCATCCCCGCGGACCAGCCGCTGGTCGAGTCCGAGTGGCTCACGACCCTGGCGCAGGTGGTCGAGCTGGTGCGGCTGGACCGTGAGGGGATGCGTGGCGGCCACCCGATCGACGTGCTCAGCCTCTCGATGGGGTACTACCACGAGAACGAGGCCGACGACCTGCTCGACCCGATCCTGTGGGGCATCCTCGACGCACTCGGTCGCCTGGGCGTCGTCGTCGTCTGCTCGGCCGGCAACGACGCAACAGCCCGCCCGAGCTACCCAGCGGCGTTCGCACCCTGGAGCAACGGGAAGGGCCCGGTCCACCGGCGCCGTGACCGGGTTCCGGTGGTCTCGGTGGGTGCGCAGAACCCGAACACGAGCGACGCCCTGTTCTCCAACGCCGGCCACTGGGTGCGTTCCTACGCCCCGGGCGCCTCGTTGATGAGCACGATGCCGCCGTTCCGGGGCGGGTTGCAGCCCACCGCGAAGACCTGGGTCGACGGACGGCTGCGCGAGTCGGTCGATCCGGACGACTTCAGCTCGGGTCGACGCCCGGACGGCAAACCCCGGGGAGGCTTCGGTGTGTGGAGCGGTACGTCGTTCTCCGCGCCGCTGATGGCGGGTGCTCTCGCGTCGGTGATGTCCAAGGAACTGATGAATCGAGCCAACCCCGCCTCGGGTGCGGCAGCGGCCGTTCGTCGCGGATGGCGGGCAGTGGTGCGACTCACGGACATGGAGCGTCCAGAATAGGCGGGTGCGGAGCGCCCACGAGCTCCATCAGGCGGGTCTCGAGGCCCTGGTCGGTCGGCGACTCATGGTCGCCCGTCGACATCTCGAGCGCGCCCGGGTGGCCGCGGCCGAACCCGACCTGATCGCACGGATCGAGGCGAGCCGTGCCTACCTGACCCTGGAGCTCGGCGACCTGACCGGCGCCCTGGAGCTGTGCGACTCGGCCCTGGCGATGCCGGGCACGACGTTCGAGACGTCCGGGGTCCTGCACAGCCAACGGGGACTGATCCTGCTGCGGCTCGGTCAGACGGCGGCGGCCCTCGACGCGTTCGGGGTCGGGGTCGCGATGCTGACGGACCCGCTCGAGCTCGGGAAGGCGCTGTCCAACCGCGGTGGTGTCTACCTCGTGCAGGGCGCGGGGCCGCGGGCGGCCGCGGACCTCGAGGAGGCGGTCCGCCTCTTCCACGGAGCAGGGAACCACGTCGAGGCGGCGATGGCCGAGCACAATCTCGGGTACGCCGACCTCCTCCGCGGCGACCTGGTCTCCGCCATGGCCCACATGGACGCCGTCCGCCCGACGCTCCTGCCGCTCAGCCCGGTCGGCGTCGCGTTCACCAACCAGGACCGGGCCGAGGTGCTGATGGCCGCGGGCCTGACCCGAAGCGCCCTGGTGGCGCTCGACGAGGCCGCCCGCACGTTCGGAGCGCACCGGATGCCGCACCGGCGGGCCGAGGCGGAGCTGATCATCGCCCGGACGACCCTCGCCGACGACCCCCGTCGCGCCCTGACCACCGCACGGGCGGCCCGCGCGAGGTTCACCCGGGTCGGGGCCCCGGCCCTGCGACTGAAGGCGGAGGCGCTCGTCCACGGCGCCGAGGTCCGCCTGGGGTCCACGCGTCCGTCGCTGGTGCGTCGCGGCGACGACCTCGGGGCCGAGCTGGATGCCCTCGGTCTCCCGTGGTGGGCGATCGACATCCGGCTCGACACGGCCCTGGTCCTCACTCGCCGTGGCGATCTCGACGGGGCTCGTAGGCGGTTGCGCGAGATCACGGTGTCACCGCGCGCCCCGCTCGGCGTGCGACTGCGGGAGCGGGACGTGCGGGCCGCGCTGGCGGAGCGCACCGGGCGGCCGACCGACGCGTTGGCGCACCTGCGCCGGGGACTCGTGGAGCTGCACGAGTGGCAGAGCTCGTTCGGCAGCCTCGACCTGCAGACGATGGTGACCGGACACGGCCGCCGGCTCGCCGTACGCGGTCTGCGGGTGGCGGTTGCCTCGGGGTCACCGGACGTTCTCTTCGAGTGGTCGGAGCGGGCCCGGACCCTGGCCAGCCGGGTGCAGCCGGTGCGGTTGCCGGGGGACGAGCAGTCGCAGGCCGACCTCCAGGAGCTGCGCGTCCTGGCAACGGCAGAGGACCTGACCAGGGGTGCCGCGTCGCGGCAGGCCGAGCTCCGGCAGCGGGTGCGGGAGCGGGCCTGGCAGAGCCGAGGTTCGGGAGAGTACGACGACCCGGTCGCGCTGTCCGCCGTCCAGGAACGGCTGGGTCCGGACCGGGCCCTGGTCGCGCATGTCGTCACCAACCGCGAGGTGGCCGCCCTGGTGGTCACGTCCGAGTCGGCGACCGTGGTCGACCTCGGCCCACGCTCGGCTCTCGACGCCCTGATCGGGGGCTTGCTCCCGGACCTCGACATGGCCGCGGCCGAGCTGCCCGGCCTGTTCGCGGATGCGATCCGGTCCGAGCTCCGCAGCCGACTCGCTCGGCTCGACGACGTGCTGCTGGTGCCGCTCGAAGCGGCCATCGGCCATCGCGAGCTGGTGCTGACCCCCTCGGGGGTCCTGGCGTCGGTGCCCTGGACGATCCTGCGGAGCAACCACGGCCGGCCGGTGACGGTGGCGCAGTCCGCGACCTCGTGGCTGTCGCGCACCGCGACACCGCTCCGCTCGGCGTCGGCGGGCTTCGTCGCCGGGCCACGAGTGGCCCAGGCCGAGGCCGAGACTGCGGCGGCCTCCTCGGCCTGGCCCGCGGCCGCCGTCCTGCTCGGGGCCGAGGCGAGCGCGTCGGCGGTGAGCGAGCTGGCCGGGTCGGTCGACGTGCTCCACGTGTCGGCGCACGGGCGGCACGCGTCGGAGAACCCGCTGTTCTCCGGCTTCGAGCTCGCGGACGGTCCATGGTTCGGCTACGACATCGACCAGCTCACCTCGGTGCCCGACGTCGTGCTGCTGTCGTCGTGCGAGGTCGGCCGCTCGACGTTGCGAGGTGGTGAGGAGCTGATCGGGATGACGGCCGCGTGGCTGCATGCCGGCTCGCGCTGCGTCATCGCCTCGGCTGCCGCGATCAACGACGGCGTGGCGCACGACGTCCTGGTGGCCGTCCACCGCGAGCTGTCCGCCGGACACGCCCCGGCCGCCGCCCTGGCGCGGGCCCTGGCCGAGGTCGACCCGGACGGGCCGCCCGCGCCGTTGATCTGCTTCGGTTGAGCAGCCGAGCGCGAGGAACCAGCGTCCGGTGTTGCGAAACCAGGTCGAGCGAGCCCACGGCTGAGCTCGCGAAGCCGTGCCGGGCGTGTCGAGCCCCGGTGACGGTGCCGCAGTGATCGTGGCCTCGACAGACCGACCGACGGGGCCTACAGCCGGGAGCGCACCGCTTCGAAGTCGGCGAGGTGCTCCGCGGAGCCGCCGGGGGTCTCGAAGACCACCGGCGCGCCGGCGTCGCGGACGACCTGGGCGAGCAGGTCGGGGTCGATCTTCCCGGCGCCGACGTTGGCGTGCCGGTCGGCACCGGAGTCGAACTCGTCGCGGCTGTCGTTGCAGTGCACCAGGTCGATCCGGCCGGTGATCGCGCGGATCTCGTCGACCACGGTCTCCAGCGGGATGCCGCCGGCGTGGGCGTGGCAGGTGTCGAGGCAGAAGCCGACGTCGTCGGAGTCCTTCGCCGCGGCGACCGCGTCGAACACCCCCTTGATCCGGTCGAGGTAGCGGGCCATCGCGTTGTCGCCGCCGGCGGTGTTCTCGATCAGCAGCGGGATCTTGATGTCGGTGGCCTCGATCGCCTTGCGCCAGTTGTCGAAGCCGACGGCCGGGTCGTCGTCGTTGTTCACGTGGCCGCCGTGCACGATCAGTCCCCTCGCGCCGATCGAGGCCGCGGCGTCCATGTGCTGCTGGAGCAGCTTGCGCGAGGGGATGCGGATGCGGTTGTTGGTGGTGGCGACGTTGACGATGTAGGGCGCGTGCACGTAGAGCCCGACGCCCGCCGCCTCGGCGTCGGCCCGCAACCCGTCTGCGCCGCCGGCGTAGCGGAACTCGGGGCCCTTGTAGCCCTGTGGGTCGCCGAGGAAGAACTGCACATGGGGCGCCTGCCGGGCCTTCGCCTCGGCGATCGGGTCGGTCTGCTCGACGTGGGCGCCGAGGGGGATGGTGCTCATGCGTCCATCGTAGGAACACCGACCGACACCGCGCGCGGGCCGGTTCAGTGGCAGGCTGCACCCATGAACGTCGTGGTGCTGATCGTGCTCGTCCTCGCCCTGCTGGGCATCGTCGCGGCCGCGCTGATGGTCGTCGGGGTCGCCCTCAGCCGGAACAAGCAGGGCTGACCGCCCGGCGTTCCTAGTGGGCCCAGCGGCTGGCGGCCGCGACGTCCTCGGCCGAGGTGCCGTCGAACAGCTCGAGCTCCGACTCCCGCACCGCGGTGATCGCGCCCACCAGCGGCTCGCCGAACGCCGCGCCCAGCACACCGTCCGCCATGAACGCGTCCGTCGACTCCCGCAGGCTCGTCGGGAGGCGCCTGATCCCGCGTCCTGCCAGCGCCTCCTCGTCCAGTGAGGCCGGGTCGACGTCGACCGGCTCGGGCAGCGACGTCCCGGCGTCGAGCCCGGCCGTGCCCGCGGCGAGCAGCCCGGCCAGCATCAGGTACGGGTTGGCGTGCAGGTCGAAGCACTTCACCTCGAGGTTGGCCGCCCAGTCCTCGCTGCCGCGCGACCCGGTGACCATGCGGAGTGCGGCCTCACGGTTCTCCAGGCCCCAGCAGGCGTAGGCGCCGGCCCAGTGCTGGGGAACCAGCCGCAAGTAGGACGCCACCGACGGAGCGCCGACCGCCAGCAGTGCCGGGAGGTGCTCGAGGATCCCGCCGGCGAACGCGGTCGCCTCGTCGGTGAGTCCGAAGGTTCCGGACCCACCGGCCATCAGGTTCCGCTCGTCGCGGCCCAGGCTGAGGTGGACGTGCCCGCCGTTGCCGACGCCCGCGGCATCGACCTTCGGTGAGAACGACGTGCGCAGGCCGTGGCGCACGCCGACCGCGCGGATCGTCGCGCGCACCAGGACCGAGGTGTCCGCGGAGTGCACCGGCGACTCCGGTGCGACGGAGAGCTCGAGCTGTCCCGCGGCGTACTCGGGGTGGAACTGCTCGACGGCGACGCCCTGCTCGGCCAGTGCGGTGAGCACGTCGCGGGAGTAGTCCGAGGCGTTGGTCAGCCGGGTCAGGCCGTACGCCGGACCGACCGCCCCGGGCACGTACTCCTCGGGGTCGGTCGAGACGACCCACTCGATCTCGATGGCCGACAGCACGTTGATGTTCCGGGACGCGAGGTCGTCGACGAGGCGGCCGAGCAGGAGTCGCGAGTCGAGGGCGTAGGGGTCGCCGGTCTGCGCGAACCGGTCGCCCGGCGCCCACGCCCAGCCGGGCTGCGCGGCCAGCACCACGAGCCGGTCGAGGTCGGGGACGATCCGCTGGTCGCCGACCGGGGCCTGGCCACCGGGAGGGGCGGCCACCCAGTCGTCGAAGCGGAAGTAGTCGAACGCCGTGGAGAACCCGACCCCCCACGCCGCCAACGCCGGCAGCCGGTCGAGTGGCACGGCCTTCACCCGCGAGATGCCGGCGTTGTCGACGAAGCTGGTCGCCACCGCGACGACGCCACGGGCGGCCAGGTCCGGGACGAGCGCCTCGGCGCGGGTCAGGCGTCGGTCACGGTCGGCGAGGTCCACGAGTGTTCCCTTCGGATCCGTGCGTGCGACGAACGCACGCACGCGGATTGGACACGTCTGGACAAAGAATAGGGCCGGGATCAGACTCCGGAAGACGTCGATCATCCACTCGAGGGGGCTCCATGTCCGCACCGGTTCGCGAAGGTACGTCGCTGCGCCGCTCACTCTCGGTCTGGCAGGCGGTCGGTCTCTCGGTCGCCCTGATGGCGCCGAGCATGGCCGCCAACATCAACCCGCAGGGCACCGCGCTGACCGTGGGTCGGGCGACGCCGCTGGCGTTCTTCCTGGCCGCGATCGCGGTCCTGCTGATCGCCTACGTCTTCGTCCGGCTCTGCCAGTACTACCGGCACGCCGGCTCGGTCTACGTCTTCACCGGCGCCACGCTCGGGGCCCCGGCCGGAGCGATCGCGGGCCTGTGCCTGATGGGCACGTACGTCTTCTACGCCCTCGTCACGTCGTCGGCAGCGGGCATCTTCGGCGCGAAGTTCCTCGACATCATCGGGATCTGGAACGACCAGCCGAGCTGGGCGGGCTTCCTCGTCGGGTTCGTCGCGCTGGTGCTGTCGCTCTTCCTGGCCGTCGTCCCCGCGAAGCGGGCGGCCGAGGTGCTCCTCAGCGTCGAGGGCATCACCGTCGCCCTGATCGTCGTGGTGACCCTGGTCGTGCTGGTCCGACTGCTCGCCCACAACACGCCGAACGACGCGACGTTCACCATGAAGGTCTTCGAGGTCGAGCCTGGCACCAGCACCTCGACGCTCTTCCTCGGCATCGTCTTCGGCCTGCTGTCCTTCGCCGGGTTCGAGGCGGCCTCCACCCTCGGCGAGGAGACGCACCACCCGCAGCGCGACATCCCCCGGGCCATCCTGGGCACCGCGATCTTCGGTGGCATCTACTTCACCGTCGTCACGGCCATCGAGATGATGGCGTTCAAGCCGGACGCCGACGGGGTCGCAGCCTTCGGAGCCTCGTCGGCCCTGGTCGGTGACCTGGGCACCTCCTACATCGGCACCTGGGTGGGCGACCTGATCACGCTCGGCGCCTGCGTCTCGGCGTTCGGCTGCTGCCTGGCGTGCGTGGTCGGCGCCTCCCGGCTGCTGTTCGCGATCACGCGTGACCTGGCGCCCGGCCACCCACTCGGCCGTACCGGTGCCAGCTCGACGCCAGCGGCGGCGGCTGCCGTCGTGTGCGGGACGGTGCTCGTGATGGCCGTCATCTGTGCGGTGCTCTTCGACGCGAAGCCCTTCGACACGTTCTTCTGGAGCGGTGCCATCGGCACGCTGATCCTGCTGGTCGCCTACCTGCTGGCCACCATCGGCTGCATCAAGCTGATCTGGATCGACAAGAAGATGCCGCAGGTGAGGCGGTGGGAGATCGTGATCCCCTTGGCGGCCGTCGTCGTGATCGTCTACACGCTGTGGCGCAACGTCCTGCCCTACCCCGACGCCAACCCGGCCCAGTGGTTCCCGGTGGCGGCGGGAGGATGGGTGCTCGTGGTGATCCTGGTGACCTTCCTGGTGCCCGGGTTCGCGTCGCGGCTCGCGGCCGGCCTGCGGCAGCTCGACGAGAGCGGGCACGAGGTCCCGGGTGGCTGACAGCCGGAGCTCGAGCGTCGGCCAGACGCTCGACGTGACGCTGGAACGTGCGCTCGACGACCTGGTCGACCACCACTGCCACGGCATCCTGACCAACGACCTCGACCGGCCGGCGTTCGAAGGGCTGATGAACGAGGCGATCGGTCCGTCGGCCCTGGGCACGACGCTCTTCGACTCGAGCCTCGGGTGGGCGATCCGGCGACACTGCGCGACCGTCCTCGACCTCGAGCCGCTGGCGCCGGCCGAGGAGTACCTGGCGCGGCGTGCGGAGCTCGGCGGTGCCGAGGCCAGCCGGCGGCTGATGAGTGGCACGCGGATCGGCATGCTCCTGGTCGACACCGGGCTGGGGCCGGCGGAGCTCACGCCGATGGACGAGCTGGCGGCCCTGTGCGGAGGTACGGCGCGCGAGATCGTCCGCCTCGAGCGGCTCGCCGAGCTGGTGCTGGCGGCCAGCAGCGACGACTTCGCGGGCGAGGTGGAGGATCGGCTGCGGACAGCTCGGGGCGCCGGAGCGGTCGGGGCGAAGAGCGTCGCGGCGTACCGGGTCGGGCTGCAGATCCCGGCGACCAAACCCACGGCCGACGAGCTCCGCCGCGCGCTGGCGCGGGTCGACCCGGCACGTCTCGCCGACCCGGTGGTCAGCGGCTGGCTCGCCCACACGGCGGTCGAGCAGGGCCTGCCGCTGCAGTTCCACGTCGGGTACGGCGACCGCGACCTCGACCTGCTCGACTGCGACCCGTTGCGGCTGACGGCGTTCCTCCGGGCGACCGAGGAGCACGGCGTGCCGGTGCTGTTGCTGCACAACTGGCCCTACCACCGGCAGGCGGCATACCTCACGCAGGTCTTCGACCACGTCTTCATGGACCTCGGGCTGACCACGCACAACACCGGGGCCCTGTCGACCGGCGTACTGCGCGAGACGCTCGAGCTCGTGCCCTTCGGGAAGCTGTTGTTCTCCTCCGACGCCTACGGGCTGGCCGAGCTGTACCACCTCGGCGCGCTGCTCTTCCGCCGGTCGATGGCGACCGTGCTCGGCGAGCTGGTCGCCGCCGGCGAGGCGACGAACGACGACGCGGCGTACGTCGCGCGGCTCGTCGGCCGCGAGAACGCACAGCGGGTCTACGCCCTGTGACCGGTTCGGGCACGGACGAGCTGGCCGCCCGATGGCGGGCCGCGGCGCAGGCGCTGCTCCCCGAGGCGATCGCGCTGCGACACGAGCTGCACCATGTCCCATGCCTCGGGGGGCAGGAGACCCTCGCGGCGCAGACGGTCGTCGACTGGATCGGGCTCGGCGACGGTGAGATCGTCGCCGGGACCGGGCGACTGCTCCGCGTGCCCGGCGGAACCGAGGCGGCGATCGCCGTCCGGGCCGAACTCGACGGACTGCCGCTGGACGAGACCACCGGTGTGGCCTGGGCCTCGGTGAACGGGTCGATGCATGCCTGCGGCCACGACGTCCACCTCGCCGGACTGGCCGCGGTCGTGCGCGCCGCGGCCACGCTCGACCTGCCGCGACCCCTGGCGGCCCTGCTCCAGCCGCGCGAGGAGGGCATCGACTCCGGCGCGAAGGACGTCGTCGAGGAGGGTGGGCTCGAGGGGATCGAGGCCGTGGTCGCCGCGCACGTGCAACCTCGGGTCGAGACCGGCGTGATCGCGGTGGCGCCCGGTCCGGTGAACGCCGCCATGGACACGTTTCGCGTCGAGGTGACCGGTCGCGGCGGTCACTCCGGCTACCCGCACACGGTCGACGACTCCGTCCTGGCCGTGTCGGCGGTCGTGGTGGCCCTCCAGCAGGTCGCGGCGCGCCGGATCGACCCGACGGTGGGCGTGGCCTGCATGGTGAACCAGGTGCGGGCCGGCACCGCCGACAACGTGGTGCCGTCGCAGGCGGTGTGCTCCGGGACGGTGCGCACCATGCGGCCCGAGGACCGCGAGACCGCCCACCGGGTGATCGAGGAGATCGCCACGGCGGTCGCCGCGGGCCACGGCTGCCGGGCCGAGGTGACGATCGGCCTGGGCGAGCCGGTGCTCGTCAACGACGTCGGCCTCGCCGTGCGGGCCGGCGAGATCCTGGCGGAGCTCGGCCACGCCGTGGACCCGACGTTCCGATCGTTCGGCTCGGACGACTTCGCGGCGTACTGCGAGCGCGTCCGCGGCCTGATGATCTTCGTCGGGACCGGGGCCGAGCGCGGCGGTCTGCACGACGCGTCGTACCTTCCCGACGACGCGTACGTGGCCACCGTCGCCGACGCCCTGATCGCGGGCTACTGCGCGGCTCTCACCCCCTGAACCGCCCATCGCCGCACCAGGCTCAGCGGCCGCAGGCGGTCAGGCACGTTGGGCGGTCGGGGCCGGCCTCGCCAGGGGGCGCCGCTCGGGACGCCGATGGCGTGCAGACGGTCTCGGGCCTGCTCGGCAGTGGCCGGTCGAGCAGGCGGGTCAGGGTCGGTCAGCCCACGCAGGAGCGCGCGCAACGGGCCGCGCGGGACGTCGCCGTCGTGGCGCGGAACTCGGCCGCTGAGCAGCTCGACCCCGGTGATGCCGGCGGCGTAGAGGTCGTGGCGCGGGTCGGCGGGCCCGCCGGCGGCCGCCTCGGGAGCGAGGTAGCCGTCGGTGCCGGCCGGCGGCACCCGCGCCCCGACGGGGACGGCCACCCCGAAGTCGGCCAGCCGGAGATGGGGTCTCCCGGTGCCCGTCGGCTCGAGCAGGAGGTTGGCGGGTTTCACGTCGCGATGGACCAGGCCGGCCGCGTGGACGGCGGCCAGCGCCTGGAGGAGCTGGTCGAGCAGGACTGCGACGTAGTCGGCGGGGAGGGCGCCGTGCTCGGCGAGCAGGCGCTCGGTCGTGCCGCCGCGCACCAGCGGCTGGGTCACCCAGGGCCCCGCACCTCCGTGACTGCTCACGACGTGGGGATGGACGAGGCCGGCCGCGAGCTCGCGCGGGGCCCGGTCTCCGAGGCTCGGCACCTTGGCGGCCACGAAGCGGCGGGCGTGGTTGTCCCAGGCGCGCCAGACCGTGCTCGTGCCGCCACCGCCGATCGGGTCGATCAGCTGCACGCGAGCGGCGTCGTACCGGGCCATGCCCGCACGTTAGGGACGGGCGTATCAACGCTGCTCCGGATGACTCCTGGGCTGTGGACCCGGCGCACCGGACCGGGCGCTGTGGATCGGAATCGGCTCGATCAGGTCATTGCCAGCGGGTGCCCGCGGGGTGCAGGCTCTCGCCGAGCCAGATCCGGTCCGTCGGAACTGGGAGATGAGGGACAGACACATGACCGACCAGCACGGGGAGATCCCCGAAGAGCCTGTGGGTGAGGGCGCCACTCAGCCGGAGAGCGCGGCCACGCCGCCCCCGGCGCCACCGCCGGCCGCACCGACTCCGCCGGCAGCGGGCACGACGTCGTACGACATGGACGCCGCCAAGGCCGCCCTGCAGGGCGCGCACAAGTTCGACCTGGGCATCATGGCGGCCGCACTCATTGCGCTGATCGGCTCGTGGCTGCCCTTCTACACGGTCTCGGTCGGCGGCGTCCTCAACATCTCGGGGCACATCAGTGGGTGGCACGGCTTCTTCGGCTGGTTCGCCGTGCTGGTCGCGCTCGCCGCGGCGGTGCTGGTCGCACTGCCCCTGTTCGGCGTGAACCTGTCGCTGCCCGTCCCCGTCGCTCAGGCAGCACTGGCCGGCTTCGTCCTCGCCCTGCTGTGCATGATCCTGGCGCTGTTCGTCACGCCCGGCGGTGGTTGCCCCAGCGGAATCGGGATCAGCTGCGACACCGGCCGCGGCTTCGGCTACTGGCTCGCTCTGCTCGCGATCCTGGCCGGTACGGGCCTCGCCTTCCTGCGGGCCAAGGACTCGCTGATGAAGACCGCCTGACACGGGTCCTTCCACGGCACTACGACGGGCGTCGGCCGATTCGGCCGGCGCCCGTCGCCGCTGGTAGCCTCTCCCAGTTGTCCGGACCGGGTTCGGACGCCGCAAGACAACGCAAAGCCCTCCTGCCACGGATGGTCCGTGGCCGCTCTAGTCCAGAGGAGGTGGAGACCGCTGTGCGTGCCTATGAAGTGATGGTCATCCTCGACCCGAGTCTCGAAGAGCGGACGGTGGAGCCGTCCCTCGACAAGTACCTCAACGTCATCCGCAAGGACGGCGGCAGCGTCGAGAACGTCGACGTGTGGGGCCGGCGTCGTCTGGCCTACGAGATCCAGAAGAACGCCGAGGGCATCTACGCCGTCATCCAGCTGACCGCGGAGCCGGACACCGTCAAGGAGTTCGACCGCCAGCTGGGTCTCAACGAGTCGGTCCTGCGCACCAAGGTGATGCGCCCTGACGCTCACTGAGCGTCCTGTGGATCGACGGTGGCGGATGTCGGCGCCACCGTCGATCATGAGCCCGAACGCCTTCGTACACCCCGAGGAGACCTGACATGGCAGGCGACACCCAGATCACCGTGGTCGGCAACCTGGTCGACGACCCCGAGCTCCGCTTCACGCCGTCGGGGGCCGCGGTGGCCAACTTCCGCATCGCCTCCACGCCGCGCACCTTCGACAAGCAGTCCAACGAGTGGAAGGACGGCGACGCGCTGTTCCTGTCCTGCTCGGTGTGGCGGCAGGCCGCGGAGAACGTCGCGGAGTCGCTGCAGAAGGGGATGCGCGTGGTCGTGCAGGGCAACCTGCGCTCGCGTCAGTACGAGACGCGGGAGGGCGAGAAGCGCACCGTCTTCGAGATCCAGGTCGACGAGGTCGGTCCGTCGCTGAAGTACGCCACCGCCAAGGTGACCCGCACCCAGCGCTCCGGCGGCTCGTCGTACGGCGGCGGGCAGCAGGGCGGTGCCCAGGCCGGTCCCTCCGACAACGACCCGTGGGCGACCCCGGCGCAGGGCCAGGCCGCTCCGGCTGCGGGCTCCGGCGCCGGTGCTCCGGCGAACGACCCGTGGGCCACCCCGGGCGTCAGCAACGACGAGCCGCCGTTCTGAGCGCCGCGCCGCCGAGCGCAGCGAGGCAGCGACCGGTGCCAGGTCGAGCAAGCCCCACGGCTGAGCCTGCGAAGCCGTGACGGGCGGGTCGAGACCGAGCACCCGACAGACAACTGAATACCCAGTCCAAGCCACCATTCCGGCGTGAGCCGGGCTCACGGAAAGAGAGCACCACAATGGCCAAGGCAGTGATGCGCAAGCCGAAGAAGAAGGTTTGCCAGTTCTGCAAGGAGAAGGCGACCGGTGTCGACTACAAGGACACCACGCTGCTCCGCAAGTTCATCTCCGACCGCGGCAAGATCCGCGCGCGTCGGGTGACCGGCAACTGCGTCCAGCACCAGCGGGACGTCGCGATCGCGGTGAAGAACGCCCGCGAGCTCGCGCTGCTGCCCTACACCTCGACCGGTCGCTGAGGAGCACGACGATGAAGATCATCCTGACCCAGGAGGTCACCGGCCTCGGACAGCCCGGCGACGTGGTCGAGGTGAAGGACGGCTACGGCCGCAACTACCTCCTGCCGCGCGGCGTCGCGATCCGATGGACCCGTGGCGGTGAGAAGACCGTCGAGTCGATCAAGAAGGCCCGCACCTCGCGTGCGGTCCGCGACCAGGAGCACGCCGCCCAGATCCGGGGCAAGCTCGAGGCCGGCCCGGTCGACGTGAAGGTCAAGGCCGGCTCGGCCGGACGCCTGTTCGGCGCCGTCACCACGTCCGAGATCGCCGGTGCCCTCGCCGAGGTGGTCGGTGAGGACGTCGATCGCCGCACCATCGCCCTCGCCAACCCGATCAAGACGCTCGGCGCCCACTCGGTGTCGGTCCGCCTGCACGACGACGTCTCCGCGACGGTGGCGCTCAACGTCATCCCCGCCTGACCCGCTCGACCTCGCGTCCGACGACGCCCCACGGCCCGCCCGGACCCCGGTCCCGGCGGGCCGCGGTGCGTCCGGGGTGCCGCGGGGAGCGGATCGGCTCAGCCGACCTCGGCGGGTTCGGGGAGCGCCCACGGCCGACCGGCGTACCGGAACAGCAGGAGGATCACCAGCAGCAGGCTCAGGCTGCCCACGACGGCGGCGACCGTGACCAGCGTGTCGAGCCCGCCACCGAGCACCACGGGCGGCAGCAGGAGGACGACCACGAACAGCGTCCGCGCGGTCAGCAGCCAGCGCCGCGCGTCACCGTCGCCGGCCGCGGCGGCCGCCTGGGCGAGGGCATGGGCGAGCACGATCACGGTGACGACCTCGGGGATCCCGGCCGCCCAGGCGAGGGAGTCGTCGGTGACGTTGAGGGCGTCGCGAGCACCGGGGAACCACACGACGACCGAGACCACCAGGCTCAGCGTCGCCAGGGTCCGCAGGGTGTCCGCCTGTCTGACCGGCAGCCGGGCCAGCCCGACCAGCACCAGCACCCAGCCGAACGGGTCGGCGAGGACGTCGTACCCGTGGATCGCGGCGTTCAGCAGGACGATGACCAGGCCCATGGCCACGGCCTGCAGGGGCTTCACGGCGGTCAGGCTAGCCGGGGTGCTCCACCCCTGTGCATGAGCGGTGGATATCCCCCGATCCGACCACGGGTGGGGCGATGTGTCGACAAACCAACGTGCGAATCCCAGATGTCGAATGGGTGAACCGATTGCCGGCCAACTTTTCCTGGTGCACACCTGTGGAACCACGAACCTGCAGGTCAGCGCCATGATGGGAGAGAAGCTGGTCGCCCTGTCCACATGTTCTCCACGGCGCCGGCCACAGGTCTTGGCGTGTCGTCCACGTCCTGACCCCAGTTATCCCCAGCCCCTGTGGACAAGCTCCTATCCGGGAGCCCCTCCGGGCGCCTAGATTCGCGCCTCGGCGGGCCGGACCTGTGGATCGGTCGCCGACGGGGACGGGTCGCCGCCGCTGTCGGTGGCGACCCCTAGCGTCACTCCCGTCACAACCGCCGGGCGCATGGGGCACCCGCGGAGCACGGGAAGGGTTGTCGCTGCGTGAGCATCACCGAGCAGGGGTCGTGGGATGTTCCGGGCGTGCCCGAGCCGCCGCGCGACAGCGTGGGCGACGACTGGGGCGACGGCCCCGCGGCCTACCCACCCGGCGAGCGGCCCAGCCGGCCGGGCGACCGCACCCCGCCGCAGGACAACGCCGCCGAGCAGAGCGTGCTCGGCTCGATGCTGCTCTCGAAGGACTCCATCGCCGACGTCAGCGAGGTGCTCCGGGGCGCCGACTTCTACCGGCCGGTCCACGAGGTCATCTTCGACTCGGTCATCGACCTCTACGGTCGCGGTGAGCCCGCCGACCCGATCACCGTCGCCAACGAGCTGCAGCGCCGCGGCGAGCTGACCCGGATCGGCGGTGCGCCGTACCTCCACACGCTCTCGGCCAACGTGCCGATCGCGGCCAACGCCGGCTACTACGCCGAGATCGTCCGCGAGAAGGCGATCCTGCGCCGGCTCGTCGACGCCGGCACCCGGATCGTCCAGATGGGCTACGCCGGCCAGGGCCAGGTCGACGACGTCGTCGACTCCGCCCAGGCCGAGGTCTACCAGGTGACCGACCGCCGCAACGCGGAGGACTACGCCCCGCTGTCCGACATCATGGACGGCGTCCTCGACGAGATCGAGGCGATCGGCAACCGCGAAGCCGGGCTCTACGGCGTCCCCACCGGCTTCGCCGACCTCGACGACCTGACCAACGGTCTCCACAACGGTCAGATGATCATCGTCGCGGCCCGCCCTGCCATGGGGAAGTCGACCCTCGCCCTTGACCTGTGCCGGGCGGCGTCGATCCAGAACAACATGGCCTCGTGCTTCTTCAGCCTGGAGATGACCAAGTCCGAGATCACGATGCGGCTGAAGAAGCACGAGGCCATG
>Ga0268266_10001658_pt1 | contig 25709 bp, 19 predicted proteins | sample KBSS13metaG_FD_190356 | JGI IMG/M metagenome (GOLD analysis project Ga0268266, IMG submission 190356) | Switchgrass rhizosphere microbial communities from Kellogg Biological Station, Michigan, USA - KBS S1-3 metaG (SPAdes) (version 2) | ecosystem: Host-associated > Plants > Roots > Rhizosphere... | reverse complement strand
CGTCGATCTCCGCGGCGCCACCACGACCAGCCACGCCAACGTCGACTTCCGCGGCGCCCCCACAACCGGCCACGCCAACGTCGACCTCTGCAGCGCCCCCACAACCGGCCACGCCAACGTGGACCTCCGCGGCGTCACCACGACCAGCCACGCCAACGTCGACCTCTGCAGCGCCCCCACGACCGGCCACGCCAGCCTCTACCTCCGCGGCACACCCAACTCAACGGCCACGCCGAACCCGCGGTCGCCCGCGTGAGGCCGACGCCACGCTCAACCCCGACGCCCGCTTGGCCGCCCTCCTGGTCAGCGCCCAGGCCTTGAATTTCCTCCTCGGCGCCCGAAATCAGTGCGTCCTGGACCGGGTGGTCGAGCTGCACCCCGGCTCAATGGAATCAAAAGGTTACCAGGTCTTCCATAACTGACTTTTTGCCCGGCAATGCGCCGGTGAATCTGGTACCCTGCGCGTCCTTTTTTGCGTATGCGCCCCCTGGGCTTGTCGCATGCGCCGGCGCTGCTGCTGTCAGCGACCGTACACATGCCCGAAATAAGCTACCCCCTATGAACCGCCCCATACGCAATATCGCCATCATCGCTCACGTTGACCACGGCAAAACCACCCTGGTCGACTGCCTGTTGAAGCAGTCCGGCACCTTCGCCGCCCACGAGAAAATGGGCGAGCGCATCATGGACTCGAACGACATCGAGAAAGAGCGCGGCATCACCATCCTCGCGAAGAACTGCGCCATCGAGTACGGCGGCACCCGTATCAACATCGTCGACACCCCCGGCCACGCCGACTTCGGCGGCGAAGTTGAGCGCGTGCTGTCCATGGTCGACGGCGTGTTGCTCCTCGTCGATGCGGTCGAAGGTCCCATGCCTCAGACACGCTTCGTTACGCGCAAGGCACTGGCCTTGGGCCTCAAAGCCATCGTGGTGGTGAACAAGATCGACCGCCCGGGCGCCCGCCCCGGTTGGGTCATCGACCAGACCTTCGAGCTGTTCGACAAACTGGGCGCCAGTGACGAGCAGTTGGATTTCCCGGTGATCTACGCATCCGCCCTCCAAGGCTGGGCGAGCACCGATTTCACCGAACGCCGCCCGGACATGTCCGCGCTGTTTGAAGCCGTGTTGGCTCACGTACCGCCGCCGGCCGCCGATATATCGAAGCCGCTGCAGCTGCAGATCTCCACCCTGGACTACAACTCCTATGTGGGTCGTATCGGTATCGGCCGCATTCGCGGCGGCAGCATCAAACCCAACCAGAACGTAGTCCTGCGCTTCGGCGACGAAGACCGCGGCTCCGCCAAAGTTGGCCAGGTATTGACGTTCTCCGGCTTGGCGCGAACCTCCACGGATGAGGCGTCAGCCGGCGACATCGTTGCAATCACTGGGATCGACGACGTCAATATCGGCGTGACGATCTGCGATCCGGAAGCGCCGGCAGGCCTGCCTCCGATTCGGGTCGACGAGCCGACCCTGCAAATGAATTTCCAGGTGAACACCTCGCCGTTCGCGGGCCGGGAAGGCAAGTACGTCACCAGCCGTCAGATCCGCGAGCGCCTGTATCGCGAGCTGCAGAGCAACGTTGCGCTTCGTGTTGAAGACACCGACGAGCCGGACGTCATGCGCGTCTCGGGCCGTGGCGAGTTGCATCTGACGATCCTCGTCGAGAACATGCGCCGCGAAGGTTATGAGTTGGCGGTGTCCCGCCCTCAGGTGTTGACTAAGGTCGTAGACGGCGTAGTGAACGAGCCGTACGAGGCCCTCACCGTCGACATCGAAGAAGGACACCAAGGCTCGGTGATGGAAGCGCTCGGTACCCGCCGCGCCGAACTGACCGACATGCAGATCGATGGCAACAGCGGTCGCGCCCGCCTCGAGTATCGCGTTCCTGCCCGTGGCCTGATCGGCTTCCAGGGCGAATTCATGACTCTCACGCGCGGCACCGGTCTCATCAGCCACATCTTCGACGGCTTCGCGCCGGTGAAGGGTGAGATTCCGGATCGTCACAACGGCGTGCTCATCAGCAGCGAAGCCGGCGAGGCGGTGGCCTACTCCCTGTTCAATCTGCAGGAGCGTGGCCGTTTGTTCGTGAGCCATGGCGAGAAGCTCTACGAAGGCATGATCATCGGCATCCACAGCCGCGAGAACGATCTCGTGGTCAACCCGACCAAGACCAAGAAGCTGACCAACATCCGCGCCGCCGGCAAGGATGAGGCGCTGATCCTGACACCGCCCATTCCGGTCACACTGGAGTACGCGGTGGAGTTCATCGCTGACGACGAGCTGGTCGAAGTCACGCCGATTTCCATCCGCATCCGCAAGCGGCACCTGAAGGAAACGGACCGCAAGAAGGCCTCGCGCAGCGACGCAGCCCTCATCGCCTGACCAGACCTCATCGCCTGACCAGACCTCATCACCTGACCTGCCCGCGGCGCCGGAAGTAACTCCGGCGCCGCAGCCCCGGCACTCTGCGCCGTTGCCCTCCCAACACCCTGGCGGTGCGTCAGCGGGCCTTCGCCCCTCCAAACCGGATCTTTCTGACCTTGCCCCTGGCGTGTTCCTGGTCGCATTCTGGTATACGTCCTAGAACACTACTAAACAGGGGTTTCCATGAAGACCAGGACACTGCGGCCCGCCGTTCTCGCGGCGCTGTGCGGCATGCTCGCGCTCGCAACTACCCTTGCCCGGGCTGACATCACGATCGAACGCACCACCGCCGTGGAAGGCGTCGGCGTCATGGCATTCGGCAATATGTCCGGTACGAGCAAAACAACCATTTCCGGCAACAAGTCGCGCACCGACAGCGACATGAAGATGAAGTCGAAGCTGGTGGGTTTCCTTGCCCGCAGCGCGGTCGGCCCCAGCGCGGAGATCGTCCTGCTGGACCAGGACAAGCTCTACCATCTCAACATCAACAAGAAGGAATACACGGAGATGAGCTTCGAGCAGATGCGCGAGCGCCTGCAGAAAGCCTCCGACCAGTTGAATTCAGCGGACGAGCGCAAGCAGCCCTCTGCGGTCGATCAATCCAAGTGCGAATGGTTGCCTGCCCGGGCAGACGTCAAGAAGACGGGCGAGAAGGCCCAGTTCGGCGGTTATGACTCCGAGCGCGTGGTCATTACCGCGGCGCAACCCTGCAAGGACAAGGAAAGCGGTTCGGTCTGCGAGGTCGCCCTCGTGCTGGACAACTGGATGTCCACCAGCTTTACCGAAAGCGCCGAGGTACAGAAGTACTACAAGGCCTACGCCGCGAAGATGGGCCTCGACCCATCAGGCCCGCAGGACATCTCCCAGCGCGCCCAGACGCTTTTCAGCCAATACAAGGGCATCTGGGCCGAGATCGCCACCAAGATGCAGAGCGTGAAGGGCTACCCCGTCAGAAGCAGCTTTACGCTCGCTCTCGGCGGCGCTGAGTGCAAGGACCCGAAGGCCCATCAAACGCAGGATAGCAGTGACAAGGACTCCGACAGCTCCAACAGCCCGGGCGCGCTCGCCGGCGCGGTGGCCGGCAAGCTCGGCGGCCTGTTCCACAAGAAGCAGGAAGACGCCCCCGCAGCAGCCCCCGCGCCTGCCGTACCGGCTACGCCGCTGCCTCCCGGCGATGTCGGCCTGATGACCATTTCGTCTCAGTTGGTTTCGGTGTCAACCAACAGCGCGAGCCCGGATGCGTTTTCAGTGCCTGCGGATTTCAAGAAGACGGAGCTCAAGAACGCCTCCTGACGCAACCAACAGACAGTTCCCGGTACACCGCGGCCGACAGGCAGTCGGCCGCGGACCAACGTCTCGAGACTCAGGTCGCGCGCAGTTGGAAGTTGGTCGAAAGTTGTATGGGACCCTCTTGTTAGACGCACGCATAAAGGCAATCATGGCAGCGCAACAGGGACGGATGTGTGCACGAGGCCTCCAGGGATTCTCGGATTCCGTCCGGGACTTCAATACGGAGGTTGAATGGAGCTCGCGTCGCTGCGCGCGTTTACAGCGCGGTATACCCTTGTGCTGAGCCTGTTATCCGGCGTGTCTTTCTTCCAGCATGCATCGTTCGCCGCTGCTGCGGTGGACGCTGACGATGCGTTGGGACTGTGCCAGGTCGAGACCATCCCGAAGGATATCCGCGACACCCTGGAACGCCGCTTCTACGGCTGGAAAGTCCAGGATTCCAGCAATCTGCTGCCGCGGGTGCGGCAGAGGTGGGCCACCATTGCGCCGCTCGCCTGCCCCGGCATTGCCACGGGCCACTTCGAGGAATCACGTTCCGTTTCGTATGCGCTGTTGCTGGTGCCCGTTGACCGGAGCGCCAGCGGCTACAAATTCGTCGTGTTCAGCGCGCCCTCGGGCCAATCCTTCTACGGCTTCAAGATGCTCGACCAGGCGCCCCTGAACGCGAGCTCGTTCTTCATCCACTCAGTGGCGATCGAACGCGTGTTCGACAGCGCAATGAAAAAGCAATTCAGGCCCAAGACAAACGACGGCGTCGTGTTGTTCTACGCGGACGAAAAGATACCCACCCAGAACGTGTTCTACTGGAAGGGCGATTCCTACGATCACGCGCAAGTAGACTACAACTAACGGCATGCGGATCAGTAAACTTCTTTCGCCGCCCGTATATCCACAAACTGCAGAAACTCCATGCGCGTCCGGGCGTCTTCACGGAACGTCCCGGTCATCCGGCTCGTCACCATGGAAACACCGCGCTTGTGGATGCCGCGTGTGGTCATGCACTCGTGAGTTGCATCGATTACAACACCCACGCCGCGGGGCTTGAGCACGTCGTTGATGCAGTTGGCGATCTCGGCGGTCAGCTTCTCCTGGACCTGGAAGCGCCGCGCATAGCCTTCGACGACCCGCGCCAGCTTGCTGATGCCGACAACCTTGTTGGTGGGCAGATAGCCGATGTGCGCCCGGCCTATGATGGGCGCCATGTGATGCTCACAGTGGGATTCGAAGGAAATGTCCCGCAGCACGATCATCTCGTCGTAGCCGCCGACTTCCTCGAAGGTGCGCCGCAGATATTCCGACGGATCCAACTCGTAGCCCGAAAACCAGTCCCGGTAGGCATTGACCACCCGCTTGGGCGTTTCCAGCAGACCCTCGCGATCCGGGTCATCGCCCGCCCATCGCAAAAGTGTACGCACAGCGTCTTCCGCGGCCTTCCGCGAGACCTTTCGACGACTCTTACCGGCCATGCTGTCCCTTGGTGTTCTTATCAACGGCGCGCGACGCGCCAGCGGGCGATTCTACGTCGTGGGAGCCAGCAACCGAAGCTTTGGCGTATCCACCACCGCGCGCGGCGGTCCCCGCAACTGCCAGAGCATGGCGCGAATCGATTCGGCTGACACGGGCGGGCTGAAGTAGAACCCCTGACCGCATTCGCAATCGAGCTTGCGCAGGCACTCGAGCTGCTCGGCCGTCTCGATTCCCTCGGCGACGAGTTGCAGGCCGAGGCTCTTCGCAACGCCGACAATGGCGCGCACGATCGCCGCATCGTTCGAGTCGACTGCCATATCGCGCACGAAGGCGCGGTCGATCTTGAGAGTGTCGATCGGCAGATGCTTCAGGTAGCTCAGGCTCGAGTAGCCGGTGCCGAAGTCATCGATCAGGATGCGCGAGCCGAGGTTGCGCAGTGCCTGCAGCGAGCCCAAGTGCTGTTGCGAATTTTGCATTGCAGCACTTTCGGTGATTTCGAAATGCAGCAGGCTGGCATCGATTCCCAACTCATCGGCCAGCACCGACACCACCGTCGCCAACTGCACGTGCTCGAACTGCTGGACCGAGATATTCACGGAGACCGGCAGCAGCGGCACGTGTTGGCGCTGCCACTCACTCAACTGCAACCCGACCTGCCGCAGCACCCAGTCACCGATGTCGACGATCAGGCCGCTTTGCTCAGCGATGGGGATGAACCGCGAAGGCGGGATGTACGTACCATCCGCCTGCTTCCAGCGAATCAGGGCCTCGAGACTGACCGGCCGCAGAGTCTGCAGGTCAAAGCACGGCTGATACTCAATTGACAGCTCGTTGCGCTCCAACGCCTGCCGGAGCGCCCGCTCCAGGCCAAAGCGCTCGCGCAGGCGGGCATTCATCTCAGGTGTGTAGAACTGATGGTTGCCGCGGCCCCGGTCCTTCGCGTGGTTCAACGCGATGTCGGCATGCTTCAACAGCTGTTCCGTATCGGCGCCGTCTTCCGGATAAACGCTGATGCCGATGCTCGGGCTCGCAAACATCGTGACGCCATCCAGGTCGAGCGGCACCACCAGGGCCCGGCGAATCCGGTCCGCGATCGAATTGACCACCTGGGCATTCGGCAGCATGTTCGCCACGACCACGAATTCGTCACCGCCCATGCGGATAACGACATCATGCGTGGACACAGCGGCCCGCAAGCGGTGAGCGACCGCCAGCAGCAACTTGTCACCGGCGGCGTGTCCGAGCGAGTCGTTGACGTTCTTGAAATGGTCGAGGTCGATATACAGCAGCGCCATGTGGCTCGAATCGCGAGCGGCGCGCTTGATCAGCCGGGGCAGCAGCTTCTGCAGATACACCCGGTTCGGCAGCCCGGTCAGCACGTCACGGCGCGCGAGCCTGGAGAACTGCCGCTGTTGGTCAATGGATTGTCGTCGGGCGACCGCGCGGCTGCGCCAACCCCGGTTCACCATTGTCAGCAGCAGCAACACCAGGAACGCAAAGCCAACCAGCAGTGCCACGACTACCCAGGTGATCGTTCGCCGCCCGAGCTTCAAAGCCGCGTGCGATACGCTGTTGGCGAGCACCGCCACCGGCCGGCCATCGACATCACGAAGCAGCACATAGCTGTCGAGGGTCTCGCCATCATTCGTCTGAATGAGAGTGTCACCCGACGGAGCTTCCAACCAACGGGCAACGTTACCGCTAACATCTGCGGACGCGTGCCCTTGGGTTTCCAGCAGAATCAGCTTCACCGGCGACTGACTCGTCTCCTCGATCCGGCCAATGAGCGCCTGGTCGAAGTAGTGTCCGAACACCAGCAGGCCGGGACTCGGGCCTGTATGGTTCGACCGCAAAACCCGCACCGCGGAGAACGCCAACACTCCGCCGGATACGCGCATCAACCGCACATCCGCACTGCCGCTGTTGGGCGCCACGACCGTCAACGCATACTTCTGAATGCGATTGATCAGGGCAGGCTCGAGTTGCCCGAGCTGCCCCTCAGGAACATCGCGGGTCGTGATACTGACGAGGGTCTTTCCGGTGTTATCGCCAACCCACATGACGTGGACCCGCATGGTGTCCAGGCCTGACCGGGTGAAGTTCTCAGCGACAAAGTTCGGCCGCTGACCGCTGACAAACTCGTAGGCGGGATCCCAGTGACCATTATCGTCGGCAGCAGCCCGGAGCTGATTCAGCTCCATCTGCAGGCCCTGCTTGACGCGCTCGACGCTCTGCCGGGCCTCATCGGCCTCGATGGTGGCGAAGCTGTGCACGAGGACGTATCGGGTGGAGGCGAATACCACCACGATCAGTGCCAGCGCAGCCAGGCAAGCGGCAATCAGTGTCTTCTTGTGCAATCCCACGATCCACTATGTCGGCACAAACCCCGACGAATCCAGACTAGCATTGAGACCTGTGTCACCGATCGGTTGAATACCCTATAAACTTAAAGGATTAGCGCCGGTTTGAAGTGAATTTGTGCGCTGCAGCAATTGACTTCGCCGCTGCAGTATATGTGACAATAATCCCATGCCTGTAAACAATACCGCCAGTGCCATCGACACCTCCAACCTCGCCCTGTTCTGCGACTTCGAGAACATCGCGTTGGGTGTCCGGGACGCCCGCTTCGACAAGTTCGACATCACCCGGATTCTCGAGCGCCTGCTGCTGAAGGGCTCGATTGTGGTGAAGAAGGCCTACTGCGACTGGGAGCGCTATAAGGAGTTCAAGCCGCCGATGCACCATGCGGGTTTCGAGCTGATCGAGATTCCGCACGTCAAACAGTCGGGCAAGAATTCCGCCGACATCCGCATGGTCGTGGATGCCCTCGACCTCTGCTACACCAAGACGCACGTCGACACGTTCGTCATCATCAGCGGCGATTCTGACTTCTCCCCGCTCGTCAGCAAGCTGCGTGAAAACAACAAGGATGTCATCGGAGTCGGCGTGAAGAACTCCACCTCCGACCTGCTCATCGCCAGTTGCGATGAGTTCATCTACTACGATGACCTGGTGCGCGAGCAGGCCAAGCCGCGGCGCGGCGCCCGCAAAAAAGCATCCGGCACGGACGCCGCTTCCGCAGGCGGCGACGACAAGAAGCAGGAAGCCTTTGACTTGGTGTTGTCGACGATGGATGCGCTCGCGGCCGAAAGGGGCGCCGAGGACAAGATCTGGGGCTCGATGGTCAAACAGGCCCTGAAGCGCCAGCGGCCGGGCTTCAACGAGAGCTACTACGGCTTCCGCTCATTCAACAACCTGTTGGAAGAAGCCGCGAAGCGCGGCCTGCTGACACTCGAGCGGGATGACAAGTCGGGCGGCTATCTCGTGCACAGCAGCACCTGAGCGCGCGCGTGTTGCCCTGCAGTAAACGCAGGGCTTGTGAGTGCACTGCAATCAGTCGCAGTATCCGCTGCCAATAGCTCCCTCCGTTGCATTTATTTGCAACGCTCTCTTGCCGGTGGCATCCGCGAGGGTGCTCACCGGCAGGACTTTTAGCCGAAGAAGCGGTACATGCCCGACGTGAGCGTCAGGCTGCAAAGGCCAACCAGGGTGGCCACCAGGAATCCCGCAGCCAGCGGGCGCCAGCCGATCCGCCACATGTCGTTGAACGACACGCTCAATCCGACGGCCGTCATTCCACACACCAGGAACAATTCAGACGCCGTTTGACCGGCATTCACGGCTGCGTGCCACATCGGTGCGTCGGGATGAAACACCCCGTCGCCGGCGGTGCGGATGATTACAAAGAGGATGAATGCGAACACGAAGAACGGCACCGCGCTGGACTTGGGGGCTCGCAACGGAGCGCCTTCCAATCGCGGGTCGTCGCTGCGCTCTTGGGCCTCCCGTGCTTCTTCCTTCCGCATCAGCCACGCGGCGGCGGGGATGAGCACAATGATCGACAGATTGCGTAGCAGCTTGGCAACGCTGGCCGCCGACAAGGCGTCCGGAGCGTTCGCCTGCTGCGAGTAGATCAACGCGGAACCGATCACCTGGGAGGTGTCATGGATGGCGGTTCCCAGGAAGACACCCGCATGCACGGGCGAGTGCCCGAAGAAATGCCCGGCGAGCCAGGGATACAACAGCATGGCCACGCAACCAAACAGCACCACGCACGTCACCGCGAATGCGGTCTCCGCGTGCTTCGCCCGGATCACCGGGGACATCGCGACAACGGCCGTGCAGCCGCAGACGGCCGTACCGATTGCCAGAAGAATGCCCAGTCGCCTGGGAACACTCAGGACCCGAGAGAGACCCAAGCCCGCAACCAACGCAGTAGCCAGACAACCCAGCGCGACAGGAAGCGCAGTGAGGGCGATTGCCGAGGCACCCGCCAGTGTCAGCCGCAAACCAACCAGGGCAATTCCCGTTCGCAACAGGCGATGCATCGCCCAGTTGAGTCCGTCACTGGTCCAGGCGGGGACGCCGAGCGTGTTGCGCCAGAGCATCCCGATGAGGACGGCATAAAGAACGGGACTGAGAGGAATCTTGGGCAGTCCGATCGCGCCCTGCGCGATGCTGTCGGACATGCTCTTGGCCAGGACGGCCAGAACGATCGCAACCAGAACACCGGGTACGACCCGGCGTACCGACACCCAGACGTTATTTGACAGTACGGAGCTGACCAGAGGCGGCAAGATCAACTCCCTCGGGAACCCGCCGACGGTTCGTCACCATCGCGGTATGCAACTGCATGATCGTCTCGCTGCCGGTTTTGACAAACAGGAAAGGCAACAGTGCATGGATAAAACAGGCACCGGCCCCCATCAACATCTTGCCGGCAAACCAGGACGCCCGCAGCAGGTGCTCCCAATACGTCTCACCGACCGAGGCCGGGTGTTCGTTGAAGAGGCGTTGAATGTCCATGCCCAACAGCCTAGCCGGTTGGCCGCGCTACAGTGTTGCGAACATGGCCCCGTCAGTCAGATCTCGCGCAACAAAGTTGCGCCATCCAGGCCTTTTCGGTAAAAACGTTTCATGGATAAGCTCGATCGCAAGATTTTAGAACTGCTCCAGAAGGACGGCGGCCTGACGGCGGCGGAAGTGGCCGAGCGCATCGGCCTGTCCAAGGCGCCCTGCTGGCGGCGCATCCAGCGCTTGAAGGAGGAAGGGGTCATCAAGCAGACGGTGGCGCTGCTCAATGCCCGGCATCTGAATCTCGGTACCAACGTCTTTGTCACTCTGAAAACCGCCAATCACAGTGAGGCGTGGTTCGAGAAATTCGTGAAGGCGGTGCGGGATATTCCGGAGGTCGTGGAGATTCACCGGATGAGCGGCGATGTCGACTACCTGATGCGCATAGTCGTACCCGACATCGACGCCTATGACTTGGTCTACAAACGCCTGATTGCGGCGGTTGAATTCAAGGATGTGAGCGCGAGTTTCGCGCTGGAGACCATCAAGTACACCACCGCGTTGCCCTTGAACTACATGAAACTGGCTTAGAATGCGAAGGCCACACCCGCGAGAAACTCGCCCTGGATGAACGTGGTGCCATTGCCGTGCACACGGCAGATCAGGCCCGATTGATCGGATTTGCAGAACACCGAGTCGTTGTTCATCAGGGTCACGAAGCCGCGCCCTTCCAGGCGCAGGGACAGGTGTTGAGTCGCCGCGTATCGCAGACCTAGACCCAGCGATCCGGACAAGCGGGTGCGGGAGTTTCCATCCTCACCCGGCTGCAGGCGCGTGATACCGAGCCCACCGATTGCATACGGTTTGAGCGGCCGATCACTTTCATCCAGATTGAGTGTGCCACCCAGGTGGAGGTAGCTCACGGTCACGTCGGTTCCCGTCTCGAAGGCCTTCAGTTGAGTGGCCTCACGGGAAAAGAACAGCTCGTAGGCACTGCTGTCATTGGCGCGCAGATCCGCAGCCACGGCAAAGGAGCTGTGGTCATCGAGCCCGATCCGGGAGCCGGTCGAAGTGGCCTCGCCGTTGACGATGGCCCCGCCGTTCTGCCACTTGAACTCCCCGCCCACGCTCCAGCCGCCGAAACCGGCGATCTCGAAGTTCTGGGTGTCGTTCTTATGCACATCCCCGGCCTGGGCCCCGGCCACCATCCCGATCGTTCCCACCACCGCCACCAAGCACCGCGCCAATAGCCTCATGCCGCCACTCCTGATATCCCCATGGCAATCCTAGTGCCTTTGACGCAGTGCCAACCCCAACGCCGTAGACATTTTTTGTAAAAAAAGGGGCGCCTTGGTCAGGGGCGCCCCAGCGGGGTGGCTCCATCGGGGAGCCCAAAACGCGATCAACGAGGTGTCCTCTCGAGGCTACAGGCTCCGCAGGAAGTTCAGGATATCCTGCTGGGTAGCGGAGCTCAGGTTATTGAAGCCCGCAATGACCCGGTTCGCCTCCGAAGGCTGAAAGTTCGCCCCACCGCCGCCGCGGTTGGTGGTGGCATCTACCGTGGCGACACTGTTGGTGCGCACACCTCCGCCGCTGGCGTGGAGCTGAATGGCCTGCAGCAGGTCATTCGTGCGCCCGTCATGGAGGAAGTAGACGCGCTGCCCGATACCCCACAGCGGAGCCGTGCGGAATTCATCCGGTCCGGCGGCTTCCTGGATGATGTTGTCAGCCAGGGTGGGGCCCATGTGATGGAGCGCGAGATCCGAATACAGATTCACAGTCTTGTTGGCTAACGCCGTCACCGTCGTGTTACCCGTCTTCATCGAAGGCGTATGGCACATAGAACATCCAACTGAATTGAATGCCGCCGCGCCGCGCTGAATCGAGGCAGCGCCGCCCGGTGCCGTCGTCGAGGGAACCGGCGCTCCGAGGAACCGCATGTAGATGGCAAACTGCTCAATATCACTCAAGAAGCCGTCGATCCCCGAGACGTTCTCACTGCCGGTCGTATCATTCGGGGTCGAGTCCGTCTGACAATTCGGGTTCAGGTCGCGCTCCGTCTGGAATAACTCGTTGGTGATGCCCATCTCGACGTTGTAGGCCTCACCGGAGAACAACAGCAGCGACACGTTCTGTGCCTTCCAGCCGAAACGCGCCACGCGGCCGTCATTGCCATTGGTGTTCAAGTGGCCGGAGATGCCGAGTGCCGCCTTCTGCTGCGCGTTGGCGGCCAGATTGGCAGTCAGTGTCGTGTCCGGAATGTTCTCCACCAATCCCAGGCCGTAAGTCGGAGTTGGAATTCTTAGGGACACGTTCCCGCGGCGCGACTGTGTCGCGAAATCCTCCTGCACCGCCGTGCAACGCGCGGCACTGCCGCTCGCATCGACGCGACCGCTGATCACAAACAACGAGTGCACGCCGCCGTCGCGCTGCCCATTGGCCAGATACTGGAATCGAGCCTCACGAATCGGTCCATTCGCCACAATGAACGGCGGCAGTGTGTTCTTCGCGCCCATTGCGGTGGCCAGCGTAGCCTGCGGATTGACGGCAGGAGCGCTGCCCCCGTGCGTCGGGAACGCATGGCAGCCGAGGCAACTATCAAGATTGAAACGCGGCCCGAGACCGTCCGCAACGGCATCAACCTCTTCGAAGGTCTTCTGTCCGGTGAGGAACAACGTCATCTGGTTCGCTGTCAATCCGGGAACCGGATCGCCCGCACCGGGGCCGGCGCGAACGCCGGGATCCTGCGCGGCGCTCGCGGCGGACACGGTGAGTGCCCATCCGGCCATAGATAACACTACGGCGCGCGCCGCAGCACTGGATACGACTTTCATAACTCCCCTTTGCAAGCTTGGGTCCGTGTAGAAGCTTGTCGAACGAACCCGTTGCACAGGGCGTGCCGCACATGCGCACACGTACAGTCGCATCCAACCAACTGCTTGAATTTGTAAAATAAAGCAGGCAGCGGCGTGTCAGGGTCTCGGCCCCAGCTTTGACACGCGCACGTCGTGCGCCACCGACACTTCTGTCTACCGGTGTCTAACCTGTTGATTTATAGAAACGCGCGCTGTCGCGTGTTGGTGACGTGTGAACCCGGACACACACCGCCCATACTCACGGCAAAGGCCGTCAACTCAGTGTCGTTGCGCCGCGAATCGGCCCGATCCCTCGACCGTGTTCTCTTCGATGATGTGTGCGATCCGCGCGTGGATCTCCTGCCGGTCGATGTCATAGGCGTTAGTCTCGAGGACCGGTGTTTGTCGCGGTGCCTGGGCGAGAATCTGACCTGACACGTCACGAACATCCACCTGCGCACGGGTCGAAAGTCCTACTCGCAACGGATGCGCCACCAACTCCTGGGGGTCCAGGGCGATGCGCACGGGCACGCGCTGTACGACTTTGATCCAGTTACCGGTCGCGTTTTGCGCCGGCAACAGTGCGAATGCCGCGCCCGTGCCTAAACCGAGGCCCGCGACCGTGCCGTGATACTCCACGTGGCCACCATAGAGATCGGCGATGATGCGAACCGGCTGACCGATGCGCATCTGACTCAACTGCACTTCCTTGAAGTTGGCTTCGACGCGCAGGCGCTCCAGCGGAACGATCGACAGCAGTGGTTGCCCACCGGGTGCGACCCGCTCGCCCAACTGAACAGCGCGCTTCGCAACGTAGCCCGACACCGGCGCATGAATGCTCGTCCGTCGCAGTGCGAGATAAGCGCGCTCTACATCCGTAGCAGCCGCCTGCACGTCGGGGTTGTCGGGGACGCCCGTCTGGCCGGTCAAGGCGGCACTGGCGGCGAGATTCTTCTCTGCCGCAACCAATCCATCCCGTGCCGCGCTCAAGGCATCCTGGGCGTGAGAAAGCTCCTCAGCCGAGACTGCTCCCGTCTTTGTCAGGTCCTTGCGACGATCCAGGTCAGACTGCGCCTTGCTCAGGTCAGCCCGTCGCTGCGCGACCACGGCTTCCAACTGATCGCGGTTGGCGAATACGGTCCGCGTCTGCCGCACCACGCGGGCCAGGCGAGCCTCGGCATCACGCAAGGCAATCTCGGAATCGCTGCTGTCGAGGCGCACCAGCTCCTGCCCACCTCGCACCAGATCGGTCTCGTCGGCTCCGATGCTGATAACAGTGCCGCTGACCTGCGACATCACATTGACGAGGTCACCCGCGACATACGCATCATCCGTGTCCTGATAGTAACGCGCATAGAAATACCAATACCCCCACCACAATAAACCGACGAGCACAAAGGCGACGGCTGCAATCAGGAGCCAACGGCCCCGGCGTGTCTGGAAAAAACCCTGAGGGGCAGTCGCTTCCATAAATCAATTCCCGGGCGGAGTATCCGCCGCATAGCCGCCGCCGAGCGCCCGGACCAGGTCCGCGGTGAGATTCAACTCCCTCGCGAGCAACTGTGCGCGGATCGCCTGCGTGAAAAACACCTGGTTCTCGCTGGAGAGCACGGTGAGATAGTTATCGAGCCCGGCGCGGTACCGGTCCCTGGTGATTGAATACGCGGATTGCGCGGCATCTTCGGCGACCCGCGCTTCGTTGGATTCCCTGACGAGGCCATCCCAATTGGTGACCACGTTGGCCACGTCATTCACGGCGTCAATCAACGTCTGGTTGTATTGCGCCACTGCGTAGTCGTACTGAGCCTGTTGCGATTGCAGGGCACCGCGCAACTCGCGGCGGTTGAATATCGGCAAGCTCACAGCGGGCCCGGCGCCGGCGATGCCGCTCCCACCGTTGAAAAGACTACCCAGGCCGATTGCCTGGAAGCCGGCAAACGCAGTCAGATTCACGTTCGGATAAAAGGCCGCCTCCGCAGCGGAAATTCCGCGCGTCGCAGACTCCACCCGCCAACGTTGAGCCACAATATCGGGGCGACGCCCGAGCAATTCGGCCGGCAACGTCGACGGCAACTCGATCTTCCGGGGCGCTTCGAGCGCGGGCCGCTGCAGGTCCACACCCCGGTCCGGTCCCGCGCCCACCAACGCTCCGAGCTGAGACCGAACCACCTTGATGGCGGCTTCCTCGTACTGAACCCCGGCTCGTGTCAGCGCCACGGTGCCTTCCGACTGTTTCACACGGGCCACGTTCTCGAGGCCGCGGGTGGCGCGCTGCTGAGTCAGGTCGAGGATCGTGTTCTGTTGGACCAGGCTGGCATTGGCGATGTCGAGCAATGCGAACTGCAGATTGAAGTTGAAGTACGCACGCGCCACGGCAACCGTCAGTGCCAGTCGGGCAGCTGCCTGGTCAGCCTGCGCCGCGCGCACATTGGCCCGCGCAGACTCCAACACTTCGCGATTGTGGCCCCAGAAGTCGAGGTCATAGCTGAAATCGAGCGCCACGCGGCCGTCGGTGTACCAGTTACCCGCGAAGGGCGGTGGATAGATGCTGTTGGCCGAATATCTCTGGCGCGTCGTCTCGGCATCCACCGTTGTGTTGGGCAACCGGGGCGCTGAGGCACGGGTGGCCAGGGCCTGGGCCTGGCGCAACCGGGCCTGAGCCATCTGCAGAGTTGGACTTCCCGCGAGTGCCTCGGTCATGAGGGTGTCCAACTGGGGATCGCCATAGGCGTGCCACCAGTTGTCTTGCGGCCAGGCCTCTTCGTCGATCTGCGCAGTGGCCAGGGTCCGTTCGGCGGCCAGATCGCTTGCCGCAATCGGACGCGGCGCAGTCCGGTCACGGTCGTGGATGCACCCGGAAACGAGCGCGCACGACAGCAACGCCGCCGACAGTCGACATAAATCACGCAAGATGGGCACGGCTTTGGGCTGGATTGCTATTACAGGGACTGTCGGTAAAATTACTGCCTCGGCAGGCATCATTTCTGACCGTTACGGTCGCTCTTGTCAAGGAAGTCAGATGCGGCTCGACATCGAACAGGTCATCGAGGGTGCCCCTTTGGGCCCGTTGCACTGGCGTGTCCTCATTCTGTGTGCGCTGGTCACCCTTCTGGACGGCTACGACATCCAGGCGATGGCCGCGATCACGCCTACTCTCGCAGCCGACTGGAGCGTGAAGCCCGCAGATCTGCGCTGGATCATCACAGCCGCATTGGTTGGTATCGCGGGTGCCGCACTCATCGTGAGCCCGCTCGGAGATTACTTCGGGCGGCGCACGGTGCTGTTGGGCTCCTTTGCGCTCGTGGGCATCGCCACGCTGCTCGCCGCGAACGCCCATGACGCAACTGAGCTGTTCGCGTGGCGTTTTCTCACCGGAATCGGGCTCGGCGCGAGCCTTCCCAACGCCTTGGCGCTGACCGCGGAATACGCACCGCTACGCAGGCGCACGATGCTCGTTGCACTGATGGCGTGTGGTATCTCGCTGGGAGCCGCCGCTTCGGCTTACATCGCACCGGCAGTGATCGAGATCGGCGGCTGGCGCGCGGTGTTCGGTGTGGGTGGCGCACTCGCGGTGTTGGCGTGGTTACCGCTGTTCGCGTTGCCTGAGTCTTTGCGCTTTCTGGTCGTGCGCGGACGCGACCCCAACCGCGTCGGCCGGTTGTTGGAAAAACTCGATCCAGGGCATCGCCACACGGACGATCACCTCTACAGCACGGAGAAGCGCCCCGCGGGTAAACTCTCCGTCAGTGAGCTGCTGACGCCGCAGCTGGCCCCCGCGACCCTGCTGCTCTGGTTGGTGTTCTTCCTGAATCTCGGTCTGCTGTATCTGCTGTCGAGCTGGCTGCCCACGTTCCTGAAAGAAAGCGGCCTGCCGCTCGCCACCGCGCTCCACGAGTCGGGCATGTTTCAGATCGGTGGGGTGTTGGGTGGCTTCGTGCTCGCCTGGTTCATGCAGCGCTGGGGACCCTACCTCGTCCTGTGTATCAGCTATCTGCTGACCGCGGTCGCGCTGGCTGTACTGGGAATGGGGGTGCCAGGCGCAGTGCTCACCTCCCTGCTCATTGCTGTTATGGGAAACGGAGTCGTCGGAGGTCAGGTTGCGCTGAACGTATTGTCAGCCACTTTGTATCCGACCACCGCTCGGGCAACCGGCGTGGGCTGGGCGCTCGGCATGGGCCGGTTCGGCGGAATCATTGCCCCGCTGGCCGCGGGGCAACTCATGGCCATGGGCATTCCGACCGGCCAGTTGTTCTGGCTGGCGATCGTCCCGGCGCTCGTCTGCGCCGGCGGCGTCGCGCTACTGCGCTCTAAGGTTTCGGTGCAGTACGCGTGAACACATCCGAACCAAATACCTTCAAACCGGCTTGCCCCGCATAGCCGAGGTGCGGCAACCCGAAGGTGTCCTCGACGTAGCGCAACGTCGAGTAGTGGTTATAGGGCACGGACGATACGGTGCCGGGTTTGATAAACGGCGAGAGCAACACGGCACCGATACGGCCGCCCCCCGGCCCATTCATACCAGCGAGCTGTGAAGATCCCGGCAATCCCTGCTCCCCGCAGCAAGCCGTGGACGCATCGTCCCCCGCACTGTCCGATTCATCGAACGTGATGATCAACAGCCCATCCTTTTTGAACGCGGGTGAGCTCGTAATCTGGGGCACCCACTTCTGCAGGAAAGCATCGATTGCCTGGAATCCACCCAGCCCGCCGTCAACGCAGTGGGCGTCGTGCCCATCGTTGCACAGGTTCGGGGTGATGAACGAATAGTTGGGCGTCGTTTCGATCTTGCGCAGGTCCGCTGGCAACTTGTCGAGATTGACCACATGCGCGTCGCAACGCGCCTGATCGTCGATGATGCTGTGGAAGTACACAAACGGATCATGCTTCGCCGCGTATTTATCCTTCGCAGTTGCGCGGCCGGTCCTTTCAACAGCCCCCGGCGGCATGTGCCCGCACGTCGCGCTCTCGCGTGCCGGATCATTTCCCATGTCCTCCATGTATCCCCGCCACGTCAGCTTCGCGGACTCGAGTTGGTCCGACACGGTCTTCACCATCGGCGGATACAGGCAACCTATCCCCAACGCCTGCCCGTTGGCATCGAGGTTCGACTGGCTGAGGCGGAATTCAGACACGGTGGGACAGTCAGCCTGAGTCTCTGCGTTCGGCGCCTGGCCGCTGATCAGCGCCAGGTAGTTATCGAGACTGAAGTGGCCGATGCCATAGTACTGGTCGAGGAGCGCGCCCTGGGCAGTCAGGGTGTTGGCCAGGTACGGCGCCGGGGAGTTTTTCCCGAACGTGACCCCGAACGACTGGTTTTCCAGCACCAGGATGAAGACGTGCCGCACCGGCGGCGCGGCGCTGACACTGTTGGAGACAACAATCGCGAGCAATGCCGCCAGAACCGTCAATTTCCTCAATTCGCATCCCCTAGTAGCGCCGCAGCCTGATCCAAACGGTCACAGTAGGCATTCAGCGCCGCCGCAGTCAACCCAACGTACTGGTTGGCTTCATCCCAGTGACTCTGCTCGATCGCCTCCCGGACTCCCGGTACTGTCTTCACGCCGTATCCGGTGTATAGACCCGGCTCGTAGATCAGATGTTTATACCACTCCCGCTCCGGCAGGCCCTTCGGGTGGGTCAATGTTGATTCCATGCCGCGCAGCAACTCGTCGAGTTGCCGGTTGCGGTCCGGGCTCAGTCGCGTGGCCCCGGCGAGCAGTTTCGTGTAGCGCTCGTCATAGATCCTGGCGCTCTTTTTCAGCCGCACGACGGCATTGTCGAGCGCTGCGAAATCGAGGAACGGCACCTCGGGCTCCCGCTCCGGCGCCAGCAGGGGATGCTGCGGATCATCCGCCAGCTTGAAAGCATTCTGGTCCAACAGCTTGGCCAGCTCCTCGGCATCCTTGCGCTTGTGGTCCGCCAGCTCGTGCAGTTCCCCGAGATAGCCATCCATGGTGTCGGCGAATGCGCCGAACTGGAACGGCAGGACATCGGCATCGGCAACACGCAGCACGGTGTGACCCACCGCCTCGGCCTCCGCGACGCCATACACGAATCCCGGATCACCGAAGCGCACATAGTGATCGTAGGAGTCATAGTTGGAGTGATAAACGCCACCCTGCTCGGCCTCGCCGCCGAACTCGATGGCCAGCGAGGCAATTCCCAGGTGTTGCAGGAACGGCGTGAAATCAGATCCGGATCCCAGAGCCCCGATGGGCAGGTCGCCACCAGCGGCGGCCAGCTTTGCTTCCTTGCGATCGCGCTCTGAAGCGCCCTTCTCGTGGCCGTCGACGAGCATCCTGGCGCGCAGCCGCGCGCCGGTTGTCGCACCCGTTTCCGGGTCCTTCACGCTGAGCGACACATCGTTCACCAGATGTTGGAACGAATGGCTGCCCGCAAGGCCCAGGAAGCCACGACCGTTGGTATCCGAATTGACGTACAACACGGCCTTCTTGCGCAGCTCATCGGCATGCGTCTCGGCCCATTCGGTCGAGCCGAGCAGCCCGGCCTCCTCGCCATCCCAACTTGCGTAAACCAGCGTGCGCTTCGGCCGCCATCCCGTCTTCAAAAGCGCGCCAATGGCCTTCGCTTCCGCCAGCATGGCCACGTGACCGGACAACGGGTCCCAGGCACCAAACACCCAGCCATCACGGTGATTGCCGCGCATGACCCACTGGTCGGGGCTCTGCGATCCCGGAATCTTCGCGATCACGTCATACAGGGTTTTCTGACCCCAGTCGGAGGTCACCTCGAGGTGCACTTTCGCCGGCCCGGGACCGGTGTGGTAAGTGATAGGCAAAGCACCTCGCCAACCGGACGGCGCGACCGGACCCTCCAGCGCTGCCAGCAGCGGCTGGGCATCCCGGTACGAGATCGGAATGACCGGGATCTTCATGAGCGCCTTGGCTTCGGAGATCTTCAACCGCTTGGCGTTCTTGGTCGCCCCGACGCCCGGCGTCAGCGGATCGCCGGAATAAATCGGCATGTCGGCGACTGAGCCGCGTTGCAATCCATCCGGCGGTCGCGTGCCGCCCTTGGGATACGGGTCACCCGCTCCATATCCATCCTGCTGCGGATCGGAGTAGATGATGCAACCCACGGCGCCGTGTGTTTGAGCGAGCTTCGGCTTCAGACCGCGCCAACCGCCGCCATAGCGTGTAATGACAATCTTTCCTTTGACGTCTATTCCGCGGCGCGCAAGGTCCTTATAGTCATCCGGCATGCCGTAGTTGGCATACACGAGCTCTGCAGTGACATCACCGTCGGCACCATAGACGTTGTATGGACCCATGCCATCAGTTCGCGACGAAGTCGCATCACCTTCAATCGGCGGCTCCGTCAGGGACGCTTCGTATTTGGTCGGGGACACCAACTCGAGCGTGTGATGTTTGAGCGTCGGATAGAGAGGGTAGAACTCCTCGATTTGCGCATCCCATCCCCAGGACTTCAACTGGTCACGGATGAACTCGGCATTCTCTTTGTTATGCGGCGCGCCGACTTGATTGGGCTCGGACGACAGTTTCTTCATCCACGCGTCCAGATCGTCGGTTTTCAGGTCGGCATCAAACCGCTGCTCAATGGATTTTTGCGCCGGCGTCTGATCGGGTGAGAAGCCGAAGAGTTGCAAAGCCGACAAGGCAATCAGGGCGCGATGATCCATGCGTGAATCCTTCAGTTTTTTACGCGAAGCGTCGCCACAGGTAATAAACGGGCGCGCCGAGAGCAATGATGCCGAGCGTGACTCCCGTGTTGATCGGGTCAGTCACGAGGGCGTTGACAACCATTCCGAGCGAAGCAATCAGAAACAGTGCCGGCACAAACGGATAGCCGACGACGCGATACGGACGTTCGAGGTCGGGTCGGGTGCGCCTCAAGACAAACACGCCGGCGACCGCCAGCGCGTAGAAGGGCCAGATCCCCAGAATGAACTTGTCGGCCAATTGCGCGAAGTCATTCTGCAGAACGTAGACGACGCCCAGGGCCGTTGCCAGCCAGATGGCCACCGACGGACTTTGAAAACGCGGCGAAATGCGCGCCACGCCGCGGAAAAACAGCCCCCGATCGGCCATGGCGAAGAAGATGCGAGGCCCGGTCATGATGGAGCCGTTCAGCCCGCTGAAGGCCGAGACCATGGCCACCGCGGCAATGATGGCGGCACCGAACCCGCCGAACAGCGGAATGTGCTCGGCTGCCGTGGCTGCGATCAACCTGGATTGCGCCATCTGCGGCAGCGGCAACAGGTACATGAAGCCGATGTTGATCACCAGGTACACCAGCATGACGAACAGGGTGCCGATGATCAGCGCCAGAGGCAGGTTCCGTTGCGGATTGCTGACCTCACCGCCCATGAAAGACAGGTCTGCCCAACCGTCGTACGTCCACATGACCGGAATCAGCGCGGTCGCCAACAACGACAGATGCAACCCCGAGCCCCATGCATTGGCAAAATGAGAGGCCCCGCCGGTGCCGGCGGTAAATGCCAGGGCGCCCAATGCCATGACGGCGATGTATTTTGCGACTGTCGCGACCGTCATGACCGCCGCCGCTCGTTGCACGCCGATGTAGTTGATGAGGCCGATGAGAATGATGGCCGCCGCAGCAACATAGCGCACCTGCTGCGGGCTCATCGGCACGAAGTAGCCGAGGTATTCCGAGAAGATCGTGGCCGTCGCGCCCAAGGCCGAAGCACGCACCACCGCGAGCTCCGTCCAACCAAACATGAAGGCAGGCAGCGGCCCGAAGCTTTCCAGCAGGTACGCAAAGATGCCGCCGGAGCGCGGCAGTGCGCCGGCCAGCTCGGCGATGGTAAGCGCGCCAAACAGTGCGATGAGGCCGCCGAGTATCCAGCAAAGAATAGCCGGTCCGGGATCGTGGAGCTGACCCGCAACAGTGGCCGGCACCCGGAAAATACCGCTTCCAATGGTAACGCCGACCAGGACGGCGACCGCGTTGACGAGGCCCACCTGCCGGGGCAGACGTTCGCCCCATCGGTCAGGCTGACCAGTCGGCACTGCGGGGGCCGACTCCGTCCCAGCGGTGCCCCCGTTTTGCGCCGTTCGCTGTCTTTGCATCAAATCATCAAGCTTCTGCTGCCAACGAATCCAGGCCCGACGGGGGTTCCCCCGGGGCGCCCGGCTCCGTTTCTACGCAATTGCGTCCATTTCTCTTCGCAGCATACAACGCAAAGTCAGCTCGTTTAAGCATGGTGCTGGGAGTATCCGCACCAGGGTTGGACACCGCGCATCCGATGCTCGCGGTAATCCGCCGGTTGTCCGAGCACCAGCGCGAGGTATCGATGGCCATGATGGCCAGCCGGAACTGCTCGGCCGCCTCGCGCGCACCGGCGAGGTCCATCTGCGGCAGGACGATGAGGAATTCCTCGCCACCCAGGCGCCCGAAGAACGCCGGCTCGACGACCAAGGCCCGCACGGCATTCGACACCGCCTTCAAGACTTCATCCCCCGTCGGATGCCCGAACTGGTCATTGATCTTCTTGAAGTGATCGACATCGATGATCAGGCAGACGCAATTGCCCTGCTGCGGATCGCGCAACAAGGGATCGAGGCGAGACAGCACCGAGCGTCGGTTCGGCACATGGGTCAGCTCATCGGTCAGCGCGAGATATTTCATCCGCAGCGCATTGCGCCGATGATGGATGGCGAGCGTCGCCAGGAGCAACACCAGCGTCACCGACAACAGAATCACCGCAACATAGAGGTGCCGCACGCTGCGCCCCTGGGCGAGCGCCTGTTGATTGATCTCGTTCTCGTGCATCAGCAGCGCGTTTTCCTTGTCCTTGGCGGCCGTATCAAACTCGACCTTCAAGGTGGCAAAGCGCTGGTCGAGTTGATTGTTGAGGAGCCGGTCGGAGGTCTCCTTCGCCTGGGCCAGCCGCTCATAGGCGGTCTTCCAGTTGCCGCTCAGTGAGTAAACCTCGGCGAGCTCCGAATAGGTGACATTCAACTCACCCATGGCATCAGCCTGCCGAAACACTTGCAGGGCATCTTCGAGGGCCGCGGCGCTCTCCGGGAGCCGACCCAACTTGTGATAAGCGATGCCGCGCGCGAGTTGTATCTGCGCGCGCAGACGCGCGTCCGGTGTCTGGCGCTGCAGCGACTCGGCACGCGCCAGCGTATCCAACGCGCTCTGCGGCTCGCCCGAAGCATTGGCAACCGCGGCCAGGCCACGCAAGGCATACGCCTCGCCGCGCGGATAAGCCAGTTGGCGCGCCACCGCGAGGGAACCCGTAAACGACTTGCGAGACTCATCCCATTCGTGAAGGTTCTCGTAGGCGCGTCCCAGGTTGTGTAGCGTGACGGCCTGCTCGCGCAGCATTCCGGCTTCGCGCTGCGCTTTGAGTGCGCGCGAGTAGATGTACACGGCTTGGGAATAGTCACCCATGCGGTTGTACAGAGTGGCGACGCTGTTGAGCACCGTGAGCGCATGCACGGGCTTGTTGAGTTTTTCGTACAGCGCCTGGGCGCGCTTCAGATCGCCCAGGCCCGCCGCATATTCTCCTTCCAACCCCAGGAGGTAACCGCGGGAGAACAGGCTCTGGGCCAACATCTCATCGTCGTGAGTTTCCGCGGCTACTGTGACTGCTTGTTCATACAGCGCGCGCGCCTTGGCGTTGTTGCCCGCGGTTTCGAACATCTGGCCGCGGCAGTCGAGCAGACCCGCCTTGAGTCCCTTGCGCTGTGCCTTGGGCAGCAGCGCCGTGCCGGCATCGATTTCCCGCTCGGCCGCGCCGGTATCCCGCTCAGCGTAGTAGTCGCAGAGAATCAGGCGGGCGTTGACCTCCAGATCGACGTCGGGGTCCTTCTCCAGGAGTTTCAGGGCCTGGTCCGCATCCCGCTTGCTCGCTTCCGGATCGGTCCGCATCTCGGTGGTGGCCCGATCCACGAGTTCCACGGCCGGATGGCCCACGGTCTCAGCACACGCGACCGCCGGCCCGGTGAGGGCAAGGAGCCAAATCAGGCACTTGGATCGGACCGACAGCATCTTTGAGTGGACGGCGACCTCGAGCGGAAGCCGTCCATTATGGCGCACGCAGCCGGAACGGGAAGCCTAAAGTCGATTTATCGTCGGCTGGCGCACACTCAAGGGCGCCTCGGAAGCGCGATAGACGCACATAACTCATCGACTTCCGCCTGGGTGGACAGGCGGGCCGCCCGATTGATCAGATCACGATCCAGGTGAGGCGCCACCAACCCCATCAGGTCATACATGAACCCGCGCAGCAGCCGATCACGCGCAAACCCAATCCAGGTTGTGTGCAGGGGAAACAAGTGCTCCGCGTCGATCGATACCAGCCCCTTTTCCCGCGTTGGATCGAACGCGACGTCCGCGACGATCCCCACACCCAGCCCCAGACGAACATAGGTCTTGATTACATCGGCATCGCGGGCAGTCAACGCAACGTTGATGGTCTGCCCCGCGGCGGCGAACGCCTCATGCAGCGACGAGCGTCCGTTGAAGCTGAATACGTAAGTGACGATGGGAAAGCTGGCGATATCCGCGAGCGTCGGCCGCTCGATCTGCGCCAGTGGATGCCCCGCCGGCACGATGATCCGCCGGCTCCACTGGTAACAGGGCAGCAGCACGTACTTGCTGAACAACTCGTGCGACCCGGTCGCCATTGCAAAGTCGATCCGGTCCACGTCAGCCATCTCGGCGATCTGTTCGGAGGTACCCTGGTGCAGATGAAACTGCACGTTGGGATAGCGATTGCGGAACTGTTGGATGATGAGTGGCAGTACGTAACGTGCCTGCGTGTGCGTCGTGCCGATCGACAACGAGCCGCGATCGTCTTCCTTGAAGTCTTCCGACAGACCGTGGATGTTCTCGGCTTCGCGCAGCATCTTGAGCGCGTGACGGATCACCCGTTCGCCGGGCGGCGTCACGCGCGTCAACGTGCGGCCGCTACGCGCGAAAACATCAAATCCCAGCTCATCCTCGAGCAACTTCAGTTGCTTGCTGATGGCCGATTGCGTGGCCGACAACTTCGCCGCCGCGGCGGTGATGTTCAAATCGCTCTGGACGACGGCTGCCAGGTAGCGCAATTGCTGCAATTTCATGAGGAGGCGGCAGTCTAGCCAGCTCTCATTAACAAGTCGGTCGCGCACCGGTCACGAAATGGTGACCGAGCGCTTCCGCGACGCGCCCTGCCTGGCGCGGCGAGGCATAGAATCACTGTCACTATCCCCAACCAGGTGATCCCCTGATGGCCACAAGCAAGACCCGGGATGCCGGCGACTCCACGGCCCGCATCCCGGTCGCAGGCCTGGGCGCCTCGGCAGGCGGAATCGAAGCACTCAGGGAATTTTTCTCAGCGGTCCCGACCGATCTCGGACTCGCCTATGTAGTGATCGTCCATCTCGCCCCGAATCACGGGAGCGAGCTGGCCTCAATCCTGGCTCGCTGCACATCCATGCAGGTGATGGAGGTCGATGACCACAAGAAACTGCCGCTGGAAGCGAATTCCGTCTATGTCATCTCGCCGAGCCGCAAGCTGGAAATCCGCGATGGCATGGTAGGTGCGAGCTCACTCGAGGAACCGTTAGGACGCCGTAGCGCAATAGACCTGTTCTTCCGATCCCTTGCGGAGAGCACGGGCGATGGCTACGCGATCATTCTTTCAGGTGGCGGGTCGGACGGTGCACTGGGAGCGAGGGCCGTAAAGGAGGCAGGCGGCGTGGTTCTCGTGCAGGACCCTCGCGAAGCATTGCATGAGGGCCGCTACGAAGAGCAGGGTGTCATCGAATGGCTCGGCACATCGACTGACATCGATGAGCTGCGCCAGGCTCGCGAGCG
>Ga0268266_10001657_pt1 | contig 25731 bp, 22 predicted proteins | sample KBSS13metaG_FD_190356 | JGI IMG/M metagenome (GOLD analysis project Ga0268266, IMG submission 190356) | Switchgrass rhizosphere microbial communities from Kellogg Biological Station, Michigan, USA - KBS S1-3 metaG (SPAdes) (version 2) | ecosystem: Host-associated > Plants > Roots > Rhizosphere... | reverse complement strand
GTTGCGCCGACTATTGCCGACGCGAAACGAGATCGGGCGGGCCGGATATATGGAATTGGCTGATCGACAAACCGGCGGTGCATCGCCCCTGGATGCGTCGACCCGGGTCTTCAGCTTCGGCCCCTACCGGCTCGACACGGTGGTGCGCACCCTCTCGGCGAACGGCGCGTCCGTCGCCATCAGCTCGCGCGCCTTCGACATTCTTCAGATGCTGATCGAGAATCGCGACCGGGTGGTGGCGAAGGATGAGATCATGGACCGGGTCTGGCCCGGCACCTTCGTCGAGGACAATAACCTGGCCGTCCAGATCTCCGCGCTCCGCCGCATCCTGGCGGTGGAGGAGGGTGGGCCGCAATGGATCGTCACCGTCTCCGGCCGGGGCTATCGCTTTGCCGGCCAGATCGCCGAAACGGCACCGGCCCCCGTCACCCCGCCACAGGCCCCGCCGCTCGCCTCCAAAAGCCGGCCGCGCTGGATCGTGCCGGCCGGCATCGCCGTCATCGTCGCCGCGGTGCTTGTGGCCGGTTTTTTCAGCCGCTCGCTCTTCATGGCGCCGAAACCTGGTCCGGCAACGGTGGGCGCCGCGCCGCGCCTGTCGATCGCGGTGCTGCCGTTCCGCAATCTCAGCAACGATCCTGAAGAGGATTACCTGGCCGACGCGGTCACCGACGACCTGACCACCGACCTGTCGCACATCCCCGGAAGCGTCGTCATCGCCCGCTCCTCTGCAGACGTCTACAAGACCCGGAATGTCGGCGCCGAGCAGATCGGGAGCGAGCTTGGCGTGCGCTATCTGCTTGAGGGCAGCTTGCGTTACAGCGCCGACCGCATCTTCACCAACGCCCAGCTGATCGACACTGAGACCGGGGCGCATCTATGGGCCGAGCGATTCGATTCGCCGCGCAGCCAGCTCTCCGACACGCAGATGGCGATCGTCAGGCGGATCGCTAGCGCGCTCAATTTCAACCTCATCCAGATCGAGGGCAACCGCTCGGTCCACGACCGGCCGGACAACCCGGATGCACTCGACCTGTTCATGCGCGCCCGCTCGACCCTGGATCGCGCCGACACGCTGAAAGGCCTGTCCCAGGCTCAGGCGCAGTTGGAAAAGGCGATCGCGCTGCAACCGGACTTCGTCGATGCGATCAGCGAGCTTGCGTGGTGCCTGCTGAAGAAGGCGCACGATTTCGACGACCCGACCGATGCGGAGGACGTGGCGAATGCGAGGAAGCTGGTCGCCCGCGGCATCGAACTGGCGCCGCAGAATGCCCGGATGCTGGTGGTGAAGGGCTTCCTGCAGAAAACTGAGGGCCAGTGCCGTGAGGCTGCCGCGACCTATCAGACTGCGCTCACCTTCGATCCGAACGATGTCGATGCACGTAGCGGCCTGGCGATCTGCGCCGCCAATCTCGGCCACCCCGACGAGGCGGAACGGCTGATCTTGGACGTCCTCAAGGTCGATCCGCAGAACCCGAACAATCGGGTCCGCTATAATCAGCTCGGTTTCGTCTATCTGATGCTGGGGAAATATCCCGATGCGATCGACTGGTTGAGCAAGTCGAAGGCCGCCGATCGCGATCCGGTGGGGGCGAGTGATAGTCTCAGCCGGATGGAGTGGAACGAGATCGGGCTGATCGCCGCCCACGGGGCTGCCGGCCAACTTCAGGAGGCCAGGGCGCGGTATGCCGCCTATGCGGGGCGCTGGTCGCACCGCAGCGTCTGGCGGCTCAGTAGCTATTTCACCAAGGCCGAGGGGGCGGTGCCGGCGTTTCGTGCCGCCTTCGACGGGCTCAAAGCCGCCGGCATGCCGGCCTTTGCCGACGAGACCATCGACGAACATGTGGCCGCTCCGGCCGAGCCCAAATCCGTCGGCGACTTCGACATCACGGCGACGGCTGTGCCGGGCGCGCAGACCATCGCGACCGCAGCCCTTTCAGACGCGCTGCGCAATGGGTCGCCGCCGATCCTGATCGACGTCGGCTGCGGCGCTGCGGTGATCCCCGGCGCGTCCTGGATCAACGACACTTTTCCCTCGTCGGATGGTCAGGCCGATCTGGAGAAGGAAATCCTGCGCCTGTCCAATGGCGATCGCGGGCGGCTGGTGGTGGTGATGGGCAGCAGCGTGTTCGATTGGAACGGCTACAACGCCGCGCTCGCGGTCCTGTCGCTCGGCTTCCGCAATGTCTTCTGGTACCGTGGCGGCGAGGAGGCCTGGGCCGCTGCCGGCCTGAAGGCCGACGACCGACGGGATCCGTGAGACCTATGAGATTTAACCTGTAAGGACACAAAGAATACGAAGGCCGGAGGTGCTTGCAGGCGGGAAGGCGCGATAACCGGCTTTATTCGGCAGGTATTACCTAAAATCCAAAATAATGCTGACTTGTCATCGCGCACAGCCTGGGATAATTGATCGGCACTAACGATTTTCGATGATCCAATTCAGACTATCGGCGTATTTTTACTATATTTGGAGCACGGCTCGCCAATTACGTCCGGAAGGAAACCATGTCGAAACATACCACGCCGCTCATCGTTGCCGATTGCCCGCCGAACCAGTTCGACCTGCCGCTGCCCCATGGCGTGGAGGACAACCTGACGCCCGAGCAGGCGAAGAAGGTCGACCAGGTGAAGGTCAAGTTCGCCCATGGCGTCGGCGAGCTGCTGACCAAGTCGTTCAGCGAGGTGTCGGCGGTTTTGGACGGGAAGCCCACCAAGCTGGCGCCGGCTCCCCGTTCCTCAACCAAATAACTCAGCGGAACAGGCCGCTGCGCAGCAGCGTGGCGGCATCCCGCATATCCACTATCTGCACCGGGCTCCCGCCTGAAAAGCCATAACGGCGACCGGTTGCGGTTCCCCGAATGACGATAACCTCGGTCCCCAGATAGCGGATCGTAACGGAGCGTGCGCCAGGCGTTTTCGGGCGCCGGCTGTCAGACGTCGCCCGGCTCACCGTGGCCGGGATCGTCGCTCTCTGTCCGCAGCAGCTCATCGTTCGATACTCCTTCAGATTGGAAAGTTTCAGTTGAGACCAGGCGCTCGACGATCAGCGGTTCGCTGCCGATGCGCTCCAGCAGGAAGGCCGCGCCGGAAAGGGCGAGCCAGGTGGGCAGGAATTCGGACAGGCGGCGGGACACCCAGACCGAGGCGGGCAAAGCGAGCCACAGGCTCATGCAGCCGACGCAGTCCAGCGCTCGGCCGATCTCGGTTCCGGCGGCCAACGTGCGGAGCTGAGCGATCAGGCCCTTGGGTCCGTCCTCGTGCACCAGCAGATGGGCGACGCGCCAGACGGCGAGCGTCGCGAGCACGAAATTGATCAAGAATTCGGTCGAAGACATTCTCGGCATATCCACAGGGATTGGCGGCCGGAGCCGGGCCGGGACTTGCGCCCCGGCCCGGACCCTGGGTCAGGCCTTTGGGGGTCAGGCCTTGTCGATCAGGCAGAAGCCGACATCGGCATAGGCGGTGTTATGCGATCCCGGGCTGCTGCCCACGATCGTGTTGTCATAGACCCACAGCTGGACGACATAGCCGCAAGGGACCATGCCGGCCGTGCTCAAGGTCCATGCATCGCCCGGCGCCACGGCGGTCTGCGACGTCGAGGGCGTCGCGGTCACCGGTTCGTTCGGCGGCGGGATCAGCGAGGCCGGGGTGGTATCCAGGCTGAAGGCGCCGAAATGGATGTCCCGCGCCACGAAATGCCCGTCGATGACGGTGCCCAGACCGAACTGCTTGCAGTCGCCGCCGCTGTCGATATGGATTTCCGCGGTCGGCGCGCTGTTGTCGAGCTGGATCAGATAGAGCGGGGTCGATCCGAACACCGTGTCGGATATGTCCGCGATCTCCAGCCAGACATGCCACTGGTCGTCACCCGAGGAATACCAATAAGCCAGCACGTCATCGATGTTCTGGCTGGAATCCAGATAGGTGAAGAAGCCTGCGGCGTCGGGGCTCCGCCAGGTGCTGTTGCCCAGCCAGTCGGTCGTCAGGATCGGGTCGGACAGCAAGCTCTGGCCCGGCGAGCCGACCTTCTGCACCCACACCCGGTACTTGCTGCCGACCGAGGGTGCGCCCTGGATCACGATCTGGCCGCCGAACGGGCACTGACGTACATGGTACCATGGATCGGCATAGGTGCCGGTCAATGCGAACAGCGCGTTGGGCAGGGTGCAGCCGGGCTTGGCCGAGCTGCCGGTCGTGTCGATCGAGGCCACGCCGATGCCGCCGATGATGGCGATATCCGGGGTGCCGACGACGAACGTGTCGCCCGGCGGGATCTGCACCAGCGCATCGACCCGGTTGCCCCACACCGGGACATAGTTCGGGTTGGTCGCCGGCGGGGCATAGCCCCACGATAGGATCGCCCGGACCACCGCGGTCTTCGGTCCTTTCTGGCAGGGCTGCATGTGGGCGGCGAGATTGACCGGCAGCGCCACGGCGTATTCCAGCCCGCCCGCCGGGATGCCGGCGATGTCGTGGGTGTTGATCGTGGCGGTGCCGGCATATTCGAAACCGGTGCCCCAATCGACCCAGAAGGCGACATATTCAGTGCTGCCGGTGGTGCAGGGCCCGCCGTTGAAGCCGTAGGGCGCCTTCACTTTGACCACGCCGGCGAGCGCGCTGCGGTTCGGGTCCAGGCCGACGCAGCCCAACTGCTCGAAGGTCGTGTCTCCGCTGGTCGCCAGGATCTCCCCGATTATCGAAGCCAGGTCGAGGCCCAGCACCGAGATCGGGTGCTTGGCGTCCAGCGCGGCGGAGAGGCCTTGGGCCCCCAGCCTGGTGACCTCGGGATAGAACAGCCGGTGCGGCAGGACCGGCTTGCCGCGATAGGAGGCGGCCAGCTCGCGCAGGGTGGGTGTCTTGGGCGGGTTGGTGGCCAGCGTCTGCTCGACATCGATCATCGCGCTCAAGGTTTCCGGCAGCTTCAGCTTCGCCTCGGCCAGCAGGTCCTTGAAGATGATGAAATGCGTGCCGGGAATCTGGATCGTGGCGTCGACGACATTGCCCCAGACCGGCACGAAGCCCGGCGTATTGGCCGGCGGGTCGTAGTTCCAGGACAGGATCGCCCTCACCTTGGGCAGGTTCTCGAAGAAGCAGAGATATTCCGGGATCGTCACTGGCATCGCGACGCTGTATTCCAGCGGCTTCGGGCCGGGCAGGTCATGCACGGTGAAGCTGGCAGAGCCCTGGTCCTGCCAGGTCGCGCCGTTGTCGAACGACAGGTAGAAGCGGACATATTCCTGCGAGCCGTACGTGCACAGCCCGCCCGAATAGCCGGAGACCTGGTTGACCGACACCACGGCCTCCAGCCGCTTCAGCGCCGCCGAATAGCCGACGCAGCCGAGCCGCTCATAAGCCGAGTCACCGGCGATCTTGAGGATCGGCTTGAACGGGCTGTCCTTCAGGTTGCCGAAATAATTGGGGTTGGCGAGAAGCAGCAGATGCAGGTTTTCACGGGCCTGCTCTGGCTTCAGGAGGGCGAGGGAGGTGTTTTTGCCTCCCGCCGCCGCGCTGGGTTTGCTCATGGTACCTAAACTCCTTGGCGAATGGTCCCGCGATGCCCTCCGTCGCTTTGGCGCGGCGGATCGGCCCGGAACCTCTAGTGCCGAGGCGGCTTAGGAGTCTTGAATCTGGGAGTTTATCTTCTGAAAGTTTCTGAATACTCGGTAGGGTTTTAAGTAATCGTACCGAGTTTCAGGTATCGATACGGTTAAGAGACCCGCCTGATGGTCATGCTGACGACGGTCGGCATCGGGCCGACGATCTCGTCCCGCAGGACGCCGTCGGTCGTCTTTTCATTCAGGAGGAAGCGGGCGCCGCTCGGCGTCTCCCACATGATGTGCCGCAGCATTCCGTCGGGTCCGAATACGTAGACGGTGGCGTTCGGCGCATCCGACGATGCGTTCATCATCGTGAGGGGGAAGGTATCGTTTTTCGCGCCATTCGGGGCGACAACGCTCTTGATCGGTTGCTTGCCCTGAAGTGCGATGACATCTGCCTCGGTCGCCTTGCCGATCTCAGGCGGCTTGAGATTGGCGGCCTGATGCTTCGCCGCGCATCCCGCAAGCAACATGACGGCAACGGCCAGTGGATCCTCATCCCCGAATCCTTCCCGAGATTGTCTTTTAGTTGACGATCAGTGCCGTCGAGTTGACGTGATAGCCCACGAGGATCGCTTTGCCATCCTGAATCTGGAAGACGAAGTTCTCGTCGGCGCCGCCCCTTTCATATGTCGCCGAATAGTTCAGCGTGACGAAATGGCCGCCGGTGGCGACGGTGTCGTTCCAGCCCGATGTTTTCCCGGACTGGAAGCCGCCCAGCTTGCGATGAACAGCGGACACGAACTTCACGAAGTCTTCCTGCGTGATGGCCTTTTTCATCTCCGGGCCGCTGTCGCCATAGATCGTATCGAAGTCGGCGTTATCCAGCTTTTTATGGAATTCCGCGACGCCGCCCTCGGCCTTGGGGACATCATCGCCGGCGGAACAGCCGGCCAGCAGCCCGCATACCAATAACCCCAGGAAGACCTTACGCATCGCGTGCGACTCTTATGGCCGTTACTTGCGATGGGAAGACTATCTCACGCCGGAATGACTGATAATACCAAATCGTGCGTGCCGGCGAGCCTTAATTGGACCTCTGTGCCGCATGCCGCCCGGCCACCCGGCCGAAAGCCAGCGCGTCAGCGATGTGGAAGCCGCCGTCCTTGCACCAGCTGTAGGTCGAGCTGACGGTGCCGGCGGCATAGAGGCCGGGGATCGGCTCGCCCGACAGGTTCAGCACCTGGGAATGCTCGTTGCGCCTTGGGCCGCCGTTGCTCCAGGCGAGGATCGGGCCGGAGGTGAAGCCATAGAAGGGCGGCTCGTCGAGCGGGATCAGCGTCGCCGCGGCGCGGCCGAACTGCTCGTCCTCACCGGCGGCGCAATAGCGATTATAAAGCGTGACGCTCTTCTCCAGCCCGCCGGCCGGGATGCCCAGTTTGCGCTCCAACTCGGCCAGCGTGTCGGCCTTCACGATCCAGCCTTTCTCGATCTCGGCCAGATTGTCGTCGCTCCAGACATATTTCTCGATCACCGTGTTCCAGCCGACCGGCATGTACTCCGGCGGCGGCACCAGCGGGCCGGCGCGGCGCGCGCGCTCGTCGAACACGACATGCGCCTTCTGGAGCGGATAGAGCTCATAGCGGCCATGGATCAGGGCGTGGCCGTGGCGGATCTGCACGTCCTCATCGACGAAGCGCGATCCATCCGGCCCGACATAGATATAGCCCTTCGGCCCGACCAGCCCCATCGTGGCGAAGGCCGCGTGGAAGTCCGGGGTGCGGACGCCGACGATCGCCATCATATTGTCCATGTGCCACAGGTCGGCGCCGATCCGCATCGCCATCTTGTGCCCGTCGCCGGTCGAGGCCGGCGTGCCCCAGGTCGGCGGGTCGGCCATGCCGAGATAGTCGGCCACCATCTCCGGATTGTTCTCGAACCCGCCCGTCGCCAGCACGACGCCGCGCCGCGCGCGGACGCGGACGGGCTTGCCGGCCCGCACCGCCTGCACGCCGATCACACGGCCGTTCTCGGTAATCAGCTCTTGGCCGGGTGTCTCGTAGAGGATTTCGATGCCGCGCTGACGGATCGCCGATTGCAGGAAGTCGAACAGCAGCGCGTTCCCGATATTGCCGCCGATCCCCATATAGCCGCCATAGGCGTCACTGCCGGGAAGCTCGGGATATTCCGGCGTGTAGTCGGCATGCGGCCCCACCTCCGCGCCCAGGCCCTTCAGCCAGGCGGTGTTGGCTGCCGTCTCCTCCGCCCAGGCCTTGATGACCGGCTGCGGCAGCTTGAAGCCGCCGCACAGGCTTTCGAGATAGACCGCGGCCCCCTTCGCATCGCGATTATTGAACCAGATACCGCCCGAGACCCTCGTGTTGCCACCGGCCTTGGCGGGCGGCATCTTCTCCAGGATCATCACCTTGGCGCCGCGATCATGCGCCTCGATCGCCGCCGCCGAACCTGCGGCGCCGCAGCCCAGCACGGCGATATCCGTCTCCAGGTCCCATCCGGTGTCGGTCATGGTCGAACTCCCGCTCAGGTAGGACCGCTATAGGTTTGCAGCAGGTGGTGGCGCAGGTCGCCGAACAGAGACATCTCTTCCCGCCGTTCGGTGAAGCGCCATTTCCCGTCCACCTTCTCGAACCTGTCGTTATAGGTGCCGCCGATGATCGGCTGGATCGGGAAATCCTCGCCGACCGACTGGAAGACGATGACATAGGACTGGGTCTTGGCCCGGTTCGGCCCGTCCTCCTCGATGATCAGGTTGGTGGTGACGTGCCGGGTGCGCGGCCTGCCGTCCGCGTCCGGGAAGAAGCGGGTCCATTGGCGGAAAATCTCGGCCATCTTGTTCTGCCCGGCGCGCGACCATGGCTCTGGCTCGCCCGGCATATAGACATCGGCATGGTCGAACAGCGCCCCCACCTCGTCGATCTTGCCGCGATCCAGCAGGTCGGCATAGCGGTGGATCAGGTTCTGGATGGCGAAATAGTCGAGAGCGTCCATCGTAAGTCTCCCTCAAGAAGTTTGCCGGTTAAGAGCTTGCCTCGCCGGAATAGACGATCTGGACACGGCGGTTCTGCGGCTCCTTGACCCCATCAGCGGTCGGGACCAGCAGGTCGCGCTTGCCCTTGGCGACGATCTCGATCTCCGACGATGGGATGCCGTCCTTCTCGAGGCGCGCCGCGACCGATTCCGCCCGGCGGCGGCTGAGACGCATATTGTAGGCGTCCGAGCCGACCGTGTCGGTATGGCCGGTGACGGTCAGGCGCGTCACCTTGGCCGGACCGGCATTCGATGCCGCCTGATCGACGATCTGGACCGCCTGGGGCGTCAGGTCCGACTTGTTGAAGTCGAAAAACACCAGATAGCTGTGCGGCGCCATCGGCGCCTGGACCGGCGGCGGCGTATAGGCGGCCGGGGGTGCTTCCGGCTCCGCTTCAGGGGCGCCGAAATCGGCGGTGAAGTTGAAGCCGAAGGCGATCGGACGGTTATAGGTGTCGGTGCCGAAGCCCAGCGCCCCGAAATCGATACCGGCGATCCGTTCATGCCGGTCGAGCAGGTTGGTTCCCCAGAACTCTAGCTTCATGTCCCTGGCCCAGTCGCCGACCGGGATATGGTCGAGGGTCACGTGCACCGACAGGTCATGATAGGTGCTGGACGCCACCGCGTCGTTGAACGGGTTCAGGCTGTTCAGCGGGAAGAAGACGCGCGGGCTCTTATAGGCATAATCCACCCGCCCGGTCAGCTCGCCCCAATCCATCGGCGGGAACTGGTACTGGATTCCCAGACTGGCCGACGCCTTCGAGACGTAGGGGAAGCGTGCTTGGTCGGCGACATTGACCTGCTTACCCGTCACCGGGTCCAGCGACATGTAGTCGTCGAATTGCGGGTCGACATAGCCGAAGGACGTGTTGATCTCCCAGCCGCCACCGAGCAGCGCGGTAATTTCCAGTTCGCCGCCGCGATACGTCGCCTTGGCGGCATTGGTGACGATCGTCGCCTCGGTGCCGCTGGGCAGGATGACGAACTGATTGATCTGCGCGTCGTCATAGTCGGTCTGGAAAGCCGAGGCATTGATGCGCAGGCGGTGGTCGAACCACTCGGACTTGAGGCCCGCCTCATAGACCTGGGCCAGTTCCGGATTATAGGGCCCCTGTAGCGCGCCCGGATTGTAGCCACCGGACTTGTAGCCGGTCGACGCCGTGAAATACGTCATCAGCGTGTCTGTCCACTGATATTTCAGCGTCGTGAGCCAGCTCAGATTGTGCCAGTTGTTGGCGAGGTTCTGCGCCCCGATCGGCGCATTGTTGGTGTAGTCGGTTTCGCTGAGCGTCTTCTCGTCCCGCGTATAGCGCAGACCGAAGGTGATCTCCGCCTGGTCGTTGAGGACAGGCGGCGTGTAGGAGGCTTGGCCGTACGCGGCATAGGAGTGCGAGTCCAGGCCGTAAATGCGGGTGGTGCTGGTGTTGATGCCGACCGGCCCATTGACGAAGGTGAAGAAGTTCTTGTTCTTCCCCGACCCGCTCTCCTCGAAATAATAGAGGCCGCCGACATAGCGCCAGCGGTCGATCGTGCCCGACAGCTGGAATTCGTTGGATACCTGCCACTGCCGGTCGTGGATGTACACCGTGTAGAACGGGTTCACGTCGCCGATATTGACGGCCCCGGTCGTCACGTTCAGCACCGGTCCTCTCAGATTGCCTGCGCCCTGTGACGGATGCTCGTTCATCGCGAGCGAGCGGTAGGCGACGATATCCTTGAAACGCAGCGCGTCGTTGACGTCGTAATTGAGCGTCAGCGCGTGACCCACCAGCTGATCGCGCTGGTCGGGCAGCTGGTTGTCGGGCAGGCGGACGGTACTCTGGTAGTTCGGGCTGACCTGGAAGGGATCGCCGCCGAATTTCGGCGACTGGTTGAAATAGGCGAAGATGTCGGGCCGGGTGACGGTCATCTCCGAGACGATCGGCTGGCTATAGATCTCGGTATAATCCTCCCGGACGTCGAAGCTGAACTGCTCGCCGATATCGCCGTGCAAATCGAACCAGATGCCGTCAGTGTACAGCTTGCCGGGGTCGTGGTCGGGATCGATGTTCAAGTTGCGAATCCAGCCGTCGCGCTGGTGGTGCGAATAGGCGAACTTGGCTTTCAACCCGCTGTCGCCGAGCTCGCCGGTATTGATGATCGTGCGCGCCACGAATTCATCGTCGCTGCCATAGCCGAGCTTCTGCTCGACACCGAAATCGTTGGTAGGCCCCTTGGTGAAGACGTTGATCGCGCCGCCCGTCGTGTTGCGGCCGAACAGAGTGCCCTGCGGCCCGCGCAGTACATCGATGCGTTCCAGATCGACCAAGTCCATGAGCACCTCGACCGGACGGGCGATCAGCACGCCGTCGACATACATGGAGACCGGCGGATCGATATAGAGCTCATAGTCGGCCTGGCCGATGCCGCGGATATAGACTTCCGCCGCCGACCCGGTGCCGGCGGCCTGGGTGATCTCGACATTGGGAGCGAAATTGCTGATCCGCTCCACCGTCATGATGTTCTGTTGCTCCAGCATGGCCGAGGAGAAGGCGGAGACCGAAACGGGCGTCGTCTGCAGCTTTTCTTCTGTTTTGCGCGCGGTGACGACGATTTCCTCGAGCTGCCCGACAGCTGTCTGCCCTTGCGCCGGCGCCTGCGCCCTGGCCTCGTTCGTGCCCACGCCCAAGGCTGCCACGGCCGCGCCCGTGCAGAGCGCAATCCTGGCCACGCGATGCTTCCCCCCCATAGCCATATCTCCCTACAGATTTGCTTCGTTCGTTGGACTCAGCATTACCCGTTGCCTGCAGTCGCGGAACGGCATAATTGCTCAAAGAGCATGTTTTTTCTGCTCAATGTTATATTATTTAGGATTACCCTGATGGTGCTTTCCATCACCCGTGCCGTGCCGAAGAACGTCCCCGCCTATGCGGCGGCTCACCTGCTGCTGAAGGTCCAGGAGATCGGTACGGACGCCCACACGATTTTGCAGGATGCCGGCCTGCCCTTCACGCTGGCCGATTTCGAGCAGGATCGGGTGCGGACATTGCCGCGCGAGCAATTCAGCGTGCTCTACCGCGAATGCATCCTGGCCTTGGAGGCGCATGCCAACCAGCGCAGCGGGCGGCTGTCGATGGAGCTCAACGAAACACGGATGCTCTATTACTGCATCATCAATTGCCGGACCCTGCTGGAGGCGATCGTCCGCTCGGTCGCGTTCTTCGACATGCTGGACCGGGGGATCAGGCTCAGCCTGGATTACGGTGACGGTTTCGCCGATTTCGTCCTGGAAACGCGGCGCAGTCATAAGAACAGCGCCGCCTTCCTGTCCGACCTGGTCGGCCTGTCATCCTTCCATCAGTTCTATGGCTGGCTGATCGGCGAGCAGATCGCGGTGCGCGAGGTCCAGATGGCCTATGACGAGGGGTTCGAGAAAGACGTCTTCATGGACTTCTTCCAGACGCCGGTCAGGTTGGGTGGCGACCGCCACCGTTTCCGCGTCGGCCTGGACATATTGGAGCGCCCGGTGGTCCGCTCCTATCCGGAGCTTGAGCGGCTATTGGAGACATTCCCGCTCGACGTCATGCCACCCGACTATCGGACCAGCCGGATCTCGGACCATGTCCGCAAGATCATGTACAGCGCGCTGCTGAACCGCGCGGCGCTGCCCACCATTCCCGACCTCGCCGGCGCCTTCGGCCTCTCGAGCGCCACTTTCCGCCGCCGCCTGGCGGAGGAGGAGACGTCGATCGGCAAGGTCAAGGAATCCTGCCGGCGGCAGCTGGCGGAAGAGCTGCTGGGGCGCGGCGAACCGATCCAGGTCGTCGCCACCCGCCTGGGCTTTTCAGACACCACATGCTTCCGCCGCGCCTTCAAGCACTGGACCGGAACGGCGCCGTCTCGCTGGCGTGGGTAATCCAGTAAAACTCGAACTGTCGCATAAGGATGCTCTCGGCGGTTTTACGGCCGGCGCTGGATGTAAGAATGCAACACCGTCACACCATATATGAATGTGAGGCAGCGAGGGGCTGGACGCCGGCCGCGCGGCGTCGGATAACCGAAGCGCGCCCTGATGCGGATGTAAAAAAAAGCCCGGCTCCCCAGAGGAGAACCGAGCTTAGTCTAAGGGAGGGTGCCGGTGTCAGCGCCGGCATCCATCTGCCCATATAGTCGCTAACTCCTAAATCACCACCCCGCCCGGCTGGGGTGCGTCATGTTGTGCCAATCCGCTGATATTGCTTCAGGCCATTTGCCGGTGCGGAGCAGATCGAGACCTGCCGGAAATCCGATAACCAAGGCAAACCATCGTAGGCACCGCATAAGAGTTTCTCCGTCCGGTGCCACGGAATGGCATGATCCTAACCCTAGCGCGGGTCGCCTGATCCGCCATCGTGCCCGAAATCGCGGTTGACTCGGCCGGGCGCTTCCGGTGCGATCAGGGGCAACAATCGGACTATCGGGGGAAAATATCGATGCGCGTCGGAATTATCGGCGCCGGTCCGGGCGGTATCTGCGCCGGGATCAGGCTGGCCCAAGCCGGCTATGGCGATTTTACGATCCTGGAGCAGGCGGCCGGCATCGGCGGTACCTGGTGGCACAATTCCTATCCCGGCTGCGCCTGCGACGTGCCCTCGCATCTCTATTCCTTTTCCTTCGCCACACGGCAGGAATGGCCTCAGCCCTACGGCAGCCAGCCGGAGGTGCGCGCTTATCTGGAGGACTGCGTCGACCGGTTCGGCATCCGGCCGCATATCAGGCTCAACACCAAGGTCGAGTCCGCCCGCTGGCATGACGACAGGTCCGAATGGCATGTGACGGCGGTGAACGGACAGAGCTTCACCTTCGACGTGCTGATCGGCGCGGTCGGCTTGTTCAACCTGCCGGTCACGCCCGATATTCCGGGCCTCGACCTGTTCGCCGGCACCAAATTCCACTCGGCGCGCTGGAATCACGATCACGACCTGACCGGTGAGGCGGTCGCTGTAATCGGCAGCGCCGCCAGCGCGACCCAGTTCATTCCCCGGATCGCCCCCGTCGTCGGCCGGCTGGATGTCTATCAGCGCACCCCCAACTGGGTCCGCCCGCGCGACGACTCCTACACACCCGAACAGCAGGCACGCTTCCGCGCCGACCCGGCGGCGGCGGCGCAGGAGCGGGAGGTGATCTGGGGCTGGATCGACGCGATCCAGACGCTCGACGATCCGGTGGCCTTGGCCGATTCCTGCGACGTGTGCCTCAAGAACCTTAATACGGTGAAGGACCCGGAAACCCGCCGCAAGCTGACGCCCGACTATCCGTTCGGCGGCAAGCGGCCGCTCATCTCGAACGACTTCTACCCGACCTTCAACCGGCCTAACGTCCATTTGATCACCGACCCGATTGTCCGGATCAGGTCCGACGCGGTGGTGACCGCCGACGGCGAGTCGCGCAAGGTCGACACGATCGTGCTCGCGACCGGCTTCGACACGATGCGCTTCCTTTCTGCCATCCCGATTACCGGCCGCGGCGGCCGTCGGCTGCAGGATGCTTGGTCGCAAGCGCCGGAGGCCTATCTCGGCATTACGGTCTCAGGCTTCCCGAACCTGTTCATGCTCTATGGCCCCAACACCAATAACGGCTCGATCATCTTCCAGATCGAATGCCAGGTGGATTACGCCCTGCGCCACATAAGGCGGATGGGCGAGCAGCGCCTAGCATGGATCGATGTGAAGCCCGGCGCGATGGCCGCCTATAACCGTACCCTTCAGCGCGAACTGGGGGCCGTCGCTGTCTGGAACAGCGGCGCCTGCCGCGACTATTACCGGCACTCCTCCGGCCGCATCGTCACCCAGTGGCCCCACAGCATGGGCCGCTACCGCGAGGCCACCAGCGTGGCGGACGACGCGGCCTATGAGGTGGGCTGAGGCGGTGGCCTCAGGACTTCGAAGCGTGCTTCGGCTTTCCCTTCTGCTTGGTCGAAGCCATCTTTTTCAGTTCCGTCTCGCTCATCGACTGGGCCATTTGCTTCGATGCTCCTTTGAGCTCGCTCTTCTTGCGTTCGCCGCGCTTGGCGGAGAGGGCGGCCCCGGCGGCCTGCTGCTGGGCTTTCGATTTCGCGGGCATGGGGAAACACCTTTCGTAAGAGGGACTGTTCCCGATAACGCATTGAAAGGCGAGTGGTTCACCGCGTCAGGTTCACCCTGGCCAGGTCGATCAGCTCCCGTGCCCTGCCGTCCAGCACCGCTTTCAGCATGAACATGCCGAAGTGGTAGCCCTCCGTCATTGTGATATTGGGCGGCATCGCCAGCTCCTGGCGGGCGCTGACGACATCGACCAGCACCGGTCCGTTGTGGCGGAACGCGGCAGTCAGGGCTTTTTCCAGCTGTTGAGGCTTCTCGACCCGGATGCCCTTGACGCCCATCGCCTCGGCCATCGCGGCGAAATTGGGGTTCTTGAGATCGCAGCCCGTGTCGAGGAAGCCGTTGGCCTTCATCTCCATCTCGACGAAGCCCAGCGTGCCGTTGTTGAGCACGATCACCTTTACCGGCAGCCCGGCCTGGGTCAGCGTGATGAAATCGCCCATCATCATGGTGAAGCCGCCGTCGCCCGACAGCGATACGACCTGCCGGCCGGGGCAGGCGGCCTGGGCGCCGATCGCCTGCAGCATCGCGTTGGCCATGCTGCCGTGGTTGAACGAGCCGATGATCCGGCGCTTTCCGTTCACCGTCAGATAGCGTGCGGTCCAGACGACCGGGGTTCCGACATCGCAGGTGAAGATCGCGTCGTCGGCCGCCAGCTCGCTCACCAGCCTGGTCACATATTGCGGATGGATCTCGTGGCTGTGCGGCCGGCTCTCAGCTAGTGCGTCGAGGTCGGCGCGCGCCTTGCGGTAATGCGCCAGGGCCGCGTCCAGATGCGTCCGGTCGGTCTTCTCGTTCAGCACCGGCAGCAGGGCCTGGATCGTCTCGCGCACGCCGCCGACCATGCCGAGCTCGATCGTGCAGCGATTGCCCAGCGCCTCCGGCCGGATGTCGACCTGGGCGATGCGGGCATGTTCGGGATAGAAGGCGCGATAGGGGAAATCGGTCCCCAGCATCAGCAACGTGTCGCAATCCTTCATCGCCGCATAGCCTGAGGCAAAGCCGACCAGCCCGGTCATGCCGACATCGTAGGGGTTGTCGTATTCCAGATATTCCTTGCCGCGAAAGGCATGAACGATCGGCGCCTTCAGACGCCCGGCCAGCGCCACTACCACGTCATGCGCGTCGGCGCAGCCAGCTCCGCAGAGCAGGGTCACACGCTTGCCGTCATTCAGCATCCAGGTCAGCTTCTGCAGATCGTCGCCGTTCGGCCGGATATCCGGCCGGGCCGGGACCAGCCAGCGCGGTACCTCGGCGGCGAGCGGCTTCAGCGCGACGTCACCCGGAATGACCACGACCGCGACCCCACGTCGGCCGACGGCGGTGCGGATGGCGCGCGTCAGTATCTGCGGCAGTTGCGCCGGGCTGGAGACCAGCTCGACATAGTGGCTGCATTCCTTGAACAGGCTCTCAGGATGGGTTGCCTGGAAATAGTCGATGCCGATCTCGGTCGAGGGGATGTGCGCGGCGATCGCCAGCACCGGCACGCCGCTGCGGTGACAGTCGAACAGGCCGTTGATCAGATGCAGGTTGCCCGGTCCGCAGCTGCCGGCACAGACCGCCAGCTGCCCGGTCACATGCGCCTCGGCCCCGGCGGCGAACGCCGCGCCCTCCTCATGCCGCACATGGACCCAGTCGATTGCCTTTTGCCGGCGCAGCGCATCGGTGAAGCCGTTCAGCGAATCCCCGACCACGCCATAGATGCGCCGGATGCCGGCCCGTTGCAACGTCTCCGCCATGAACTCCGCGGCCGTTCTCGTCATGATGAGGCTCCGTCAGGGCAGCAAGGCCCTGATTAGATACCGAGTTCGGCTATCGATATTGTGCAAACGGAGCACTTGTTGAGCGGGTATGATTGCCGGCGAAGTCCGTTTGCTGTCGCCCGGCTGAGCGCTATAAGGCCCGGCAAAGGGACCTTACAGGGAGAGCCACCATACTGCGCACCAGTCTCGCCGCCGCCGCAATCGCCTTGCTTGCCGGGTGCGCCACCAACCGGCAGCAGGCCGTGGACCCGGGATCGTCCGCAGGCGTGTTCAGCTGCGCGGAAGAAGGGCAGATGCGCTCCCTGGTCAGCACACAGCCGGTTGCGGGCGTCTTTGCCAATAGAAGCGCCGGCGATATCCAGCTTTTCTGGCTCGGTTACGATGGTAAGCGAGTTTTGTACGCGACGGTTCCTGCCGGCCAGAGCAAGGCCGGTGTGACGTTCGCTACCCATCCCTGGTTGCTTCAGGACGCGGCGGGCCAATGCATCAAGGTTGTCCGGCTTCGGCCAGAGGCACAGGTGGTGGTGATCACGGCCACTGATGTCACTTTGGCCGGCACGCTGCCTGCGGGCACGTCGCCCTAGTAATCTTTAGGCGAGATGTCGCCGGCGCCTCACATTTTCCTGACTGCCCCTATCGGCAGCTCGCCGTGGCGGCGCATTTCCGCGCCCTCGAACAGCTTGGGATTGCCCAGGAAGTCCAGCAGCATCGGAAAGCTGTCCGCGCCCCAGAACAGCTCGCCGCCGGCTTCGAAAGTCGGCACGCCCCAGATGGTCTTGGCGATGGCCTCGTCGGTATTGGCGCGCAGCTTTGTTTTGGCCGCCTCGTCGGCAACCGCGGCAGCGGGATTATCGACGCCGAGCGCCCGGCCCAGCGCCGCGAGGCCTTCCGGGCTCGACGGGTCCTGGCCTTCGCCGAAGACGAACCGCGTCGCGATCCTGGCCTGATCGACCGTCGGTCCCAGCGCGCAGAGCAGGCGCAGTGCGTTCAGCGGGTTGAACGGATGAGCCGGTGGCATGCGGAAGGGCAGGCCGCGCTCGGCCGCCATCCAGGCGCATTGGCGATAGGTGTGCAGTCGCTTGGCGGGGATTTCCGCCGGCCCCTTTTGGCCCCAATGGTTGAGCAGGCCGGCGAACAGCACCGGCTTGGCGACGACCTCGGCATTAGGCGGCAGACGTTCGAAATCCGCGGTTTGCAGATAGGCGTAGGGCGAGATAACGTCGAAATACCAGGTCAGCTGCCGGGCCATCGTCTTCCTCCGCGACGGAAATCGACCTGGACGATAGCGCGATGCCGGGCCGATCCCAACCGGCGGTGCGCCGTCGCTCCGGCTCAATGGGAGGGGCGCACAGGTTCAGGCTCATGGTTCCAGACCGCAACCAGCCCGGCCCCGCAAGGCGCACCCCGTTCGGCTTCGATCGGTTGGCGCGGTGGGGGCTGCTGCTGCTGCTCGCCTACGGCTGCTGGCGCGTGCTCGAGCCGTTCATCGCGGCCATCCTGTTCTCGCTCGCTATCGCGATCGCGAGTTGGCCGGTCTATCGCTGGCTGGCGGTTCGATTGGGGGAGCGTCGCAATCTCGCCAGCGCCGTGGCCTGCCTTGCCGTCTCGGTCCTGGTGATCGGGCCAGCGGCGATTCTCCTGCTGTCGATCGGCGACGCCGCCGCCTGGTTGCTCCAGCAGATCGACGCCTTGCGGACTGCGGGGCCGATCGACCCGCCCGAATGGCTGGCCCGTATTCCCGTGCTGGGAGAGCAGCTGGCGGCATGGCTGCGCGAAGTCACCAGCGGGCAAGACCGGGTCGCGCAAGGTTTGTCGGGCCTGATTGAACCCGCCCGCGGGGTCGCCCTGGCGGGCGGGCGGGCGCTCGGCTCCGGCCTGGCGCAGACCCTCTTCGCCGGCGTGCTGCTGTTCTTCCTCTATCGCGACGGCGTTTTCCTCGGCCGGTGGCTAGAGGCCATGGCCAGCAGGGTCGGCGGCGACGATACCGGGCTGGTGCTCGAAACGATGCGCGGGACGCTGGGCGGCGTGATGGTCGGCGTGTTCGGCACCGCGCTGGCCCAGGCCACGGTGGCCACGATCGGCTTCGCCATCGCCCAGGTGCCCAGCCCGCTCCTGCTCGGCGCTGCCACCTTCGTGCTGTCGATGGTGCCGTTCGGGCCCCCGCTGATCTGGGGCGCGGCGGCGTTCTGGCTGTTCCAGCATGACCGGCCGGGCTGGGCGCTGTTCATGGTGCTGTATGGGGCGCTCGTCATCAGCATGATCGACAATGTCGTCAAGCCGCTGCTGATCAGCCGTTCCAGCCGCCTGCCCGTCGTGCTGACCTTCGTCGGCGTGATCGGCGGCGTGATCGCTTTCGGCGCCGTCGGCGTGTTCGTCGGCCCGACCATCCTCGCCCTGGTCATCAATCTGGCGAACCGGTTTTCTCCACAAGATACCGAGCCCCTGCCGCAGCCGGCGGCACCTGCCGATCTGCCGGAATCGGCATGACATAGTGGCGATGCCGCTCCCGCGGCCGCCGATTCCCGAGCTTGTCGGGCTGTGGTCGATCTGCCACTGTGGATATCAAACAAAGATAGTGTCAGGGCTCGCGTTCAATGCCGGTAAGTCTTTCGTCGCGCAGGCGTTTTCTCGGCCAGGCTGCCGCTGTCGGATTGATCGGGACCGCCTGGCCGGCCTTGGCCCAGGACCCGACCAAGACGCCGCCGCCCAAGACTCAGGCCACCGCCCCGGTGCCGGCCAATTCTCCGCCCGCCGCGCCGCCATCCGCCGCCGCTGCGCCTGCTGCCGGCGGGGATTTGCCGCCACCCGACGGGGCGGCAACGGCCGAAATGGCGCTCGATCCGCTGCCGGCCGCGCCCGACCCGACCAGCGTGACCCTGCCGCTGGCGGGGCCGCCGCGCGACCGGCCGCTGACCAAGGAGTTTCCGCAGAAAGGCCGGATGATCCTGCAATCCACCCGCCCGCCGGTGCTGGAGACGGAGATGGAGGTGTTCGACAAGAACCTCATCACCCCCAACGACCGCTTCTATGTCGAATGGCATCCGGGCACGGTGCCGACGGCGATCAACACGATGTTCTTCCGGCTGACGGTGAGCGGTAACGTCACCCGTCCGCTATCCTTGTCGATGGCTGACATCAAGGCGATGAAGAAGGTCGAGATCACCGCGATCGACCAGGCCGCCGGCAATTCGCGCGGCCTGTTCCAGCCGCGCGTCCCAGGGGTGCAGTGGGGCCACGGCGCGATGGGCAGCGCCAGATGGACCGGGGTCCCCCTGCGGGACATATTGGACAAGGCCGGGGTCAAGCCGGGCAGCGTCCAGCTTCGGTTCAAGGGGCTGGCGAAACCGGTGCCGGGTGTGCCCGAATATATGAAGTCGCTCAACCTGGCTCACGTCATGGGCGGCGAGGTGATCGTCGCCTTCGCCATGAACGGCCAGCCGATGCCGGTGCTGAATGGCTTTCCGCTGAGGCTGATCGTGCCGGGGTGGTACGGCGATTACTGGATCAAGGCGCTGACCGATATCGAGGCGCTCAGCGCGCCCGATCAGAATTACTGGATGACGACCGCCGAGCGGGTGCCCGACAACCGCAACGCCGATGTGACGCCTGGCAGCATGGGCTTCAATTCGGTGCCCGTCTCGCGGATGGTCCCGCGCTCATTCGTCACCAATGTCGTGAACGGCGAGAAGCTGCTGCCGGGCAAGCCGGCGCTTGTGCGCGGCATCGCAATGGGTGGGGATGACGGCGTGGCGCGGGTCGATTTCTCCAGCGACGGGGGGCTCACCTGGACGCCGGCCAGGCTCGGCAAGGACAGCGGCAAGTACGGCTTCCGCCAGTGGGAGGCGCGCGTCGCCAAGCCGGCGGTGGGGAGGATGGTGCTGATGTGCCGCTGTACCTCGACCGCCGGCCGGACCCAGCCGATCACCGCCAACTGGAACCCCGAAGGCCTCGCCCGCAACGCGGTCGAAATGGTCCAGGTCACGGTGGCTCAACCGGAGGCGGAAGCCGATGCGCTTCAATAGATTTCTGTTCGGCGGCGCGTCCGCCGCTCTGGCTGCGGCTCTAATGCTGACGCCGGTCGCGGTCCTGGCCAACGACAAGAAGGCTGCGCCGATGACCGGCGATACAGCCCATATCGAGCTGCCGCCCGGCGACGACATACTGCCCGACCGCCGCCATGCCGAGGCGGTGGATCGCAACTGCCTGTCCTGCCACTCGACCGAAACCATCCTCAACCAGCCGGCCCTCTCCCGCGACGTCTGGAAGACCGAGATCGACAAGATGCGCACCGCCTACGGCGCCCAGATCGACCCGGAGGCGGATGACGACATTCTGGCCTATCTGACCGCGATCAACGGGGTCAGGCGCGATAGATGGCGGTAGGCCGCCCGAAAAGAGGCCGCCCAGAAAAAATACTCGTTCAACTCATTAATATTAGGGTTGGGGACAGGGCCGAAGAGATCGACACTTCGCTCGGACCTAGTGAGGTGAAGGATGGCGGACCCAGAAGACCCAGGGCCGCAAGGCGGGGAATCGGCGGCGACTCCTCCGACGCATGCCGATTTCCCCCAACCCCCTGCTCAAGAAGGAGCGGACGACACGCTGCCGGGCGGCGCGGACAGCGCGCGCGAATGTGCGGAAGCCAGGGAGCGTAAGGCCAAGTTCCAGCTGGAACTGTTCTGGCGGGAGCTGAACGAGGTCCATCTGCTGCTCGACTTCGTTTCGGGGCGGAACGACAAGTCTCTGGTCGCGCTGACCGGCATTCCCGATCCGGCCGGCCCAGGTTCGGGCGGCGTGTCGGCGCCGCTCTCCTGGGATCAGGTCGTCGACCGGATCTGCGCGATACGTTTCCCGCCTGAAGGAACCCCCGAAAGCACTGCGCAGGACGCCGCCTTCCTCCTGATGGTGAAGGATCGCCTGAATGGCATCGCCGAGCCGGCCAAGGGGCTTTCGATCGCCTATACCGCGATGTTCTCAGGCGTCGCCCTGAGCGGCCGCGCACATGCAAAGAGCATCCGGCGAACCGAACCTCCATCTCCGACGGATTCGCACGCCGAGGGTGAAAAGGGTCGCCACGAATATCACGATTTCAAGCGCAACCCGCCGTCCTATGCCCGCGAGGCTTACCCGAATCTGGAGCCGCTTGCGCGGCAGTTCAAACGTTTCTTCGATGCCTTGCCGTGGCTTGCGCTTGTGTGGGCACTCATTACCGGGCTGGTCTATTGGGACACCGCACTCAGCAACTCTATCCTGCAACAGATCGCCAAGGCTGATATGGACGTGGTCAGCCTGCTTCAGAACAATCCGACGCTCAGTCTCGCGGACGGCGTATGCCCTCGGCAAATCCCGAGTGCCAGCCAGGCGATCCCGTGCCAGAAGTTGCAGACGCTGAGGCTCCAGCAAGCGCTCGCCCGGGAGGATCTGGCGGCACTCGCAAGTGACCATTGGGGACGGCATGCAATCGGGACCGTCACGCGCATGTTCGCTCCGGCGGAACTGTTCGACACTGCCGGCCACGGCTGCTTCTCCACTTTTGCAGCTACCATCGGCGGGGCCTTGCCGCCGGCCGAGCCGACGTCGCCGTCCGCGCAACCGTCGCTTCCGGTCTATCTTCGTGCGGTGAAATATTGCGAGGCGTTCAGCCCGTCCGCGCTCGAACAGATGGCAGCGGCGGTCACCAGCGTCTTCAGCATCTATGTCGTTCCGATGATGTTCGGCCTATTGGGAACGCTGGCCGGCTTGGTGCGGGCGATAACCTGGAAGGTCCGCGAAAGCACACTCAGCCCGCGCGACCACAGGCTATTTCTCGCGACGATTCCCTTGGGCGTCGTCGCCGGCCTCACCATCGGACTGATCTTCAGTTCACCGGGAGCCTATTCGCAGACCGTCACCGGCCTGCCGCAATCGATCACCCTGTCGGCCGCCGCATTCGCGTTCCTGGCGGGATACGGTGCCGATTCCTTCTTCGTGATGATCGACAACCTGCTGAAGCGCATATTCGCGGTCGACAAATCCTCGTCAGGAAAGCCGTAACCGTTCTCCGCGTCGCAGAGTGCTGACCGCTTCAGATTCACCCACCCGCGCCTCAAGCTTCATCGGCCACAATATTGTCACGGGCTAAGGCGCCGAAGTCCGAATACTATTTTCGCCGCAATTGAGTGAAAATTTATTTTTCGTGGGGCTGCAGAATAATTCTAAGCATCCTCTGTCACTCAAAAAGCAATGCCAGAAAACCTTAGGGGAAGAACCATGAAGTATTCGCTTATTGCGGCCGCTGCTTTGCTCGCGCTGCCCGCCGCCGCATCCGAAGGTCACGATCGTTGCGCGCTGCGCGATGTCAACGGCGACTGGGTCTATTATTCGGTCGCCGGCGGGGCGGATCCCTATACGATCACTTGCTCGCTGCATATCGCCAGCGGAACGATCACCAGCGGCACCTGTGTGCAGTCAGGTGGGGCGAGCCTCACCGCCTCAGGCTCGCTCGCGATCGCTAACGCCATGACCCATCACCAGAACCGCCACATGCAGAAGCCGCTGAAATCGGTTGACCGCGGTGCCTGCAGCATCACCGGCACGATCACCTATGCCGAGAACAACCTGACCGAAACGCTGACCAATCTCACCATCACCCATTTCCGCGACGAGATCGTCGGCGTCGGCACCAACGGCGCCGGCCTCCTGTCGGTTACCTTCGTGAACGATGGGCGGCAAAAATAGGTTTCCTGTTCGATTAAAGCCCCTCTCCGGGCCGGAGAGGGGCTTTTTTTATTGCTCCTCTCCGTGCCTCATGATCGTCGGCGTTCGTAGTACCCAGCAATATCCCGAGCAGTAACTCGTGAATGTTTCTATAATTTTTTCTCCTGTTCTTTGTCGGAAATAGTTGTCCAGATATCGGCAAAGAACCGAGTTAATGGCTTGTCAAATAACGATGCCATTAAAGACAAAGGGGAAAATTATGAAATACTCAATTACTGTGTTGGCCGCTCTCGTTGCATTTCCTGTTGCCGCGTCTGAAGGTCATCACTGTGGGTTGCATGATGCGAACGGCAGCTGGGTCTATTATGCGGTCGCCGGAAGTCCAAGTGACTATACGGTTGCATGCTCGTTCAACATCGCGAGCGGTACAATCAAAGGAATGTGCGTGTCGTCCGGCGGGCAGAACTTCAGCGCCTCGGGTTCGCTGACCATCGCCAACGCCACGGACCGCCACGGCAATCGTCATATCCAGCATCCGCTGAAATCGGTCGATCGCACGGCCTGCAGCATCACCGGCCAGATCTCCTACCCGGACGTCAACCGGGTCGAGACGCTGACCAACCTCACCTTCACGCGGAATAAGGACGAACTCATCGGTGTCGGCACGTACGGAGAGGGCCTGCTGTCGGCGACCTTCGTCCGTACGCGCTAGTCAGAGGGAAGACTATAGGACGGGTGGGCGGAGCGTAGTCCGTCGCCCGTCAATGCCGGAAGTGCCGGATCCCTGTGAACACCATCGCCAGCCCGCGCTCGTCAGCGGCGGCGATGACGTCGGCGTCGCGCATCGAGCCGCCCGGCTGGATGACAGCGGTTGCCCCGGCATCGGCAGCGGCCAGCATGCCGTCGGGGAAGGGGAAGAACGCGTCCGAGGCGACCACCGAGCCGACGGTCAGCGGCTGCTCCAGCTTGGCGGCGGCTGCGGCCTCGCCGGCCTTCCAGGCGGCTATGCGGCTTGAGTCGACGCGGCTCATCTGGCCGGCGCCGATGCCGACGGTGGCGCCGTCCTTGGCATAGACGATGGCGTTCGACTTCACATGCTTGGCAACGCGGAAGGCGAAGAGCAGGTCGGACAACTCGGTGTTGGTCGGTGACCGCTTGGTCACGACCTTAAGCGAATCCAGCGCCACCCGGCCGGTGTCGCGCGACTGCAGCAGGAAGCCGCCGGCGATCGCCTTGACGATCAGGCCGGGCTCCGCCGGGTCGGGCAGGGCGTCGGTCGCCAGCACGCGGAGGTTCTTCTTGCCCGCCAGCACCGCCAGCGCCTCTTCGGAAACCCGGGGTGCGACGATCACCTCGGCGAACAGCTTGGAGATTTCCTCGGCGGTCTCGGCGTCCAACTCGTGGTTCACGGCGATAATGCCGCCGAAGGCGCTCACCGGGTCGCAGGCCAGCGCGCGGGCATAGGCGGCCTTGATCGACACGCCCTCGGCCACGCCGCAAGGATTGGCATGCTTGATGATGGCCACGGCCGGCCGCTCGAACTCGGCGACCAGCTCAAGCGCCGCGTCGGCATCGGCCAGGTTGTTGTAGCTCAGCTCCTTGCCCTGAAGCTGGCGCGCGGTGGCGACGCCCGGGCGGGTCGAGCCGTCGCGATAGAGCGCGGCCTCCTGGTGCGGGTTCTCGCCATAGCGCATGCGCTGCTGCAGGGTGCCGGCCAGCGCGAAACGCTCGGGCAAGGTCTCGCCCTGCTGCTTGGCGAACCAGGCGGAGATCGCGGTGTCATAGGCGGCGGTACGGGCATAGGCCTTGCCGGCCAACCGCCGGCGGGTCGCCAGCGTGGTCGAACCCTGGTGCAGCACCAGCTCGGCCATCACCGTCTCGTAATCGGCGGCGTCGGTCACGACGGTCACGAAATCATGGTTCTTGGCGGCTGAGCGGATCATCGCCGGCCCGCCGATATCGATATTCTCGACGCACTCCTCGAACGGCTTGCCGGCCGCCACGGTCGCCTCGAACGGATAGAGATTGACCACCACCAGGTCGATCGGCGGGATATCGTGATCGCGCATTGCCTGGGCATGGTCGTCGCGGCGGCCGAGGATGCCGCCATGGACCCGGGGATGCAGCGTCTTCACCCGCCCGTCCATGATCTCGGGAAAGCCGGTATGGGCCGACACTTCGGTCACCTCGATCCCGGCATCCTTGAGCGCCTTATAGGTGCCGCCTGTCGACAGCAGCTCAACGTGCTTTTCACGCAGAGCACGGGCAAAGGGGATCAGCCCGGTCTTGTCCGAAACGGACAGGAGGGCGCGGGTAATTTGAACAGTGTCGATCATCATCAGGTCCTAGGCAGTCGGCGCAGGGCGCTTTTCTCGGCGGAATGCCCACCGGACGACGCTTTCTCCGTTGCCCGCGGTCTGGCCCGAGATCACCAAGACATTGGTGCGCCGGGCGGCACCGGAACCGAAGAAGACGCTGTCGTCCAGGGTTACGGCGTCGGAATCGGAATGGAATCGCCAACCGGTGCCGTCGCCAAGCCGTAGAAGGGCTGCTCGGCAGCTCTCTGTCAAGGAGACTTGGACCTCGGGG